>JAEEGL012655941.1_pt1 | contig 12879 bp, 9 predicted proteins | sample 9134231 | NCBI WGS metagenome assembly JAEEGL01 (sample SAMN16246548, study PRJNA631951) | gut metagenome | biome: gut microbiome; feature: rumen; material: fiber-attached | host: Bos | place: Iran: Karaj | collected 2018-10
AATTTTTATGGATTATACCGGGACCATGGTCCGGGAGGATGAGCCCTATACAAGGGAGCTGATCAAGTACTTCGCCACCCACAGTAATGTCCACGACCCCAAAGAGATCCTGGGGATTGTGTGGAGTAAGGTCAAGGAATACGAGTCGGAAAGCTTCGGCGATTCATTTGTGGGGCTTGAGGAGAGGACAAGGAGGATTCTTTCTTTCTGTGCGGAAAACTGCGGGTTTACAGGGGATATGGACTATATGCTGGAGGTATGGAGAAAGGTATGGGTATGTGCCCCATTATTTGATGATGTTAAACCTTTCTTTAATAAATGCAATCTACCCATATACGTTCTTTCCAATGATGATACCCGTTTTCTTGAAGAGTCCATGAGAATAAAAGACCTTTCCCCTGCAGGGATTATTTCCGCTGAAATGGCCCGGGCATGCAAGCCCAATAAGGCGATTTTTGAAAAGGCTCTGGAGGTTTCCGGCGTGGAGCCGGGAGAGGTTGTTCATGTGGGGGACTCCATTACTTCGGATGTGGAACCCGCAAGGGCTATGGGAATCACACCGGTTTATATCTCAAGAAAGGCGGCCGCGGAGGTTCCCGGGGTCAGAGTTATAAGAAGTTTAGATGAATTAACCTTTCCGTTTCGGAGCATATTAAGGATTAAAGGGAATAATTAGTGAAAGAAGAAGCAATAAAGGCGTTCCTTAAAGTAATAAAAGAAGAAAAAGACCTGAGTGTGGATCACCCCCTGATGAAGGTTGTGAAAGCCTTTAATCATAGAGGAACATCCATGACGAAGGCTTCCTTAAAACGCCAGCGTAAAGCGCTGGAACATATATCAGGTTTTGTTACACCCACGGCGGATATTGAGATAAGGTCTTTTACTGTGGGGGCTATAGCCTGTGAGGAGATCAGACCCAAGGTGAATCTTTATCCTCATCATTGCATTCTATATGCCCATGGCGGAGGATATATTTGCGGAGGTCTTGGATATGCCAGGATCCTGGCTGCAAAACTGGCATTAGCCACCGGCATTACCATCTATTCCTTCGATTATCGTCTTGCACCGGAACATCCCTATCCTGCAGCTATAAAAGACGGCTTGTCTGTTTGGGAATACCTGACTAAAGACCTATATCAGCCGGAAAATGTTTTTGCGGCAGGTGATTCGGCAGGAGGGAATCTCATTCTATGTATGTCCCGTAGGCTAATCAAAAATAAGGGTATAGGCCCGGCCGGACTTTTGCTTTTCAGTCCCTGGACAGATATGACGGGGAAGTCCGAAAGCTATGATATTTATAAAGATGATGATCCTATCCTTACCAGGGAGTATGTAATGTGGGCGGCAAAGGCCTATATTGCAGGGGCCGGCAATCAAAATGATCCGCGATTTTCACCCCTTTTCGGAAAACTGGATGATCTACCGACCGTTTATATCATGGTGGGAAGGAATGAAATCCTGCTTAATGACAGCCTGACCTTACAGAAAAAGATCACAGAGTCCGGCGGAAGAGCCATTCTTGACATGGAAGAAAAGGGATGGCATGTTTATCAGCAGATGCCTGTTTTGATCGCTGAAAAAGCCATGGAAAGGGCCGCTAAGTTCATTACGTGGGAAATAAATGAAAGATCGGTATAGTATAAGAAAATCATGAAAAGAACTAATTGGTATAAAGTCGATAATGTGGCAAAGGTCTTCTTAGCCACAGTTTCCGCAAGGGACACCAGGTCTCTGCGGGTTAGCGCTACATTGAAAGAGGCGATTGATCCGGAACTGCTTAAAAGGGCTGTACTTTTATCAATACAGGACAGACCCCAGGTACAGGTTAGGATCCACCGGGGGTTATTCTGGCACTACATGGAAGATACCGATAAGCTGCCGGAGGTTTATGAAGAGAAGGAACGTGTATGTCCCCTCCTGTATATCCCGGGAAAGGATATGCTTCATTACCAGGTTACATATTTCGGCTCCAGGATCAATCTGGATATGTGCCACGTTCTTTCGGACGGTACAGGGGCTCTGGAGTTTTTAAATATCATCGTACTTCATTATCTGAAACTAAAATATCCCGGACGGCTGGATGATGTGACCATCCATTCCGGGGCATCTGCAGGTGACTTAAGTCAGGACAGCTACAGGCAGTTTTTTGAAAATAAGAATTTTTCAAGCATTGCACAAAAAAGAGCTTATCACCCCGGTGGTCTGAAGCTGCCATACGATCAGCTTCAGTTTTTTGAGATCCATATACCTTCTTCGCCCCTTCTTCAAAAGGCAAAGGAGCTGAAAGTATCTCTTACCAGCTATATAGGCGCAGTGTGGATGCTCGCTATCCTGGATGATATGCCTTCACAAAAAAGAAAGCAGCCCATTACGGTAACACTTCCGGTAAACCTGCGGAATTATTATCCTTCACAAACATCGCGTAATTTTTTTAATAATGTTAATATTTCCCATGTTTTTGAAGAGAATATCAGTTTAGAGGACCTTGCAAAAGAGTTTGACGCATCCCTTAAGGCCCGGTTGAATGAGAGCAATATAAAGGATCAGATGAATAATTTTGAAACAATGGAATATGTCATGCCGGTTCGAACAGTGCCCCTCTTTATTAAACAGATTGTAGTGCGTCATTTCACTAAACAGTCCGAGAAGAATGCCTCCATGGTCTTATCAAATATGGGGGTGCAGAAACCTCCGACAAAGGTAGGGGAGCTGGTAAGCAATTACAGCGTTTTCTGTAGTTCCAATAACCTCTTTGTGGCCATGAGCAGTTTCGAAGGAGAACTGACACTGGGGGTTACTTCGCCATATATGAACAGCTCCGTAATTAAGAGTTTTGTTCGATATTTTTCCTCACAGGATGTGGAGATCCGGATGTATGCCACGGAGGTGATCGAAGAATGAAATACTGTCCTTATTGCAAGATCAGTGTCGGCGGTGATTTTGCCATGTGTCCCCTTTGCCAGAGCAGGCTTGAAGGCGAGGGCCGGGAAGCGTATTTTCCAAAACCGACAGAACTGAAGAAGCGCTCCGTATTTTTTAAATTGCAGCTTTTCCTGGCCTGGGTTATTGTGGTCATTGCAATTGCTCTGGATTTTCTTTTTTTTATTCGTATAGCTTTTATTCCGGAGGTACATTGGAGCCTGATACTTGCCCTTTGGATGCTGGTCTTTGAATATGGGATAACCCGCCAGTTTAAGCGCGGAACAGGTTCAGCCCGAAATCTGACAATGCTGGTTATTCTCATTCTGCCGGTGGTGTATATTACATCATATTACATGGGAGCAGGTCGTATTTTTCTGGACTGGGTCATACCTTTTATCATAGTCGGCATGCTCATAACCGATTTTGTGTTGGCCATGGTGGACAGAAACGGAAATGCCATGGTGTATCTTCTGGCAAACCTTCTTGTGGGGGTAATACCTTATATCGTATTGTTTTTCAGACAGGAGGAGCCTCCTCTTGCATGGATCATCTGTATGATAATAAGCGTTATTCTCTTTATCGGGATAGTGATTTTTAAAGGACACTCGGTTGTGGGAGAACTGCAGAGAAGGCTGAATTTATAAGCAGATTCCGATAGACGTTTATTAAATTTGAATTAAGAGCACATAAAAAAGCAAGGGAGATATTTTCATGCATGTTAGTTAAAGAACCCCCTGCTGCAGGCCGCCTGCAAGACCGTTTACAAGCAGCAGACAGTTCTCTTATGCAGGCGTATCCTTTCGGACACACTCCCTTGCTTAATACTTATATTAACATGCAGACCGGAGGGTTTCAAATGCTATTATTTGAGAAAATGCTGGACATGGGAAAACGGCAGGAATTTCTTGAATACAGAGCTGCAAAGAAGAATACGCAGAACCGGACGCAGGAGATGAGAGATTATCTCCTCAGCAGCCGTTATGAAGAAGACGTCCGCCGGCTCTATGCCGGGGATTACCATATATCACTTCCTGTTAAGAAGGAGATACCCAAGGGTTATACGGACCGGAAGAGGACCGTATATCATTTTAAGGAAGACGAGATGACTCTCTTTCGCATGATGTCTTACGCCCTTCATGACTATGAGGACCTTTTTCCAAGGGAAGTCTATTCTTTTAAACTGGGGTCCTGCGCCAGGGATCTGGTATTAAGTATCGGACGTAATCAAAGCCTTCGAACCATGTATGTGGTTAAGACGGATGTTATGAGCTACGGCAATTCCATAGATCCTGACCGTCTGGTGGAAATGATTCATGGCATCTTCGCCGAAAAAGACCCGGGCGCAGACGCCTTTTTTACCTGGCTTTTTCAAAGAAAATCCTTTGTCTATAATGGAGTGGTGACTCAGGGGGATACGTCTGCCCTGCCGGGGATCCCCATCCATAATTTCTTTACCAATCTGTATCTGACAGATATGGATAAGCTGCTTATACCCCTCTGCAAAAAGTATGCCCGTTATTCCGACGACATCATCATGTTTTTGCCCACGGTCGAAGAGGCAAAAAGCTGTATGGACCTTCTCCTTTCCGGGCTGGAAGGCCACGGTCTGACCCCTCACAGTGGAGAAAAAACAGCCATCCATGAACCGGGCGCTTCCTATGACTATCTGGGATTTAATTTCTGCAAGGGTCAGGTGGATATATCGGAGAAATCCGTAAAGAAACTTAAGCGCAAGATGAGGATAAGGGCTAAAAAGATAGGTATCGACCGCAAAGGGATCCATGCGTCCCTTGAAGAAAAGGTAAGACACTTGATTTACCTTAACCGGCTGACTTTTTTCGGCAGGCCGGATTCCGATGACCTCTGCTGGAGCCGCTGGGCCTTTCCGGTGATCACCGGGACAGAGCGTCTTCACGAACTGGATCTCTACAACCAGCGGTGTATACGCTATGTATTAACGGGAAAATGGTCCGACTGCCAGTACCGGGTTAAGTACCGGCAGCTGAAGGAACTGGGCTATGAAAGCCTGGTTCGGGCTTACTTTCGACATCAGGATACGCTTCTTTTATGAAATACAAGCCATTGTAAGCCGGGACTGCTGATGGGACCCAGGACTGTCTTGGAAAAGAGGCGGCATACAATGGGACAGGTTTCCCGGCAGATCCTATCCGCCTTCACATCCCTCTCTTCTTCTTCGGGGTGCCGGGCCAGGTACTGGTCTTTGCGATGGGCAAAGTAAGAACAGTTTTCCCTGAGGATACCGGGACTTTCAAGGTATTTATCCGCAGTCTCCCCGGGAGCAAAATCAGGAGTAAACTCCCACATGTTGATCCCTCCCCGTATTCCGTAAGGCGGGGCCAGACAGTAGCAGGGCCAGGCCCTTCCGTCCTCGGATAGGGCATCCTCGCTGTGTAAGTATATTTTCCAGTCATCGGGGATGTTAAGAGGCATATTCTCGGCCTCATAGCCCTTCTTTTCCATGGTTGATATTAACATGGAGACCTTCTGCCAGTCTGTTAATCTCCAGTCACTTTTGAAGTATGAAAATGCTCTATAGCAGACCAGGACATATATGGTATCACTGGTAAGAACAGCCCCTTCAAGCCCCTGACAGAACCGGCCCATAACGTTCGGTAATTCCGGGAGTTCCCCCAGTACCGTGGGAAAGAGGAATACATTTTCATCAAACCTGCCCCCCTCGTCCCAGAAATCCTCCATGGGCTTCTTTATAAAGACGGATTCAAAGGGATTGGGAAAAACAGAGGGCCACAGGGCCATATCCACTCCCTTATAGCGGACTTTAAAGAGATCCTTATGGTCCTTTAAGGCATAAGATAAGGACAGGGCATCTACCATAGAACCGCAGCCAAAGGACAGAAGCCGTATTTCACGGATATTCGTCTCCAGAAGGGCGGAAATGAGCATATGATACAGCACGTAGTAATGAAGGGCTAAGATATTGCAGTAACGCACGTTATATATCCGAGAGCTTATCTGATCATTAAAATTCGGAATATACCCCTTGGAGAAAGAGGAGTATAACATCATTTTTCTAAATCCGTCCGGATCTTCTTTCAGCAGGCTGTCTATAGTCTCTAAGTCCCCGGCTATATGGTCATTTAGATCCGAGGCATCTATGCTTCCTGCAGGGATTATGGGCTTTCGTCCGATGGAGTGCTTCCAGAAGAAGGCCATTAGTCTGTCTCTCCAGCTGTTTTTCATTTTATCGTATTTCCCTCCTGTGGGTCTTAATCACCTGTCATTTTTTGATCATTTGGTCAACTGCTTTCTTACCAGGTTTGCAAAGCTTCCGTTTTGTTCCATAAGCTCTTCGTAAGTACCTTCCTCGATGATGCATCCCTTGTCCATCATGATTATCCGGTCAAACTCTTTTACCGTGGAGAGCCTGTGGGCTACCATGACCACAGTGGCATGCATGTTGCGGATGTTCTCTAAGACTGCCTTCTGGGTTATATTATCCAGGGCCGATGTGGCTTCATCCAGGATCAAAACCCTGGGTCTTCTCAGGAAGGCCCTGGCAAGGAGGAGTCTTTGCCGTTGTCCCCCGGAGAAACCGGAGGATACGGATTCGGAGACTTCCGTATCAAGCTGCAGGGGGAGGGAACGGATATGATCACCTATCACTGCGGCATCCAGCGCCTCCCAAATCTCCTTCTCCGTGGCCATGCCGCCGGATCCGAAGGAAACGTTATCCGCTATGGTACCGGGAAATACCCTGCTGAACTGGAAGACGGATCCGATGCATCTTCTGAGAGACTTCTGATTAAGATCACTTAAAGGCTTGTCATCGAAAAATACCGTTCCGGAATCAGGCTTTTCCATACCGATCAGGAGCTTTAACAGGGTGCTTTTTCCGCAGCCGCTTTCTCCCACTATGGCCACCTTTTCCCCTCGCCGGATTGAAAAGGAAATGTCTCTTAGACGCCCCCCTACACCGTCATCATAAGAAAAGCAAAGAGACTCTGCCCGGATATTTCCCTTGAGGCTGTAGAGGTATGTTGTGGACTGTGTGTCTTCGCGCTCCGCCCGGATAATGGGAGCTACATTGTCGCACAGAGACTGGGTCAGGAAGAGGTTCCCCATGATATCCATAATGCTCTGGGTTACTGTCATTATAATGGTAAGGGAGGAGGTAAATGTAAGGTAATCCTCCCCGGTTAATCCGTGTATACATGAGCTGTATAGCAGAACTCCGGTGGTTGTCAGAGTGATGGCGGAGATGATCTCCGAGTTGTACTTAAGCAGGAAGGGCTGGTTGTATGTAAGGGCCAGCTTCTTCCGGTACATTTCAGCCCATTTGGAGTAGATGATGGTCTCGGATCCCATGCTTTTTACCTTTTGAATCCCCTTTAGGGCCGAATAGAGAAAGGTCATATAATCCATATCCACATTCAGCTGCTTAGCGGTATTTACCATGTTAAGAACAGCGCTTATTATTGAAAACAGGAGCTTCAGCCCGATAAACACAAGAGCGGGGATAAAGAGCTCCGGGGACAGGAAACGCAGCTGAAAGAAGTAGACTATGGAAAATGTCATATTTAAAAGGACATCCATAAAGACATCCATGAGAATATCCGTAAGGCGTACACAGCTCATAAGCCTGCGGGAAGTCTTCCCGGAAGAGGTATTCCGGAAAAATGAGTGGGGCAGGTTCATGACTTTTGCCATAAATGCGGACTGGACCACCATGGAAACCCGCACCTTTGTTTCGGACAGCATAGTGGTTTTTACAAAGGTAAAGGCTGCCCTGGCCAAAGTGACAGACAAGTAGATGATCATCATGGTAAGAAGGACACTGGTGGAGTATGTACTTTTTTCAATATAGTCTTTGTAAACCCATCTGTTGATCTGGGGGATAGCAAGACCGAGTAAAACGATAAGTCCTGTTGCCGCAAGAAGCCGCAGGATATCAGACCCTGACATGGCAGTAAAGATACTGCTTATAAACCTGTCGGTTACGGTCTTTCCCTCAGCAAAGGGTCTGTATATAACATAACCGGAGGGCTTCAGGCTTTTAAAGCATTTTGAATCAGCCCGTTTCATGGTGGAATCGGAAGGGGAGTAGCACCTGTAACCTGTCTTTCCGGGAATCAGGGCAACTGCGTGATCGTCATTCCTGAAGGCCAGGATAAATTCTGATTTCTTTGCTGCATGATTTGCCACATCATTCACGGGCTCGTACATGATCCCCAGGGGGGAAAGCATGGAGTCTAAAAGGAAGTCCATCCTGTCAAGGCCGTAGAGACGCTCTGCGGAAACACCGAAGGTCTGGAGAATGAACAGCAAAGCCGCCTGTGCCTCATCTACGGGAGTCTCGATCTGTGAGATGATCCGGTTCTTGATGAGGGACTGGTCCGCATCCTTTTCCATTCGAATACGGTTATCTTCTCTGGTTTTAATACGTTTACTAAGTAGATCCATGGTCTGTATGTCCTTATCCGATAAGTGTTTTGTACAATCCGTCCTGCTTGTAGAGCTCCTCGTGGGTTCCTTCCTGAACTATCCGTCCGTGATCCATAACATAGATCCTGTCGCAGTTTACTATGGTGGAGAGACGGTGAGCGACTATAACGCAGGTTGTATGCTTGGCCCGAAGAGAGTTCATGGCTCTGTCTTCCGTCTGTGCATCAAGGGCTGAGGTAAACTCATCAAGGAAGAGCAGGGATGACTCATGGGCAAGGGCCCTGGCAAGTTCGATCCTCTGCAATTCTCCTCCGGAGAAATTACGGCCGTTCTCCTCAATGATCAGACCGTATTTTTTCCGGTCCTCCATTATTCGGTCATGGATCTGGGCATCCTTTGCCGCCATCACAACTTCATAATTCTCAACCGTGCTGTCCCACATGGTAATGTTGTTATAAACGGAATCTTTAAACATTACGATATCCTGATCCACCATTGCAATAGATGAATAAAAGACCGCATCCGGGATCTTATTTCTTGGTTTGCCGGAATAGAGTATCTCACCGGACTCTGCCTTATAGAGACCCGCAAGGAGTTTAAGCAGGGTAGACTTTCCGCACCCTGTAGACCCTACGATGGCCACCATCTGTCCCGGTTTGACCTCTATGCTTACATGGTCAACTGCCGGGCTGTCTCCGGGATTATACTTAAAACAGAGGTCTTTGGCGGAAATGGAACCGTCCAACATTTTGCAGTCATCCGGGTTCCCATCCCCCAAAGGAATGGTGGGAAGACTCTCTCTTTCATTAATGTCATTTATACGTTCTATATTGGTACGCATAACCTCCAGGTCATTGACGGTGGAAATGCAGTTATTTACCGAAGTGATCATTCTGCTTAAGTAGCCCTGGAAGAGGGCCATCTGTCCCAGAGTAAAATTACCGTGGACTATAAAGTAGGCTCCCATAAAGAGCTGGGCTCCCTGAAGGACATATCTGGACATGCCCGTCACCAGATTGGATTGGGCGCGGAATTTGAACTGAGTCAGCCTGTTTTTGTTATAGGCTTCCTGGGAACGGCGCCACATGTTGTAGAAGTCCTGTTCCCCACCCAAGGAAAGAATGGTTTCTATCATATTCATGCCGTTTAAGATAGAGGAGTTAACCGTATTGGTGCTGGTGACTACGCTGTTGGCAGCGATGGCGTTCTTCGCCTGCAAGCCCTTACTGATAAGAATGGTGACGGCAACAACAGTAACGCAGACTGCCGCGATCACGGGATTGTAAGTAAAGAGAATAATGAAATATATAACGGACATAAAGAGGTCGATGGACCTGGGCACAAGGGAGCGGAGAATGGAATCATCAAGCCTGATATTATTCTCCAGTCGTGAGATCATCTCCCAGGGGCTGTATTGTTCAAAGAACCTCATGGGCTGGCCGAAGATCTTTTTAAGGAGATTGCTGCCGGAATCGGCAGAGATCTGACGGCTTGTTTTGTTCTGGATATAGGTTTTTGCTATGCTAAAGAGGGTAAATACTCCCAGAAGGACCATGTAAAAAAGGAGCAGCATTCTTGCCTGGCGGGGTAAGGCCGGGTCAGAGCTGCCGACAAAGCCATCCAGGAATAACATCTCCACATCAACCAAGCCAAGGTTCAGGATCAGACAGATAAGGGTAAACAAAAGAAGTACGGCCATGGTTGCCGCAAGGTAGGAAGCACGACCTTTAATAAGGGTATACAGAGTGGTCCGTCTTCCCCCGGGTACAAAAGCATCGGTTTTAGAAAAGAGGATGGCAGTTCCGGTATATAAGGCCTCCAGCTTCTGCATGGAGATTTTATATTCTCCCCATGAAGGGTCCACCACGGTTACTATGTCTCCGCGGATGGCTTTAATTATGGCATAATACCTTCTTTTCCACTGTATCATAAGGGGAAGCTGCTGTGAGCGCAGCGCCTGAATATCCATCTTTTCAACGGAGGCATTAAGCCCGTAATGGGCAGCAGCATCCGCGATCTGCCCGGGACTGGACCCGTTGCTGGAAAAGACGCAGACCTCCCGAAGCTCTCGAATGGGCACATATTTTTTATAATAACCTAACATCATGCAGAGGGCGGCGGCGCCGTTTTCTCCCTGCTGCATCTGGATCACGACAGGAATTTTACTCATAGATCTTTACCTCTTGACTTATATGACCATTTTACTCTCTGTTTCCCAAATTATAAAGTATAAAAAAGGAATTTATAAGGTATAACATATTTGATAAATGATGGATTTATATATTATTAAAAATTGTCGCAAAACCCTCTGATTTTTCGTATAATGTAATGTAAGATAGATAAAAGAAGGGCAAGACCTTTTAATTACAAGCTGATGGAATCCTAAGTAATAGTGTTATTAATGGAGGTGTATATTATGATGAATGAAGAAAATAGACTGCATATTGAAGAACTCGAAAAAGTAAGCGGCGGAGCCGACAAAGATGAAGATTATAATACTATAGATTGAGTCAGGAAACCCGGATCAGTGGGGGCACTTTTATCCGCCCCCCGGATCTGATTAAGACCGATATTTACAATGAATAAATGAAATGCTAATTTACACATCACGAGGGCGCCTTATGACCTTCGAATTTTTGTTATTAGAATAAACTCCGCCAGCCACCTGATTCATCTCTTCGTCCGTAAGTTCCATTTCAGATTCTTTGATGAGCTTCTTTGTTTCTTCCTTGGGTTCGGTCTGGGTAAGCTTTTCAGCCAAAAATACGACATTAATATTAAATAATGTGATAATCACTCGTTAGGAAAGATTAGACATACTACCTAAAAAATGATAATATTTAGGTAGTAAATTTATTTAGGAGATTTTTTATATGCATATATACGATTATTCTTTTTTGAAGGATAATATCCCGGGAAATATAGTCGGTCTGACGGACATAATAGCGGACTTAAGATCTCGTGAGGAGTACCGCAAACTTCAATATGGTACAACATTTGAAAGCCTCAGGCAAAAAGCCATAATTGAATCCGTGAAAGGTAGTAATGCCATTGAAGGAGTAGTTACAACGGATGACAGAATAAGAGACATTGTCGCCGGGGCCGCTCCTGTAACACATGATGAAATGGAGATTTCCGGATATAAGGACGCCTTGAACCTCATCCATACCACATACGAAAACCTGGACCTGACGGAGGATATAATCTGCCTCTTTCATAAAACTATAGAAGATGAAACTAACCATCTTGAAGCCGGACAATATAAGAAAACAAACAATTTTATAATGGAGTATGGTCCGGAGGGAAGCAGACGTGTGAGATTCAAGCCTGTATTGGCAAAAGATGTTCGTAAGAATATGGAGCAGATGATACTGGCATACTATGATGCAAGGCAGGATTCGGAGATTCCTCGGCTTATGCTTATTCCTTGTTTTGTTCTGGATTTTCTATGCATTCATCCTTTTCTGGATGGAAATGGCCGGGTATCAAGGCTGCTGACGGTTCTCTTGTTATACTTATCGGGATACGATATAGTCAGATATATCTCATATGAAGGCCAGATCAACAAGTATAAGGCCGGGTATTATGAGGCCTTGAAGGTATCATCAGAATCCTGGCATGACAATAAAAATGACTATATACCCTTTATCATAAACTTTATGCAGATTCTTTATAGATGCTATAAAGATCTTGATGAGGCATTTACTGACATATCATTGAAGAAGGCGAAGAAGTCAGAACGTGTCGAAAGCATTTTGCTTAATGCGATTGTGCCTATATCCAAGCAGGATATTATACAAAAAGTACCGGATATAAGCGTTAAGACAATCGAATTAGTTCTTGGGAAAATGCTTAAGGAGAAAAGGATTAAGAAGATAGGCACATATAAAGACGCACGCTATACCAGAAATGATGGTTTTATTGAAAAAAGATAAAAAAGATGATTTTATAACTTGCACATAAAAAGTATATTGGATAAAAAATTTCAGGCTAAGAGGCATGTGCAATGAGTAAAGTAAGCAAACTGTTTCTGATGTACACATTTATAATAATGGCAATATGTTGGGGAACCTGTATGGTTTTCAGCTTTAGCGGTCTTTCGTTAAACAAGGACTATCTTTTATATGTACCATACCTGATTGGAGGCTGGTCGCCGACCATTGCGTCATACATTGTCTTGAAGAAAAATGACAGGGTGAAGAGTTTTAAAGAATGGCTTAAAAATGTGTTCGATTTTAAGCATGGTTTGGCGTCATATATACTAGTGATAGTTTTGTCCGTCTTGTATGTATTACCGCAATGCATAGTAGCCGGTTATGAGAAGGGTGCTCCATTATATGCGCTGATAGTTTTGATTCCGATGATGATATTTATGGGTGGTTTAGAGGAAACTGGATGGCGTTACATTCTTCAACCGGAACTGGAAGAAAAATATCCTTATATTGTAGCGACAATTATAGTATCCATAATATGGTGGTTATGGCATTTCCCTTTGTTTCATATAAATGGCGTAGGGCAGGAAGGCCATAGCTA
>JAEEGL012842013.1_pt1 | contig 12879 bp, 1 predicted proteins | sample 9134231 | NCBI WGS metagenome assembly JAEEGL01 (sample SAMN16246548, study PRJNA631951) | gut metagenome | biome: gut microbiome; feature: rumen; material: fiber-attached | host: Bos | place: Iran: Karaj | collected 2018-10
CCCAAACCCCAATCCCCAATCCCCAATCCCCAATCCCCAATCCCCAAAAATTATTTTCATTATTTTTTATTTTCAAATACTTTAAATTTTTTGTAAAACAATTTTTTTATTCAAATAAATTTATAAAATAAAAAAATGAAGAAAATTTTATTTTTTATTAATCTGATTATTTCTATTTTATATTTATCAAATGGGCAAAGAATATACCCAGAAGATTTTAAATCTAAAGACCTTATTTTTCCTGAAAATGATAAAGTTCGAGCTTATGAATATAATTTAATTGATGCAAAAGTATTAACAAAAGAAGAAATTACTTTATATATAAAGAAACAAGGAATTCATTTAACTTATGATGATTGTTGCAAAACTTTTTCCGAGATAGATGTGTGGGATGAAATGAAATCTGATTCAGATTTAAAAGAAATTTATTCAAATGCAAAATATAACACAGATTCAAATCAAATAACATACAAATTTCCAATTCAAAAAATCGAAAATAGAGGATATGAAGTATATCATAAATTATGGGTAATCAACAAAGCAAATCCAAATATTAAATTAAAAATAAATTATGTAGATAATACTATAGATTCAGAAGAATATAAACTAGGTAATAATAAAAAAGTATTTGTTACAATTATAATTACTTGTACCTCTACTACTAATAATGAATATATTAATAAAGTGAGTGTTAAAATTAATGATGGGGATTTAAGTCCTCAAAAAGAGTTAAAAGGGGCTATATCATCAATAACTTTTGAAAACCAGGGAGAAACTTATTCTCCTTCAATTGCCCTTCATTGGACTTATTATAAAATTACTATAGCTAATTCAAATTTTTCCTTAAAAGGAAATTCATTATGTGATAAAGTATCAAATCCATGTATAAGTGGATATTATTGCATTGGGGGTGTTTGCAAAAAATGTCATCCTTCTTGTTTTGATTGTGTCAATGGGGGATTAAGTACCGATTGTTCTTCAAGATGCAATTCTCATTCAGCCCTAATGAGCCCTGATAAGGGTAGTTGTACCTTAGGTTATATTGACCTAAATCAATTCGAGGATTTTGATATAGAGGATATTATCCCTCCCCCAAGAAATAATAGATTAACCATTAGTTTCTGGATGTATGTAAATGGTTTCCCCCAAACTTTTGTTGATGCCACTTTAAATAATTCTTTTAGTGAAAATATTGATTTTAATTTTAAATTTGAAACAAATTATTTGAAAATTACACGTGGGAAAAATGAAGGTAATGCAATGAATAGCAATGCTTTAAATTCATGGTTTTATACAAAATGTGCTGTTTCTTTTGATAATGAAGATGATAAACAAAATTATTTATACATTAAATATTTTGATAAAACAAATTTTAATTATATTATTAAAAGTAATAATGCAAAAAGTTTGAATAGGACAAATTGTGGACATGATTTTAAAAAATATTATGAACCGGATGATTATATTTCTTTACATTTTTATAAATTTAATAAATTAAATCATGATGAACATACTTGCAATGTTTATATGAAACAATTAGTTATTTTTAGAGAATTTCTACCTGAACCGTATGATAATAAATATTTTAGTGTAGAAAAATTATTAACAAGTACTTTGGAGCTTCCAGAAGTGTTATTTATAATTCCTTTTGATGAATTGAAAAAAGAAGGTAATAAATATAAAATTAAATGTTATTCATATCCGCAAAATATAGAAGAAAATGAAATAATAATTAGTCCTAGGGAAGGTTCTGATTTTAATTTACACCCCCCAAAATTATTCAAAAGATTAAATTTACTCGAAAAAAATAAAAAATATTTATCTACAGATTTACTAGAAATAGGGGATATTACTATCAATGAAGAAAATACCTTATTAGCTTCATATGAAGAAGTTCCTTTGAGTTGTGCAGATAATTTTTTTTTATATTATGATATTGCTTCAAGTGAAACAGACCCAACTACATATAAGGGAAGTTGTAGTGAAAATTGTCCATCAGATTATACAATGGTATTCGGACTTGGAGATAGGAAAGGATTTTGTAATAAAAAATGTGTATCTACTCTTAATGAAAAAAGCTGCTTAAATTTAAAAGATGATTTATTACATCTCAAAACTAAATTTGAATGTAGCAACAACTATTATAATTTATTTTATAAATGTGAAACGAAAGTAAATAAAGAAAATAATACTTTTTATTATGATCCTCATTATACCCCTGCAAATATTATAATGGATGTTAGACATTATAATTTAAAATCATATATTATCGAATTTTGGTATCATTATTCAGATTGTGGTCGTATAACCTCTGGATATATATTTTATTCAAACCAAATACAAATTAAAAAAGTTGAATCAAGTTATAATATTTATACAACAGCACATGATGTTAGAGGTAATATTATTATTGATGAATCCTATTGGAATCATATTATTATTGAAGTATATTATGATCCAAGAGAAGAAAGAAATAATAAAACAAAAGTTTATATTCAATTAGAATATAATTCAGAAACACCCTTAGAAGTAGATCATTCTGAAAATTCTTATCCTTTAGATTATATCTATTTTTGTAATGGAAGAAGATCTAGTTGTAATAATATTGAAATTAGTTGGTTTTGTGGATATTATAAAAATTTAAGACTTTTTAATGGAGTTTTATCTCAAAGACATATAATTTTTAGATATGATTATTTTTATAGTGATATGAAATATTTATTATTATCTTCTATAGTTTTATATTATCCTTTATATGATGATTATATCTCAAATAATACGTTATCCCAATATCAGAATAAATTACCACCATTATTGACTACTTCTACAACTAATAATTGGATTATTCCACAATATAATTATTGTAAAAAAGAATATGAAACAAAAAATTATGAATGTCCAACAAATCAATATTTGGCAAAAACTATCTCAAATGATAATGATAAAATTACAGAATGTTCTTCAAAAGAAAATAAAGTTTTAAAATTACCTTTGGATTATATTTTAAATATTGAGATTCCAGATTATAATCCAGGAGTAACTCTTTCTTTTTATATAAAAATATATGGATTTAAAACAACTGGTAAAATTGATATTATAAAATTAGGAGATAATTTAAAATTAAGTTATAATTCAAATTTTGATGATATTTATTTTGGTTTAAACTTAGTATCTTTTACTGGAGAAGCTGAATCTTCTGAAAATGTTATATCAAATTATTATAATTTTAGAAAACATTTTGGTTTATGGACATTTATTTCTGTATCAACTTTTAATAAAATATATGATAGTTTTTTTCCACCAATGGTAAGATTTGAAATAAATAACAAAAAAATGTCAATTGTTGGTCCTTTAGATTATTTGAATATTACTAAATTATCTTTTTCAACACAGATTTTTGCTTTAGTTCAAAGAATAAAAATTTACAACAGATATATTATAGGAACAAATGCATTCGAAACAACCAACAGTGATTTAACAACTGATGACCCTGATTTGAGAATAGAAAAATATATTGAACCTACAAAAAATTGTAATATAAAAAATGGGGTTATAGACTCATCTCAATGTGTTAATGATAATGATTTTGAATTACTCAGAGAAAATATTGATTTAGGGAAATATTATCCTTTCATAAATGAATCAATAAGAGATAATATAATGGATTGTTCTATTCAAAATGATTTATGTATAGATGGTACTGATTATAATCTTTCTTGCAATTATAATAATTCAGAAAAAAAAGTATTTATTGGAAATGTATCAGACCATCATTGTAAATCTTTTAAATATTTTAATTTTGCAAAAGCTACTGCAAGCAAAACATTATCAACAATTGGAAGTGAAAATAAATTTACTTTACATTTTTGGGTTTTTGCATATTCATACGTAGTAAATGTTTTTAAAGGATTAGAGGTAAAATGGGAAGATCACCTCACTATAAAAGTTGAAAGAGATACAAATAATATATATAATTTTGAATGTATTATAAATGGGCAATCAAAAAAAAAAATGGAATTCTATATGAATACATGGAATTATTTACATTGTGCAGTAAATAAAGAGGCTGATGTTATGAAATTTTATATGACAACTGAAGATGATTACTATTCTGATAATATTATTAATTTTTCTTCTGGAACTTCAAATATATTTAGTATAAAAGATTTAACAGAAGTTAAAGATTGGGGAGTTTTATTCTATAAAGATATAAGATTATGGAAAGATGCCTTTCAATATTCTTCATTTTTATCAAGAGTTGATATTAATCCAAACAGAATAAAATATTGTTCCGAACATCTTTTGTATCAATATGAAACTTATTTTATTCCTAATAGTAAAACAATGAAGGATACTTGCCAACAGGATACTGATGGATTAACTATTAAATATCCAGAATATCCAAATGGAAAAATTGGAACTAATATTATTCCTGAAGATATTTATAAAGATGTTAATGAAAATCCAATTAAATGCTCTAATGAGGCTGAATATTATGATAGAAAAACTACAAAATGTACAACTTTTAAAGATACATCAAATATTGTAGAAGATATAATAATAGAAAAGGTTGATGTAGCTTATAGTCATAATTATGGAATTGCTTTTTGGATTTTATTAGAAGAACATAAAGATATTATAGTTCCTCTTAATTTTATTTGGCAATATCATATGCAGATATCATTACAATATGACAAAGATAATTCAAAATTTAAGGCTTATTGTTTCCCACAAAATTATTTTCCTTATTCTAAAACAATTGCTGATTCTAGTTTATCATTAGAAGTAAAAACAAGTCAAGTTTTGAATTCTGTTACAAATACATATAGTGGAGATTTAGGTGGAGTATGGACATGGATTCACTGTAGTTTATCTTATAATAATAGATTATTTTATCTAAATGAAAATCAAAAAACATTAATTGCTGAAACATTATATAAATATGAAGGAGTAGAATATAAAAATGATGAACCTTTGGGATATTTTTATAATAAAATGACTCCTTATTTATCAACATTAGAAATTCAAATTACAGGAAATAGAGACAGGGAAAATAATGACCATAAAAAAATATATTTAAGAAGTTTTTATTTATTTAGAGATTATCTTCCTTATAATTATAATTTTAAATATATGAATATGTATCAAATTGGTAGAGAAGAATTTCCACCATTATCACTAGCAATTGATTTTAATGTTAACAATGAAAATAAATCATTGTTATTTTTCAAATATAAAATTTATTCAACTTTTGAAGAATTATTTTTTACGTCTGAGACTAAAAATTATACTATCTATGATAATTCTGATAATGAATTATCAGAAAATTTTATCTTTTTACCTTTGTGTGATCCTTTGAGTGATGAAAAATATGATGAAGAAAAACAATTATGTCAAGAAATAGATAATTGTGATAAAATATCTTTAAATTGTTTATATTGTATGGAAGAAAATACTCCATTAATTTGTAAGAATCATTATTATATAAATATAGACTCTCAAAAGGAAAAAGTTGAATGCTTAAATTATTGTCAAGGAAATTATTATCGTTCCCCAGGGACTGCCCCAAATCAAGGAATATGTGGAACTGATTGTATTTCCTTTGATATATTAAAGACATGTCCGAACACAGCTGCTTCTATATTAACTTATCAAAATGATTTTGCTTGTCTAACTGGTTATAGTAGAATTGGTTACCAATGTTTTAATCTAGTTGAAGAACCAAATCCAGGGGCATTATTTTATAGTGGAATTAATTATCCTTATAATATTTATCAATCCTTTTCAAATGATTTTATTTCTTTAATAGGTAATGGATATGTTCTTGAATTTTGGTTTATGATAGATAATGTTATCTATAATAGTTCTATTTTTCAAATTAATGAAAAATATCATTATTTTTATTCTAAACCACATGAAATATATGTCCAAAAGTCAGATATAAATAGTTTAAAGTATGTCTATTTATTTAGCCCAGGAGGAAGTGAACCTGATCATTATGAAGATTTAACTACTTTAATTCATCAATATGAATGGAATAAAATTTTAATTTTTGTTGATGCTACAATAAGTGGAATAAAAGAAATAAGAGTTGTAGTAAACTTTGATAAGAAAAATACAATAAAATTCGATGTTAATGGTGGGTTAAATCTAGCTTTTATTGCATTTTGCTCTACTGATCCAAATGAAGATAATATAGGTTTTTTTAATGCTCCAGAATGTGTATCTAGAGGCAAACCCATTAATTGGGCTTCTGCTTATTATAATAATATTCGTATTTGGAATATAAAAACTTCAACTATTGATATAATTCAATCATATATAAATGTTATATTTACAGAAAATCCACAAAGTATAATTCTTTTTTATCCTTTAAAAATTCAATATTTGGACAATAATATAATGACAAATATAATGGGAAATCTTGAAGAACATTTTATTTTTAAAAATGAACAGAGATATACTTTATACAACAAAGATAATATAATAATATATAATTATTCATCAAAATTTGATTGGGGTTTATTACATCCATACCAATTTGTAAATAACATGGATGGTGATTATACTATGGTTATTAATCCTGGAACTTGTGATGAAAACTGTATAAGATGTTATGAAGAAAATAATATTCAAAATTGTTATGAATGCAAAGAAGGATATGTTTTGCAATATAAAGAATGTAGAAAAGCTGATGAATTCTATTTTTTGAAAACCCCTTCAGGAATGGTAGGAGGATATATTAATTTAGCTATAGAAGATGAAAATGGAAATTCTTTCACAGATTTAAGTAGTTTTACTATAGTATTTTGGATAAAATTTTTTGGAGTTGAATATTCAACAGTAACTGAATATTGTAGAATATTAACTTTGGATTCTAATACATATTTAGCTTTTCATAGAACAACAAATGATATAGTTATGCTCGAAAATTCAAAAATTGTTTTTAGAGACACTAATTTCAACAAATATTTTGGTATATGGATTCCTATTTCAATCGCCAATTATATTTCTAATGCTCAAAGTGATATATATCCAAATATGTTTACTTTAAGTGTAAATAAAATAGATACACCTTTTTCAGAAGGATATTCAATACCTTCAACAGGAATAAAAGTCACACAATTGCAATTAGGTTATGAAATAATAGCTTTATTTGCAGAATTAAGTATATATTCTAAATTTATTCAAGGTGGATATGGAAAGATAAGATCAACGGAATATTTAAAAGATAGATGTTATTACAAAACTCTTACTGGGACAAGTACTTCAAATTGCATAGATTCATCTGATTTGATATCACAAGTACCTATTATTTGTGCTCCTGATTATAATGTCAATTTTATGGAAGAATATTTCTGTAATAATGATAAAAAATTCTATAATCCTTATGATAGTAATAATGATGAAATTTTTCCTAATGAAGATAAATGTGGTGATTGTGATTCACTTTGCAATACTTTATGTTTCTTAGGTGGGACTGAAGAATGTACATGTGATATGACTGATGGAATATTTTGGTTAAGAAGAAATGTAAAAATGCAAACGTTTTGTGAACATATACCTTATTTTGATTTTAGTAATATAAAACCTTATACATTTACAAATACTCCAATGTCAAAAACTAAAGAATATACAATTGAATTTTGGTTTTTTGTCTATTCATATAATACTGTAGTAATGAATTTTAAAACTTTATGGATAGAATGGAATTATCATAATAGATTAAAATTATATAATGAACAAAATTCTTTAAAAGTTGATTGCCAACCAATATGGCGATCACATGATTTTGATATAATTACATATCCAGATAATAGACAAGGCTCATTAAAATATTATCAATGGAATTATGTAAAATGTGGTACTGATTTAAAAAATAAAAAATATTTTTTAAATACTATTACTGAATATGCCTTAAAAGCAAAAGAAGAATATTTTTTTGATTTAAGAGAAATTGATTCTACTGCAACTGAAGATTTAAAATATTTCTCAATTTTTAGAAGTGATGATTTTCTAGATAATTTCGGATATATATTTATTAGAGAATTAAAATTATGGCAACAATATAATTTAGATTTTTTAGATTTAAATTATATTTATTTTGATTTAGATAAAACTAGTGTAGATGATTTAAAGAAAGATTTTCCAGGATTATTATTATATTATAAAAATGAATTTAATTTAAATGAAGATAATAATCCTGTTATTACTGAAATATTAACAGGTACAAGTACTATAATAGGTAGAGACCCCGAATATGTTGGGTATAATATAGTTGATCCAGAAAATAAAGGATATGCCCCTTTATTAGTAATATGTCCTTATGGACAAGTCTATAATGATTTATTATTAGAAAAATGTGAATGTCCTCCAGATACTGAATATAATGCAGATACTCAAACTTGTGACCCTGTTGGTGATGAAGAATATGAAGTTTGTAGAGTATATAGTAATTCAGAAAAGCAATGTTTAACTTGTAAAGATGATACTTTATATTTAAATAAATGGATAACTGAATTTGAGGAAAAATGTTATTATGATTGTCCAGCTACTTTATTCGAAGATCCTTTAATGAATCAATGTAGAAGATGTCATGAAACTTGCTATGAATGTACTAATGAAAATTATAATAATTGTACATCATGTACAGGTGAATTATATTTTAATTTTAAAGAAAATACTTGTATTCCAAATTGTCAGGCTGCTGGTTTAACTAGAAGTTTAACAAGGCCTAATATATGTGTGGTATTTGACGCTGATGCTTCTTTAGTAAATGTTAATACATTAACACCTATAGATGTTAATACTTTTGATTATATTGAAGCAATTGTAATTCAACCCACAAGTACTGAGTATCAAACTTTATGGTTATTTGATGCTAATAAAACAAATGAAATAAATAGAGAATTAGGATTTGATGATGAAATTCCATTGACTTCTTCTCCTTTTGTAGGAGATAAAACTCGATTAAGGGCCGAACTTGACCATACTTTTTTTAAAACTAAGCATAAATATGTTTTTGGATTAAAAATATATGTTGAAAATGAAGGATTAGAAGTCCCAGTTTATGTTTGGTGGACTTTGACTATGAATGCTCCACCATTTGGGGGCCAGGTCACTGTTATGCCTTATTTAGGATTATATAATACTACTACATTTATTATGAGATGTGTCGATTGGTTGGATGAAAATACTCCTACTGAAGAAATTGAATATGATTTTTATTATATTGAAGTAAATACAAATTCAAAAATAAAATTAAGCAGAGATTTTTCTCTTAATAATGAAGTATATAGTAATTTTACTGTAAGATATTATCAATTAGAATATTCTAATATTACCATTTATTGCCAAGCTAGAGATAAATATGGTGCAATAGGAGAAGCATCAAATGTTATTACAATAGTAAATCAAAAAAATTCTCCTTTATATAATCTAAAACAAATTGTTTCAAGTTTTTATATAGTAGATGATGCTTTAACTGATATACAATTATTAGCAAGAGCTGAAGTTTTAATGAGTTTGGGAATAAACCCTTATACAGAAAGAGTACCAAGTTCATTTTTTACAACTTACGCAGCCTCCTTAACAGGAGAAAAAGTTGAACAAAAAGATCCTCAATGTATAACTGGATATTGTAATGAGAATGGGGATTGTGAAGTAATAGATGTAGCTTTAACTTGTAAATGTGTTGCTTCTTATATAGGAAAAGAATGTTTTTTAGATAAAGATGGATATACTGATTTAGCTTATTATTATAAAAAATTATATCAAAGATTAATTGATAGATTGACTCTTGGAAGTGTAACAGGTGATCCTATTAATGACAATATTTTTAACGCATTTTATAAATTATTTTTTGCTGCTCAAAATTTTTTCCAAGAAGATTCTTACTTTGAAACTAATTTAATAGAATTTAAATCATATTTAAAAGAAAGAGTTAGTTATATTACTGCAAATGAAGATAGAGTTAATAAAATTTTGGATTTAAATGAATTCTTTTATAATTATTATTATATTAAAGAAACTAAATTAAAATTAGCGAATAAAGTAGAAGAAAATTATCCTTTCAGAAATAAAACTTTGACTTTATCTGAATATTCTTCATATAAAACTTCTTTTCAAATTCTAATTAATCAAATTGATGAAGATTCAGTATTTTTAATACAAAATTATGGAAAAGATTATGATTATGAAAATCAACATTTTATTTATCATTTAAAAAAAATAGATGAAAAATTTGATGATGAAAGTTATTTTGAATCACTTAAAACAGTTTATGTTACATATAAACCAGTTATACTTTTTATGAATTGCCTTAAAGAAAGAAGTCCAACATTTAATTATTTTTTTAGTTATGTAGAATATTTGGTTAATCCATTAAGTTATGAATCAATATATTATCCAAATATTACTTCGCCTTTTATTAGTATTAAATTATATGATTTAAATGGAAATCAAATTCCAATAAGAAATTGTCCTTCATATTCACCTATTAAAATATATTTACCATTTAATTCATATGATTGGATGAATTATATTAATGAACAAAAATGGCTGTTTTTACCTGAAAATTATAAATTAGAAAATGATCCTGTTTTTCGCGATCCAATATTAATTTGGGAAAATGGAACAATTTCAAGTGATACCGTTGATCAAAGAATAGAAAAATATTATCGATATTATAATATTGTAGGTTTAGTCCATACACCTTCATCATTATCTTTATATGAATATACTACACTTATATTCAAAAATATTTCAGATAGTTTTTTATTAATGTTTGAAAGTAATCATTTGAGTTCATTTACTTCTATGATTATCCCTAATATAATGAATTTTGTTGTAGATGGTAGATTTTATTATCTTCCAAGATATAAAGTTTTATTTTGTTTAGAGAATCATATTAATAATCCTGCGTTTTATATATGGGCTTCACTTTTATTTTTATTCATTTCTATTTCAATTTTTTATAAATTTTATGATTATAATTATTTCGATAGATTAGAAGAACTTAATTTTCTCCAAAAGGAAATTATTAAAGTTCATTTTCCATATAAACAATTAGATCCAGGACTTAATGATGAGAATATATTTAATTTAATCCCCAAAGAATCAAAATTGAAAAAAATAAAAAAAAGATTAGTAAAAAATATGTTTAGAGGATATAATATGAAGGATAACCTTAAAGAAAATGAAGAAAACGAAGAGGAAGAAGAAAATGATAATGAGTTTTATTTTAATATGGATAAATATTCGAAAAAATTTGATTTAAGGACAGACACAAATAATGATAATGATAAAGATAAACCATCTACAAGAAGAATTTTAATGAGCAGAAATGATACAAAATCAAATAATGAAGAAGAAGATATAAAAGAAAAAGCGACTGAAATTAGAACTAGCAAAAAACATAAAAGTAGTTCCAAAAAAAAAGGAAAAAAAGAAAATGATAAAAAAAACCCTCCTAAAAAGAGACATAAAAAATATTTAGATGATGAAGAAGATGAAGAAGAACAAAAATATACTCTTCCAAATCAATTTAAAAACAAAAGAAGAGAATCATCAAGAAATAAAAATAATGATTCTTTTGATTTAAAAGATCTAAATAAAACTGATTCAAAAAAATCAAAAAATAGTAATTCTAAAAAGAAAGAAAAAGAAAATGAAAAAGAAATTGAAGATGTAAAAATGGAAGGATATGGAGTAGATGAAGAAGATTTTAATGAAAATAAAATCCAGGATTTAATGAAATCAGAAAAAAATTCTATAAAGACTTTTTCAAAAGGAATCAAACAAAATTATGATTTACAAACTTTAAATTCAAAATATGGTATGAATAATAGTAAATTAACCAAAAGTAGTCATCGTTCAAAAAAAACTGAATATTTTTATGGGAAAGATAAAACTAAAGCTAATTATATATCTTTTCAAAGATTTCATAATAAAGCAGGAAGAATAAATGTTGATAATGATGGTATACCTCTTGATATTATCAATGAAGAAGAAGAAAGAAAAAAAGCCTTAGAAGCATATACGAGATTATCTGTTTCTCCTTTACAATTTTTCACATATAATTTAAAAGTAAGACATATTTTAATTGCACCATTTTTAAATTTGACTCTTTTTAATAACCGATGGAAAAAATTAATGGTATTATTGACTCAATTTTATATTCAACAATTAATTATTTCTTTAATTTTGACATATAAAGAATCAATAATATTATCTAATATTCTCGGTATAATTGTGACAAGTTTAATAGCAGCAGTTGCCTCCGATTTACTTGTATATTGCTTTGTTTTCCTTTTTGAGACATCTACTTATCAAAGAAAAAGGTTGTATAGATTAGTAATGCTAGGAGAAGGATTGATAGTAGAAAAAGCTTGGGGAAGGTTGAAAAGAATTATGAATTTCAGCTTATTATTTGGTTTTATAATAGCTTTGGCTTTTTGGGCAGTTAATCTTTATATTACTTTAATATTTACTGCCGTTTGGGGTGTTCAAAGAAGTGCATGGGTTTTGGCATTTTTTTTAGCTTTATTTTTTGATTTAGTTGTTGGAGAATTTTTAATTGAAGGGATTTGTGCTTATTCTTATAGCCAAAGAGTTAAAAGTAATTTTTATAAAAGATTCGGGGAATCTTTAAATAGACTGAGATGCTATAGAACATTATGGCCTTAGAAATATATAAAATATTTATTAAGATAAAGCTCTAAATCCATAATTAATTATTTTATATAGGGCAAAGAAGAATAGTCATTATAAATAATTTAAATTATAAAATAATATTTTTAAATAAATAAGAATAAAAATAAATTTTTTTAAAAAATAAGGGGGATTGGGGATTGGGGATTGGGGATTGGGGATTGGGGA
>JAEEGL015861196.1_pt1 | contig 12879 bp, 12 predicted proteins | sample 9134231 | NCBI WGS metagenome assembly JAEEGL01 (sample SAMN16246548, study PRJNA631951) | gut metagenome | biome: gut microbiome; feature: rumen; material: fiber-attached | host: Bos | place: Iran: Karaj | collected 2018-10
GCTGAGCCGTCTGGCGGAGTTCGCCGAGAAGGCGGAGAAGATCAAGAACAAGGTGAAGGGCGCGATGATCTACCCGATCGTGGTGCTCACGGCCGCCATCGGCATCACGGCGTTCCTCCTCCTCACGGTGATCCCGAAGTTCAAGCAGGTGTTCGACGACATCCTCGGCGGCCAGGAACTGCCCGGCATCACGCAGTTCGTGATGAACCTTGCCGACTTCGTGAAGAACAACGGCCTGGTGGTCGGCGCCGGCGTGGTCGCGTTCGTGGTGGTCAAGAAGCTGATCGGCAAGACGGCGAAGGGTGCCTACTTTTTCGACAAGATCCGGCTCAAGATGCCGGTGATCGGCCCGCTCGTGGGCCGCACGGCGATCGCCCAGTTTACCCGCACGCTCGGTACCCTGCTCTCCTCCGGTGTGCCGATCCTCCAGTCGCTCGTGATCGTGCGCGACACGACGGCCAACCTCGTGGTGCGCCGTGCGGTGCAGACGGTACACGACGCGGTGAAGGAGGGCGAGTCGATGACGGATCCCCTCGCATCGTCCGGCGTGTTCCCGCCGATGGTCGTGTCGATGGTGCAGGTGGGCGAGGAGACGGGTGCCCTGCCGGACATGCTCACCCGCATCGCGAACACCTACGACGACGAGGTGGACAACGCGGTGGCGGGCCTCACGGCGGCCATCGAACCGGCGCTGATCATCTTCCTCGCCGTGGTCGTGGGCACGATCGTCGTGGCCATGTTCCTCCCGATGATTAAGATCATCTCGTCTGTTTCCGGCGGCGCGGCCGGCTAAAAGAGGTGCCCATGAAGAAGAGCAGAGGATTCACGCTCATCGAGCTGCTAATCGTGACGGTCGTGATCGTCACGCTCATGGCGGTTGTCTTCCGCCTGGCGGGCACGGGCGGCGAGTCGACGGCGCGCGCGAAGACGCTCGCCCGCCTCCAGAAGCTGTCCAACGCGCTGAGCGGCTACTACGCCGCGTTCGGCAGTTACCCGCCTGTGCCGCTTCAGGGCCGCAGCCGCGACATCTACACTGTGGTTGACAAATACGGGACGCAACCGGGTGGAGGTTCTCTCGGTTACGGGATTCAGGGAACAACTCGGAATGTCGGTAATTTGGAAAGTAAAGAGATGAAAAATCAGATCGAGGCGGCTTGCCGGGCCCAGCCCGTGGCGGCCGGTTTCCCCTTGAATCACAAGGACGACGCGGAAATCATCGATGTCCTCTGTCAGACGCATGGTTTGAAAAACTACAAGCCCATCAGCAGTTACGGTGGATTTAACAGGGACAGTTCAGATTGGAACGAGAACAATGTCTTCATGTTCGGACTTCTGTCTTTTCTCCTGCCCCGCTATCAGTTCATGCTGAGTGGCGAAAAGGAGCTGTACAAAGACTCCCCAAGTGGCCCTTGGACGAAGCACAACCGACTTCCGTATCTGCTTGACGGTACGCGCCCGGAAAGTTGGGAGAAGGTACAGCAATGGATGGGGGCCGGCCCCGATTACTCGGAGAGGGGGGCTTCCGATAAGGAGAAGCGGGCAATGATCGAGAATCTGCCGTCGCAGAAGGTCTGTGCCCGGTGGATGCCGAACTTCAAGGGGATCGTGGAGTCGGACCCCGTCGCCTCCTATTCCTCGCGGGACCGTTCCACTACGAGGTTCTACGGCGTGGAAACCGACGCCGGACATGAACGCGGCCACGTGACGGAAAAATGGTTCGTCATCAGTCCGAATGGCTTTGGCCATGAGTCCACCTACATCAATGGCACCAAGACCGTGCGGGATGGATGGGGCGAGGATTTCTACTATTGTTCGATGCCTCCGTACCAGAGCTACCAGCTTTGGTCCTCCGGGCCGAACAAGCGGACGTTCCCGCCGTGGATGGAGCCGCCCGCAGGTGACCGGAAGCTCGTGAACGAGTGGATTGCCGACGACATCAAAGTCGGGGACAAGTAGCGGACAGTCAAGGAGAAAGGATTGTGGCATGAAAACGAGACGTTCGGGCTTTACGCTCATTGAGATGATGGTTGTGATCGGCATCATCGGCATCATTGCCGCCGTGTTGACCGGTGGATATACGTACGCGATCAAATCCGCGCAACGGGCAAAGGCCGTGGAGGCCGTGTCCAACGCGAGGTCTGCGCTCGAGATGCTCTACCAGCGGGCCGAGGGGTGGCCGCGTGCGATCTTTAACGCCCAGCAGTACAATGGATTCTCCGTGATGGACGAGACTGTCGCAAAGGTGTTTTTCAAGTACAAACTGCTCAACGTGGATTGCAAGAAGACTGGAAGCTCCTCGAAATTGAGCGACTACACGCTCCGCGGAGCGGATCGGTGCGGCATTGCCGACCCCTGGGCGCAGGACGTGTTGAAAAGAGCCGACAAGAGCTTGAATGGCAGCTCGCTCCTCTCGAGTGAGGTTTCCTCCGGCGGTACGGTGCAGGATCACTTGATTTACTTCGCGGTGGACAAGGACGACGACGGGTTTGTCGATCGGTCCGAGGGTGCCCCAGTCAACAAGGTGCGCGCGAAGGCGATTACCTGGTGTGCGGGTGCCGACGGCGGTCTCGGTGACTGTAGTACGGACAAGAGAGGAAAAACCTCGGTTAATGGCCGCACGGTCACCAACGGCGACAACGTGTACAGCTGGCAGCGTGCCCAGGAGGTGCGATGAAGAGGGGTTTCACAATCATCGAGTTGCTGATGGTGGTCGCGATCCTCGCGGTCCTGCTCGGCATCATCACGACGGCGGCCACGGCCTCCATCCGCCAGTCGCGGGAGCGGCAGGCCTCGTCGATAAAGCAGACGCTGCAGAACGGCATCGCCGCATACAGGGTTCGGGAGGATAAATGGCCGGGTAGGCTGGAGGACTGGGCGGAGCAGCAGCATGATGGCACGCTCGGCTATCTCTCCAACGCCGACTACGACAAGGTCGTGCAGGAACTGCTCAAGGAATCGACTGGCAAGTCGGCACGGGCGCGTGTGATGGATCCCGTGGGACTCTTGGTCATGCCGGTTTCCGCGACTGAAAGGAAGACCGGATGCCTGGATTACCGATCCGTAACCACGAAGAACAACAAGCACGCGAAGCGGATGGAGCCCAGCGAGATGACGGTGGTCTATCCGAATGAGTCAGACGGAATGGCGTACCGCTTCGTGATTGAGTACAACACCGAGAGCGACGAAGTCTCCGTGATGACGCAAAAAAAGTTCAATGATATGATCGACAACCTTCCTGAGAGTAAGAGAAGGGGCGTGAAGCACTGGGAAAACAACGGAGGGGGCGAGGTATGGCTCTGATGCGCTCACGCCAGACCGGGCGCGCGGCGTTCACGCTCGTGGAGCTGCTGGTCGTCATCGGCATCATGGCGGTGCTGGCGACGATTTCCGTGACGGGGTACACGGCGGCAACCCGCGGTATGGCCGACCGGGGCGTGATCCAGACGACGGTCTCGATTCTGCGCATCGCCCAGCAGACGTGCAAGATGGAGCGCGTGCCCACGAAGGTGCTGTTCTACAACCAACGCCTGACCGAGGATGCGGACGAGGATGACGCCACGCTTTACCAGGGTACGGCAATCGCCATCAAGCAGGCGGGGCGCATCACCATGAAGCCCAGCTCCGTGGGGGGGCTGCTCATTGACGAATTCGCGGACTGGCACCAGTCCTACCCGATGGCAGGCTCGCCGAACGCACTGGGCATGCGGTTCTACCGCATGACCGATGACGACAAGAACAAGGACATTGAGGCGTGCAGCGTGATGGTGCAGCCGTTCGTGACCCACTACCAGTTGAAAGACTACATGATCGAGGCCGGCATGACGATCGACCAATGGTGTAGGTCCCATGGGCGTACGGCGCAAGACAACCGGCCTTCGGGAGCGGCGAAGTCGTACGTGGAGAACGGCAACGACTATGTGTGGGGGTTCGCGGCGAGCACGGCGGGGGGGGATGGAGGCCTGGCCATGTCGTCATGGGAGGTGGGCGATCCCTACGGCGTCGAGATTGCGCGGATTGACCTTCCGAGGGGATATATTTTCGGCAATTCCGCGCCAAGTGGCAACAAAATGACCCCGGCGTCCGTTGGGGCGGCCTCTTTTGATGCGGAGCAACTAGACCCCGATCCCTCCGCCAGCGTGCCGGTTTCGCGCATGCAGTCGAATTCGGGCGGCTCCTTCACGCCCAAGCTGGTGGGTACGGCTACTTCATCCATGCTGAAGGACACGAGCAAGTGAGGCAACAGAATGAAGGAAGTGATTGGACATATCCGCAGGGCACGCGCCGCCTTCACGCTGATGGAGGTCAACCTCGCGATTTTCATCATGGCTGTGGGCGTACTGGCGATGACGTCGCTTTATCCGCTTGGATTCCGTGAAAGCCAGCAGGCGCGCGACGACGTGTACGCGGCTGTCGTCGCCGACGAGGTGCTTGGCCAGCTCACGGCGGCGCTCTCCTCGCGCAACATCACGTGGGACAGGTGGAAGAATGCGGTCGGCAGTGCCGTTGGCGCATCGGATGACGGAGGCCGGGAAGGCTGGTTCTCATACTTGACCAAACGGGGGGACGATTATGTCGCCATTAGCCGGGATAGCGCGAATGAAAAGGCCGGGCGTGTGTTCAAGGCGCTTGCTGAGGCCTGCAGCGGGGCGACGGAGGTTCCTAAATGGAATCCCGACAGAGATTATGCCCACGGACTCGTGGTGCGGTGGGGTAAGCGGGTCGTCGCGACGAGGTCTAGCCAAGCCGAGGCTCTTGATGACCACTCGCGTGTTTCAATCAGTTTCCGTATGTCGCGTCGATCCGGTGCGCTCATGACTGCGCCGATCTACTACACGGAGGTTCACTTCCAGGGAGACCAAAAGGAGCAGGATCAATGACACGACGAGCTTCAGAGAGCGGTTTCACGCTGCTTGAGATCCTGGTGGCGTCCTTGCTGTTGGCAATGCTCATCACAATCCTCACGATGGTGTTCAATTCGTCCTCCATCGCCTGGAGTACGGGCAAGGCGAGCGTGGCGGAAATGGACAAGGTGCGCAACAACATGTCTGCGGCAAGTCAGGTGACCGATAATGCCATGCCGCGTGTGAGCTTGGACAGGCCGGAAGACTGGGGTTATTCGGTGGGGCCTTGGAAGCCGGACGGTCAACCCCGCTCACGCGCCATCGTGAAAATGACGGTCAACCCCGTCGCCAATCAAGTTTGGAATACGTTGCAGATCAGGTTTGATACGCCCCAAAAAGGCCAGACGGGACCTGGCTCGTGGGCGCGCGCAACGGGAAAGCCGCTGTGGGTGACGCTTCAGGCGGATTCCGTCACCATCTCCGGGAACGCGAAGGCGTATTCTGTCGGCGTTTGGTCCTTGGGGCCGGACGGCAAGGAGAATTCCGGCGATGACATCAGCACCTGGCCAGATGCGGAGTGAGGAGCGCGACGATGAGGATCAAGGACAAACGTGGATTCACAATTATTGAGTTGACGGTGGTCATCGCGATGATATTGCTCCTCATGGGGGCAATCACCACGTCCGTCACGGGGGCACGTCGCCGTGCAAAGATCCAACAGGCGATCGCGGAGGCACAGCAGCTGACCGATGCCATCCTCGCCTACGAGAACTTCGCCCGACCCGGGAAAGCTTCGCCTTTGGAGGAAAAGGCGACGGGCGAGAACTGGAAGGTGGCGACCGAGGGCGAGCTGGGTTTCGTCCTGGGCAATGACAAGTTGCCGAACGGGGAGGGCAACATGCCGGTGCTGTTCAACGGCGCCGTAACCGGCGGCAGCATCCGCGATCCATGGGGGAATGCGTATCGGTACCGAATTTTGTCGACGACTGTATACGCAAAAGACAGGGTCAGCGGGAGTCCGGGCGACGCAACTTTCGCGATTCCGAACATCAACCGCATTCCTGCGGACGAGGTGAACTGATGAACCGACATTCCCAAAAGGGCAGTGCCCTGTTGATCGTGCTGGGCTTCCTGTCGTTCATGGTGGTGAGTGCCGTGGCGTTTGCCATCTGGATGCGCAACGAACGCCTGCCGTCGAGCGCGCTCCGCCGTTCCGTGGCGAACCGCTATCTCGTGAAGGCCGCCCTCGCGCACGCAATGAGCCGCGTGGACGACGCGATCCGCTCGCACGCCTATCCGGGCGCATGGAACACGAACGACCTTCAGGGCGGCGCGACTGCCAGCAGCGTCTACTCTGACAAAAACGGCGTTCCCTACGACGCGTGGGAGGCGCGCGTGTTCATGCCGCCAGACTCCGAAGGCGTCGGTGACGGTACCAAGAACGGCAGTTCAACTTCCCGTTACGCACCCGTCACCAAGACGGTCTCCGTGTTGAACCTGGAGGCGCTCGGCTATCTGCCGCCTGGCATTGTCAACGATGTGCGCCTGCTCTCCCGCTCCTCGTGGGCGGCTCAGTGGGACTATTTCAACTTCGACGCCGGCCGCTATGCGTTTTGCGCGGTGAACGTGTCGGACATGCTCGACATCAGCAAGATGGCCGCCGACGCGCCGCGCACGTCAACGGCGGCAAGGCGTTCCCAGGCGGGGGGAAAAACGCCGCCGCCGTCACGTTTTTCGCTGGCCTATCTGTGTCGTGACAATCAAGACGGCTTTTCATCCCCCAACGACCAGCGCATGAAGGACTTCGACAACAGTGTTCACATTTGGCCTGGACGCGGCGGAAGTGATAACGATTCGAATTGGAAAGAGGCGCCACTTGTCTCGATCATGGACTACAACCTTTCCGTGGGGGCGCTGGAAAGTACTTTGCATTCACCGTTTTATGACTACATTATTGGTGCCGTCAATGGGAACAAATTCTACGGTGCCACGTCTGGCCAGTATGTGGAGCGTGCGCGACGCCAGCCGTTCATCACGGCTTCCTGGTTTCCGCCCAACGACTTTGTGAAAAGCGACGGTACGGCCAACACGCCGTTGGACATCACGCAAAATTGGCCTTATCTGCCTGGGTTCGGGTTACATCTGTCCGAGTCTCTGAACCAAAACTTTGACACGATCTTGTTGGATGCCAGCAATCAGGACCGAAGCAAGGAGTTCTGGGATGCGATAACCGCGAACGGTCACGCCCTCTGCGCGTTGGACAGGTTCACGCTGTACGATTATCTTGACGAGAATGACGTACCTTTGTCGCTCGCCATGCCGTGTGCGGAACGTGTACCCATGATCACGGCGCTCGCGCCGGTTGGAGATGTTGACGTGAATTTTTCGGCGATGGCGTTGACCGGAGAACCCGCCGTTATCGACACAAATAAGGATGAATGGCGGGAAACGAGTGAAGCCAACATCACGATCTCTTTCAGTGGTATGGGAATGAAGTCGGTGATTGCCTATCCTTTTAAAGACGTGGGTACACCCAAGAATTGTTCCATCCAGGCGTTTGCGCGTCTTGTGTTCGTGGGCGAAGCGGCGGCCACCGGCGGTGGCGGTGGTGGCGGCGGCAGCGCGACGGCTGCGTCCGTCTCGCTGCGAAACAATGGTTTCGCGCAGAACTTCCGTCCGATGAAAGAGGCGGAATGGACGGCGGCCGTGGCTGATGCGGAGCAATTCAAGCTGGCCCCTGATGCGGGTCCTGGCGGGCTGAGTCGTGCAGAGGCTCCTGACAGCCTAGTTGTCACCTTCGCCGCGAAGAACATGCCCTATACGCCCGAAGCCAACGTCAAGGATGTCCAGAATTGCTTTAAAGATTGTTGGACGAGTTCGAAATTGCTGGAGATGCAGGATATCCCAACCTTACCGGCCAAGCCGATTCTCCGCAAGGTTGATGTTTGGAATCTTGCTCCGCCCGCGCAGCAGGGAGGGCAACCCACGAAAGGTACCACGCATAAGGGAACTTATTACCAGGTCTTGCTGAATCCATTTGACGAGAATGGGAAAGTTCTGAATGTCATGGATGGTTATGACAATTCCACTGGGCTCGGAATCTCCCAAGCCGATTTTACAGCCTTGTGCGCGAAATATACCATCAGGCCGTACCTTGTCACATGGGTGCGCGTGGTGCAGGATGGTAAGACGGTGGACATGGTGCCCGCTACGTATGAGGACGACCTGGCCTTCAACGGGATTAACAACATGGAGGCAGCGTTGAACATGCCTGCCGTCAATTACGCCCTTGGCAATACGCCATCCGACCTGTCTGGAAGGCACCTCTTGCCGATCATGCGTTTCCCCGGCACGATGTCCTTTACTTATGACAACGCAAACACGGGGACGGCTCCGACGATCAACCCGAACCAGTGGACCCACAAGTCGTGCTATGTGGTGGATGCGCGCTTCAACTGGGCTCCCGAGAACTGGTGGTTCGACGATGCCAATTCCAATCCGACGGGCGAGAGGTGGTATAAGACGGTGTTTGAGCAAGATCCAGACGGCACACTAGGTGGCAAGGCCGTTCTTGACAAGTTGGTGGAATATGAGTTCGGCGACGGTTATGACCGCGCCGATCGTGCGAACGACCCGTTCTTGTTCGTGTCGAACCTCGGCTATCTGCAGTCGGTCGGAGAGCTGGCATTCCTCCCGCACCTGTCCAACATGAAGGAGAATGGTGCTCCGATGAGTGTGCTGGGGGATCGAAAGGAAGATGAGGACAACGATCCATACGGCAACCTCTATAACGGCGAGCCGCGTGAGTTGAGTGATTTCAAGAACATTGCCTCATCCACCAAGACGATGCCGTGCGCGCTTGCCGCATGGAAATCCTATCAGAACTACCGCACGAACCCGAAAGAGGGCACCTTTGAGTTCGGTGCCAACTTGTACCGCCGTGGTCTCGTCAATGGCCCGCAGGGCTTCTACGTGAACCCGTACACGCAGAGCCAGGAGGTGATGCTCGCCGCGCTCGCGAACACGCCGCTCAACTACTGGGTGGCGGGCACGAACGACAATACGACGATCAAGCCGCGGATGGATACGTTCAGTTCCTACAAGAGTCATGCGTTCAGTGAAAGCGGTAGCGGGGTGCGCATTCCCGGCAAGGACATCAACAAGATTGCGACGTTCCTACGCCATCGCTTTGAGGATTTGGCGAGCATGATTGAGATCCCCCAATCGATGGGCGATGCCGATCTGTACGTGTGCCAGAAGGTCTGGGAGGACATGTATGATGCTCTTGACTGGGGGGGGGCGATCGGTTGTACCGTTGAGGAAGTATACGACGACTTGGCGAATTATTATGAGAAGAAGGGTGATTCTAAATCCGAAAACTACCGGAAGTCGTATTTGGAAGAGAGGAATTACGCAGGTCTCAACCACTACGTGAAAGGTGGCGGCGTGAAATCGTTTGAACCGAGTAGTGAATTTAAATTAAACAAGGATCGGGCCGTCCACAAGAATGATTTCGCTCTGAGTGCCGACCCGCTCCGCGGACAGCATGAGGGTGACACGGGCGATACATCGTGCTGCGATGCGTTGCACGACGTTGACCGGAAGTTCCTCCACAGCTACTGGCGTGACTGCTTCGCGAACCGGCAGCAGCTCTTCCTGATTTTCGTGCGCGCCGAATCCACGGCCCTCGGCGGCACGGGCGAGGGCACGCCGGCCCAGCAGGGCGGGCGTGCCGTGGCACTCGTGTGGCGCGATCCCATGGCGCCGACGGGCAACGATGTTTACGAAAATGAAGATCAAAATTACAAGCCCATCCGCCACCCGCACAAGATGCGTGTCCTCTTCTATCGTCAGTTCGATTAAGCCATGAAACTCAGTGAAGACCAGTTGGAGTCGGTCGCCGCTTGGTTTGCAGGCGGTGCCTCGTTGGATGAGATACAGAAGCGCCTCGTTGCGGAATACGGGGTGCATGTGACGTATTTCGATTTGCGGATGATCGTGGCGGAGTTTCCGCAACCGGAGGAGGCGGAAGAGGACGCGCGGCAGCGCGTCCCTCCCGAGGGGGGAGAAGCGGACGCGCAGCAGCGCGTCCCTCCCGGGGGGGGTGAAGCGGGAGGGTCGCGCTGCCGCGCGACCGAAGGGGACGAAACGGACGCGCAGGAGCGCGTCCCCCCCAGTGTGACGGTGGAGTGTGATGCGATCATGATCCCGGGTACGATGGCGTCGGGTGATGTGGTTTTCAGCGATGGGCAGAAGGGTAAATGGTACCTCGACCAGATGGGCCGGCTCGGCTTGGGCGGCGACCTGCCGCAGGGGTATCGCCCGTCGCCGGAGGATGCCGCGCTCTTTCAGGCGCGCCTGATGGAAGTGCTGCGCTCCAAGGGTCTGTGTTAAACGGTAAGCTGCATTGAAAGAATTGATCGAAAGGAAAGGAAGAAAAATGAAAAGGTTTGATTCGCATGAGTCGTGTGTCGGATTTACCATCATTGAGTTGCTGGTGGTCATTGGCATTCTCGGCATTCTTCTTGCTGCGTTGTTGCCGATGGTGGGCAGTTCGCGCGACAGCGCGTTGACTGCAAAGTGCGCAAACAACATGAAGAATCTTGCCCTGGCCGTGATTTCATACGCACAGGCTCATGGTGAAGAGGGATGGTTCCCGGCGGCCGGCCACTGTAGATGGGTCCGCGCGACAACGGATAAAAAGACGCGCTACGGCGTTCATCGCCCGTGGATATCGAACAAAGGTCCGGTCGGCACACTAAACGGCAATTATGCATCGCCATTTGTAGGTGAGCCTGCACACTTCACGGAACAGGGGGATGAAGTCCTTACCGCTGTCACGAACGGAGCCATTTGGTTCGCAGCTGGTTCGGCGTTTGAGATCTACCGTTGTCCCGTTCATGCGCGTGAGTTTGAAAAGGAAAACGGCGGTCGTCAACCATGGTGGAGTTACATGATGAACCAGGAGTTCGGCTACGACAGGGACGGAAAGGGACTTGCCTCATGCGGGATGGCGAAAATCAACGACCTCATCACCGTGTCGAGAGACCCCTCGGGGAAACGAGGCCGTGGCCACGAGGTCAGTCGCGGCCATGACAAGGTTCTCCTGTTTGCCGAGGTGCAGGGCATTGAAGTGAATGATAACAAGCATGGCGTTTCGTTGAAAGCCGTGACCGCCGGAGATAAGACGGATGCCGTCTTGGAGTACACGAAAGAGGAGATGGGCTTCAACCATAAGATCGGGAAGCAGAGATGGGGCGGAAACGTGGCCTTTGCCGATGGGCACGTGGATACCATCATGATGCCCACGGACAGTTCGTACATCAAAGACCTCACGCGCTTCCTCTGCCAGGGTGTCGACGTGCCGCACGACGGCAGCCGTTATACGCTGCGCGACATTGACAAGTAACTAGGGGCATCGGGGACGAGATGGTTACGCTGTCCTATCCCTTCGCTGAATCGGCGGTGCGCGCGCTGCGGGCGGGCGATGCCGTGAGCGTGAACGGTCTGATCCGCACGGGCCGCGACCGCTTTCACAAGTACTTCGCCGATGGCGGAAAGCTGCCGTGCGATTTCCGCGACGGCGCGCTCTTCCACTGCGGGCCCGTGGTGGTGAAGAACCCCGACGGCACCTGGCGCGTCGTCGCCGGCGGCCCCACTACGTCCGTGCGCGAGAACCCCTACGAGCCGGCCTTCATCGAACGCACGGGCGTGCGGCTGATCATCGGCAAGGGCGGCATGGATGCGCAGACGCTCGCCGCGTGCGCGAAGTACGGTGCGGTCTACCTCCAGGCCGTGGGCGGCGCGGCGGCGGTCACCGCGCATGCGATCAAGCGGGTGCCCAACGTCTATTTCCTCGAGGAATTCGGCGCCGCCGAGGCGTGCTGGGAGTTCGAGGTGGAGGATTTCCGCTGCGTGGTGGCGATGGACAGCCACGGCACGTCGCTTTTCGCGCAGGTCGAAGCTGAATCGCGCCGGCGGTTCGAGGCGCTGGTTTGATTTGGTAGGGCGGCCTACCAGATGATTGTCCGGCGGCGGGCGGCCCAGCAGAGATAGGCGACGGTTACGAAGAAACTTGCGGGTACGCGCGGACGCGCGCCGATCTTGACGGCGAGAAGTGTCGTCTTCCCGCCAAGTCCCATCGGCCCGATGCCAAGTGAATTGGCTTCACGCAGGATGCGGCGCTCCAGCTTGGCGAGCGCGGGCACGGGATTTACATCTGTCAGGTCGCGGAGCAACTGGTGCTTCGCCTCCTCATAGCCGGCGGCGCGGTCGCCGCCGATGCAGACGCCGAGGATGCCAGGCGCGCAGCCGTAACCCTGCGCGTGCTGGACCGCCGCGAGCACGGCGCGCCGCACGCCCTCGAGGTCGCGTCCCGCGCCGAGGGCGGCGTCGGGCAGGGAGAACTGCATGGACATGTTCTCGCTCCCGCCGCCCTTCATGATGAGGCGCACCTTGGAATCCGAATCGAGCGTGTAGTGGATCACGGGGGCGCCGGGGCAGACATTTGAATCGATGGACTTTCCCGTGACGGCGTCGTTCGTGTTGCGGCGCAGCCAGCCTTTTTCGGTGGCGGCGGCGACGGCGGCGGCGATGCGTTCGGGCGTGACCGTGCGACGGAGGTTCTCCGAGACGAAGAACGTGAGCGTGCCCGTGTCCTGGCACACGGGCGTGCCGGCGGCGCGGGCGAGGGACACGTTCTTCAGGAGCGTTTCGAGCACGAGGCGCGCGGAGGAGCCCTTCGCCTCGCAGCGCAGGGCCTTCCGCAGGGCCTGTTCCGCGTCGTCGGGCAGCGAGCTCGACGTCGCGCGGATCAGCTCCGCAATGCGGTCAACACTATTGGCGTTTTTTCTCGTCATTATAAACTCCGATGGTTTTCAAAGGAGGCTCCGCTACCGCTCCGCCTTTGCTTTGCGCATACCAACCGACAATCAATGAAGGAAAGGAAATATGATTCAAAATTGTCTTATGGTTTTTTACTTGTTTGCGGCTGGATAGTGCGAAGCGCCAGGCGGAGCGGTAGCGGAGCCCTTTTGCC
>JAEEGL010676600.1_pt1 | contig 12878 bp, 13 predicted proteins | sample 9134231 | NCBI WGS metagenome assembly JAEEGL01 (sample SAMN16246548, study PRJNA631951) | gut metagenome | biome: gut microbiome; feature: rumen; material: fiber-attached | host: Bos | place: Iran: Karaj | collected 2018-10
ATGAAGCAGCTGCCCCGAAACACGTTTTACTTTATTCATTGTTTCAACCATATGAACAGGTATACGAATGGTCCTGGCTTGATCCGCAATAGCACGAGTTATAGCTTGTCTTATCCACCATGTTGCATAAGTTGAAAATTTGAAGCCTCTTGAATAATCAAATTTTTCAACTGCTCTTATAAGCCCTAAATTACCTTCTTGTATTAAATCAAGAAATTGCATTCCCCTGCCAAGATACCTTTTTGCTATACTTACAACCAAACGCAAATTAGCTTCTGAGAGACGTCTTTTTGCTTTCTCATCCCCTTCAGTTATGCGCTTCGCAAGTTCAAATTCTTCATCTGCCGTTAAAAGCGGGACCGTACCTATTTCCTTAAGATAAACTTTAACCGGATCATCGGTGGCTGACGCTTCACCTGACAACAAATTACCTTGCGAAGAATGCTCTGAACTTACAATATCCTCCCCAGAAAGGTCATCTACTCCTTCTACTATTTCAACCCCCACGGATTCCATTAAATCGTAAAGCTTCTCTATTTGATCCGGATCAAAGTCTATTTCACCCATAGTTTCCAAAATCTCATTTGTGCTTATATGTCCGGCAGCTTTACCGCGCTGAATTAATTCCTTGATCACAGTTTCCATAGATTTGGGTGCTGATTTCGAATCTCCCATTTTATGACCTCCTTAATTTTAGTTTGTCCTATTAATCGCATTTAATCGATAACTTAAATTTATTTATTCTTTAAACTGTGTATATATTCCTTTATGCTCTCTTCTGGCGTCTCTGAAACATTTTTAAATTGATTTCTAGTATTTTCTTCTTTTATGATTTTTAAATATTCGTCGATTGCCTCTTTTGTGCCCATCTTTGCATTATATCCACATATAATTTTTGTAATTCTTCCAATTTCTTCAAATGAAAAATTATAAAGTGAAAAATTGCTTATATCAAGAGATTTTTTATTTAAAACAAGCTCTTTTATAACTTCAAAAATCCTTCTATTAAAACTTGTAACCATATCATCTGGCTTAATTTTTAAAAAAACACTTTCTGCAATATCAGGATTATTAATAATCGCAGAAATTAAAGATTCTTCTGCAACAGCTGCACGCAAATTGTTTTTTTTATCTAAATTCACCTTATCGTTTGCGGCAAAAGCAGACTTTTCTATATTTTTAAACTCCTTCCTCTGTTCTTTTCTTCTCCTTTGTTTTAGATATTTCTCAATTTGCAGTAACACTGAAGATTTGCTAACCCCTACTTCCGCACTCAAACGTATTGCATAAACCTCACGCTCTATGGAACTATAAGAACTTGCCAGTATTTTTGAAGCTTCCGTTAAATACTTAATTTTATCCTCATCACTCTCAAGATTATAATCACTTTTTAATTCAGCAAGCTTGTACTCTATGTCACTTTTGGAATTTTCTATTAAACTTTTAAATTTTACCTTGCCATTTTCGCCCTGCAAACGTATATATTCATCAGGGTCTTTTGCCTTTGGAATAGTGATAACTTTAACGGATACCTTATTTTCCTTTAGCATTTCAATAGCTTTAGCAGCCGCTTTTTTACCGGGCTCGTCCGAATCGTAGGAAACAACTATTTCATCGGCATTTCTTGCAAGAAGTTTGACTTGATTTAGCGTCAAAGCAGTGCCAAGCCCCGCAACGGCATTATCAAACCCCGCCTGATGTAAAGTAATTACATCCATGTACCCTTCAGTAAGAATTAAATTATTTTTCCCGGATTTTTTTGCAAAATTTAATGCAAATAAATTCGAACTTTTTTTAAATACTGGAGTATCCGATGTGTTTATGTACTTTGGAATATCGCTCCCCATAGTGCGCGCACCAAATGCAATAACATTTCCGCGTATATCTATTATTGGGAACATTAACCGATTTCTGAATCTATCCACATCTTTGCCATTTCGAGATTTAAATGCTAAATCCGACAAAATAATATCTTCACTATTATACCCTATTTTTTTTAAATAGTCCACAAGCTCGTACCCTTGTGAAGGAGAATATCCTAAACCAAAATGCACAATCGTTTTATCTTGAATACCCCGTTCTTTTAAGTACCTAAACGCCTTACTTTCCTTATTTTCAACAAGACATTTATGATAAATTTTAGCCGCTTCTCTATTAATTTTATATATTAATAATTTTTTATTATGTAATTTATTATCTTCTTCGCTTATGTAAAAATCCATTCCCGCTCTTTCCTCAAGCTTCTGAACAGTTTCTATATAATCGTAATGTTCCATAAGACGTAAAAAGGTAATAACATCGCCGCCAGCGCCACATCCAAAACAATAAAAAGAACCATTAGAGGGGTATACACAAAATGAGGGCGTACGCTCGGAATGAAACGGACAAAGGCCCATAAGATTCCTACCTTTTTGCTGTAAATTTACGTATTCCCCGATTATTTCTGCTATATCGTTCCTCGATTTTAATTCACTTATAAAATCTTCTGAAAGAATCATTTAGTACCTCTTCTAAGATGGTTTTCTAACTTAAATTTGCTGAACGCGGAATAAAAATATCCTTAAATACCGATGTAGCAAATTTATCACTCATACCGGCAATATAGTCACATACCGCTCGGTTAAGTCCTTCTTCCTCCGCAATTTTTAAAAGATATTTCGGCATTTCTTGCGGATTTTCCATAAAATGATTATAAAGCGATTTTATTATAAAAGGAACTTTGCTATCTTCTGAAAAAGATTGTTTATTTAAATAAACATGAGAATACATAAATTTGTGAATATCTTCAAAAACTTTTTCAAGCTCACCGGACATCTTGATGTTATTGCCCTCACTATTTTCAACTATGGACGTAACCATAGTGTTAATTCTTTGGGAATATCTATTACCAAAAGCTTCTACAAACTCGGTAGGTATATCATCTACATTAAGAAGCTTCGCGCGGACTGCATCTTCTATATCGTGGTTAATGTACGCAACTTTGTCACATATGCGTACAACTCTACCTTCAGCCGTAAAAGCCTGTTCACCTTTTGTGTGACATAGAATCCCATTTAGGACTTCTTTTGTCAAATTAAGTCCGCGCCCATCTTTTTCTAAACGCGAAAGCACTCGCACGCTTTGAGTATAATGTTTAAATCCACCTTCACACAAATCATTCAGTGCACTTTCCCCAGCATGCCCAAAAGGAGTATGGCCTAAATCATGCCCAAGCGCTATTGCTTCAGTTAAATCCTCATTTAGTTTAAGAGCTCTTGCAACATTTCTTGATATCTGAGCAACCTCTAAAGTATGCGTAAGGCGGGTTCTGTAATGATCGCCTTGAGGCGAAATAAAAACCTGTGTTTTGTGTTTTAGCCTTCTAAACGATTTACAATGTATTATTCTATCTCTATCCCTTTGATATTCAGTCCTGAGCGTACAAGGCTCCTCGCTTACTTCTCGGCCCAATGTTTTACTTGAAAAAGAAGCAAATGGGCTAAGAATATTTAATTCCCTCTCCTCTAATTCTTCTCTTATACAAGCCAAACTTTACAACCCCTTTGCCAAAATTTTAATATCCAATAAATACGTGCTAAGATATGCATTTGTAGCTATCTTCTAACACTTTATAATCTCTGCATTCTTTTAAAAGTAAATTAAAATCTTCTTTCTTTATAAAAACATCTAACTTGATTTTATCCGCATACTCAGTTCCCGCTACCAAAGATTTACACTTTGCAAGAATATGAGAGATCTTACCGTAATCTTTATAATCAACCTTAACTTCTAAGTGTTTACACAAAACTAAAGTCTCTATTTTACACTGATTTAATACATTCATGGCTCCAGATCCATACATTCTTCTAAGACCAGCGCTACCTAATAATATACCACCAAAATATCTAACAACTATTACCAAAACATTTTGAAGGCCAAAACTTTTTATTGCGTTCATAACAGGAAGCCCCGCTGTGCCCGAAGGTTCACCGTCATCAGAATACTTTTCGGTATTATTAATTACCAATCTATAAGCATAAACAACATGCCGCGCATCCCAGTGCTTCGTTCTTATGATCTGCAGTTTTTCCTTAATTTCTTCCTCAGAATCAACCGAAAAAGCATAAGAAATAAACTTAGATCGCCTTTCTGTTTCAGTAAATGATACTGCTCCCTTTACCGTTTTATACTCAAGCAAAATGTTCACCTCACTACAACAATAGGCAACGCAACACCGCGCCGCCTACTCAATAAACATCTTAGCTTATAAAAACAATCATTTTTTGATATTCGCCGATTTTGCTTTTAAACGATTTTCAAATCTTGCTACACGTCCACCGGTATCTACCAATTTTTGGGTACCCGTGTAAAAAGGATGGCATTTAGAACAAACTTCAACGCTTACATCTTTTTTTGTAGATCTAGTCTTAATAACATTCCCACAAGCACATTTAATCTCTGCGTTTTCATAATTAGGATGGATTCCTTCTTGCACTGCTTTTTCACCTCTTCAATAGATATAACAAATACTTGCATCACTTACATACACTGGAATTATATCACAAACACAAAATCATTACAACTATTTTATTTTGTTAAAGCGCCACCGAAATAGCATAAAACACAAAATTAACCGTGAAATTTTTATCTTAAACATTAAATAATTGTTCTAATACTTCCTGCGGCGCCATCTTCTGGATACCTTCCGGATCAGTTAAAATGTTGCCATCAACATCCCAGGTAAAACATTTAGCACCTGTTAAATATCTTTCAAAAGGCCGACTAAAATTTCTACCATCGTGCCTATTGTACCACGCAAACCATTTGGGATATTTAGCGTTATATTCCTTAGCTAATTTAATAGCCTCGCTTTCAAGATTACCATCTCTATCCGTTGTTCCCATAATACAAATACCAGGATTGCTTGAATGCACTAAAAGAATACTACCATCTGCACATTTACCCAAAGAAATGTAAACATGTCCCTTAATACTAACTATATCACCAGGATGAAATTCATATTTATTATTTTCAATTTGCTCTTTAGTAATTTCTCTTAACTTACCCCAGCCTTTCTTACTAAAAAACTCTGCCCTTGAAGTTGACGATCCGACATATCCTTCATTGCCATTTACATTATTTACCAAATTATAAACAACCCATCCTACAAAACCAGAACAATCCATACCATCATATATATATTTGTACATCAAAAACGGCTTACCATTACGTAAAAGGGGCGCACCATCCGGACCAACAGCAAAAACAGTTACATTGTCCCATTTAAACTTTCCGTCCACCATCCGTTCTTCCTTTTCTTCCGCTTCGGTATTTGGCCTATCTTCAGCATAATGCGAACGTGCAAAATCTAGAATAGGCTGTCTCAAACCTATAGTTTTAGATGATACACCTGTACCAGCATCTTGCGGATTCCAACCACCACCCCAAGTATATAAATCTAACCCCGTAGGATAAACAGCTATCAAAAGAAAATTAAGCAAAGTCTTTTTACCAGGAACAGGCAATTTTGTAGGGCGATCATCCAAGCCTTCATGATGCTTTTGAAACTCTAAAGATTCGCTGCTCGGTATGCCGATATCACCGGCCCCCAAATCACCAGATGTTTCCATAGATGAAGCGTTCCTCATAAACAAATTTGTTAATAAAACTAATGCGCAACCAATCTTTAAGAATTTTTTTAGATTAATTTTCTTCATAAATCAACTATCCTTTAATTTTTAATATACACTTTTTAAATCATTTTAACATACAAATGTAAAATTGTCAATCAATAGTACCTCCAATCATGCTTCTTTTATTTTTTTGAGAGCATTCTTTTCGAGTCGTGAAACCTGAGCTTGGCTTATACCTATCTCCTTTGCTATTTCCGTCTGCGTTTTACCACTTAGAAATCTTAATGAAAGTATATTTTTTTCTCGAGTGCTCAGTTTACTAATTGTTTGTCTAACAGAAATTTCATATATCCACCCCGCATCTGTATCCGTACCGCTGATTTGGTCCATAACATATACCGTATCGCCTTCTTTATCCGAAAATACTGGCTCTTGAAGGGAAATAGGCTCAACCACGGATTCAAGCGACAAAATTATATTTTCTTTAGGCACATTCATCTCCTTAGAGATTTCTTCAATAGTCGGTTCTTTATTATTAATTCTCGTCAAATGTTCTTTTATCTGCATTGCTTTATAAGCGGTATCTTTAAGCGATCTACTTACCCTGATTGAATTGTTATCTCGAAGGTGCCTTCTTATCTCGCCAATTATCATAGGTACAGCATATGTTGAAAATCTTACATTTTGATTTATATCGAAATTATCTATCGATTTTATAAGACCTATGCATCCTATTTGAAATAAATCGTCAAAACTTTCGCCTCTACCTGCAAATTTTTGAATTACGCTAAGAACAAGTCTTAAATTACCATTTATTAATTTTTCTCTTGCGTTTTTATCACCTTTTTTTACAAGTTTTAAAAGTCTTACTTTTTCTTTTTCCGGTAATGTTTTCAGCTCGGAAGTATTTATGCCGGATATCTTAACTTTTTCATACTGCATTTTTAATCCTCCGATATAAATAGTCTTTAAATACAATTTATTATCGGAATTTATTTATTTTTTAATTCACTCACGGCAAATTAATTTTTTAAATTTCTAAGCATAGTAATTGATAGATCTTATTTTTTTACGAGGTGATGAAAAATAAAAATCTACCTTTTCATATCAAAAATAAAACGACGATTATCTATTTTTACTTCAATATTTTTAATTCTTAATTTTAATATTTTTTCTTCATTTGTTTGCGCAGAGGATCTTAGCATATCGGCAAAATCAGCTATTTTAATATGCGCGGATTCATGCAGCGCTCTTTGGAGTAAAAATGAAACAGAACCGCTCCCTATGGCCAGCACCACCAAAATAATGACGGCTCTTTTAACTCTTGAAGCTATGCGCGCAAAACAAAATAAAGAAGTTGAAATATCGGAAGAAATGGTACGAGTTGAAGGAACTTCAATGGGGCTTAGGGCCGGAGATATTGTAAGTTTAGAAGCGCTCTCGCAAGGTATGCTACTTTGCTCGGGCAACGATGCTGCCAATGCCGCCGCAATTGCAGTTGCTGAAAATACAAAAAATTTTATTTTCCTTATGAATGAAAAAGCAAAAATAATAGGCATGAAAGATACCAAATTTTCAACCCCTTCAGGCCTTGATAAAGATAATCACCACTCAACAGCCAAAGATATGGCAGTGCTTGGAGCTTATGCCATGGAAAATGAAGATTTTGCAAAAATCGTCTCACAAAAAAGTATGAAAGTTAAATTTATAAATCCTTCAAAAGTCGTTAGCTATAAAAATCACAATAAACTTTTACGCCTTTACGAAGGATGTATCGGCATAAAAACTGGATTTACAAAATCAGCCGGAAGATGCTTGGTTTCTTGCGCAGAAAGAGATGGCATAAAACTAATATGTGTAACATTGAACGCTCCAAACGATTGGGATGACCACATCAAACTTTATAATTTTGGATTTAATAATACGGAATCCAAAATCTTTGATGACAGCAATTTAAAAATTGAAATTCCAATAAAAAACTCGAACAACGAAAAAATTACTGGTCTAGGCATCTCAAGTTTTTCAAGAACTTTCAAAAAAGGTGAAAAAAATGATATTAAAAGAGTTGTAGACGTTCCTCAATTTTACGAAGGAAACGTTAAAAAAGGACAAACGCTCGGAAAAGTGATATACTACCTGGAAGATAAAGTTATAGGATCTAACGCCATTGTCTCAGATTCTGAATTTACTAGCAAAGAGCCAAAAAAGATAGTTTTTTTTGAATATATTGGTAACTTTTTTAAAAGTCTATTTAAAAAATAAAGTTAAAATTTTAAAAGAAGGAATTTAAAGTTGCAAAGTCAAAAAACGTTACCTGAAAATTTTGAGAAAAATAATAAAAAAATGGTACTGCAAAAATATTTATCTATGTGCTCAGTAGCATCAAGAAGAAAAGCGCAAGAAATGATCTTAAAAGGCGCTGTTATGATTAATGGAAAAATCGCCAAACTCGGGGACAGAGTTTCACCGAATATTGATAAAGTATACGTAGAAGGACAAGAAGTATTATTTAAAAATAATGATAGATACTACATAATGCTAAATAAGCCTCGCGGATATGTTACCACCATGAAAGATGAAAAAGACAGAAAATGCGTTGCTGATTTGGTAAAAGATGTTCCTGAAAGAGTGTACCCTGCCGGAAGACTGGATAAAGATTCCGAAGGGCTACTTATTATGACTAACGATGGCAATTTTGCTAATAATCTTATACACCCTTCAAAAAATATCTTTAAAGCATATCGCGTAACAATAAAAGAATCGATCACAGAAAAACAAATCGCATGTCTATCTGCCGGTATGGAAATTGATGGTAAACCTACACAACCTGCTAAAATCCGAGTAATTTCCCAAGAACCCGAGAGAACAGTTTTAGAAATTTCCATCAAAGAAGGAAGAAATCGCCAAATAAGAAAGATGTGCGAATCGGTAGGGCTGAGCGTTGCACGCCTTAAAAGAATTTCCATAGGGAAATTAAAACTTGGCACATTAAAACCCGGGAAGTGGCGATATCTTAGGGAAGCGGAAATAAATATTTTAAATGAATCAAAGAAAAATATTATCCCTTAAATAAAAATGGAAACACATGTTTTAAAACACTCTGGTTTATAGTAAAATATTGTGGCAATTAATAAAAAGGGAGAAAAAACATGAAAATAATAAAATTAGATGAAGCTACTGAAAAATCCAACAGCGAAAAGTGTAAAATAACCGACTATTCATTCGGCGATAATCAGCTGAATTTGGTGGTAACAACAATTACAGGTAGATATCCAGAATCCGGATATTGTTTAAATGAAATTAGTAAAGAGCTAATATATGTACTAGAAGGAGAAGGAAAGATAGTATTTGAAAATACCAACATAAAAATTACCAAAGGCGATTCTATACTCATATCCCCCAATGAAAAATACTACTGGGATTGCAAGTACTGCGTAGCAACTATAACCTGCACCCCACCCTGGAATTTAAAACAATATAAACATATAGAAGATAAAAGTATATAAAATTATAGTTAAAAATTTTATTTGTCCAAAAATATTTTTATGTCATTTTTAAATGGCCTACTATCCGTTGCAGAATTTATTTTTTTAGTGTATAATCAAAGCATGTATAGAAAGCATATAAAATAATAATTTTCGGAGGATTAGTTATTTATGCAAAATTTATTTGGTAATTCAGGCGCATCCAGTCAACTCATAACATCTCTTTTGGTGTATGCGGTAATAATAGGCGGAATGTATTTTTTACTTTTCAGACCACAACAAAAGAAACGCAAGCAAGAAGAAGAAATGAGGAAATCTATAGCAATTGGCGATGAAATTACAACCATAGGCGGAATAATCGGCAAAGTTATAAGTATAAAAAGCGATTCAGATTCACTAATAATCGAAAGCGGATCAGATAAGATAAAAATCAAAAATTGGGCCGTAGCTAACGTTGAACCTAAAAAAGAATAGATTTTTAATGCACCACACAAATATGCATACTAGATGCTAAAAGAAAGAAATATCCACGCGCCTGTCGCGTTGTTTTTTGTACGATCAAGCATCCCACAGCTTACGTTAGCGAATGTTTATTATGGCTGTTTATAAAAAGAATAATTCCTCAATATGTAAATTCATAGCTACTCTTAAAACACATCTTCTGATAAATAAGCTCCTCTACAGCTAATCTCAAAATAAATGATAAATTGAAAATCAACCACAGAAATCTCAAAAAATTAACAAGCAAAAATTTGCGTTACGCATTCCGCCAAACAAACTAATTAAAAACGCAAAGAAAAACACAAACACGCGGCTTCGCTAAACAAACTTATTTCTTAAATATACCAGAATAAGCGCCGGTGGAAGAGGAAGCTGAACCTTCGCCAGTTATATCAAAATTCTTACCAAACTGTAGATTCTGAAACTTACTCTTTAAATGCATCGCCTTTTTTTCATCTGAACTAAAAAAATTCTTATTAGAATTCGGTCCAGAAGTTGTGCTGCGAGCATACGATCTACTGTTTGATTCTTTAGCAGCATTAACGTCAATTTCAAAGAAGCGTTTTCTAACATCTGAGTGATTCCACTTTTTTTCTTCTGAGTTATCAGGCGCAACTTTTGAAGCTGGCTTGTCTTCAATTGCTCGATCAGAAACCGCATCGCTTTCTTTAATACCTACTTCTTTTAAAACATCTGCCGGTATTTCACTAATTATTTCAAGGTGCCGTTTATATATATCGTCAAGTTTTTGCCTAAGTTTTGCGGATTCAGATTTAAGCCTTTCTGAAATTTCTCTATTAATCTCGACTTCCTTCTTGGCGTTATTTATCATATCTTCCGATTTTTTAGCAGCTTCAGTAAGCATACTTGTTGTGTGATTTCTTGCATCGTCAATAGATTTTTCCGCTACTTGTTTTGCACTGGAAATCACATTTTTTATGGATTCGTCTTCTTCCTTAAATTTCCTAATTTGATTACTCAAATTCCTAACAGTTTCATTGAGCTTTTTCATTTCATGCGTCATTTTTTCAAAAGAAATTTGAATATCATCAATAAACGCATCAACATCTTCCGGCTTATAACCACCAAATTTTGCTCTGCGAAATCCAACATTTTTTATATCATCAATTGTCAACAAAACAAGCCCACCCTCTTAGCAACAGGTTGTAAGGATCATCAATTAAAAATAAACTCCATGATTTTCAAGCTCCCCCAGGATATCTTCGCCTTCCAAATCAACATTGCAAGGAGTCACAACGTATGTATCCGTGGAAACTCTTTTTATTTTTCCGCCATTTGCATAAGCAACACCGCTTAAAAAATCTATTATTCTCCTTGATTCAGCCTTAACCACATCCTCAAGATTAAGAACTGCAGTGTTGAGTTTTAACAACTCATCAGCTATATTTTTTATTTCTTCGCCAAATTTTTCGGGTTTCACAAGGACTACCTTTATTTTAGACGAAGGTTTTATTTTTAATACACCATTTTTGGAATTTTTTCTATCTCTATTTCTATAATGAAAAGAATCTTCTTCAAAATCCTCTTGTTCTTCGTATTCATCCTCATAATATTCTTCCGAAGGAGCCCACATTTCTTTAAACTTATCCATCAATCCCGACATCTTTAAATTCCCCCGATTTTTAAACATCAATTTCTATAATACTTAACATTTTTTTAACTAAATTTAAAGTAAGTAAAAAAAAACACAACTATTATTATGATATTTTCCTAAATGAATGTCAATGAAAAGTTTAAAATTTTCACCATTTTTTAAAAAATATATATATTTCACAAAAAACAAGATCGATCTATTATCAAAAACCAGATTTTATATCCGTTTCCCTTCAAATAAGTTTATCCCTTTACTAATTACATTATTGCCCACCTGCAAATAAGATTCATCGAGCATTTCTTCAGCGCTATAAGAACATACAACGTCATTTTCCTCCCAAAATAACGGATTTACCTTTTTAAGTTTTAAATATCCGCCAGCTCTTACATATACGCAAAACTTATTTTCATTTTCTTCGCCCGGATATTTATGCACTGCGCTTTTCTTGACTCTAAGGCCGCTATATTCATTTAAAATTATTTTTATATCGTCTTTTCTAACACATGCTAGATTTTTATCCATATAATTACAAGAAATAATAAGAATAAAATCGGGGGAATTACTTTTTTTGTTAATAGCAACTGCGGTACCAGGAATCTCCTTAAATGATTCGCTCAAGGGTACATTTATTTTAAACTCCTCTCCAACATGAAGCTTTCCGGCCTCTTCTCCTGAAATATTACAGATTATATACCAATCCTCAGATTTAATAATCTTCCTTATTTTGTGAATATCTTTACCCTTTAGTGATCTATTTACAATATTTTTAAAATCTATATCACTAAGATCTAAATTTAAAATATCTTTATAACTTATAAAATCCTCATAGCCGTCGGTATAGTTTACAAAATCTCCGGATTCAGGCGCTGCAATTGCTGATCTACTTTTTCTAAAAGTAGAATTTAAATTTAATTTTTCAGAACTTAATTTTTGAATTTTTTCATCTAGATTAATATCCTTACCAAGCACTATTTGACGTTCACTGAGTAAATATAATATCTTTTTTCTACATTCCTGCAACTCTAAAAACTCACCACTACCAAATGAGATTAACGTATTTTTTATTTCTTCATTTATTTGATTGTTTATAAAATTAATTCCTTTAAAAATATTATATTTTGTAAAATTAAGTTTTTCTAAAACTCCAATTTCTTTATTTAAATCATCTATTTTATAACTTGTCTTTGCGTCTTCGGGAGAAGGATAAACTTCAGCAATTATACCGTTTTTGGCAATTTTTTCTCCATCGCTTAAAAGATATTTTAAATTATTGTAGTTATAATCATTACTTTTAAGAACCGTTTCATCCCTTACAAAAACGCCTGTGGTTTCAATAACTTCTATTGCCTGCCCATATTCAGCTATTTGGATTTCGGTACCCATAAAATACCTGGTACCCACGTTATATATTAAAAATCCAAATAGTACCGCTCCAAAAAATATTAATAAAATTTTCTTAATGTTTACACTCAAATGTTTCATATTTATCCTTTTTATCTAATTAAAAATACCGGAATTATCAATAATTTCTTCGCCTTGCTGAATAAATTCTTCAAAATTATTAAAATCGTCAACATAAATCCAATTAATTTCTTTATCCTTCCTAAACCATGTAAGCTGGCGCTTAGCATATCTTCTTGTTGCCTGTTTTAAATTGTAAATTGC
>JAEEGL011727199.1_pt1 | contig 12878 bp, 9 predicted proteins | sample 9134231 | NCBI WGS metagenome assembly JAEEGL01 (sample SAMN16246548, study PRJNA631951) | gut metagenome | biome: gut microbiome; feature: rumen; material: fiber-attached | host: Bos | place: Iran: Karaj | collected 2018-10
CTTGCTGCAGAGCACGTCCAGATGGATGTCGCCGGCGCCGGAGATGACCATCTGCTTGGTCTCCGCGTTGTTCAGCACCGTAAAGGTGGGATCCTCCTCGCCCAGACGGCTGAGGCCCTGGGCGACCTTATCGTCCTGCCCCTTGGTCTTGGGGGCGATGGCCATGGAATAGCAGGGCTCCGCGAATTCGATGCCGGGCGCGGCCTCCACCTTGCGGGGATCGCAAAGGGTATCGCCGGTCTTGGTATCGCTGAGCTTCGCAGCAGCGCCGAAGTCGCCGCAGGCGATCTCCTGGACCTCGGTGTTCTTCTTGCCCTGCATCATGTAGATGTGACCCAGCTTCTCGTTGGAGCCGGAGCGGGCGTTCACCAGGGTCATGTCCGGAGTCACCTTGCCGGAGATGACCTTGAAGAGGGAGAATTTCCCAAACTGGTCGGAGATGGTCTTGTAAACGATGACCTTGGCAGGCTCGTCGGGCTTTACGGGCTCACCCTGCTCCATGGGATCGGGGAACAGGTTGACGATGGCGTCCAGCAGGACCGTGGTGCCCAGGCCGGTCATAGCGCAGCCGCAGAACACGGGGCAGATATCACCCTCGGCGACACCGGCGGAAAGAGCGCCGTAGACCTCTTCCTGGCTCAACTCCATGGTCTCCAGGTACTTGTCCATCAGTTCTTCGCTGGTGGAAGCGGCGTTTTCCACGACTTCCTGATAGAGCTCCTCCAGCCGATCCGCAGCATCGGCGGGAATACCGATCTCCTCCCGCTTGCCGTTCACCACATGGAAGGCCTTCTTGGCGATGACGTCGATAATACCGGTCACCTTCTCGTTTTCCACAACAGGCATGGTAAACGCGGAGACCGTATTGCCGAACTTCTCACGCAGGGCGTTAAAGGTCCTGTCAAAGTCCGCATGCCCCTCATCCGTCTTGGAAATATAGCTCGCGCGGGGCTTTCCCGCATCCCGCAGATACTTCCAGGACTTTTCGGCGCCCACGTTCAGCCCGTCCTTCGCAGATACGCAGATGATACCGGCATCGGCAACGCGAAGCGCCTCCTGAACTTCGCCGGCAAAATCAAAAAAGCCCGGAGTGTCCAGAATGTTGATTTTCGCGCCCTTGTACTTGGCATAGACCGTCGCAGTAGAGATGCTGATCTGACGCTTGATCTCCTCAGCGTCAAAATCGCAGGTAGAGTTACCCTCGACCACCCGACCGAGACGGTCGGTCATCCCGGTAACGTTCAGGATGCTTTCTGCGAGGCTGGTTTTTCCGGTGCTGCCGTGCCCAAGAAGACATATATTGCGGATCTTATCTGCCATGTTATTCCTCTCCTTATTGATATTCTGCACAGAATGAAATTATACACGAAAAGACTGTGGATTACAAGTTTTTTCTCAGACAATACGTATCTCTCTCAAGTGTTGCGATGATCTTCCCCGCGGGCGAGACTTAATCCCCGTCGGCGGAGTCCGCGATCATCAGCGTCGCGAAAGCCCAAAGGAGCATTGAGACCAGGAGCTTCCCCGGCGCTACGGAGGAGAAAGCCCCTCTGGCACAGGCGATAAAGGTGATGGCGATGCCCAGCACCGCGCCGGTCAGGGTCATCCACAGGGCCCTCCGCGTGGTCCTCCACAGGCGGCGGCCTCCCCTGGCCGCTTCGGAATAATGCCAGAGCCCTTCCCTGCTCAGCAGCGCAGCGGGCTCCCCTTCCTCGGGCTCGACGCTCAGGCGATAACGGTCCTCCGGGGGCAGGAAGGTGACGCTTCCCTCCTCCAGGCGGAACTTCTGCTCCAGCATCGTCGGGGTGAAATTGAAGTCCCGCAGGGCAAGGAGCGGACGCAGTCTGCCCTCTTCCAAACGGATCAGAGCGTTCTGGACCAGCTCCAGGGGGGTATAGCCGACGATGAATACACCGCACAGCTCATGGTCGATGGCGGTGTAGACCGCGCCGCCGACGTCCACGTTGCCGGGGACGCGGATCCCCATCAGATTCATATAGGCCGAAGTTCCGATAAGCACCTGTTCCTCGCCTACAAAGGCGCTGACGCCGCCCTCGATCCCGCAGTCAAAATCCTCCACGCGATAGAGCGGAGCCGCGTACTGCCGCATCAGCTCGCCGAAAACACGACGGAGGCCGGAGCCGGTCGCGAGGATCACGCTGCAGGTATAGGCTACGACCTTTTCCACGTGGGCTCCCGAGAGGACCTTCATTCCGTTGAGGATCACGGTGTTTTCCGGAAAAACGTCCAGATCCCGAATGACGATCCCAACGGCGCGATTCATATCCTCCGCGCCGCTCCAGCCTGCCAGCGCGGCTCCGTTGCCGGTGAGCTTTCTGGCGATCAGCGCGAAGGGGCGGGAAAACACCAGCGTTGAGGTCAGAGCGGCGGCGGCACAGCAGAGCGCTGCCAGACAGTGCAGGACCGCGCCGGTCCCGGAAAGATACGCGGCGGCCAAAGCGAGGACCAGAAGAAGCAGAAGCAGAGCGGGGGTGATCCTGCGGTAGATCTGTTCGCCCAGATCGGGCGCCAGGCAGCGGCGCAGGAAGCCGCGGGAGGAGCCCAGCCGCTTGTTCAGGACGGCGCCCTCCTCCGCCAGCTTATCCTCCGCAGAGACCACCGTCGGAACACTGGCGAGGCGCATGGATCGAATGGTATCCCGAAATGCGCTTCTGCGGCATCCGGTCCCCCAGATGGCAAAGGCCAGGGCGGCGGCTGCCGTGACGCAGTAAGGCAGACCGACGTCCTCCGGGTGAGCGGCAATGATCCATACGGCGTCGACCTCGGCCGCAAGATTGGCGATCAGAACGATGCTTTCGCAGCCGGGCCTGGCCGAGAAGAGATCCGTGATCCCTTTGGTCAGCACGTCCAGGCCAAGCAGCATGACGATCAGCTGCAATGCGGCCAGGATGATGGGAAACGCATTTCCGCTTCGAAGAGCGCCGGGCAGGATCCCCCTGGAATGGAGAAATATCGCAAGGGCCATGAAAGCGCAGATCGCGAAAGCGGCGACGCGTCGGCTCTGCAGGGAGGCGATCCCGGCAGCATACAGCCGAAGCGCTTCCTCGGGAGACGGTTCCGGCTGCTCTCTCCCTGCTTCCTCCCGTTTCTCCTGCGCCTTACGGGCGCGCTCTTCCCGCTGCTGCTTTTTTCTGCGAGCCTTTTCCAGACGGTCCGTGCGTCTCTGCGCCCGCTTTTCCCATTTTTCAGCCTCTCTGGCGGCAGCTCTTTCCGCCGCGTCGATCTCCTCCGGAGCAGGATCTTCCTCCGGCGCGGATCCGGAGGCCGCCGTCTGCTCCTCAGCCTCCGCTTCACTCTGCTCTTCGGCCTCCGGAAGGACATCCTCCGGCAAGGGGGAAGACGCCTCCTCTCCCTTCTGCTCCGGGGCGTTTTCTTCCTCCGAAGGACTTTCCTGCGCGGGCGCAGCTTCCGGCGCGTGTTCCTCCTGAGGCGGGAGCTGCTCCTCCTGCTCGGAGGGTCCCTCGGGGCGCTTCTGCTCTTCGGCTTCGACCGGCTCTGTCGGCTCGGGGGACGATGAGACGGAAGGGTCCGTTTTCGTGTCCGATCCGGAGAGCGGGTCCTCCGCGGCAGGCTCGCTTCTGACGTCCTCTTCCGGGGCGGGCTCCGCAGGGGATTGTTCTTCCGGAACGCCGTCTGCTGCTTCCGGGGCGGCCTCTCCCTCGTCGCTCAGCTCCGCTTCCACGCTGCGCTTCATTTCCCGGATGATCTCGTCCGCCCGCTTCTCCAGCTCTTCCTTGCTGTAACGCCGTTCATTGCGGATGAACGCCTCCGATTTATACTCCGACAGAATGGAGGCCAGAGAATAGGTCTCGGCAGGCGCTTCCGAAGTATTCACTTTTTCAGGGCTCTGCTCTGACATTGGCTTACCTTCTACCTATGTTTTCTCTGGCGCACCGCCTCATAAAGCACCACTGCCGCGGCGGAAGACGCGTTCAGGGAAGAAACCTTCCCAAGAAGCGGGATGGAGAGGAGAAAATCACACTTTTCTCTGGTGATCCGCGACATTCCCTTTCCCTCGGAACCGATGACCAAGGCGATCCCGGTCTGAAGATCCGCCTCCCATAAGCTCCGGTCCCCGTCGGCGGCGGTCCCGCAGACCCAGATCCCGGCGGTCTTCAGCGATTCCAGCGCAGAAGCCAGATTGGTCACCCTGGCAACGGCCACGTGCTCGACTGCGCCGGCGGAGGTCTTTTCCACCACGGCGGTGATTCCGGCGCTGCGGTGCTTGGGAATAATGACACCGTGGGCCCCGGCGCACTCGGCGCTGCGGATGATGGCTCCCAGATTGTGCGGGTCGGTGATCTCGTCGCAAACCACGATCAGGGGTTCTTCCCCTCTTCCCCGCGCGATGTCCAGGATATCCTCCACAGAAGCATATTCCCGGAGCGCGGCCACAGCGATGATCCCCTGATGGGCGTGGGTCACGCTCATGGCGTCCAGCTTCCGGCGGTCTACCTCGGAGATGACGGCCCCGGCTGCCTTTCCCTTCTGGACGAGGAAGCGGAGCGTCTTGTCCTGTTCTCCCTTGGCGACGTAGATCTTATCCAGCGGACGGCCTGCCTTCAGGGCTTCCATCACGGCGTTTTTCCCCTCGACCCGATCTTCCGCCTCTTTCATATTCTCAAGCATACAATACTCCACTATATTTAGTCCTTGAATTATATCACAAGAAAGTCTGGGAGGAAAGTGTAAATTTTCTGTTTCCAGGGCGTCAGCCGGTTTTCTTTCGTGGACAAGTCGGGCAAAATCGTGTAGAATGCTTTTCGGAGGCAGTAATCATGAAGGTACTTCAAAGATTCAACCGCAGTATATACCGTTTTTTGAACAAGCACCCGCGATTCGGCGTTCCCCGTCTGATGCTCTACATCATCATCGGCAACGCGCTGGTGTTCCTTTTTTCTCAAATGGACCGGACGGGAATGCTGGCCTGGTATCTGTGCTTTCTTCCGGACCGGCTCCTGAAAGGAGAGCTATGGAGGCTGGTCACGTTTATCTTCGTTCCGGGCACCAACCGCCTTCTGACGCTCGCGCTGGAGCTGTACTTCTTTTATCTTATCGGATCCACGCTGGAGAAGGCCTGGGGGGCCGGGAAATTCACGGTCTACTACCTTTTCGGCATGGCCCTCAGCATCCTCTACGGCATCCTTGCCCGCCTGATCGCGGGGGCGATCATTCCGGTCACCGGGACCTACATCAGCCTTTCCATGTTTTTCGTTTACGCGACCCTATGGCCCGACAACCGGATCCTCCTGTTTTTCATCATCCCCATCAAGGTGAAGTGGCTGGCCTGGTTTGAGGCCGCCCTCTTCCTCTACAGCATGATCATGTCCCGCACGCTGCTGCCCCTGGTGGGCATTGCGAACTATTTCCTCTTCTGCGGGGACAGCCTGCTGGCCTCTCTGAAGCTGTTCCGAATGCGTCACTCCGGCTCCGCCCAGCGCTTTCAGCGGGACGTCCGTCAGGCACGGAAGAAACAGGAGGCCAGGACCTATACGCAGAAATGCGCGGTTTGCGGAAGGACGGATACGGAGCATCCGGAGCTGGAGTTCCGCTACTGCTCGAAGTGCGCCGGTTATCATTGCTTTTGTTCCGACCACATCTACAGCCACGTGCATTTTACGGAGCCATGAGCGTTAACGCTTAAGAGCGTTTGAGACGGTACGTCCGCAGGCGACACGATCGCCTGCGGACGTTTTTATCGTCATTCATTATTATCGGTCGATGGTCCCAGGGCTGTCTCCACCCCATCCGGCGGGATGAGCTCCGATGCGTCGTCCTCCCCGTCTGCGGGAGCTTCCGTTTCCTCCGCGGCGCCTGTTTCCCCGCGTTCGGTCTCTTCGGCAATGGCTTCTGCCTCGGAAGAGCGGTCCATCAGATTGCAGATGATCGTGCACATCTCCGCCCTGGTCGCGGTGCCCTGGGGATCGAAGCGGCCGTCCTCCCGCCCGTTCACAAGCCCCCAGCGCTGCGCCTGACGGACGGCATCCAGCGCCCAGAAGCTGATCTGTTCTTCGTCCGCAAAAGGCATTGCCTCCGCCTTTTCCGGAAGCTGAAGCTCAAATGACCTGCAATAGCGGACCAGGATCAGGGCCATTTGCTCCCTGGTGATCTCCAGATTCGGGCAGAAGGTCCCATCGTCGTAACCCTGTACCAGTCCCTGATCGGCCCCCCAGCTGACGTACGGCGCAAACCAGTCCGTTTCCCGGACGTCCGGGAAGGAGATCTCTGCCGGAGGATCGGCAGAGATACCGCAGTACCTCCCCAATACGGTAACGAACATGGCCCGGGAGACCTTTCGGTTCGGCTCAAAGCGGTGGGGCTCCATTCCGTTGACCAGCCCCGCCTCCGTCAGGGTCAGGATCTTGTCCCGGCCCCAGTGACTGCCGATGTCCAGAAACTGTTCTGAAGCGGGAAAGTCGCCGCTGGCCTGAAAGACGTAATTTCCCTCTGTGAATCCCGTGGAGGGAGCATAGGCCCGGATCAGGGCCTCCGATTCCTCGGCGGCAAAATAGCGGTGACCCGGAAGAAGCATCTCCCCCTCCTCACAGACCCTTCCGTCGGAGAGGTCCAGGACCTCGCCCGCCGAAACGTGGAGCAGAGCGGTTCCTTCGGAGAGCATAAAGCGGCCAAAGGGCGCCAATCGGAGGCTGCCTCCGTCCTTCAGCTCCAGCGCGGTGCTGAAGGGGGCGTGGGACCAGGCAGTTCCTTCCTCCTGCTCCAGCCGGTCCAGTCGCTCACGGTAATCCGTAGAAAGCGTTTGGAAAAAGGATTCCGACTCAGCGGAAAAGTCCGCCTGCAGCTCAGGGAGATAGGTGTTATACAAATAACTTACGGAAAGAAGCGAATCCTCCGCTCCCGCGGTGGCCGCAAAAGCCACAAGCCCTGCCAAAAGGAGCAGGCAGCACGGCAGGATCGCCCATCTTGCTCTCAATTCTCACGCCTCCCTTCCGCCGTTCTTTCCTTTCATGGCTTTTGATTGTAACACAATGCCTGTGCGATTGCAACCGCTCTCCCCTTTCCAAAGGAAGGGGAGGAGTCCGGCAAGCCTCTTCTGAAGAGCGCCCTCCGCACGAGCTCTCTTCTGTCACTCCTCTGCTTTCCATCGCATAACCCTGGAATAGAAACTGATTTGAGGAGTGCGTTATGGATCAGCAGACCATTTTCTTGGGAGCCAACAGCTATCGTGGCTTCACTTCTCTGTATGAAGAATATATCGCCTCGCTGACCCCGTCTTGTCTTTACGTCCTGAAGGGCGGCGCAGGCTGCGGAAAATCCACCTTTATGCGAAGGATCGGGGAAAAGGCCGAGGGAGAAGGGAAAAAAGTGATCTATGTGCTCTGCTCCGGCGATCCGGATTCTCTGGACGGGATCATCCTGCCGGAGCTGGGGACCGCTTTTTTCGACGGTACCGCGCCCCACGTCCTGGAACCGCCTCTGGTGGGATCACGGGGGTACTATATCGATCTGAGCCGCTTCTACCGCTCCCCCTCCCCGGAGCTGGAGCCCTGGGACACCGCATATCGGGAGCACTACCGAAAAGCCTATCTCTTCCTCTCCGCTGCGGGAAGCGTTGCGGAGACAGAGAAGCTTTCGGACAGGACCGCGGAGGCGATCCGGGCCCGCGCCGTCTCCTTTGGCGAGCGAAACCTGCGGCGGCGAAGAGAGGAAACGAGGGGAGGCTCAACCCGCTTTTTCACCGACGCTTTCACCTGCCAGGGCAGCATCTCCCTGGGTGAGACCCGGCGAGCTCTGGCACCAAGGCTGATCGCCCTGACCGGCGGGAGCGCGCGGGGAGATCTGTTTCTGAAGACGCTTCGGAGGACGGCGGAGGAAAAGGGATACGCCGCCGTGCTCTGTCCCGATCCGCTGCGCCCGGAGCAGATCGCCCATCTGCTCCTTCCGGAGCTGGGCCTGGGCGTGACCACCGGAGAAGGAGACCGCCGCATCCATCTGGAAAAACTGGGGGACCACTCCGGCACGGAGGACGGGCTCGCGGCGAAGGAGGCGGAAGGAATGAAACGCTCCCTTCTTCACAAGGCGAAAAAGGAGCTCAGCCTGGCAAAGCGCGATCACGACCTGCTGGAGGCCGCCGTCCATCCAAACGTGGACTTTCCGGCGGTGGAAGCGGCTGCGCTGGAGATGGCGGACCGGATCCTTCGGAAATAGAGGCCATATCGTTCGAAAATGACCGCCCCGCGACAGAAGCGCGAGGCGGTCAGGATGATTTCCCGGGTCATACTCCATAGAGCTCGGAATACTTTTTCGTGAGGTAATCCGTGTAATACGCGGGATCGAAGGGGCCCTCCGCCGCCTGCTCGAAGATCTCCTGGGGATCGTACAGGCTGCCCTTGCTCCAGATCCTCTCCTCCAGCCAGTCCCGGATGGGCTTCAGGTCTCCGGAGGCGGTGACGGCGTCCACGTCCAGGGTCTCCTTCATCTTCGCCAGCAGCTGCGCTCCGTAGGCGGAGCCCAGGGCGTAGGAGGGGAAATAGCCGATGCTGCCGCCGGACCAGTGGCTGTCCTGCAGGACGCCGCGCCGATCGTCCGGGACCTCCAGGCCCAGATATTCCTTCATCTTTGCGTTCCAGGCCTGGGGCAGATCCTTCACCGCAAGAGTTCCCTCGATCAGCTGTTTTTCCAGCTCATAACGAAGGAGAACGTGGAGGGAATACGTGAGCTCGTCCGCCTCCGTGCGGATCAGGCTGGGCTGGGAGACGTTTGCCATCCGGTAGAGGGCGTCCTCCGTGACCCCTTCCATCTGCTCCGGGAACAGACGCCTCAGCTCCGGCAGGAGATTGTGGATAAAGCCGCGGCTTCTCCCCAGGATGTTTTCAAAGAAGCGGCTCTGGCTCTCATGGATGCTCATGGACGCGCCGGAGGCCAGTACGGTGTCCTGGAGCTCGTCCCCGACGTGCAGCTCATAGAGGGCGTGGCCGCCCTCGTGGACCACGCTGAACAGGCTGGAAAGAGGGTCCTCCAGGTGATAGTGGGTGGTGATGCGCACGTCCCTTTTGGACCAGCCGGTGGTGAAGGGGTGCTCCGTCTCTCCGATGGAGCAGTACTCCCGATCGATGCCGATGGCCGCCATGAGCCAGTCGGAGAGTTTTCTCTGATCTTCGATGGGGAATTCTTTCCCCGCGAAGATATCCTTCGGCTGCTCCCCCTTTTCCGTGATCTTCCGGATCAAAGGGACCAGGCGTTCCTTCAGAACGCCGAAAAAGGCGTCCAGCTTTTCCATGGTGAGGCCCCGCTCGTATTGGTCCAGGAGGGCGTCGTAGGGCGCAAGTTCCGGCTCCAGCCAGTGGGCCAGCTTCCGGTTGAAGGCCACGATCTTCTCCATATAGGGCTCAAAGGCGGGCCAGTCACTCTCCACCTTGGCCTTGTGCCAGACAGAGTCCGCTTCGTTCAGCAAAACGCTGTAGGCGACGTATTCCTCCATGGGGATCTTTTTCGTCCGCTCGTAGTCCCGCCAAAGCTCATGGACCTCCCGCCGGGTAACGGGGTCCAGCTCATCCTGATTATCCCGCAGGGCGCTGAGCAGCTTCCCCGTCTCCTCGCCTGTCTGCAGGCCGTACTCCACCTCGGAGAGCACTGCCAGGGTCTTTCCCCGATTCTCCGCTCCGCCCCGGGGCGCTCCGGTGGAGGCGTCGTAGTACAAAACGCCGGCAGCATGCTCATAGGCCAGCAGCTTACTTACCAGAGTCCTGAGCTCAGTAACGAGCGCTTCTGTCTTGGCTTCCATTCGTTTCCTCCCAAAAACTGTAGGTTATACCGTTATGATAGTGGTTTTGGAGAGCAAAGTCAACCTTGACAGAGTTCACCGAAACGGGAATAATGGAAGCACAATCTGAGGAAAAACGGGAGGCTTTTATGGAAGACGTATTGGATCGCTTTCTGCGCTACGTAAAGATCGACACCCAATCCGAGGAGAACGGCCTGCATCCCAGCACGAAGAAACAGTTTGACCTGGCAAGGCTCCTCGCGGAGGAGCTGCGGGCCATGGGCGCTTCTGAGGTTTATCTGGACGAGGAATTCTGCTACGTTTACGCGGTCGTTCCTTCCAATCTGCCGGAGGGCGCTTCTGCGCCCAGAGTTGGCTTTCTCGCCCATATGGACACCTCCAACGCCGTCAGCGGCGCCGGCGTTCGGCCCCGGGTCGTGGAATTCACCGGAGCGGACGTCGACCTGGGCGGCGATGGGAAGTATATCCTGGGGATGAAGGACTTCCCTTTCCTGAAGGGTTTTATCGGGCAGGAACTGGTGGTCACCGACGGCTCCACCCTGCTGGGGGCCGACGATAAGGCGGGCGTGGCGGAGATCATGGCCATGGCGGAATACCTGCTGACTCACCCGGAGGTGAAGCACGGGAAGCTCAGCGTCTGCTTCACGCCGGACGAAGAGGTGGGCAACGGCGTGGCAAAGATCGACCTGGGGCGTTTCGGGGCCGACTTCGGCTATACCGTGGACGGCGGGCCCCTGGGCGGCATGGAATACGAGAACTTCAACGCCGCCTCCGGCCTCCTTACGGTCTATGGCCGCAGCAGCCATCCCGGCAGCGCCAAAGGCAACATGAAAAACGCCATCCTCATCGGCATGGAATTCCAAAGCCTCCTTCCGGTCTTTGAAAACCCCATGTACACCGAGGGCTACGAGGGCTTCTACCACCTCTGCGACTTCCACGGGGATGTGGAGAAGGCCACCCTCAGCTACATTATCCGGGACCACGACCGGGAGAAGTTCGCGGAGAAAAAGGTCCGCTTCCGGGCCGCCGCCGACTACCTCAACGGCAAGTACGGATCGGGGACCTGTGAAGCAGAGCTCAAGGATAGCTACTACAACATGAAGGAAGTCGTCCTTCCTCACATGGAGATCGTCGATAAGGCCAAAGCGGCGATGGCCGAGCTGGGCATCACGCCCGTGGTCTCCCCCATCCGGGGCGGCACCGATGGGGCCATGCTCTCCCACATGGGCCTCCCCTGCCCCAACCTCTGCACCGGGGGCATGAACTGCCACGGGCGCTTTGAATTCGCCTCCGTCCCGCAGATGCGAAAGATCGTGGAGCTCCTGGTGCGCATCGCGGAGAAGCACGCGGAAGCCTGATTCAACCGTTGGTTGTTTTTTATAAACTATCCTATCGTTGACGATTTAATATCATCCATGTATACTCGAGTCAAACAAAGAAAGGACGTGAGGACATGGAAAGCTTCGGGGATCGGCTGAAACGGCTGCGCATCCTGCATTCCCTGACCCAGGAGGAACTGGCGGACAAGCTGGGCGTCTCCGCCCAGGCGGTAAGCAAATGGGAGAAGGAAAAAAGCTTCCCGGATCTCTCCGTCGTCGTTCCCATGGCAAATCTTTTCCGAATCAGCACCGACGAGCTGCTGGGAAACCGTCATCGCCGGGAGGAATGGGAGGAACGCTGGCAGCTCGCCCTGCGGGACGACGGCGAAGAAGGGGCTTTGCGGGTAGCCGAGGAGGCGGTGCTGGAGCTTCCCCAGGACCGGCAGTTCCGCTACCGCCAGGCCTGCGGAGAGTTCTTCTCTTCCCAGAGCACAGCGGTCGAGGATGAAAAACAACGGTTATTGGTCGCTTCGGAAAGGCATTTCCGCTCCATCCTCCTGGACTGGCCGGACTTTGACAGCGCCGCGGGGATGCTGGTGGAGGTCCTGGCCGCGCTGGAACGGCGGCAGGAGGCGGAGACCCTGGCGAAGACTCTTCCGGATCATGATCGGCTGCTCCTGCGCGTTCTGAAGGGGGAGGCTTTGGAGGAGCAGAGGCGAAAGGTGGTCACCACCTACGGGCTCCATTTTGTAGCCTCCCTCATATCCCTCTCCTCTCCGGATGCGCTGCGCCTGGCGGAGACGATCCTGAACGAAGCGCCCTGGGACAGGGACGACCGGGCGAATCTCTTTACGAATCTATTCTGGAAGAGGGCGGCGCTTTCCTGCGAGGCCGGGAACGCTGAGGCGGCCATGGCTTCCCTGTTTAAGATCCGAGAGCTGCTTCTTTCTCTTGAAACGGCGGGAGACTCAGCGGAAACAGAGGATACTCCTCCCTATCTCACCCGACTCATGGCGGAGCGTCCCGCTTCGGGGCATTGGAAGACCGCTCTGGGATTCCTGGAAGCGCGGGAGCTTGCTCCTCTGCGGGAGCGAGAGGATTATCAGGCCCTGCTCCGGGAGGTTAGAACCCATTTCTGAGCGAAATCAGCAAAAGACAGCCGCCGGAAGCATCCTTGAAAAGCGCTTCCGGCGGCATCCGTTTTACTTTTTGTCCTATTTCCAGATAAGTGTTGACAGGGCAAGTTCCACATAATTATCGAGCAGTCTCAAATGAGTCCGCCGGATCATTCGGTATTCGTCGTTGTCAGAATCCGCCATTATACTTCTTTTGAACTATTGCGATAATAATGATAGAAATGACGAATCCCGCAACAAAGACACCCAGAGAAGCTGCTATAACCGCACCATCTTTACCGAATAATCCAATAATACCGCTGATCAAAAGTGTTGCACAGATGGCAAACATCCCTTTTGAAAATGCTCTGCCATATTCCCGCCGCTCGGATTCTTTAACGTGTGTCTGGTGGTAATCATGTATCAGCTTCGTATTACCATTATAAATCGCAATGCCCATGATAAGGAAAAAGACCGATAATACAAACATGAATACTGAATAGGCGATCATCTCTTCTCCTTTGAGGTGTCCCCCAAGTCGATGTCCAGAGGCTTGTCCAACTCCTCAGAGACGTATTTCCCGTTTTTCTTCCGCTGACGGACGCACTCGCTGAGCAGATACTCGATCTGCCCGTTCACCGAGCGGAAATCGTCCTCCGCCCAGGCGGCGATGGCGTCGTA
>JAEEGL012011524.1_pt1 | contig 12878 bp, 4 predicted proteins | sample 9134231 | NCBI WGS metagenome assembly JAEEGL01 (sample SAMN16246548, study PRJNA631951) | gut metagenome | biome: gut microbiome; feature: rumen; material: fiber-attached | host: Bos | place: Iran: Karaj | collected 2018-10
CCTTCTCATCGCTGTCAATGTCCGGCGCCAGGTAGGTCCCGCCGGCCATCTCTATCATCTTGACGAAGTAGTCATTTCTCTTTTTTGTAACTATCTGATGGCTGGAATTAACCGAAAACACTGCGACGCTCTTTTCTGCCACCGCGCTTAAATCTATGTTTTCCACCAGCCTTTTCTGCTCCTCAAAGGCTTCCAGCGCCTCTTTTTGTCTGTCGCACAACAGTCCGTAAACCCTGATCCACTCCAGCCTTCCCAGTGGCTGACTCTCGTAGCTGGACCTGTCGATAAAGGTTGGGATGCCCAGCTTTTCCAGTTTCTCCATGACCTTGGGTGTATGGAGGATCATGGTGTTCTCAATGACCAGATCCGTGCCTTTTTCCATCATCATCTCATAATCAGGAGCACTGTACTTTCCGCCATAGAGCATCGCTCCCCCATCCATGGCATCCCTGGCAGAGTCTATATACCAGTCATCCCTCTTGGTTCCGGAGAGCGTTATCCTGTCCACAGCATCAATGGAATCAAACTGGCACATCACCGCTGAGGCAGCCAGATAGATGCTCTGTAGCGGCTTTTTTATCACTGTCATGTCCTCAGAAAGTCCCGATGGAACCTGTGAGTCTTTTGGAACGATCACATAGTTCCTTCCATCCTCTACTGCCACTACAGCGTATCCGTCACTATACCTGTGTATCCTGAAGCCTTCCGCAAAAGAGCTCTCGTCTGTGGAAACATACTCAAGTCCCGGAATATCCGGCGCCTCCATGGACGATTCAGCTGCCCCAAAGCCGGTATCTTCCTCCACAGCTTCTCCCTCATCCCCCAGGGTAAATACCAGAGTGTAGTCGATAAGATGAGCAGTACTCATGGCAGTGGTGTCCGCCTGCACCGCCATCTCTTTTCCCAGAACAACCGGGATCTCAAACTCTGAACCATACTCGGTACTGATAGGATAATAGGTCTTGCCCTCAACGATCATGTAGTCATAGTTTGAGCTGCTCCAGATAATATCTGCAACAGCTTTTCCACCCTTTACCGTGACCTTGCAGGGGCTCTCTATAGATGCCTTGCCGCTTCCGCCTGATAATGCCACAGATGCGGCATATTCCCCATCGGAAATACTGCCGCATCCTGACAGGCAAAGAGCCAATATAAATATCAGCAGATAATGCCTTACACTTCTAAAATTACTTAATGACACTTGCCACATGCTCCACATAAAGCTTCTGAACATCTTCTATTCTGCCAAGTCCGGAGATCTGGCAATCTACCTCTTCAAAAGAGCCATCGGCCACGAAGCCGCTCTTCCAGGAATCCTCGTCATCGCCTGCCATATCGTTGTTGGCGTGATCACCGGCAACTACCATGAGAGGTCTGAGGATAACCTTCTTATAGCCGGCCTCCTTAACCTTGGATATAACCTCTGAAAGCTCTGTCTCCTCGGGTTCTCCCTCAACTGTTCCAATAAATACATTCTCGTAACCAAGCTTGTCCATCTGGGTCTGCATCTGAGAGTATGTAACCTTGGCTGTGTGGCTGGTTCCATGTCCCATGAATACAAAGGCTGTTCCGTCCTCGGCAGCCTTCTTAAGACTCTCAATTCCGACCTCCTTAAGTGCAGCTGCGGTGATAGCCTTGGCTACTGCTTCCTTGTCAGCATTGATCACTGTTGCGTCATTGCCAACTTCACCCAGAAGTGGCTCTGAGATCTTAACAGTGTCAAACTTATCCTTGTACTTATCAAGAGCCTCCACCAGCTCATCATACTCTGCACCGTGCATAAGATGTGTAGGCTGAACCACCAGCTCTTTTACCCCGCTTGCCACTGCTCTCTCAAGAGCCTGCTCCACGTTGTCAATTTTCTCGCCGTCTCTTGCATAGACGTGGTTGATGATGATCTGAGCTGTGAATGCTCTTCTGACGCTGTAATCAGGATAAGCTGCTATAAGCGCCTTCTCGATGCCTCCGATATCTTCAGCTCTGCTGTCATTAAAGCTTGTACCGAAGCTTACAACCAAAAGCTCCTTCTCACCGATGTCATCTCCATTTAAGGGATCATCCTTGGAGGCATCACCTGTGTCGTTGCCGAAGTAATCAGGATCTGCGTTCTCACCCTCAACCAGCTCCTTCTGGGTATCGGTAAGCTCATCCCATGCCTTCTTCGCCTCTTCGCAAAGAGCATAGGTGTCATCGGTATAATTCTGAACATATATTGAATCAATAAGCTTTGCTACGTTATCTGCCTTCACCTGATCTGCATCTCCCGTATCTTCTGTAACATCAGAAACCACAACCTCATGGTCGTACCACTTGCCCTTGGTTCCAATCAGTGCCAGGTCAAAAGCCTCATCCAGAACCGGCACTGGTACATCAAAACCATATACTTCCTCAGTGGTTCCATCACTGTAGGTCACTGTATCCGTTGTGGGCTCTAAAAGCACTGCCCCATCCTTCTGGGCATCATCTGCCTTTCCGGGGAAGAGATTTACCACATTCTTGGATGGAAGGGTGATATGAAGAGTCATCTCACCATCCTTAACTGTCAGGGTTCCACGATCACCATAGGCTTCATTGATATGGAACATGCTGGAGTCTGTGGTAAACTTGGCGCTGTAAACGCCGTCCTCCAGAGCTGCCTCTGCCTTAGGTTCCTGTGCTGCTTCCGGCTCACTGGTCTGTTCCTGGGGCTGCTCTTCCTGCGTTGCCTCTGTTACCGGAGCCTCCGAAGTACTGCCGCTCTGGCTGGTTCCTCCGCAGCCCGCCAGCACCATTGCCGATACTGCCACAACCATCACACTTGCCAATAGTTTCTTTTTCATAATATGCCTCCTAAGCTTATAATTCATGGGCATCCGGGTATTTTTTATATCATAGGAAGCAATTTCCTATGATATAAAAAAGTCCCCTGCATCACACAGAGGACTTAGGAAAGCTATGCACATCAAAACAAAGCAAAAGATCTTCTCTCCTGCCATAGTCTCTTCGTACAGTCAATTCCTCGTGACCCGGGTGATACCCATGTACAGCGACTGGCAGGTCTCCCGGCTCATCGATACGGCCAAAAGCCACGCTCTTTTGCCTTCCCGGACTTCTCCAGTGGCCTGTTAAAAGAGTTCTCGATTTACGGTGACGAGATCGCGCAGGACTTACACCTGCTTCCCTTTTCACCTGCACAGCCGGGTAAAAACACCGGTTTGCAGACACCATCCGCTTTATTTGCTTGTAGTTGCTATGATACCACAACCATTCTGAAATAAAAAGTTACATTTTTAACTAAGTCAGTATATTTCTCAGCACATCCATCATATTCTTTACATCGATGGGCTTAGCTATGTGTGCATTCATACCTGCTTCCTTTGCCTTCTTTATATCCTCAGCAAAGGCGTTGGCGGTCATTGCAATGACAGGGATATCATTCTTGTCGTCCTCAGGAAGCGCTCTGATTGCTCTTGCAGCCTCATAGCCGTCAAGAACAGGCATCTGTATATCCATAAGGATTGCATCGTAATAACCCGACATGTGTTCCTTCACCGCATCAACAGCTTCCTGGCCATTCTCGGCACACTCCACCATAAAGCCATGCTTCTCTAAGAGCTTCTGGGCGATCATTCTGTTGGCAGGCATATCGTCCACCAGCAGTACCCTCATGTCACTGAAGTCAACCTCTCCTGACTTCTTCTCAGTGACTGCCCTGGATGTATTGTCTATATCTTCCTTGCTCTGTCTCTCCAGTGTGAGTGTTACAATAAACTCAGTGCCCTTACCCTTTTCGGTATCTACTTCAATGGTACCTCCCATGAGGTCCACAATTTTCTTTACTATGGCCATTCCAAGGCCTGTGCCCTGAATGCCACTGACGGTGGAATTCTTTTCTCTCTCAAAGGCATCAAAGACCTTGCTGGCAAACTCCGGGCTCATACCGATTCCGGTGTCCTTAACCCTGATCTCATACTTGGCCTTATCAACTATCACAGCTGTGACCTGTCTGGCAGTAACATCAACCTTTCCACCATCCGGCGTAAACTTGTAGGCGTTGCTGATGAGATTTAAAAGAACTCTGTTAAGTCTGTTGATATCACAATAGACATAAGGGTCCTGAATATCCGAGTATTCCACAGTAAACTCAATACTCTTTTCCGCCATCTGGGTTCCAAACAGATCCCTGATGTCCTCAAATACCCTGTTGAGATTTATCGGCACCGGCTCAAGCTCCATCTTTCCGCTCTCAATACGGCTCATCTCCAGCACGTCGTTTATAAGAGCCAACAGGTGATTACTGGATCCCTTGATCTTCTGAAGGTAATCCTTGAGCTCCTCAAAGGTCACATTTTCATCTTCCGCAAGATGGATATATCCAATGATGGCGTTCATAGGTGTCCTGATGTCGTGGGACATATTGGACAGAAATACCGTTTTGGCCCTGCTCCTCTCATTGGCCTTGGTGGTGGCAATGGAGGCCTCCTTTTCACGCTTGGACATGATGGAATAAATACTGAACATGATCACCAGAGATATAATATTCAGGATCATCTGTACCACGCTGTTTCTGGTAAGAATCCTGTCAACGCTGGAAAGCTGTTCCTGAATGTACTGCTCTGTCCTTTCAATAGTGGCGATATCTCTGCCAGCATTCTGCTGCTCATAGTACTCTTTTATGTTACCAATAACAGTAATTGTCATGTCGTCGGTGGCTCTTTTAACCCATACCAGGGAAGTAAAGAATATGAGGAACAGCAGTGTCAGCCACACAATAGTGGACTTTCCAAATCTCTTTTCCGTATCAAGCTCAAATACCTGCCTGAACCACAAAAATCCCAGAATACTCCAGGATGCCAGTATCAGGTAACTCTCTGTGGACATAGCCTCCGCTGACCAGGTCATGAAGAACAGGAAGAATACCCCACTCATGACAAGGCCAAAGGCACCGGTAGCCTTCACCAGACCATTTCCGTCTTTTTTGGCATTTGCATAGGCACAGGCTGAAGTGTAGGCATAGGCAATGGTGGCTCCAATGGTGGTAACATCCACTATCCATCCAATAGCAGTCCTTCCAAGAAGCGGTATGAAAAGAGATATGCCCATAATAAAGATCAGCGCATGCTTGGGATTTCTCTCTTTGTTGAGTTCCCTGAACCAGTCAGGCAGCATTCCCTCGCAGGCCATGTAATACATGAGTCTGCTGGCAGCAATGGAATTTCCTATAAGACCTGTCATGATACCTGCAAAGGCAGCCATTCCCAGGACAAACTCTCCGGTGCCTCCCATAATATCCCTTACCACATGGAAGGTGGGCAGAGCCTCTATGCCTGATAGATTTCCAAGATCTGAAATATACTCAAACCAGTTGGAATAGTTAACATGCAGGTTGGCTACAGCTATCTGAGCCAGCAGAGCATAAGCCAAAACAGCAGTTAAAAGAGCTCCCGTCATAATCCCAAGACTCTTCTTGGGTGAAAACTTAAAGCCCGCTGCTGAATTGGATATGGATTCAAAGCCCACATAGGCCCAGGGAGAAAGCGCCACAATGGTAAATATCTGCCTCATGCTGCTGCCCTGTCCCGGCGAAAACACAGGCTTTGGCACAACAAAGGGACTGCCCCCGCTTCCCCTTACTACAAAGATCACACTAAGAACAACCCCACCGATCAGGATCAGGGCAAATATTACCTGAAGATTGGCAGCGATACTCTTTCCCTTTATACACGCAAAGCCGCATACAAGGACTGCGATAACAGACAAAAGTACTTCACCAAAATAAACATCATAGCCCAGTATCACATAGTGGAAGCCAAACTGGAAGGTGCTTCCAAAGAGGTATTTACTAATAAGCCCCAGCGCAGATGCGTTTGCCCAGATGATGGCAACATATACCAGAATCAGAAACCATGCGCTCATGAAGCCATGATCATAACCAAAGGTTTTGATGGTATAGCTTAAGGTCCCGCCTGACTCAGGGAACTTATTCATCAGATAGTGGTAATTGACGCCAATGATAAGCATAACTACAGCGCCAAGAATAATTCCAAGGGCAGTGCCAAGAGGACCTGCCATTGGAAGGAATGTGGTTCCGGGCATCACAAAAGCACCCCAGCCTACTGCGCAGCCAAAGGATAATGCCCATACATGTAATGGCGAAAGATAATGTCTTAATCTGTATTGCTCTGCATTCAGATCGTTATTCACAATATCATCTCCTGTAGTTACCTATCAGATTTTTCAGAGTCCTGAATATATTGTCAGGTTCAAGAGGCTTGCTGAGATGGGCATTGAGCCCCGCCTGAAGACTTCTCTCCACATCCTCGTCAAACGCATTAGCGGTAAGTGCTATTATGGGAATGCTCTTAGCATCAGCCCGGTCAAGCGCTCTTATGGCCGAGGTAGCCTGAAGTCCATCCATCTCAGGCATTCTCATATCCATCAAAATTGCATCGTAGTAGCCATCCTCCGATGCAGAGAACTTCTCCAGGGCAAGCTTTCCATTCTCAACCCTGTCTGCAACGATTCCCTTCTGTGAAAGGATCCTCAATAGGATCTGGGCATTTATGTCCATATCTTCAGCCACCAGGATCTTTCTGCCCTCCAGCACTATTTCTTCATTTTCTGCAGCAGGAGGAGCCATTGCATCACCGGTGATAGCATTAGTATCAATCTCTGGCGAAATGTCTTTTGCCTTGTCATCCTCCGCATTTTCAAAGGTGAGTGTCACCCTAAACTCAGTGCCTATGCCCTTCTCGGAGTCCACCTCGATCTTTCCGTTCATCATATCCACCAGGTTCTTGGTTATGGCCATGCCAAGGCCGGTGCTTCCATACTTGTTGACAGCCTTAAGATCCTCCTGAGAGAAGGCTTCAAAGATCCGTGGCAGGAACTCCTTATCCATTCCGATTCCGTTGTCCTTCATGGTGAACAGCAGGGTGGTCTTATTTTCATAGGTAGTCACCTTCTTCACACCAAATTCAACAGAGCCTCCGGGGTTGGTGTACTTAACTGAGTTACCAAGAATGTTGATGATGACCTCCTTGAGCTTCATGTCATCTCCAAGGTAAAACTCGGATATATCCTCATCCATATGGCTGTTATAGGTGATGTCCTTGTCTCCGCACTGGCTGATCATCATGGTATCAATGAGCTCCACCATGTTCTTTAATGAGAACCTCTCATTTCTGAGAGTCATCTTGCCTGACTCAATTCTGGTCATATCCAGAATGTCATTGATGATGCCAAGAAGATGCTGGGCAGAGGAGCCGATCTTGGAAAGGTACTCCCTTACATTTTCCGGCACATCAGGCTCAGACAGCGCCAGGGAATCAAGGCCAATGATGGCATTCATAGGTGTTCGTATCTCATGACTCATGTTGGAGAGGAATACGGTCTTGGCCTGGTTGGCCTCCTGTGCCAGATCCAGTGCCTCCTGAAGGGCATGCCTTTGCTCAATGTCCTCCCTTGTCTCCTCGTCAACGTCAGTAAATCCCACGCCTACAGCATGAATTATGTGATCATCACGGTCTTCAGGCTTACGAACCCCCGACATTCTCAGCATCTCATAGGACTCGTGGCCATCTCTTTTGATCAGGTATCTGAAGGCCACAATTGCCTGATGTTCAAGCTTTTCTCTGATGGAAGCCACCGAAATGAAATCCAGGAAGTCCAGTCGATATTCCTCATCCACATAGCGATGGGCATATTCAGAAAACGTCTGGCTAAACTTAAACTTCTCCCCCTCCTTAAGTCCATCCTCCATGTGGGAATGAGCCCTGTAGCAGACTCCTTCATCCATGTCCAGATCCACGTAGTAGACACTTCTATAGTCAGAGGCCATGGCAGTTATCATCTTGTTGGCCTGCTCATGCATACGCTCCTGTTCTTCTCTTCTTCTGATCTTGATGGAATAAATGGAAATAATAATGACACCAACCAGGATGGAGGCGATTATCCCTCCCAGTATGGTGGTAAGATTTTTCTTAAGCTGCTGGTCATAATAGGCGGCTGAGAAATCCACAGCCACAACTCCTACTACTTCCCCTGCAGAATTAAAAATAGGGGTATAGGCACTGTAAAACCTTCCATAGGAATCCTCATATGGAACCTGATCAACTGAGGGAATTCCCTCGAAGGCTTCCTCCAAAGCCTCAGTAACATGCACCAGTTCACCGTATTCAGAGCAGTCCTCCTGAGCAGGATCCACCACAAAGATGTAGGTTCCATCCTCCATCATTCTTACAGTATAAATAAACTCAAGCTCAACATTATCCTGGAAGGACTTGAGTGTATTGTATATCTTCACATAACCCTCATTGCTCTCATCCCTCTTGGTAATGAGCTCATGGGCATCGCCGTCTATCATATCTGCAGCGGTATTGGTCATATCCAGCAGTCTTTCATCGATCTGTTTTTTCAGCGCACCATTGGACTGCTTTACCAGGATAACTCCCAAAAGCACATTGGCCACAACCAAAAATGCAGTAAGTATGATCAGAGCACTGGTGGCTTCACTCATCTTGGCATTGGAAGACTTATTATTCATGAATTCGCCTTTTTAAGCTCTCGCTTGTTCCTGTACATCGCTTCGTCAGCTCGGTTGAATACGTCTTTTACCCTGTTGTCCCCTTCAAATCTGCTCATACCACCTGCGATGACCACATCTCCCCTAAGTTGATTCTTTATGTTGTGTTTTCGTAGCTTCAGCATCAGTGCATCAATATTAAGATAGTCATAGCCCTGAGCAACTACTACAAATTCGTCTCCCCCCACTCTGTAAACCGGACTGTGCTTAAAGATCCGACAGATCAGATCGCACCCTCTCTTGATAAATTCATCTGCTGCCTGATGCCCCAGAGTATCATTTATCTTCTTCAAGCCATTTAAGTCAAATACCACAATAGCAAAATCAAACTCCTTATTATCACGAAGGAGCTCATCCAGATGCTTCTCCAACTCCGCATAGGCGTGCTTGTTCTTAACACCTGTGAGTTCGTCCAGGTTGGCCTTGATCTCTGCAGCATTAAGGGACAGTGCATACTCCTGCTCGCGTCTTATCTGTTCATCTATATCTACGATACCGACAATGAGCTTATCCTCTTCATCTTCCCTCATTATGGTTGCCCTAAGACACACATACCTTGGTTCTCCATTTATGAAAAGACGGTGTTCGTTTTCAAACCTTCCTGTCATCTTTATCTGGTAATAGACGTTATCTCTGGTGAAGGCAGCCAGGAAGCCATCAATGTCATCGGGATGGATACCCTTTGGAGCTCTTGATATGATGGTGTCAAAAAAGTTCTCTCCCTCATCCTCAATTCCCATATCGGATATTATCTGAGCAGGGTTGTACTTGTAATAGTGTTCCGTCTTAGGATCAATGGTATAAATGTAAATGAAATTGCCGGTAAGAGCCCCGATCCTGGCATAGACCATGCGCTCCTCCAAAGCTCTTTCAACCATCTCTCTTTCTTTCATCTGATTATCAACATTGTTGATGCCTACGATCACATGATTTCCGTTGCCCTTTACCTTGACTGCCTTAACATTGACATAGGTGGGCTTGCCATCCAGCATCACCCTGGTAACCAGTGAATATACACCATTATTCTTTAGCTGGTTTTCTACCATTTTTTTAGTGAAGGCCTTTTTAAAAGCAATAAAATCTTCTCTGCAAAGCTCTAGATCAAACATCTCTTTATCAAGATCAAAGAAGTGATCTCCCAGCTTATTAAAGATAATATCCCTGCTCTCACCATCCGAGGTATACTCGGCAAAGGTCTCTGTATCCATATCTACAAAGTATAGATTGATATAGTCCTCAGAGAGAGCTCTGGCCACATAGTTGTATGTAAGCCCCTCATTTGCTTCGATATCGGAAACAGACAGGACAACAATAGCCACCGCAGCTACTCCCGTCACAGGATTTACCGCAACCCTTCTTATGAACATCTGGATGCTTCTTCCATCAGCAGTCCGGTCATCAATGATCATTCTCCTGCCGTTTTTTGCACACTCTCTTACTGCATTAAAAGAGTAGTATCCGATACCGGGCTTAATATCACTGAAGTTCACATCCATTCTGTTTTTACTGCCGGGGAAATACGTACTTACGAATTCCCTGTAGCTCTTATTACAGCGCACAAAAGAAGCCTTCTCTTCATCGAGGCCAAATATAACCATGGGCATGGTATCAAAGTACTTATTCAGTGATTTATCATCATTTTTGGAGATTGACAGATCATAGAGATTAACTCTTCCAAGCTTCTCATAATATTCGGTCTCAGCCGGATTCTCAAAGCCAAACTGTACTCCCTGTTCATTTCTCTCAATGATCTCCTGTAGTGATACGGGCCTTATATAGTAATATCCCTGAAGCTTACTGCAGCCTACCTCTTTAAGGAAATTGGCCTGGGCTTTAGTCTCAACACCCTCTGCTACCGTATCCATTCCAAGAGCCATTGCGGTCTTTATCAATTCAGTAAGAATGATCTTGCCGGCATCGGAGCGATCTATCTGATCCACAAATACCTTGTCGATCTTAAGAAGATCAAAATGTATCTTAAGAAGGATGAGCATGGATGCATATCCACTGCCATAGTCATCCATCCATACCTTTATTCCGTAGGACCTGAAGCGCCTGATCTGCTTTTTCATAAAGTCCACGTCCGAAGATACCACTCTTTCGGAGAGCTCAACAGACAGCTTATCTCTGGTAAATCCTGCGGCATCTATTCTCTTAACGATCTCTGTGACCATGTCACAGCTATCAAAATCTGATCTGGAAATATTAATTGATTCCGGAACAACATAAAGACCGTGGGCAGCCTGTCCCTTCATTTTGTTCAGGACCCTGTCCACCATATAAAGATCCAGCTTATAAGTAAGACCCGCTTCATCCAGCGCCGGAACAAACTCAGCTGCAGAAAAAGTTCCGCGCTCAGGATCAACCCATCTTGCAAAAGCCTCCTCATCCGAAACCCTGCCGTTGGCAGCACGAATAAGAGGCTGATGGTAAGCCTTTATCCACTCATTAGCTATTGCTTTGTCAAGATTATCTATAAAATACTTTGTATCCAACCGGTGGTCCTCATGAAAGCCCCTGCGTACGTACATATATTTTAATACACTTTTCTTCTTAAAACCGTAACTTTATAAAGGTTTAAGACTTTATTTATGTAATAAAAAAGATGCCACCGACAGTAAATTTCTGTGGTGACATCTTTGAATAATTATAAGTTATATCAGTATTTCTTAAAGCTCTGCTGCTCTCTTTAAAGCATCGTCGATATGAGGTCTGAAATTCTCTCTTCCCACCATATCTACAAAGCCGCTCTTTTCCATGGTGCTCATGGGCTGCTCGTTTACATGGGAAAAGACAAGCTGAACACCGTTTTTCCTGCACTTCTCATAGAGCTGTTCGAAGGAGTGCATGGCTGTTGCATCAATGGCCGGAACTCCACGCATACGGATGACCAGTGCCCTGGTGAAATCCTTGAATCCGATCTGAGCTATCATATCAGCATCACCGAAGAACATGGGACCGCTTATCTCGTATACCCTTACGTGCTTAGGTATCTCTTTTAACTCAGGGCCGTCAGGATCATCGTCCGGATCATAGTACTTCCATCCGGTAATTCCGGACTCCTCGCTCATCCTCTTCATGAACAGGAGACATGCCAGAACCATGCCGATCTCGATAGCTACCACCAGATCAAAGACAATAGTGAGCACGAAGGTTATGACCAGAACGAAGATATCACTCTTGGGAGCTGTCTTGCACAGATGTACGAAGGTTCTCCACTGACACATGTTATAAGCAACCATAAACAGGATAGCTGCGATGGTAGGCATTGGGATAAGTGCTGCGTATGGCATAAGTACCACTAAAACCAGAACCAGACAGAGGGAATGAACCATTCCTGCTACAGGTGTTCTTCCGCCGTTCTTGATGTTGGCAGCTGTTCTTGCAATAGCGCCTGTTGCAGGGATTCCGCCAAAGAGAGCGGATCCGATGTTACCTGCTCCCTGGGCAATGAGCTCCATGTTGGATCTATGATGTGAGTTGATCATACTGTCTGCAACAACGCAGGATAACAGTGACTCGATGGCTGCCAGGATCGCAATGGTAAATCCATCTCCCGCAACCATCCGGATAGTAGCCAGATCAAAGGCAGGAACTCTCAATGTAGGAAGTGCGCCCTTTATCTCATAGAGATCACCAATGGTGTTTACATTCATGTTAAGGAGCTTGACCATAAGGATGCCAACGACAACCGCTACCAGTGATCCGGGGATCTTCTTGCTTACCTTTGGCCAAACGATCTGGATTGCAAGACAGATAACACCAACGATAAGGGCTTGTACGTTCAGTGTACCTATATTTTCACCGATGGCCTTTACCTTCTCCATGGTCTCAACGGTCTTGGTTCCTGCCGGGTAAGTAAGTCCCAGGAAATCCTTGATCTGTCCCACCAGAATGGTAACGGCGATACCTGCTGTAAATCCTGTAGTAATTGTATAAGGAATGAATTTGATGAGACTGCCAAGTCTGAACAGTCCCATAAGAATAAGGAGAATACCGGCAAATATTGTAGCCAGTGCCAGACCTTCCATTCCCTTGGTTGCCACTATACCAGCAACTATTGTAGCAAAGGCCGCTGTGGGTCCTGCAATCTGTACTCTTGATCCCCCCAGGAATGAAATGATAAATCCTGCGACGATGGCAGTATAAAGACCTTCTTCCGGTCCTACGCCTGATGCAAGAGCAAGGGCTATTGATAAAGGAAGCGCGATGATGGCTACGATTATACCTGCCACCACATCTGATACAAACTGTTTTCCGCTGTAATTCTTCATATTGGAAAACAGCATCGGCTTCAATTTGTCTTTTGAGTTCA
>JAEEGL012268839.1_pt1 | contig 12878 bp, 9 predicted proteins | sample 9134231 | NCBI WGS metagenome assembly JAEEGL01 (sample SAMN16246548, study PRJNA631951) | gut metagenome | biome: gut microbiome; feature: rumen; material: fiber-attached | host: Bos | place: Iran: Karaj | collected 2018-10
ACGCGCGAGGTTTACGATGCCTTCAAGGCACGCCACCAGAACTACCAGCGCGTCATGCAGGTACTCTTCAACGACACCGCCTACGTCAACCACGAGGTGAATGCTGAAAACCTGAACTACCATCTTTTCAAACTGGCATCCAACATCCAGAGCTCTGAACTGCGCCACACCGTGACTCTCTACGACCTGTTCACACCCGATGAAGTCTACGACAACTGGATGATCGAGAACGCTGGATGGTACGTCGGCTACGGCCCCTGCCCCCTAAACGGTGCATGGCAGCCCTTCTCACAGCGCCAATTGCTGAAGCAGATGATTGACGAGGCCGATCAGAACCTGACGAAGGCACACCCGGGAGCAACCCTCCGCTATGGCCATGAGGTGTGCGTCATGCCGCTGGCTTGCCTCCTGGAAATGGACAACTGTGGCAAACAGGTGAGCGACTTCGAGCAGCTGCCTGCCGAAGGCTGGCTGAACTACAACATCTTCCCAATGGGATGCAACGTCCAGCTCATCTTCTACAAGCCCAAGAAGGGCCACGGCGATATCCTTGTCAAAGCCCTGCTCAACGAAAACGAAACCCGTCTGCCCCTGCAGGCCGTCAGCGGACCCTACTACCGCTGGACCGACTTCCGCGACTTCTACCTGAAGAAGCTCGCCACGTACCCTTTCTGAGAGTCTGAATGAAAAACTCTCTCACAAGAATAGTTTGAAATTCAATTCCACATTCCACTTTTTGGGGGAAGTCAATCATTGACAAGTAGTTACGGAGGTGTAATTAAGACTTTTAATTACACCTCCGTAAAAGGCTGTGTAGCAAATGCACATTTTTTGCACATCGTTTTTCTTGCATTTTCTGATGGTTTTTCCTATCTTTGCAGTGCTTTATTATTAACGCTATCAACTACCCTAATATCCCTGAACAATGAAAAAAAGTATAATCATATTACTATTCATTGCAGGTACAATTGGGATACTCTGTTGTAACTCTTCAAAAAAAGAAGTGCATGTAACGAATGTAAAAGCAACCACCATAAGTAACGACCAAGAGCCTTTCAACTCTTTCATAAATAGATTCTTTGAAGATTCGATTTTTATGTGTAATAGAATTGAAGATTCTCTTGTTGGCTTTAATAGTGATTACTATTATAGGGAAATAGACTCACTGCTAAACATTGGTTACGAGATTCCAGACTCTATAGATGAAGAGGAACTAAGCTCTATGTCAGATTATTGTTGGAACAAATCTGATGCTATACCTTATTTAATAGACATTAGGAATGCAATAAAATCTCCAGAATATAAAGTGGAAATTCGCAAGGAGCACGATGATGCTGAGGTATACATCTTTATACCGGATAGCAGCGTTTTCTACAAATGTAAATACAAGATTAATAAAGGGAAATGGTTCCTCTGCAGTTTAATTGTTAATTTTGTATAGGATATGCGTCGAAGAGTTTTCTTTATTATTCAATTACTTGTATTATCATCGTATTAGGCATGAAGGAAAGGAAAGGTCTGCTTATATCAGACGAACTTGGTGACACCATGATTGCCAATTATAGAAGAACTTCCAGGATTGTGCCCATAACAAGGAATAGTAAGTGTTACGATGCGGAGCGACAGAGACATAACAGTGGAAGAAGTAGATGGAACAGAAGTAGACGCTTGGCAGAGAATTGACAATATCGCTGTACTGATACCCACATGACGTACATCGAATACCCAGTACTTTGTTAATAACCGGACCTACGAAACGGGAAAAAGTTATCTCACATGAAATATTCCGTCAAGAGGAGTGATTTTCTCTGATTTTATTTGTACCTTTGCCATGGCATTGATGATTTTGCATGTCTTTAAACACAGCACTAAGGTAAGTGAAAATCTGACATGAAAAAATCTTGGGCCGCTCGGCCTTGCCACTTGCCCCAGCAAGAACTTTTTGTTGCTCAGGAACTTACAAAGACTGTTAAACTAAAGTGCTGCGGAATTTAGAGAATTTAAAATGAAACCAAGAGATATGGATGCATTCAAATTGTTACATGAGCAGTATACACAATTGCGGAAGAAACTGAATGAGGAACCTGATAGTTTCTCTGTTGACCTGCTGCAAAATGGTATCACTGAAGAATATTATAATAAAGTGGACGTTGCCACATCATTGCTATGCAAGTTTTACGAAGTCAAGCTCTTACCATTAAATCTTCATAACGCTTTGGCTTACAGACTAAACGACAATCATTATGAGAATTTGAAAATTTGTTTACTTATAGATGTCATTAGGAGCTATGAAGGTCTCGGACACGCAACATCTTTCAACACACCTGAGGGTATCGCATTGATGATTTTATTGGATAAGATGATTGGCAACAAGGAGATTGTCACCTATAGGCAATTGGCAAAAGTTTCCACCGCCACGCTTTCATTGATTGACATCATTCCATCACTTAGTGAGTGTTCTGAATCCCTTGGAGATAGATATTCCTTGTACATCGCAAGTTTGTTGAATAAGAAATCACCCGAGGCTATGAAAATATACAGAAAACTTATTTATCATCTTTGCAAGACAATTGCTGAGGTGGATGGACAGATCTCTGAAGTCGAAGAGGATTGGCTGAAAGAGATAGCGCTTCTAAATGATAATGACCTCAATAATGATATTGATGTTATGGGGTTGTAACTGAGAACAAGATATTTTCATTTAACAAAGACATTATGGTTTTCCATTCCCTTTTGATGCAATCACACAAAAGGATAAGAATAAACTATTATCTATTTGTAAGAAAATAGAAAGTTAATTTAATAAAAGCATAAAATATGGCAAGAAAAATTGTACATACCAAACGCGGCACATACTATAATGGCGTTACAGGAAGGCGAAAGGTGGCAGACCCATTAGGGGCAATCTTTAAAGCCGCTTCATCAACAAAAAAATCGTCTGGAAGAAAGAGCAAGTCATCAAGTACGTGGAGCAGTTCTATGTATAGTAATGTAGATACCTCAAATGGTTCATGGGGATGCGGGTGCGTCATTGTAGTGGTCATTCTCGTATTGATATTGATGGTTAGTAAATGCTCTTCTGGTAGCAGCCATAAACCTAAGCATCGAGACAAGAAAAAAGAATACGAGCAATTTATGAGGAGAATAACCCCTCCTAAGAAATCATCAATAATTGCGCCATGGGGTGCAATATAACGTTAACTTTGATTTAGACTCTCACTACAAAGGATAAATATGATTACCCTTTGTCGTTGCAATACCGGAAACAAATTAGAATGCTAATTGGAATGGAAATTTAGGCAATTATATGCTTTTAGACCCTATAGTTATTATAGTCAAGTATTTTTGAGATTTGTCGAAGTGAGGTGTACTGGTTTAGGTTGACAGTTTATTATCTTAATTTCAGTTTTTGTTGACAAAAATATATACACAATATACACTACGGTCGTCGAATTCTCTGTAAATTTCTGGTAGTCAGTTTGTTGAAGGATAATAGCAACATGCACTGAGTATACACTGAGTATACACTGAGTATACACTAAGTGTACACTCAGCATACACTAAGCTACAAATTTTGGCGCGAATAGTGTTGATTATTGGGAATAATATTGCAGATGGCACAAAGACGCCCCGCAGGGGCAGCATCTCCTAGCTCAGGGCGTTCTTTCTCCGCTTTGCTATGAAAGCGTCTCCTTCGTCGCCGAGCGGCCCTGGGTGAGTAGGCAACCACCCATCGTCGCCCTGCAAGGGCAACACCTTTAGGACACGTTTGATGATTCTGCCCCTGTAGGGCGCAAGTTCCTTTTGTGTCGCTCCATCTCCCAGGGCAAAGCCCTGGGCTGTGTGGCGCTGGCCTTGCAGGCCGATTCTGTGCTATCTGCTATATCATTCCCTAATTTTTAGTTAAAATCGTAGTTTGCTGCCACTGCTGCCATATTGCTGCCATATCGAAACCTACTGTGTATCAACAACTTTTGCAAAGTGGCAGCAATTGCAGCAAAAAATAAAAACATAGGTAGTATAGGATTTAAGCAATGCTTTACAGGGGTATAGAGCTATGCTTTAGAACCTCAAAGGCATTGCTTTGTAAGCGACAAAGCATTGAGTTACGACCTCAAAAGCATTGCTCCAAAGGTTGCGAAGCAATGTTCATGAAGCGACAGAACAAAGCTCCTTATGCCATGAAGCAATGTTGCCTAATAGAAAGAACTGTACTCCTTGAACGAAATAGTCGGCGGTTACTTTCCACCGACTATTTTTTTGATGTCGTTGAGTTTGTTAAGGGCTTCGACGGGTGTCAGGTTGTTGATGTCGAGGCCAAGGATTTCGTCGCGAATCTGCATGAGCACGGGGTCGTCGAGCTGGAAGAACGACAGCTGCATGCCCTCGCGACTTTGGCCGATGGCACTGGCAGGTGCCTTTCTGACGGCGCTGCCACCGCTATTGTTGTCCTCGAGTTGCTTCAGGATGACGTTGGCGCGCTTCACGATAGACTTCGGCATGCCGGCAATGTCGGCCACATGAATACCGAACGAATGCTCCGAACCGCCTGGTTCCAGTTTGCGGAGAAAGATGACCTTGCCATCGACCTCGCGCACCGACACGTTGAAGTTCTTGATGCGCTTGAACGAGCGTTCCATTTCGTTCAGCTCATGGTAGTGGGTGGCAAAGAGCGTACGAGCCTGTGCCTTCGGGTGTTCGTGCAGATACTCCACGATGGCCCAAGCTATGGAAATGCCATCGTAAGTGGAAGTTCCACGGCCCAACTCGTCGAAGAGTACCAGTGAGCGAGGCGTCACATTATTTAATATATTGGCAGCCTCGGTCATCTCGACCATGAACGTCGACTCGCCAAGCGAGATGTTGTCGCTGGCTCCCACACGGGTGAAAATCTTGTCGACCAGACCTATGCGCGCACTCTCGGCAGGCACGTAGCTACCGACCTGTGCCATGAGCGTGATGAGAGCCGTCTGGCGCAGCAAGGCCGACTTACCCGCCATGTTGGGACCTGTGATGATGATGATTTGCTGATGCTCCGTGTCGAGCATCACGTCGTTCGGCACATAGTGTTCGCCTAACGGCAGTTGCTGCTCAATGACCGGGTGACGCCCCTGACGAATGTCGAGCACCTGCGATTCGTCGAGGACTGGCCGCACATAACGGTTCTCCTCGGCAGTACGGGCAAAGGACAGCAGGCAGTCGAGCTGTGCCACGACAGCAGCATTGGTCTGTATCTGCGGAATGTACTGTTGCATGTCGCGAACCAATTCCGAGAAGAGACGTTCCTCGAGAGCCAGAATGCGCTCGTCGGCCCCCAGAATCTTCTCCTCGTACTCCTTCAGTTCAGGCGTGATGTAGCGCTCGGCCTGAGCCAGCGTCTGCTTGCGTATCCAGTCCTCAGGCACACGGTCCTTATAGGTGTTGCGCACCTCAAGATAATAGCCGAACACGTTGTTATAGCCAATCTTCAGCGAAGAGATGCCCGTTTTCTCGACCTCGCGCTCCTGAATCTGCAGCAGGTAGTTGCGCCCGTTGCTCGAAATGTTGCGCAACTCGTCGAGTTCTTTGGAGTATCCGGCAGCTATCACGTTGCCCTTGTTGACCAACTGAGGCGGATCGGGCTGCAGTTCACTACCAATGCGGTCGCGCAACTCCTCGCAAAGGCTCAGCCGCTCGCCCATCAGAGCAAGCGAGGGAGGAAGCCCGTTGGCAGAAACATCGGCCCCACCCTCACCTGAAGAGGGAATGGAAGTAGGCATCAGACTCCTCTTGATGGGCTCGATGGCCATGAGGGCGTTCTTCAGTTGTACGACTTCGCGCGGAGAGACACGCCCCACGGCCACTTTCGAGATGATACGCTCGAGGTCGCCAATGCGCGAGAGTTGCTCCTCAACCAGATAGCGGAACGAAGGCACGCGGAAGAAATACTCCACCACGTCGAGTCGTTGGTTGATGGCCTTGACTTCCTTCAGCGGGAACATCAGCCAACGGCGCAAGAGGCGGCCAGCCATCGGTGTGGTGGTGCGGTCGATGACCGACAGCAGCGACTGCCCGTCGTCCTGCATCGGCTCCAGCAGTTCCAGAGAACGTACAGTGAACTTGTCGAGGCGCACATAGCGGTCTTCCTCGATGCGCTGCAGGTGGGTGATGTGGCCGACCGACGTGTGCTGAGTCAGCTCCAGATACTGCATAATGGCGCCTGAAGCCACGACGCCATTGTGCAGATGGTCAACGCCGAAGCCCTTCAGCGACTTGGTGCCGAAGTGCTTCAGCAGTTTCTGGCGGGCGGTTTGTTCGGTGAATACCCACTCTTCGAGTTCGAAAACACAATACTTCGTGCCGAAATAACGCTCGAAATCGGCCTTTCGGTCACGGCAGTAGAGCACCTCTTTCGGCTGGAAATTGCCGAGTAGCTTCTCTACATGGTCATAAGGTCCCTCGCCCGTGAGAAATTCACCCGTTGAAATATCAAGGAAAGCAACGCCACAGGCCGACTTTCCGAAGTGGACGGCAGCCAGGAAGTTGTTCTCCTTGTAGTTCAAGACGTTGTCGCCCATGGCCACACCTGGCGTTACCAATTCAGTAACGCCACGTTTGACGAGCGCCTTCGTCAGCTTTGGGTCCTCCAACTGATCGCAAATGGCTACGCGCCTGCCTGCCCTGATGAGCTTGGGCAGATAGGTGTCAAGGGCATGGTAAGGGAAACCGGCCATCTCCGTATCGCCAGTGTTACCGCCATTGTTGCGCCGCGTGAGCGTGATGCCCAGGATTCGGGCGGCAACGACAGCGTCCTCGCCATAGGTTTCATAGAAGTCGCCGCAACGAAACAGCAGTACCGCATCGGGATATTTCGCCTTGAACGCGAAGAACTGCTTCATCATCGGCGTCAAGCCTTTTTCTTTTGTAGCCATCGGAGTCTTTTTATTTAAGAGTTGAGGAGGTAATGGGAGGTAAAGAAGTAAGGAGTTCAAGACAAAAGCCTTGACTCCTTGACTTCTTTCTATTTGAACACTTAAATGATCTTACTTCACCAGTACCTTAACAGTATTGCCATCGGCCATGCGCACGATGTTCAGGCCGCGCTGAGGCTGGCTCACTTGGCGACCATCAATGGTGTAATAGCTCTTGGCAGCAGTCGAAAGCATAGTGTTTTCGATGCAATGGATGCCATCGGTATTCGTAACTGCGACATCGTTGGCATTGTAAACGGCCATGTTTCTGAAGTCGGGAGCTGTTGCAGAAGTAGGCTTCTGAGCAAGGAAGGCAATCACCTTCAGATTCTCAACCTTCCAATCAGAACCCACGGAAACGCTGTAAACATTCTCGTAGTTACTATTATCCTTCCAGTTGATATCGTCGCCAACAACGTTTGTCACAAGGTCGCGCAGCACGTGGTTATGCTCGTAGTCGCTCACCCACTTGCCAAGGTTCAGCTGACGTCCTACGATGCCATCTTCAGTGACATAGACGGTCAGTGTTGCATTGCCCAGATAGGTCTTCACTTTCTCTGTACCAGCACCGCTAACGGTGATGTTCAACTTGCCATCAACGACTTCTGCATTGACGTTCACGGTAGCAAAGCAAGGCATACTCTCCTCTTTCATAATCCCATAGAACATGGCTGCCACCTGCTCAGCATATTCTGGATAGTAGCCGAAGCCACGAGTCAGGGCACCATCTTCTTCAGAATAGATGCGGTTAAGCGCACCCGAAGGCCAGCTGCTCAGACCGAGCAGCGTGTTCAGCTGCTCACACTCGGTGGTGTTCCAAGGGTCTTTCTGGCTCGGGTTCTGGTTGCCATGGATGCAAGCAACGGCCAAGTCGTCGTACTTCTCGAGCAGGGCATCAACAATACCGGCGCCATAGGGGCAGTAGGTGCAGGAGTGGGAGGTAAGTTCCTCAACAAGGAACTTCTGGCGATCAACGACGTCGTTCTTGCTGTAGAGGAAGAACGTTGCCTCAGCCTCGTCGTCGTCGAGATTCTCCGTAGGTGCCACGCCATCAACGGCAACAACCTTCACTTTCAGTGTGTGTTTGTCGAATGACAGTCCTTCAGGCAATGTCAATTTGCCCTGGAAGGCCTTCACACTGGTGGAAAGGGCTTCTGTCGACTCATAGGAACCAACCTTATTGCCGTCGATTTCGAAGTCGAGCGTGAACTTCTCGATGTCCTCTGTTCCAAAGTTATGCGCGCTTACCTGATAAGACAGTCCATCTTCAGCAGATACAAACGAAGGTGTCATAAGGCCATCGATGACGATGTTCTTCTCAGGGAAGTTGTCGCTTTCCACGTAAGCCTGAATACTGAGGTTACCATAGCCGTTGCCGAGGTTGTACCAACCCTCGCCCTGGCCCAGGTTACCATAGACTAACACGTTCATGAGGTTGCCTACTTCAACCATCGACAGGGGATAGCCGTTGCTGGTCTGCGTATAGTCGTAGCCTAACAGTATCTCAACGACATTCGTAAAGTCGAGCTGGACAGGATTCTCAATCTCAAACTCATTCCATCCTGCTGCATTTCCCTTGACATTCTGCTCCATGATGGGATCGCCGATGCTACCATTGGCCAAGACAGGGAGGATAAACACACGGGTAATCTCTGCTGCACTAGCCTGACCGACACGAATCTTCACCACCTTACCACCTTCGAAGTTCTTCAGAGCCTCAACAGGAATCTCAGATGCAACACTTAGTGTTCCAGGATAGTTGGGAAGACCTAATCCATGACCGGCATCAGCCACTTCGTCTGACGTATAGGTACCCATGATGAGAGCATTCGTGGCTGCCATCACCTTGGCAGGCGACTTCTTTTGCTTGCCGACGAGTTCCTTCACTGCATTCTTTTGCAATGCTCCAGCAGGAGCATCCTTGAACATTTGAGCACTAACAGTTGTTGCCAGCATCGTGGCAACAACGAAAGAGAGTAGTTTTTTCATCATACTTTCTATCATTGAATGTTTTATAAATAAGATAAAGCGATTCTATTTGAAGTCTTTCCTACTTCTGCATCACCTTTTTTGTCTTGCCATCGCTGAACTTCACGATGTGGAGACCATGCTGATCGGCATCGATACGCTGGCCGGCAACATTGTAGCGAGCCACCTCTGTGGCCCCCTTACCATTGAGATTGTTGACCGATGCGGGGTCGCTGTAGATCATGTTGACGGTGATTTTCGGACCTTTCGAACCCAATCCCTTGGTTAAAACGAGCTGCAACTCAACGGTGCAGGTGCCATAAGCCTCCTTTGTAGGAATCCATTCGGCCTGCAGATCCCTCTTTTCGCCAGCCTTCATGGTGCCAGGATTGGTCGAATCAGAACCAACTTGATTTATCTGCATGCAACTTAAAGGGAAGCAGATTTGGAATGTTCCGTTGGGTAATGATGTGACATTGTAATCGACACGCACTGTGAGATCCTCGTCGTAGACGTTCTTTACGTTGAGACCTGTGGGGAACATCAGGTCGCCCCAGAAGTCTTCTTCGCCCTCAGTGATGTTCACCACCGAGCCATCAGGCACGACATTGCCATCTTTATCGACGAACTGCAACACCTCCATGGCGTTCTGAGCAAAGGCAAAGGACGTCATGAGTGCCATAAAAACAAGTGTAAAAATTTTCTTCATAAGCGTTATTGTTTTAATTGTTATTGATAATCGGATGTAAAGGCGACGAGCGCCACCCCAATTGCTTAGAGCGGGGCTGGCTCATCGAAGTCTTTGAAGGCACGACGGGCGACCTGCAGGACACCTTCAGCCTCGTTCCAGATGAACACAACCAGCGAGAGATTCTCCTTCTTCCAACCATCTGCGAGCTTGGCCTGATAGGATATGGCTGGCAATTGCTCGCCTAACTTCAAGCTGACGGGATCGCCATAGGGGTCGTTGGTGATGCTTGCGCGGAACACATGGTTATGGACGTAGTTCACATCGGTGACGTTATTGGGGAAGAACTGCGTGTAGAGGCGGTTGCCACCCTCGCTGTTGATACCGTCTTCGACTATCCAAACCTGCAGCTTGCCAATGATGTCAGCCGTGGCCATGCCCAGTACGATGTCGAAAGTCATTTGGTCGGCACCGTTCGACTGGCCGTATATATTCTCGATGGCTACGGGTGCATTCTTCTGCATCTCTTTGCTCACGGCGGAAGCATACTGCGACGGGTCGTAGATGGGTGCGCCGCGGTTGATCTTCACGCCAGGCTGGCCCTCGATGTTCCAATGATTGAAGTAGTCATCGCCCTGCTCTGTTCCGAGATCGCTGATGAAAGGACTTGTCAACGTGGAGCGATGGGCAAAGGGTCCGCTATGAATAGCCACGGCAATGATCTTGTCGTCGCCATAGGCTTCTTGCAGTTGATGGATGACATCGGTAGCGGCAGGGCAGTTAATGCAGCGCTGTCCGGTGAAGTCCTCAATGAGTACGGCGCGTGCCACGTCGGCAGGCTTCACGTAAATGAGGCGTTCGTCTTCGTCGATGTGGGAGCAAGCTGTCCCCATGATTGCTATGAGTGCAAAAACAAATATCTTTTTCATATTCATTGTTCAAATATAGGGACGCCCCATTAGAAATTATAGTTATACGAAACGGTGAAACCCTTCTGGGCAGGCACATATCTGCAGACACCACCTGAGCAGTTGTAACCGGCACGAGTACGTCCGTAGCCTGCCTGGATGCGGTGCGACTTGTAGTTGAACGTCACCAAGCCCTGGTAATAGTGCAGGTTGGTCTCGCCACAGTTCCACTCGTCGCTCACGGTAAACATCCAATTGGGCAGCCATGAGAGTTCGAGCAATGCGAAAGCCCAGTCGCCCTCGTCCTGCTTCGTAGTGAGATACTGCAGCTCACCACGCAGCGTGAGTTTGCGACTCATCTTGTACTTACCCTCAGCGATGAAGATATTGGAGTTGATCATGCCGCCTTCGCCCTCGACAATCGTCTTGTTGTAACGCTGGTTCATGTACATCAGGAAGAGTTTGAAGTCGCGCGTCAGTCGCTTATCAATCTGTACGTTCAAGTCCTGGTAGTAGGTTTCGTCGCCCCACTTCCAGAACGACGATCCGTAGCCGTTGCTTCCGGCACCCGTGATGAACTGACCTGGGCTCACCTCCGTGGCGTGTGGCGACTGGTCGATGGCATGTACGTGCGAGAAGTTCACCTTCACGCTCGTGCCATACTTGCCGCCCAGGAATGTCTTCTTCTTGAACACGTAGCCCAACTCAGCCTGATAGGCCCACTCTCCCTCAGGATGCGTGGCATAAGGGTAAAGGGCGGCCAGCGTATAGGTATGGTCCATGGTGAAGGCGGGCAAGTGATTCAGGAACGACGACGTGCCATTCATGGAGCGACGCGAGCGGAACGACATGTTATCCGAGCGCTTTGCCTGCAGCAAGAGGCTGAGTCCGCGCTTCGAATAGGAACTGCTGAGCATGGCAACGTAGCCTTTGCGATAGATATAGCCATTGTCGAACGACGGGTCCTGCGTCTTCTGGGCATACTCAGCCAGCATGCTGAAACCACCGTGCGACAGGTTGGCACGCACATCCCATGCGTTGACGTTCTCAGGCAGGTTCAGTTTGTAGATGGGCGATGCGAAGACGTCGTCGTGTTCAGCATTCTCGTGCTTGTTAACCACCGATGCTCCGAGCGTCAGGTAGGTGTTTCCCTCGGCCATCGCCTTGATCCACTGGTCGACATTCAGTTCAACGTCGGCACCATTGATCCACGCTTTGTTCAAATCCCAATAACGACGCTGCACGCCACTGACACCTTTCAAGGTCAGTCCGTGGATGGGTTGCCACATGATGCGGCCACCCAGCAGCGAGTTGTCGATGCCCAGCGAGCGCTCTTCATAGGTACGCAGGATGAAACCCGATCCAAACTGCTCGTAGAAGTTACCCAACGTCAGTTCGGCCTGGCTCTTTTCCGTGGCGCGCTTCAACTTCACGTAGACGTTAGGCACACCCCAGCCCTTGAAATCCTTCTCGAATCCAGGCAGCGGATGCTCCAGAAACTCGAAGCGGGCACCTGCGTCGATGTACTTACTCTGCAGGCTTACGTCGGCATAGGAATTGGTCAGCGCCCAGTCACTGGTGTGCTCGGTACCAATTTTCTCGTCGTCTTGCGGAATAAGGATGTCGCTTTGGATACTTCCCGTCACCACTACCTTGTTGTCACTCTGTGCATTGGCGGCAGTTACCGTCAGCATGGCGAGCGCAGCAATCCATGTTGTCTTTCTCATACGGTTACGTTTTCTTATTCAGCTGCTACCAGTTCCCTGACTTTCTCAATGAGTTCTTCCTCGGCACCCTCGGTATAGCCGTTGTGCTTGTATACGATTTTACCCTCGCCATCGACAATCAGCACGTAGGGAATCATCTGTATGCCCAGCTGGCGCTTCAGTTCGCTGTTAGGATCCAGCAAGACCGTCTCGTAAGGCCACTCGTGCTGGTCGACAAGGGGCTTCACTTTGTTGATGTTCTGTGCCTGATCGATGCTGATTGCCACCACTTTCACGCCAGTTTCCTCCTGCCATTCGTCGTACACCTCGCTGATTGCGGTGAGTTCGCGATTGCATGGCTTGCACCAAGTGGCAAAGAAAGAGATGATCATGGGCTTGCCTCCATTGTTCAAAGTATCGGTTCGTACGGTCTTTCCGTTGATGTCTTTGAGGGTTACTTGTGGCAGTTGCGCACCCACTTCGAGTGCAATGCCCAACAGCATCAAGGCTGCTGCGAACAGGGTTTTCTTCATAGTGTTTCTGCTTTTAAGTTTGATTATTCTTATTTCCACTTTCTTTAATGATGTTCACACACGTGCACACCACGCTGCAAAGTTAGGAAAAAAAAACAGAATAATGCCATTCATCGCCAAAAAAA
>JAEEGL012520321.1_pt1 | contig 12878 bp, 8 predicted proteins | sample 9134231 | NCBI WGS metagenome assembly JAEEGL01 (sample SAMN16246548, study PRJNA631951) | gut metagenome | biome: gut microbiome; feature: rumen; material: fiber-attached | host: Bos | place: Iran: Karaj | collected 2018-10
CTCGAATTCCATCGCCTTGACAGGGTTTTCAAGGCCCAGAACGTCGTGGAGGAGGGCCATCCAGAACGCTACTGTTTCGCCTTTTTCGTAGCCTTTCCCTGCCCACTCCTTGACGAATTGTTTGGCTGCTTGTTTTTGAGAATTAGTTGTGCTCATGCGGAAAGTTTCTTTACCCAAAAAACAAATATAGCGATTTTTGGCGAAACCATCTGCCTCAGTAGGGTCGGGTCTTAACTACAGCGCTTTTGCGGCGGATTCTCCGGCGAGGTAGCCGGTAGCGAATGCAGTCTGGAGGTTGTAGCCGCCTGTATCTGAGTCCATGTCAAGTATCTCACCACAGAAGTACAGTCCTTCGGACTTTTTCGATTCGAGAGTCTTTGCTACAACTTCGTCGGTGCTGACACCGCCGGCAGTAACGACAGCCCTTTCGAAGCCTACGAACCCTTCAATATCGAATTTCCAGTTCTTCAGGTAGCTGGCAAGAGTGTCGACACTTACCTTCGGGTTCATGCGAAGGAACGCCTGTGTTATGTTCCAAGGGATGAGCTTTCCGAGCATTATCCTGAAAAGGCGGCGGAAATCCTGTCCCTTACTCCTTGGATCCTCCAGTACCTCCTCCCATTTTCCATGGACATCTTCATTAAGCTTCTCCAGCTCTACAGCAGGCTTGAGATCTATGGATGCGGACACTTTCTGACCATTGATTATCGCGCTGACTACCTTGCGGCTAACCTGAAAACCGATAGGGCCTTCAATACCTCCGTCAGTGAAATCGAGGTCTCCGAATTCCCTCTGGACCTCATTGTCACCGATATAGATGGCAAGTTCAACATTCTCGAGACTGTTCATATTAAGAAGTTCACCCAGTTCTGAGAGGGGAGTGATGCGCTCGATATGACCGGGAAGCTTCGGGTAATTGGCAGGCAATGGATTGATTTTCCGTTCTTTCCGTTTTCCGTAGACGGTCTTTCCCTGGAAAGCCTCCTTGATTTCTCCGACAAGGGGATTTACTTCTTCTTTGTATCCTGCAGGGACAATTGCTGTAAGGGAAGGGAAGAGGGGATCGATAGTATGACCGAAAGCTTCTGCCCATCGGTACCCATCACCTGTTGAGCCGGTTCCGGGATACGAAAGGCCGCCAGTTGCGATTATGAGTTTTTTACAAGTATATGACTCAGGCTCGATTGTCGTCTCAGTACGCACCGGTCCGGGACGCCCAGTCTGCTCGTCTCTTCTTGAACGGAACTCTTTGACGATGGTTCTGGTGCAGTCGAGGTGGTAGTTGTTAGCTTTCTTTTCGATGCTCTTTACCTCGCAGCCGGGAACTATTTTTACGCCGAGAATCGTGCAGGCCCGCACCAGTGTGTCGACGACATCTCCAGCCATGTGAGAAGCCGGGAAAGCTCTGTCGCCTCTTTCAACAACAGAACGGAGACCGTTGGAACGGAACAGCTCTATGAGCTTCTCCGGAGGAAGATTGTGCCAGGAGGGGCTGACAAAATTTGCATCTGAACGTATATGGGAAGAAAAACTGTCCCATTCTTTGACATTAGTGAAATTGCAGCGGCCTTTGCCGGTTATCATAATCTTGCGGCCGGGTTTCGGCATCTTTTCAAGGACGGTTACCGTCCCTCCGTTTTCCGTCTTTGCAAGTGTTTCTGCCGCTCCGAGCGCGGCCATCAGACCTGCGGCTCCTCCTCCGATGATGATAATGTCAGATTTCATGATGTCAAATACTTTGAGGGCACAAAAATACGGTTTTCGTGGTTTAACTGCAAATTTACTTGCAAGGGTTTGAAGAATTTTAGTATATTTGCAGTCCCGATTCTTCGAAATCGGCAAGGCCACTTTAGCTCAGTCGGTAGAGCAGCGCATTCGTAACGCGCAGGTCGTCAGTTCGAATCTGATGAGTGGCTCAGATTTAATAAAAAAGATGGTGGCTGATGTAAGTTGGCCACCATCTTTTTCGTATATGAAAGAGCTGTTATTGGATTGCAGACTGGTCCGCTTCAGTCGGCCAGTATGGGTTCTGATAGATAGTGGATGAGGAAATGTCGCTATTCTCCGAAGCGATAAGCATATCCTGGATGGCGATAGGTGTCAAATAATGTGCAAGATGCCATTTGTATCCATTAAGTGCAGGGCTGGTTCCAACAATCTCATACGGCCTGAAGTAGAGGCTCCTGTCTTTTGGAGAAACGTATGCTTTCGGATTGTCAAGACCGGAAATCAGGGTAGATTCACCGCTCGCATTGTCATACCAGTGCTGCATCGGGCCCCAGATCTTGAAACCTTCAATATGGTATCCCTGAGTCATCATCTGATCGAGGGAACGCCAGCGCTGAAGGTCCATCCACCTGAGAGATTCCGCCATCAGCTCGCAACGGCGTTCACGTCTGATATTGTACAGGGTAGGATCGGTAAGAAGCTTTCCACCGGAATAAGCACCCCAGTCGTTTTCGGCCTCTTTTGATATGACAGTCGCAGAAATCGTCGCCTGGAGATCTGTGGAGACCTTTGCCCTTGACCGAATATCCTGCCAGTACTGGGTTGCTGTAGCATCAAGGGAACCGTTCTTTTCGTAGCAAGCCTCGATATAGTTAAGCAGCGCTTCGGTTGAGCGGAATACAAGACATCCGGTCCAGTTCTTTCCGTTGTTGACATATTTCTGATACCAGTTCCCGCCTTTTCTGAGGGAATAGCCGGTCCTGTACGCAGCACTGTTAGTAATTTCTGGATAAGGCTCGTTTAGGATAGCCTTGTCCCCCGTAGCGTCTGCGTAGAGATAGTTCTTTTGTCCGGGAACCTTGAGGAAGAGTTGGAGTCTGTTATCCCTTCCATCCACTACGTCGGCAATATAATCGTCACCCTTGTAGCCACTTCCGGCTGCATAGATCGGAAGGCCGTTTGCCATTAGGAAACAGTCTACAAGTCCTCTTGTCACACTGTTCTGGTAGCTGCTGGTGTGGATTGTTTCCTGCACGTCATGGTAGATACCGAGAGTCTGGCTGTATTCTCTCCATAGAAGGACCTCGCTGTACTTTGTCATGTTTTCGTCCCCGAACATGTCGAAATAGGGGTTAGCCGCATCGGCTTTCGTCTGCTGGAGCACGCCGGTATTTGGCGTCAGGGCAACGGACTCTGCTAGGGTTTTAGCGGCTGTCATGCATTGCTCTAAGAACCAATCGATTTCAGCATCGATGCTGCCTGCAGGGAACTGATAACCTTTATTGTAGTCTTTTTCAGCTCCCGGCCAGCCAGATCCGTTTGGAACGAAAGCCGTGCCCTTAAAATACTTGAGGAATGTTCCTTCGTAAAGGGCGACTCTGGATTTGAGAAGAAGGGCGCTTTCTTTGTTGATTCGGGTCTTTTTTGAGTCCGGATTAGTGGCCATGAGTTCAACGGCCTTATCAAGGTCGGAAAGGATGAATCTGGCAACCTCGTTTCTCGGTGAGCGCTTGCTGGCTTCAGTCAACTCCTTGAGATTATCATTGAGGGCGGTGGTCACAATCGGGAAATCTCCGAAGAGCTGATACTTCGTGAAATAAGCATAAGCACGAAGGAAATAGATTTCACCGATATAATGGTTGATATTCCCGCTTGAACCGGTGATTTTTCCGTCTTTAAGGTTCGGAAGGACCTTGTCAAGAAAATAGTTGCATTTCCTGATGTTTTCGAAATTCCAGTTGGATCCGTCCTTCTGGGGTACCCTCCATTCGTTGTCGGTATACTTGGACGACAGAGCAGCCTGATAGGCAAGCTGGTTGTCGGTATGGGCATCACGACCGAAATAGCCGTATCCATACCCACTGTGCGAAGGAAGTATATCAGTATAGAGGTTGTTGGCATAAGCCTGAAGCTGTGATTCCTCGTTGAAATAGACTTCGGGAGAAATCGTGGATGTGGGCTGGAGGTCCAGGTTACAGGAAGCGAATCCGATGCAGCCGAGAACAATAGCGCAGATCTTATATATTGATTTCATATTCATTCTCCTCCATATATTATAGTGTCAAACTGATACCAGCGGAAACGGTCTTCATAATAGGATAACCGAGACCAGAGGCGGAATTGACTCCGTCTATGCCTTCAGGATCGAACATTTCGGCCAGTTTCGTAAGGGTCCAGAGGTTTTCACCAGAAACGAAGATCCTGAGGCTGGAAACCTTGAAACTCTGGGAGATTCGACCAGGGAGAGTATATCCGAATGTCACATTCTTGAGACGAAGATATGCAGCATTCTGAAGATACTTGGTCTGGACCTGCTGGTTTTTGTATGATCCGGCCGCGTTGTTCTTGGACGAAATGATCGGGCGGGGATAGTAGGAATTCGTATTCGCCGGAAGATCGTCGTATTCGCTGGCACGGAAATAATTAAGCTGCTGAACAAGTGGAATCATATACCACATATTCTCGTTAGGAGATCCCCAGAAAGCATAGGAAGAAGTCCACCAGTCACGTTTAGCGACACCCTGGAAGAATACCCTGAGGTCAAATCCCTTCCATGAAGCGTTAAAATCGAGTCCATAGCGGAAACGGGGAGTAGAGTTGCCGATAATCTTCCTGTCTCCCGGATCATCATACGTAGAAGAACCGGCACTGACTTGTCCGTCGCCGCTGATGTCCTTGTACATGATATCTCCGGCAGCCCATCTGGTTCCGAACGCTTGTCCTCCATTAGGGAGGGACGCGAGATGGGCGTCCATCTCTTCCTGGGTCTTTGCGATGCCGATAGTCTCATATCCCCAGATGTCTCCGAGCTTCTGGCCCTCATAGTATGTATTGAGAGACTTTGTTGCATTAGGATATCTAGTGATTATCGTCTGATTGTCCGAGAGGACAAAGTTGACGCCATAGGCCAGACCGTTTCTGAGCTGATCCCTCCATCCGAGCGTTAGCTCAAAACCATAGGTCTTGAGGTCAGTATTGTTTGTAACCGGTACGGCGGTTCCAAGAATGTTTGGCAACTCCTGAGCTGGGCCTACCATATTGAGGGTAAGGCGGTTATAGATATCGAAGGATCCGGTGAACCGATTATTGAAAGCACCGAAATCGATACCGGCGTCGAGTGTCTTGATGGTTTCCCATGTAAGGGACGAGCTGATCAGCTTGGCCATCGCCGCCGTATTGGTTAAGGCACCGTTTTGGAGCCATTTTCCATTGGAAGTTCCCAGTGTAAGTGAGGAATAGGTTGGATACCAGCTGGTCGTGTTCTGGTTACCTAGTGAGCCGTATGAGGCCCTGATTTTGAGGAAGTTAACATAGGGTTTTACACCTTCCCAGAAATCTTCCTGGGAGATATTCCAACCCACGGAGAATGAAGGGAACCAGTCGTAACGGGATTTCGAACGGAAACGTGAAGAACCATCATAACGAAGGTTGGCTTCGAAAAGATATTTCCCGGCATAATCGTAGTTGAGTCGTCCAAAATAACCGACCGTTTTCCATTCTGAATCCGACCCGCCGACAATAGGAACCTGTGCCGTGCCGTTATAATCGAGGCCATTGGTCAAGTCGATGACCGGGAGATCGTTGATGATAAGACCGACTCTTGAGAGAGTGTTCGTCTTATATTTGAGATCCTCATACTGCATACCGCCCATGACCTTGAAATTGTTTTTCTCGCCAAGGGTAAACGAGTATGTAGTATAAGCATTGAAAGTTAAGAAATTGCGTTTCCAGAAAGTCTCCTGGACTTTGTCGGTCTTAGTCTGGATATAAGGATTACCGTTAGCGTCATGATTATAGGTCTTGAGACTTACGGCTCTCTCTTCGCTGGTCTCGACGTTGTAGTCCATGCTGACCGTCGTTACCCAATTCTTGACAGGCTCAAACTCGAGTGAGCCGTGATTGTCGAATTTGTCGTGCTGGGTATTGCTGCGTCCACCCTCGATAAGGGAAAGGGCAGGAGAAGACTGCTGGATGAAACCGTTGTCGTCATAGACGGAACGCCAAGGGAAATTTTGACGTCCGAGATTCTCGAAATAACTGGATTTCATTACTGTAGGACGTCCGTAGTCAGTCCTTGTGAAACGAGTGCTGTAGGTCGCGCGAATCCAGTCGTTGATCTGAGCGTCAACTCTTGCGGAGGGTGTGTATTTTTTGAAAGAATCTTCAGCAAGTTTGAGGAGACCGTTCTGGTCCATATAGCCCATCCCTATATAATAGGAAACTTTGCCGCTGCCGCCACTTACACTGAGATTGTGCTCCTGCGAAAATGACCAGTCATTGAAATAATCACGGTAGACGTCGCTGCTGGCGTTTCCGTAGCCATTAGGGTTGGCCCATCTCGATTTGTTATTTGGATCGATTACGTTTACGGTCGTAATCTTACCGGCGATATAATCTTTGATACGTTGTACGCGCTCATCGTTGGAATATCTTGACGATCCGTAGTTGATAAGGCCTTGGTCGATCATCATGATGAAGTTGTAGGAGTCCATGGACTCTGGCATCATGGTCGGTCCGTTCCAACGGAAGTTGTTGTTGTAGTTCACCTTTGAGTTGCCAGCGTCACCTTTCTTGGTTGTTACGAGAATAACTCCGAAAGGAGCGCGTGATCCGTATATCGAAGATGCGGCGGCATCTTTGAGGACAGAAATGTTTTCTACATTCTGGGGATTGATCATCGAAAGGTCACCTTCTACACCATCAATGAGGACTAGTGGAGCCGCAGTTGAACCGGTACCGATGGTTCCCGTTCCACGGATATTCATGGAAGGGGTAGAGTCGAGAAGACCGGAGGTTACATTGATGTTCAGTCCCGGGACTTGCCCCTGGAGAGCTTGTGTGAGGTTCTGGACCGGTCTGTCCTGAAGCTGTTTGGAATCGATCGTCGCGACGGCACCGGTAAGGTTGATCTTCTTCTGGGTTCCGAAACCGACAACAACGACTTCGTCAAGGGCTTCAGTATCTTCTGGTAGCACCGCGGAAACGAATTTGCCGCCCTGGACGGGATACAGGGTGGTCTTGTAGCCGATACATGAGATTTCCAATGAAGTATTGGATGATCTTACCGGAAGGGAGAACCGTCCAGATTCATCGGATATCGTACCGTTGTGGGTTCCAGATTCGATGACACCAGCCCCGATTACCGGGACGCCTTTCTCATCAGTGACAACGCCGGAGACGACGATGTTTTTCGCCGGTTTTGCCTGACCTGTCTGCGGAATGATAACGATGTAATTCCCATCGATGCGATAGGAATAACCCGTCTGGGCAAGAATGACTGGCATCACTTCATCGACAGTTCCGCTCGGGATGGCCGTCGGAACATCCTTGGTTACATCGAGCTTTGAGTTGTTGTAGGAGACCCGGTAGCGTGTCTGGCTCTCAATGGTCTCGATTGCTTTTTGAATTGTGATTCTGCCGGTTCCGAACCGGATGGACTGTGCCATGGAAGGAATAGAAATCATCCATGTGACAACCATCAGAAACAGCATCTTCCCCCAACAGGAGAATAATACTTTTTTAGAATGATTTTGTGAGAACATATAATTAAGTTAAAAGCTATTTGAGCGTAACAATAACCGATTCGTCCTGCCTGAGGACTTCGATGTTGCCGACCGTCATGCAGATAACGTCCATGACCTTATCGAATTTCTCTCCCCGTGGAAAGCTCATGGTATATTTTGAATCATCGTCACTAGTCAGATTTACGATTGTGCGGCCGTACATCCTTCCGACCTTCTCAAGAATCTCGTTCAATGAGTCCTCGTTGAAGTACATGGCCCCGCTGGTCCATTCATTCTCGCGGGCAGAATTAACCCGGCTCACATGGTAGGTTTTCAGCCGGCTGTCATAACTGAACTGTTCATCAGGATGGAGGATAAAGGTCTTCTCCGGATCGAGGAGACTGCTGATCAATACCTTCCCTTCTTCCAATGTCGCCGTGGATCTGGGAATGCTCTGGTCTGCAAGTATGCTGAACTTCGTCCCAAGTGCCTTTACGCAGAACTTCGGGGTCTGGACAATGAAGGGATGGTCAGAATCATGGGCAACGTCAAAACTTGCTTCGCCCACCAGATGGACCAGGCGGTCATTCCTTCGGAAAGACTTCGGATATGAAAGGAAACTGCCGGCGTTCAGGACAACATTTGTTCCGTCTGGCAAGACAATCCGCTGCATCATCCCGGGCGGAACGACGCAACGAACCAATTCACTGTCCGCCTTTAACCTCATCTCATATATTTTGACGGAAATGCCGCATAACGCAGGCAGGAGAAGAAGCATGGCGGCAAAACCATACATCCATCCGGATTTCCGAATTTTCTTTTTTGGGAAGTCCTGGCGGGGCTTGATAATCTCAAGTACATGTTTCAGAGACTCGAGAGTGTCCTCTTCCGGGCATTCCGAAACCGAATCCCATATTCTCATGAGTACGGAATTCAGATCTTCACTTTCCGTGTGGTCGTCCGCAAGCCACTTCAGCCGCTGAACCCTGTCCGAATAATCGTCATTCATCTGCTATGAATTCTTTTTAACATACTTCCTGATATCGGAAAGGGCAAGAGACAGCATGTTTTCAACGGTCTTCTTGCTGATTCCGAGCGTTTCCGCTATTTCGTCCGTTTTTATACCCTCGTAACGGCTCATCTTGAAAATTTCCTTGCGGCGCGAAGGCATTGTCTCCACGTACTGCCAGATCAGCAGGGCCATGTCATTGGCATCAATACTCGATTCGATATCGAGAGACTGAAGCACTTCCTTCCGCAGGTCGCTATATGATTTCTTCGCCATGTAATCTGCCACCACTTTCTCATGACGGATGTATTGAAGGACCATATTGGAAGCCATCCTGCATAAATAAGCTTCCATCCTGTCGATTTCAAGCAGGCGGTCACGATGTTCCCAGATATACACGAAAATGTCCTGAGCGAAATCTTTAGCTATCTCTTCATCATTCACCAAGGCGAAGATATATCCCTTAACCTTTGGGAAATACTGCATGAAAAGAACAGAGAATGCGGAAAGATTTCCTTTGACTATTTCAATTAAAAGCTGTTTGTTGATTCTGCTCAAGCCCTTATTATATTATGTGGTCTGTTAATATAGATGCCTAAAACAAACGGAACACCCAAAACAATTTGAACTTTTTTTCATGGAGAACAATCTCTTATGAAAAAAGAGGCCGACCCTTTAGTCGACCTCATTAATTAATCATATTATCTTGAAAGGTTTAGTGCTAGCTGATGAATTGGGCCTTGAGGGCTTCGATCTTTGCAGGAGCATCATCTCCCTTGGCGCCGAAGTAGAATTTGATCTTGGGCTCGGTGCCGGAAGGGCGGACGGATACGATGTCACCGTCTTCGTTGAGGAACTGCAGGACATTGGATTTCGGAAGACCGGTCTTTTCTGGCTCGAGGTAGTCAATTACTTTGACGACCTTCTTTCCGGCGATCTCCTTTGGCGGGTTCTCACGATAGTCGGACATGATCTTTTGAATCTCCTCTGCACCGGTCTTGCCCTTGCGTACGATATAGACCATCTTCTCGACGTAGAGTCCATATTCTTTGTAGATCTTCTGCATGAGTCCATAGAGAGTCAGCCCCTGTTCAGCGGCCCATGCGGCGCATTCTGCTATCATGATTGCTGCTGTCTGAGCACATTTGTCGCGGACGAATTCTCCTACATTGAATCCATAACTTTCCTCGCCTCCGCAGATGAATTCGCCGTCATTTTCATGGGCCTTGACAATCTCTGCGATGTACTTGAAGCCGGTAAGGACATTGTAGCACTTGACACCGAAGGATTCGCAGATAGCGGCTATGAGTTCGGATGTGACTATGGTCTTGACGCAGTATTTGCTGCTGTCCAGTTTTCCGAGCTCCTTCCAGCGGCTCAGGATGTAGTATGTCATCATCGAAGCGGTCTGGTTGCCTGTGAACTGAACCATCTTGCCTTTGTCGTCACGGACGGCGATACCCATTCTGTCTGCGTCAGGGTCTGTTGCAATGACGATGTCAGCGCCCACCTCGTCTGCCTTCTCAATTGCCATCTTCATGGCAGCCGGCTCCTCGGGGTTGGGAGAAGCTACGGTCGGGAAGTTGCCGTCGCTGATGTCCTGCTCGGGCACATGGTAGATATTCTTCATTCCAAGCCTGTGGAGGCACTCGGGAACGAGTCTTACACCGCATCCATGGAGAGGAGTGTAGACGATCTTGATATCGGTATGTTTTGCAACGGCCTCCGGAGAGAGAGCAAGAGAGAGGATATCCCTCATGTAGAGTTCATCCATTTCCTTACCCATGATCTCAATACCTCCGAATTCGTTTCCTTCCTCGAAGCGGACCTCGTCGGGATCGGTAATGGCATTGACCTCGGCAACAATGTCCTTGTCGACAGGGGAGGTTATCTGACCTCCGTCGCTCCAAAATACCTTGTACCCGTTGTATTCTTTAGGGTTGTGGCTTGCGGTAATCATAATTCCCGCAGTCGCTTTCTTGACGCGGATACTGTAGCTCAGCTCAGGAGTAGGGCGGAGATTGTCAAAAAGATAGACTTTTATTCCATTGTTGGAGAGTACATCGGCGGAAATTTTTGCGAATAGTTTGCTGTTGTTGCGGCTATCGAAGGAAATGCATACGCTCTTTTCGCCATCAACATGCTTTTTGATGTAGTTTGCAAGTCCCTGAGTGGCCATTCCGACAGTGTATTTATTCATCCTGTTGGTGCCGACTCCCATTATGCCACGGAGACCGCCGGTCCCGAATTCGAGATTCTTATAGAACGCATCTTCGAGCGCTACAGGATCAGTGTTTCTAAGTTCTATGACTTTGCATTTGGTCTCGGGATCGAAATTGCCGTCAATCCAGCTTTTAACGGCCTCTTTGTAATCTTTCATATTATATTGTGCGTTAGTATTTTCTATCTTACAAATTTAGAAAATTTTTGCATTATTGCGATAGGATTTCTTACTTTTGCGCTGACGAAAATGGATTTCATACAATTCATACTGGATCATGCTGACGATGATACTTCCCGCCTGCTCCTTTCAAGGCAGAAGTATCCTCTGATAGACGTGCCTCTTGCGGTCAGTACGATTGAATCCAGAAGAAAACTCCGCACGAAAGTCCCTCAGTGGTATAATATCCCCTCGTTGAGGTTTCCTCTGCCGTTTTCTTCGGAACAGTGCAGTTCGACAACCACTGCAAAATATAAGGCTTCTTTGGCTGGGCGTCTAATCTCCGGCAAAGGACGTATAGCCGACCTTACGGGAGGTCTCGGAGTAGATAGCTGGGCCTTTTCTTCTGTGGCCTCCGAGGTGCTCTACAACGAAATGCAAAAGCCTTTGGCTGAAGCATCAGAGTGGAACTTTAAGGAGCTTGGAATCAGCAATATAAAGGTTTCTTCCAAAAGAATCGCTCCAAAAGGAGAAGCCGATGGGGAAACTTCTTTCGAAGTAGGGGATATCCTCGGAGATTTCCGCCCTGACCTTATCTTCATGGACCCGGCTCGGCGATCATCCGGAGGACGGAAAGTTTTCCTTCTTGAGGACTGTTCGCCAGATGTTGAATCTATTCAGAATGAACTTCTTGAGACCTGTCCGTTATTGATGTTGAAACTATCGCCGATGGCGGACATTACCGCTCTTTGCCGAAGACTTTCCCATGTCAGGGAAATCCACGTCGTTTCTTCTGAAAGAGAATGTAAGGAAATACTTGTGGTTCAGGATATTGTCTATGAAGGAGAACCGAAGATTATAGCGGTTGAACTTGGTAAAACGGATGGCAAGTTTATATTTTCTCCTTCGGAAGAAGCAGATGCCAAGCCGCAGTTTCTTATAGACCTCCCTAAAGAAGGAGATATTCTTTTTGAGCCGGGAAAAGCTCTCTCCAAATCAGGAGCCTTTAACCTCTTTTCGGCAAGAAGCGGCCTTTTGAAGCTTGCCCCTTCGACCCACCTCTACATCTCCAAGGCACCCGTACCTGAAGAATTCTCTTTTATGGGGAATAAATTCATTATCAAGGAAATACAACCTTTAAACAAACGAACGCTTAAAGATATAGGAACCCGCTATCCCAAAGCTGACATCACCGCACGAAATATCCCTATGACTTCTGACGAACTCCGTAAAAGACTGGGGATACACTCTTCAGGCCCCTTCCATGTTTTCGGGGTTAAGATCTCTACTGACGGGGGTAATTATCTAATTGTTACTGAGCCTTTTCCTTTGAAAAATAGCGGCACCAGTGAGTAAGGGCGCATGATGAGCACTTCGGGTTTCTCGCGGTGCAGGTATAGCGTCCATGGAGAATAAGCCAATGGTGGGAGATTGCACGTTTCTCAACCGGAATATACTTTTCAAGATCCTTCTCCACAGCTTCTACGCTTTTGCCATCAGAAAGTCCCAGCCGGTGGGATACCCTGAAAACATGGGTGTCTACAGCGATAACTGGCTTATTGTAAACAACTGAGGCAATGACATTTGCTGTCTTCCTCCCGACACCGGGAAGGCTCATTAGAGAATCAATATCGGAGGGTACCTCGCCGCCGAAATCTTCGAGAAGCTTCGAGGCCATGGCGATCACATGCCTTGTCTTGCTGTTGGGATAAGAGACACTCTTTAGATATGGAAAAACCTCTTCATAAGTGGCAGAGGCGAGAGAGAGAGGAGTAGGGTACTTCTCGAAAAGGGGAGGGGTCACCATATTGACCCTCTTATCGGTGCATTGGGCCGACAAAATCACTGCTACAAGAAGCTGGAATGGGTCGTTATAATGCAGTTCGGTCTGAGCGAGGGGCATATTCCTTTCAAACCAGTCCAGTATTCCCCTATATCTTTCGCTTTTTCTCATCATAACCGCTTCGAAGATTATACGGTGATGTCAAGATCGATTTCCACGCTGTCGGACTGCTCTGTGCAGGATTCATCACGGCAG
>JAEEGL013405427.1_pt1 | contig 12878 bp, 11 predicted proteins | sample 9134231 | NCBI WGS metagenome assembly JAEEGL01 (sample SAMN16246548, study PRJNA631951) | gut metagenome | biome: gut microbiome; feature: rumen; material: fiber-attached | host: Bos | place: Iran: Karaj | collected 2018-10
GTTGTCATTTAATAATGAATTTTTTTGCTCGCGGTGCTTTTTATTAATGGTAGATTTTATTCCCCCACACAAATCACCACTTAGAGTATATCACATAAGATTTTTAAAGTGAACGCATTTACAAAAATAATCCGCTATTTTTCTCACTTTTTGGATATATTTTAAATTTTGACATGATTAATAGGAAGTAGTATGTTTATTTTATATTTTCAGACTAACAAAGGAGGGACTTCATGTATCAGATTAGCTTTGATAATCCCATAAGTGTATATTTTATTGGTATCGGCGGAATTTCCATGAGCGGACTTGCACTGGTACTTGCTGACAGAGGATTTAAGGTAAGCGGCTCAGACCGTTCAGAATCCGAGGCTACAGCAGAACTTACCAAGGCAGGAATAAAGGTAAATATAGGACAAAATGCCGAGAACATCGACAGTATCATAAAACCTGATCTTGTTGTATACACCGCTGCCATTCATCCGGACAATCCGGAATTTGCCGCAGCAAAAAAGCTGGACATTCCCATGCTGACCAGAGCAGAACTCCTTGGTCAGATAATGCAGCACTACTATCTGCCCGTGAATGTTGCAGGGACCCACGGCAAGACTACCACAACAGCCATGGTTGCAAAGATCATGCTTGAGGGAAATCTTGATCCCACTGTTTCCATTGGTGGTTTTTTGAAGGACATAGGTGGAAACATCCGAATCGGTACTTCCAAATATTTTGTGACAGAGGCCTGCGAGTACACAAACAGTTTTCTTAGCTTTTTCCCCGGAGTCGGCATAATTCTTAACGTGGACGCCGATCATCTGGATTTCTTCAAGGACCTTGATGACATCAGAAGATCCTTTAGGAAATTTGCCGAGCTCATCCCTGAAAACGGAACTCTTGTTATCAACGGCGAAATTCCGAACCTTTCAGAAATAACAGACGGTCTTTCATGTAATGTAAAAACCTATGGTTTTTCAGATGTGTTCGATTACTATCCGACCGATATTACTTATGATGCATTTGGAAATGCTTCGTTCCATATTAATAGAAGAAACTCAGACGGATATGACATAACTCTCAAGGTTCCGGGAAAGCATAACATAGGAAATGCCATGGCTGCCGCAGCAACCGCAGATGTTTTTGATATCCCCGAAGCAGAGGTCAAATCAGGCCTTTGTTCCTTTACAGGTACAGACAGACGTTTTGAGTACAAGGGAACTGTAGACGGCGTAACAATTATAGATGACTACGCTCATCATCCAACCGAAATTGCCGCAACCTTAAGCGCAGCTAAAAATTATCCTCACAAAAATCTATGGGTAGTTTTCCAGCCTCATACCTTTACAAGGACCAAGGCACTCATGGACGAGTTTGCAAACTCCCTTCTCGGTGCAGATAAACTGATAATTGCTGATATTTATGCTGCCAGAGAGACCGACAATCTCGGCATTAGCTCAAGGACTCTCAAGGAAAAAATCGAGTCACTCGGACATGAATGTTACTATTTTCCATCCTTTGAAGAAATTGAAAAATTTCTTTTGCAAAATTGCACTAAGGATGACATGTTGATAACCATGGGGGCAGGTAATGTGGTAAATATCGCAAATGACCTTTTGGGTATGTAATTTTCCACCCTATCCACTTACACCTTATACAATTTAATTAAAATTTCATGTGGATAACTTCCCGCTGGCTACACCGCGAAACGCTTTGTGTAGTCAGCGGTTTCTTATATTTTTTTCATAAAAATAATCCACCTTATCCACATTGTCCACAACGGACCGAAAACGTTTAAAGCCAGTACACGCCTGCTTTTTTATCGTCATTTTTCCCATTTGCATCCGGGTACATTAAGTGTATAATTCAAAACGTGTCAAAGAGAAGAAATGAAAAATATATTAAAAAAGTGGGTGAAGAAAAAGTATGATGGGGCGAGTAACTATCAATAATTCTATGATGTCAACGACATCACTTTCCAATATCTTTATAGACGAATACCTTGCAGATGCAAACGACGCACAGATAAAGGTCTACCTTTATCTGCTTAGAATGATGTGCGCAGGCACGGCTACCAGCGTTGCTGACCTTGCAGATAAGTTCAATTATACGGAGAAGGACGTTCAGCGTGCCCTCTCCTACTGGGAGGAGCTTGGACTTATTGGGCTTGAGCTCGATGCTGCGGGTCAGCTTATTGGTATCCATATGCAGGACATTCTTCCTAAGCGCGCAGCTAAGGTCACAAGTCTGCATTCAGTGCGCATCACTGAAGATGAAGCACAGCCTAAGTATTCAGTAGTAAAAAAGCCTAAGAAGAAGGCTGAACACAAGGACAATCCGCAGATGCTTTTCGTTGCTGAACAGTATTTCGGACGTACACTTAATCCTAACGAGATTAAGACTATCTACTATATTCAGGATGATCTTGAATTTTCAGAGGATCTTCTGGATTACCTTCTCCAGCACTGTGCAAGCGCAGGCAAGAAGGATTTCGATTATGTTCGCAAGGTAGCAATGGCATGGCATGAAAAAGGCATAACCACAACCGCGCAGGCAAGCCTTGAGAACTCAGCAAACAGAACTGCTTATCAGATTATGAAGGAGCTTGGTATGCAGAACGCTCCTACTCCTGCAGAGCTTCAGTTCTTTGATCGCTGGCAGAATGAATATGGCTTTTCACTGGTCATCATCACAGAGGCCTGCCGCAGAACAGTACTCCAGACTCAGGTTAAACGTCTTCAGTACTGCGACGGAATTCTCAGAAGCTGGTTCAAGGGCGGTGTTAAAACTCTTGCAGATATAAACAAGATGGATTCCGAATTCGGAAAAGAGACCGCTAAAAAAGAAAGCATTAAGAAAATTGATAATATAAGATCAAACAATCGCTTCCATCAGTTTAGACAGAATGACTACGATCTTTCTAGTCTGGAACAACAGTTACTGGACAATTAAGATATGTGCTTCCCATACGGCGATATTAACGGGGTAATACTAATCCGTGTGGGAAGCGCAGGGAGGGGAACATCGCTATGGCATTATCAAACACTCAGTACGACGAAATCATGCACGACTATGAAAAAGTCCGTACCCTTAAGCGCAGTGAGCTAACCAAGCGAATCAGGTATGTTGAGCAACATGTTCCGGGATATCTTGTTCTTGAACAGGAGACCGGAAAGAGAAGTGCTGCCTTCGGACGCCGCCTTCTAAGTGGGGAAAAGTTGGACAGATCCGAGCTTCACAGACAGTTGGCTGAGGTTGCAGCTCAAAAACGCAGCCTTCTTCGTGAAGCCGGTCTCTCCGACGATTATCTGGAGATGCAGTATGAGTGCCCTTATTGCAAGGACACCGGTTACGTGGGCAATGAAAAGTGCTCATGCTTTAAACAAAAGATTATAGAACGCCTCTATGCCCAGTCAAACATTAATAAGCTGGCAGAAGAGGCTAATTTTGGTATCCTTTCCGAGGATTACTATGAAGGCGAGGATTTGGAACGTTTTCGCGGAGCAGTTAGAACTTCGAAAGATTTTATTAAGAATTTTGAAAGTTTATACCCAAACCTCCTCTTTTATGGTACAGTTGGTACTGGTAAATCATTCCTATCAATTTGTATTGCTAAGGAAATCCTTGAAAAGGGCCATTCCGTGCTGTATTTCAGTGCTGCTTCTCTCTTTTCAATGATTCAGACCAGTACTTATGATTTCAAAAAATCAGAGGAACTCAGGTCCTTATATGAAAACCTATACAATACAGAACTTCTCATAATTGATGATCTGGGGACAGAGCACGTGTCAAACACTTCTATTCCTCAGCTATTTACATGCATTAATGAGAGACTGAACAGGAATAAATCCACTATTATCACAACCAATTTTTCATTGGACGATATCAAGTCCATGTACTCAGAGCGCGTATCCTCCAGAATTGCCAGCTCTTATCATCTTTGTAAGCTGACCGGCAGAGATATACGCATCATGAAAAAGGTCCAGAATAGAAAGTGAGGAATTTTGGCAATGCCAAGAAGAGAAGAAAAACGTAACCTTGAAACAATCCCCGTTGGTTCACTGGGTATCATTCCCTTAAAGGGATGCGAGTCACTTGGAGAAAAGGTGGACTACTACTTGGTTAAGTGGCGTCAGGAACGCGAGAACGAGCACAAGGGCAGCCTTGCATTTACAGGCTATGAACGTCCCTCTTACCTCTTAAAGGCTGAGGTTCCGAGATTCGGAAGCGGTGAAGCCAAGGGTGTCATCAAGCAGTCTGTCAGAGGTGATGATCTCTACCTCATGGTTGATGTTTGTAACCACTCTCTTACATATTCTCTTTTCGGAAAAGAAAATCACATGTCTCCTGATGATCACTATCAGGATCTTAAAAGAATTATTGCTGCCGTAGGTGGTAAGGCAAGAAGAATCACAGTTATCATGCCTTTCCTCTATGAGAGCCGTCAGCACAAACGCACATCCAGAGAATCTCTCGACTGTGCTATTGCTCTTCAGGAGCTTGTAGGAATGGGCGTAGACAACATCATAACATTTGATGCTCACGATCCCAGAGTTCAGAATGCTATTCCACTTAATGGATTTGAAACAGTACGTACAACTTATCAGTTTATAAAGGCACTCCTTAGAAATATCAATGATCTTCAGATTGATTCAGATCACATGATGGTCATCTCACCTGATGAAGGTGGTATGGGTCGTGCTATCTACCTTGCAAGTGTTATGGGTCTCGACGTGGGAATGTTCTATAAGCGCCGCGACTACACTCAGGTTGTTGACGGCAGAAATCCCATCGTCTCACATGAATTCCTCGGAACCTCTGTTGAGGGCAAGGATGTTATCATTGTAGATGATATGATTTCCTCTGGAGAAAGTATCTTCGACGTAGCAAAAGCTCTTAAACAGAGAAAAGCAGCAAGAATATTTGCATTCTCAACCTTTGGTCTCTTCACCAATGGCCTTGAGAAATTTGATAAGGCTCACGAAGAAGGTCTCATCGACAGAGTACTTACCACAAACCTTATCTACCAGACTCCCGAGCTTCTCTCCAGAGAATGGTACATAAGCTGTGACATGAGTAAGTACATTGCTTACCTTATCGACACACTTAATCACGACGCTTCTATCAGCGATCTGCTTAATCCTGTCGAGCGTATCAACAGTATTATCGCCAGATACAAAAAAGGCGAGCTTGAAACCCAAAAGTAATTGCTAAAATACGCCCCCTATCTAAAGCCTTCCCCTTGGGGGGAAGGTGGCGCGAAGCGCCGGATGAGGGGGCCCGAGATCTTAACCAAGAATTGAGATTTCCAAAATCGTATCAATAAATCAATTGATTCCAGAATTAAATCCATATATTACTTAGATTCCAGAATCAAATCCATAAATTAAATTCCAGAATTCAAACCAAATACTTTGAGGCCTCGAAGATTCTACTCCGAGGTCTTTTGTTATCCCCCAATTCTCACTTTATCACTTCCAATTTTCTTGCTATATCTTCACATACTACATCAAAATTCCGATTTACATCATTATTTGCATATCTAATTACCTTAATCCCTATTTCCTTCAGATAATTATCTCTTTCAATATCGGTAGCCTTTCCATCCTTTTCAAAATGTTGTGATCCATCCAACTCAATAGCGGTTTTTGATTTAGCACAATAAAAATCAATAATATAAGGTCCTATTACCTTTTGTCTGTTAATAGTGACAGGAAGAGATTTCAAGAAGTCATACCACAAGTGGCGTTCTTCCTTAGTCATCTGCTTCCGAAGCTTTTGTGAATTATTCTTTAGCATTCTATTATAAGTTTTGGGCATAAACACTCCTCTGAAATAAAAAATATTACACTAAACAAATGTAATGGTGACAATATGTTGTAATAAACTACCAATCAAATAACTAATTAGTAAAAAAACAATTTATATAAAAGTCTGTGAAAGTTAAGCGAAAGCTTAGATTTAATTATTATAATTAAAGAAACAATCTGAATATTGAAATAAACAAGTTAAAGAAATAATCTGATTATAAAAACTATTTATTGGGTTCAACTGCCGTTCCCCTCATCCGGCGCTTCGCGCCACCTTCCCCCCAAGGGGAAGGCTTTTATATTTGATCTTTATCTTTCCCCTTAGGGAAGGCAGGATTGGTTAATTCTCCAACCCCGGCAGATATGTTATGAAGTGATTACCGTTATTCTCAAGAAGTGATGTGGTATCGCCTCGTCCAAGCTTATAGATCTGTCCGGTGGAGGGTTCAAGAATAACCGTATTCAAATCATTGAATCCAATGATCAGCAAACTATTACCATCATTAAGCGTAGCCATAACCGGTATGTCCTGATTTACATAGTAGAGCATAGCCTCCATGGGACATCCGTCAAGCTCAAGGACTCTGGTATTAACCAGACTGCCCGATAAAATATCAACCACAGACTCACCCTGTTCGAGCATGGAATTCACATTTACATTAATTCCCTTATGCTGCAAAATCAGGTCAATGCAGACACTTGTTGAATTCTCAGCTGACATGTTCTCCATACTCTCGGCCAGATTTGTGATATACATAATCTGATTTGATGCCAGAAGATTACCCCTTAACCAGACATACTGATTCAAGTCATTCATGACCACTCCGGGTGCGGCATAAGCTCTGGTGACCGCATCTGCAGGATTATCATAAACCTTCTCAAGACCATACATACCATAAACATAATAATACGGCTCGGTCTCAGCATCCCTGTCTGACTTGATCTCAACCTCACGACTGCCCTCATACAGAGTCATATTCGGAGTCTGTACAATAAGAGACTTTTTCTTGATATTACTCTTCATGTTTATCTGAGTAACATTCTTATAATTCTCAGTCGCCGCAACTGTAACGAAGTTACTTCCGACCTCTTTTTTTAAAGTGCTCATAATCTGGTCATCAATAAGCTCATCGTAGAGGCCACTGGTCTCATTCCATGAAGCTCTGGACAAACGAATCAGATTATCTTCAATCGATATATCCGTAACAACACCCTGGGAAGGACTGTAATTCTCGAGAACATTACCCTCGCTATCCATGATGTGAATGCTATACATTCCGTAAACCACTGTTCCCATTCGGTCTGTATGAACATCCGATTCATGAACCATTCCATAAACAAGGTCCTCACCCATAAATCCAAGAACCCTGACAAGGTCGCCCGCATTTGCCTGAATATCAGACTGAGCCTGTGTACTCAGGTTCATAATCTGCGCACTCTTCTTGTCCTCATTCTGCCAGGCAATTATGCTTCCTGAATTTGAAATGCAATATCTGTCCTCTGAAATATTATCGATCAGTTTCTTCTGATTTCTCTGATCAAGATCTATCATGTAAATATCACCGTCAAGCTTTATGCAAAGCTCTCCGCCGGTGCTGGCATAGAGCACATTTTCAGAATAGGCACGAATTATGTCCTGATGCAGTGTCGATGGTATGAAAACCAGCTCCTCAATTGTATTAAGCTGCGAGTCATACTTATAAACCGCCGTTCCAACGTATCCCTCGTGATCACCACGGTTCATATACCCGGAAACAGCAAAGCGCACATTACCGGCTTCGTCAACATTCAGGATATGAATTGTATTCCCCTTAAAGGTCGCCCTGTCGTCTGAATAATCTTCATTATAGAATCCAAAAACAAGCGCAATCTTGTTATCATTGTTGTTATAAACGTAGAGTCTGTCCTGACTGATGAACGCAAATATACCTCCACCGTCGCTCTCTTTAATTGCCACATCAGGATCCGATATCCACAAACTGATAACATTATCCGAAAAATCTGAAGAATCAGCATTGAAAACATAGTTCATTTTTCTATCAAAATTCAGCAGATAGATTCTGTCAGAGGTATACCTTATTCTGTAGGCTTCTTCAACATCGTAAAGCTTCTCGCTTCCATCCACCGTCCTCTGTGTCACCTGATACTCAAGTCCGACAGTAGTTGTCTGCGAATGAATATCGCGAAGGAAAACCTTCGGCTCAGTACGGTTTGTGATATTAAGATCCCCCCAGGTCACCTGATCATAACTACTATTAATAGTAACGTGACTATAGGATGAATTATCTCCCTCGGAATTAGACTCCATATACTTTGTCAGTTCATCTGTGGATCCATTTTTATCAAAAGTCATTTCACGAAAATTCAATGCGAAGGCCATCGCCTCTTCCACATGAAAAGAATCCTCGCTCTCCGGCCATATAACCCTTGAATAGTAACGTGCAGTCTGTCCATTAACATTTGCCAGAATGACCAGCATATATTCCCGGCCTGCATCAATCAGGTCTTTCATCTGAAATCTGCCCCTGATAATATCCCCATCTTTTGACAGATCTGTAATCTCGGAATTCTCCACAAGGCTGTTTCCCGATACCTGCCTTACCTCAAATTTTAAATCGGAAACCTCTTCTCCATATGTATTCATCTGGAAAGAAATCCCTCTGGAACTTGTCGCAGGCAAAATCTCACCTCTCATATGCGCTACTTCCATTTCAGTAGCGTATCCATGAACCATATTTACCTGTTTTCCATTTATCTCAAAAGTTACAGTGGGAAAAGTAGGAGCACCCATCTTTGCAGTCATATCGACTGTTTCAACATTGGTGAAGTGTCCGATTAAAATAACGGACAGAATAAATACTACTATTGTATATATAATCTTAAAGATTGCGTTTTTCATTACAAATCCTATACCTTAATTCCATTGACTTATTACACTCATCGCGGTAATATTTTTCTAACTTCTAAACGTTTATAGCAATGCGCATGACGCAGATAGGGGGATTCATGAGTTACCCTGTTCTTTACCGCAAACGTATTATTCCGAATGAATGTATTCTATTGAAGGACGATCAGATCCTGCAATGTGATGATAACACCATTGTCACTGCATGGAAAGCAATTCATCCTCGTTCTGATCTGTCTCACGGATATTCCTGTTACTATTTAAAACGTGGATACAAGATAAGCAAATTCTACCGCGCTGATTCCACGCTTATGTATTGGTACTGCGATATCGTGGACTATCAAAAAGGCCCTGATGAAAATTCCATCATTGCACTGGATCTCCTCGCCGATGTGGTCATTTACCCTGACGGCAAGATACGCATCCTCGACCTCGATGAGCTGTCTGAGGCTTTTGAAAAAAAACTCATCGATGAAAAGCAGATGAAAATTGCGCTTCATTCGCTCAGCGATCTTATGGATGCAATTTATGAAAACAGCATATCAGCGCTTGAAGCGCCAATAATTAAAGCATTAGGAGCACCTCATCCGGTCGGATGAGGGTCTTAATAAAATACATGCCCACCGATATTAATTCCGGACAATCCCGGTATCGGAGTACGGAAGTATACACAGTTTCCTACATTTGTTGCTCCGCCCATAGCAGCATCTGCTGCCTTATAGCAGGCATCTGTTGCGCTTCCGTTTGCCAGAGCAAGGGCAAGCCTTCCACTTCCAACGGGTGAAAACTGCCCCGACTGATATATAACTCCTGTCACCGTATCAGGGTAAACAGAACTCAAAACTCTGTTAATTACTACTGCGCCTACAGCAACCTTTCCTTCATATGGCTCGCCACCGGCCTCGCAGTATATCAGATTAGCAAGAAGATATCTGTCACCATCTCCAAAAGAAACTTCTGAAATATTTCTCCACTTTGATTTTTTTGCCAGTTTAGACAGTCTGATTTCTTCAGCAAGTTTAGCTTCAAGAGCCTTAACATCCTTGTTCTGATCTTCTATCTGAGCTTCATACTCTCTGGCCTGTTCCTCAATATTTTTAGCCTCTTCCTCAGCTGTGGAAATACTCTGCTTATATTCTTTGATACTACCACTGGTTTGGTTCACAAGCCCGGAGACTCTGCTCTGCTCGGCCTCAACCTGAACCTTATATTCATCAAGCTGTGCTTTTTCCGACTCAAGGATATGCTCCTTGTTGTCGATATTCATGCAGATTTCCTTATACTGTTCAAGCATTTTTCTGTCATAGGCTGACAATGCTGCAACATAATCACTTTGATTCAGAAAATCAGCAAATCCTCCCACATCCATCAGCATATCAAAGAGCATAAATTCCTGCTTTTCATAGATGAACTGCACTCGCTTTTTCATAGCTGCATACTGCTCATCCTTGACATTGATCGCAACAGCAAGCTCCTCCTGCGTGGTTGTAATCTCTTCTTCCTTTGTATCTATCTGGCCCTCTAAATCCTCCAGATTATTACTCACCTCCGCAAGCTGCTCATTTAAGTCGTTAAGCTTGTTCTGCAGAACCGTTTTTTCCTGATGTAAATTGCTGATATCTTCCTTTTTATCATCAAGCTGTTCCTGCGTATCATTCAGCTGATCCTTTGTCTTATTAAGTTTATCCTTCGCTTCCTCAAGCGCTTTCTTAGTCTCCTCTGTTGCATGGACACTCACTGCCGGACTCCCCAAATCAAGACATACCAACGGCATCATAGCAAGTGCTGCGAGGCGAAAGGCCTTTCCCCAATAGCTTTTCACAATAATCCTCTGACAAAATATTTTTTCAAATTTCTATATGAATATTTTTTCCTGTTCTTTTGTATGGATAGTACTTTACTCCCGCCGCATCGAACATCTTCTTGGATGCTCTTGTTGCTGCAGAAGAGCTGTACTTATCGCTGTCATAAACCACTTCCTTTATCCCCGCCTGAATGATTGCCTTGGCACACTCATTACAGGGAAAAAGTGATACATAAAGCTTTGCGCCATCAAGGCTTCCGCCTCTGTAATTCAAAATGGCATTTAGCTCACTGTGCGTAACAAAGGGATACTTTGTAGAAAGTTCATCCTCCCCGTCCCTCTCCCATGGGAATTTATCATCATCACAGCCAATAGGGAATCCATTATATCCCATAGATAAAATTTTGTTGTCCTGGCTGACAATGCAGGTTCCTACCTGAGTGTTCGGGTCCTTTGAACGCATGGCTGCAAGCTTTGCAACTCCCATGAAATACTCATCCCAGGAAATATAGTCTTCTCTTTTCATACTTTAATCTCCCTTCCCCTCATCCGGCGCTCCGCGCCACCTTCCCCCCAAGGGGAAGGCATTTTTATTCCATCACACTTCCATATCAGATATCTCGGATATTCTTCTCTCATGCTTCTCAAGCCCGGAGAATTCCGTATCCAAAAATGTGTCAACAATATCAATCGCCATATCAGGACCGATAAGTGCGCCGCCCATAGCAAGAACATTAGCATCATTATGCTCTCTTGTAAGCCTTGCAGAATGAGGCTCACTGCAAAGTGCGCATCTGATTCCCTTTACCTTGTTGGCAACAATAGAAATACCAATACCTGTTGTACAGATTACAATACCTTTCTCGCATTCGCCGCTGGCTACAGCTTCAGCTGCTGCCTTACCAAAAATCGGATAATCACAGGAATTCTTATCATAAGTACCAAAATCCTTGTACTCTATTCCTCTCTCTTTCAGGTGTTCAATTACCACCTGCTTGATGTCAAATCCGCCGTGATCACTACCAAGTGCTATCATTTTTCATACTCCTCCGTTAAGTTAAAATATATTTCTCTTCATCTGTCATTTCCAGAATTGGAAGCTTTTAGATGAAGTTTACTTCCTACATTTTTATAGCTTCACTACCTTATGGCCTGCTGCCTTAAGAAGTCTGTTCATAATGGCCTGTCCGATTCCATTTTCATTAAATGCCTCGGAGTACATGCATCCTACATTCTCATCATCAAACTGCCTGAGTATGCTGAAAAGATTTCTTGCAATCTCCTCCTCATCATCCCTGCTGCCTGCACTTTTCACAACATCTGCCTTATACAGATCGCTAGTCTGAGATGTGGCAATAACCCCTGTCTTTATACCCTCGGCACGGAGCTTTTCAATCTCCGCATTTATATACTCCGTAACCGCTGCAGGATCACCCTCGACAATCGTGAGATCCCCCTTAGGTGCGTAATGTCTGTACTTCATTCCAGGAGCCTTGGGCTTAACACCACTGTCAGCGCTTAGGATTGTCTTATCGATGCTGACACCTCCAAGAATATCATCAAGCATCTCCCTGGTAACATATCCAGGGCGCAGTATCATAGGCGTCTCAACAGTTAAATCAACAATCGTTGATTCCAGACCGATTCCCACCTGTCCGCCGTCAATTATCATCTCTACTCTTCCGTCGAGATCCTCAATGCAATACTTTGCTTCTGTGGGGCTTGGTCTTCCCGACAGATTAGCACTGGGAGCTGCTATATAACCTCCCGCCTGTCTTATAAGCTCTGCTGCAATCTTATTGCTGGGCATTCTTATTGCCACTGTATCCAGTCCGCCCGTTGTCTCATAAGGTACAGCTTCCGATTTATTCATTATCATAGTCAGCGGTCCCGGCCAAACTGCATCTGCCAGCTTATATGCTGCCTCCGGAACTTCTTTTACTATCTTTTCAATTGACTCCATATCCGCCACATGAACAATCAGCGGATTATCTGATGGTCTACCCTTTGCTGCGTAGATTTTCTTTGATGATTCCGGATTTAGCGCATCTCCGCCAAGTCCGTAGACAGTCTCAGTAGGAAAAGCTACAAGACCGCCGGATTTCAGGATTTCACCTGCACGTTGCAGACTTGCAAGAGCAGTGGAATCTATGTTGTTTTCTTCTATTTTAATTACTTCCGTTTTCATAATTTATATATAATTTCCTGATTTCTTCTAAAAATCCCCTCATCCGGCGCTTCGCGCCACCTTCCCCCCAAGGGGAAGGCTTTATGAGACAATATCTGCCTTTATTGCCTTCCCCTTTAAGGAAAGTCTTTATGAGAAAGTATCTGCCTTTATTGCCTTCCCCTTTAAGGAAAGTCTTTA
>JAEEGL013786164.1_pt1 | contig 12878 bp, 15 predicted proteins | sample 9134231 | NCBI WGS metagenome assembly JAEEGL01 (sample SAMN16246548, study PRJNA631951) | gut metagenome | biome: gut microbiome; feature: rumen; material: fiber-attached | host: Bos | place: Iran: Karaj | collected 2018-10
AATATACATATACAGCTACAGATAGTGGTGGATCTTCTATTGCTCAAACAACAACTGCTATATGGTATGTTAATAACGTTCGTGTTGCGACCTCTGATGTAAGAGTAAATGATCTTACTAATCCAAATGATAAAAATAGTTTTGATATTACTCCTTATTTACAACCTGGCATAAATAATATTTATGTATCCATTTCAATTATTATTGATGGTCAAACTTACCCTCGTACTAAGACTTGGGCTGTAGATGTTAAGAATTTCAGTTTAATATGGACTTACGATGAAAGTTACATTAATGACAGTAACACTATTGAATTCTCTTGTGTTCCTTATGGTGCGGATATTACCAAGACTTTACATATTATTGTAGATGGTAATGAAACAACTCAAACAGTTACTACAAGTGGTATTCCTGTTACTGTAACCCTTGCAAATAATTTTGCACATGGTGTACACAATGCTGAGATGTATATGACTGCCACAATTAATGGTCAATCAAAGACTACAGATCATATCTCTCATGACTTCATCGTTGCGGCTGAAGGCAATAATACTCCTATCATTGCAGCAACATTACCATCAACTGAAATGAATCAGTATGATACAATGGAAATTCCATTTGTAGTTTATACTCCAAATTCTAATACTTCTACTGTAGTATTAGCAATTGATGGTGTAGATGTTGATACCCGTGAAGTAGGGCGTGTAACTCAGAAATGGTATTATACTCCCGCTACTTTAGGTACTAACATTATTTATGATGATGAAGTTCCTATTAGTGGTACTCATACATTAACTCTTACTGTTGGTTCTGTTGTAAAGACTTTAACCATTACTACTAATAGTGTTCAGATTAATAATGAAGAAATTGGCGGTTATGCCTTTAAATTAAAGGCCAGTGAACTAATTAGTAATACCACATTACAAAATTGGTGTTATGATGAATTAAATCCAACTACTACTAAAATTCAGTTCTCTAATAATTTCGACTGGATTAACGGTGGTATTAAGACTGAACTTGATGAGAATGGTGAAATTCGTCAATACATTCGCGTTAAATCTGGTACTAGAATGACAATTCCATATAAAATGTTTGCCACTGATCCACGTGAACTCGGTAGCGACTTTAAGATTATCTTTAAAGTAGAAAACTGCCGCAACTACGATGCTAAGATTTTAGATACAGTTGCAGAAGGAATTGGTATTAGATTAAATGCTCATGATGCTAGTTTCCAATCTACCACCACAACTGTTTCAACTCAGTATGGTGAAGATGAATATACTGAACTTGAGTTTGAAGTATATAAAGCAACAGATGAAAATAATAATCCTGTTCCTGGTTAGTATATGATGGCTTGGATCGATGGTGTTATTACCACTGCCAGAATTTATGGTGGTAACTTTGTACAATCTGCTGGTAATACAAGTTCTATTGTTATTGGTTCTGATGATTGCGATGTATGTATTTATTTAGTTAAGTACTATCCAAAGGCATTAACGCTTAATGATCATGTCATTAACTTTATTGCTGATGCACCTAATGCGGCTGAAATGATTCATCGTTTCACTCGTAATGATATTTTAGATCCTGATGATAATGAAATTGATTATCAAAAGTTAATGAATAATAACCCAGATTGCCGCATCTGGCTATATGATATTGAAAAAATGCCTACTAGCAAAGATAAAGATCTTGCTACTAAAGTATATAACTTCCAGCAATTATGGAAGAACGGCGATCAATATTATCAATTAGTTGGCGAAAATGCAAAGCTAACTATACAGGGTACTTCCTCTGTTAACTATCGTAAGGGTGCAGCTAATACCGATATTAACTTTGGTAAGAGTGGTGCAATTCTAAAAGATGGTTATGGTAATGACCTATTGGCTGATGGCCTTGAATATAAAGGCTTTAAGATTAATGATGACTCCTTACCAATTACATATTCTAATACAAAAGTTAACTTCGCATCTTGTGAACAAGTTAACAATATGTGTAATGCAGAATGGTATCAGCGTTATCAGCCATTCCCAAGCCTAACCGCGCGTGATTGTATGGAATTTGCAATGGGCGTACAGTTCATTAAAGACCGTGGTGAACACGAAGATAGCGGTGAAGTACGTTTATTCAATGAAAAACCAAATCGTTCTGATTCTAAGTATTACATGTATTCTATTGCAAACATGGGTACTTCTAAGAAGAACACTCATATTTTCCACGATCCTAACGAGGTATGCGTTGAGGTTATGGCAAATACTTCTAAAGGACAGCGTATGCTTGAGTGGCCTTCTAATCTTGACTGGACTGGTAAGATTGAAGGTTTAGACCATTCATTTGAACTTCGTTATGCAGAAGATGAAAATGAAGCAGCGGCAAAAGCCGGTTGGTAGAGATTCATTGAATGGATGGCAAGCTATAATCTTTCTCCATATAATGCAGAAAGCAATCCTAATGGTTATACTAATGCGGCATTACCACAGCCTGTAACATTTGCTCCTTATACTTTCAGAGGCCATGATCGTGCGATTCCTCAAGTTGAAGGTCGTAACTTTGAGTAGGTATTACGCGGTGTAACTGTTAACCAGTATGCAGGAACATACACTAATGATACGTTTGAATATCGTATGGCAAAGATGTTATCTGAATGTGAAGACTATATGATTATGGACTCTGTAGTATATCACTTCTTATTTATTGAACGTCATACAATGGTTGATAACGTAGCAAAGAATACTTTCTGGTCTGCTGAAAAAGAAATCGGTGGTCCTAATAATGAAGAAGGATTCTGGCGTTGGGATCTAAGTAAGAACTATGATAATGATACTTCTGATGGTAATAATAATGAAGGTCAGTTAGTATTCGATTATGGTAATGAAGCAACCGATACCTATGGCGCGAAAACCGTATTTAATGCGGCTGACTCCGTATGGTTCATCTTCATTAGTAATCTATATGAGGCTTGCCGTGCAATGTTCATCAACCGTGAAGGTAAGGGCGCATGGAATGCTAAGAACTATCATAATTACCTACTTACTGAACAGCGCAAGGTTCCAGAACGTGTATGGAATGAATGCTATTGGTACGATTACTTACGTACTTATGAGAATGATATTGATACTAGTTGGATTACATTCCTTGATGGTGGTCAAAAGACTCATCAACGTAAGCATTATGAAACTTATGAAGAATTATATGATGCTTCTAAGTATATGTCTGCGCTTAGTGCTTCTAACACTGTTAATATGCGCGGTTATACTCCTCCTGCTGGGACCTGGACGGGCGTTGAACCTAAGACTGAGTTCCAAATCAAGATGTATAATAAGTGCTATTTAACAATTCATGTTGATGATGCTTATAAACAGATTAAGTGCGCGAAGGGCGTAAACAATACGATTTCCTTCTATAATAATAACGATTCAACACAAGGTTATACCACTATGAATGACGCGGTTATCAAGATTGATACGGCATAGATGATCCAAGAAATTGGTGATCTATCTTGCTTATATCCTGGCAGCAGTTCATTTACTAGTGCTACAAGACTACGTGTTCTTCATATTGGTTCTGCAACTCCTGGTTATATTAATCCTAATATGACAAGTACAGAACAACTAACATTTACTAATCCAATGTTAGAAGAACTTAATGTACAAAACTTACCATATGCAACTTATAATCTCGACTTAAGCAAGTGTCCAGAACTTAAGACTATTAATGCGGCTGGTTCGGGCTTTACAGGTTTTGAGTTTGCAAATGGTGGCTTATTAAATGAAGCATATCTAAATGCTCCTAATAGTTTAGTACTTCGTAACTTAGATTATTTAACTAATGCTAACTTACATATTACAACTCCAGCTTCTATTACTTCCTTACGTTTAGAAGGTAGTAAATTATTTGATAATTATACTTTCATTACTTCATTAAACAGTCTAAATGTATTACGCTTAACCAATATTAATTGGACATTAAGTACTAATGCATTATTAGATAGATTACTTGGACTAATGGGTATGAATGAATCCGGTTATACCACAGAGCAATCTTATCTAGCCGGTAATATTTCCTTAGTCGGTACAGTTTATGAAGGAAATTATAATTCCTATATAAATGCTTGGAGTCCAGACTTAGTTATTGATGTAACTCACGCAAATCCATTCATTTATCAGCATTTAGTTACTTATTGTGATGAAGAAGGAAATAAACTATATGAGTACTATGTCAATAGCGGCGAACCGCTAGTTGATATTAAGGATCTATTAGGAGAAGAAGCTATCGCTAAAGCTCCTGACGTAAGATACCAATACATCTTTGGTGAATTAGATCAAACTGCACAGTACATTCCTTTCTCTGGTTGGAGAATTTCTACCGATAGTCAGTCGATTTATCGTACTTACAATAGTAGTAATCCTAACATCAGTGTAAATGGTCCGATGACCTTATATGCAGTTTATTCTACTACACCACAACGTTATACTGTACGTTGGTTATTAAATAATCAAGTAGTAAAAACTGCTTCTCAGCAGCAGAACTACGGCGGCGGTTATAACTTAGTTGCTCCAACTATTAAAGAAATTCAAGAACTTGGTTTCAATACCTATACATTCACAGCAAATGGCAATAATTGTACTTATACAATTATGGATGGTTGGGATAAAACTCCTGCTAACATTACTCCTACTACAATTGGCGGAACTTATGATATTCATGCTACATGGATTGAACGAGTAAATGTTCCATACCTTACTGTTCTAACAAGCAGTGCTTATAGTATGGCAGAAAAGCTATTAGTATTAAGAGAAATGTCTAATGCTCGCAGTTCACTATCTATTAATGATAGATTCCAAATTACAATGGGTTATAATGGCGCGAAACCAGCAATTGATTTGGTATCTACTCCTACAAAATATAGGGGCACTCCAACTTAGATCAATGAATATACGCCTTTTGCTGAAAACAAGAGTTTCACAATGGCGATTGATTTCACTTTCGATCAAGTCCTTAACAATCAGTATACAGAAGCAATTCTACTATCCTGTTATTCTGATGTTAACGATAGCATTCAAGGCTTTAAGTTATTCTATAATCCATCTGCTTCAAGTCCTGTACCACAAATTAGTTTTGGTAGAACAGCCTCTGCTAATAATGATTATATTAAGACTGTTGGTACCGCGATCACCAATCGTCATATGGTCGTATTAAGACATAGGGCTGGCGATTCACTACTATATATCTACAGTGGTACTAATACCGGTGGATTAATTGGAACCTATTCAACCACAGCATTCCGTCAGACCATTACGTGGTCCGCGGCAACAAGTAATGCCAAGATTGTACTTGGTGGCACTAATGTAACAAATGCCTCTTGGATGAATGCTAATGGAACTCTTTACTCAGTTAAATATTGGGAAGAGGACTTAGGCGAAGATGAATGCTTGCATTTAGCAAGCTGGTGCCATGAGACTATAGATTTTGCTTTAGCAGATTATGATGGCTATAGTAATCATAGTACCATTAATACTACATTAGCTAAGAAATTAGTATTACATACTACAAATGCTTCTGCAATGGGAACAATTACAGAAAATCAGGCTAATATAAATGAATATCCAACCGTTGGTTGGAATGATTCTGTAGTAAGAGATTTCTACAATACTAGACTTTCTCAAGCTTTCCCGGTAGATGTACAGAGTATTCTTTATAGTGTATCTGTTCCTTATAAGAAAGCATATGTAGTAAATAGTCAATATGAAATTGGCACTGATACAAATGTAACTCAGGATTATGTATTTGCTCCTTCTTGTATTGAAGTTGGCGCAACTGATAATGCTGTTGTATCTGCACATGCAACTGAAGCTCCAGGATCATTTGTTTGGAATGGTTCCTTACGAGTTAAGGAATATAATAATGGTGTATTAGAAGATGGCGCAAGTAGTTATACTTACTCCAACTTAAGATTCCCATATCAGCCAAATAAACTTAATGGTACGGCAGTTGTTTATACAGGTTATCCATATACTGGATCCAGTTTCTATTCTTGGGCAGTTAATGAAGCAGCTATCACCTTACATACTGGTGACATTCTCATTCCTTCTGGTTCTGATTATGCATACATGTATGTTGATTCAACAGAAGTGTTAAAGGGCGCACCTGTTATTACAAGTACTGATGGCATCTTCTCTAACATTCAGGGTGGCTGGATTAAATCTATGATGTGGACAACCCGTTCTGTTCTTAATACTAATTCTAGCAGAAGTATTTGTAAGTTCTATTAGATCAATGGTCGCGGTGAAGTAGTATCTCAATCTAATAGAATCTTTGGTCTAGTTTATTCTGTTGCGCTATAAGAGAGGTGAGCATATATGACTTATTATAAAATTATACTACATGCAGCAATAATCGGAGTTATTACATCCAATAGTTGTAAATGCTTCCAAGAGAAACATCAAATGTTAGAGCGCACAGTACCAGAACAGGCTGAATATATTGAGCATTCTGGTAAACTATACCATGACTCATGGATGTAGCCGATTAAAACACAGTTATACAATTATACAATTGCTGATATAATCTCTATCGGGGAACAAGAGTATAATGCTCTTGTTCCCGCGATGGAATTTGCTCCAATCGCGATTGAACACATTGAAGAGGAGCCAGCAATTATAGATGAACCTACTAATCCTGCTGATGAACTTACACTTGATCTTGTTCGTACTTCTAAAATTAAAGAAATGAGTACGGCTTGTCACAACACTATTGAAGCAGGTTTTGATCTCGAACTACGTGGAGAAACACATCACTTCTCTTTAGATACTCAAGATCAACTTAATTTAATAACTTTAAGTACTTTAGCACAGATGCAAACATTAATCCCATATCATGCAGATGGTGAAGAATGTATCTTCTTTACTAATGAAGAAATTAATGAAATTGCAGAAACTGCTACTGCATTTAAGATTTATCAAACAACTTATTATAATGCATTAAAAGGCTATATTAACGCGCTTGAAACAATCGAAGATATTGCCGCAGTTACTTATGGAATGGAAATTCCAGAAGAATATAAAACTGATGTGCTAAAAGCACTTGAGGCATAAATAATTGATAGAGGAGGGATGCCTTATGACAACAAGTAAGAGCGAAAAGGTAACGCAAGCAGCTTTACAATACAGTAAATGGATGAGTAAATTTATTTGCTGGGTGTGGGCTATTTATAGATTTACTGCTTTATTTGCTTCTGCATTTGTACCCTCTGCGGCAGATGCTTTGGCATCCACTCTCTACAATTTGGACTGGATCATGTTGGTGAATATGGGTACTTACTTAATTAATTCTTTAGGTGAAAAATATATCTATAGCGATAGATTCGTATTTAAATGGTTAGAAACAGGTGGCTTTAAGCAACTTATTGATAGAGTAAGTACTCATTCTAACCAACGTGATGAAGAAATTGTAGAAGAAGTAGAAGAAGATATTGCAGAAGAGGAAGCCGAAGATGAAGAACCTTGCGGCTAATTCAAATAAATAAAGGGAGTGATTCAAATGTCTTATAAAATGACTAAACGTGGTTCATTAGATAATGAAATTACAAATGAATTTTTCTGTGACTCTGCAACAGATTTAGCGGCTATCCCCCAATCTGAAATTAATTTAGGTTCAGTTGCTGTTGTTGTAGATCCATTTGAAATGTTTATTGCTAATAGTAGTCGCGAGTGGATTAGCTTAACCCCAACTTCTGATGATGAAGATGAAAGTGAAACTTCTAGTACTTAAGGAGGGGTTGCATTATGGATATTATTGATATCATGTTAGCCAAAGCGCTAACTCCACAAGGACAAACAGAAATTTATGTAAATAAAGCAAACAAAGCAGCTGCTAAAGCCGCAAAAGCAGAGCAAGACGCGGCAGCAGCTATTGCGGTTGTAACTAATGCTGCAGAAGATATTGCTGAAGCTCAGCTCGCGGCTGGCCAATTATTGGAAGATGCACAAGCCGCTTTAGAAGCTGCACAGCAAGCACAAATTAATACATTAGATACCGAAGATGTAGATGCTGAAGTAAAGAAAATGACTGTTAATACTAATACAGTTAATGGTCAGAATGCAAATACTTTACAAGTAATTACTACATATCCAGATAATACTTTAAATACTTAGAATATTACCAAACTATATAAAAGCACTGGCGATAATGAAGATGGTACAATGACTCAAAAAGCCATTACTGATGCTATTGCTACAAAAGCAGACGCTTCGACCGCGGCTACTAAATAGTATGTAGATAGTGCGATCGCGGCTATTCCCACGGCATCTCAATCTGCGGGGACTACCGATCTTGGTGATGAAAATAGTGGAAAAATTGTAGTTGTTGGTAGTGATGGACTTATTACCGAAGGTACAGTTCTTGAAGAAGATATTATCAATGCTTTAATTATTAACGGTGGTTATACTGCAAGAGATGCAGTTGGTATTGAAATTGATTATGATAATAAAACTGTTAAACGTACATAGCAGGCAGCAAGTAAAGAAATGGGATCCGACTTTGATGCGTACAGTATGTATGGCGGCCGTATGCGTTGTAATGTAGCAGATAATGGTACAATTAATGCATTTTATGGTGACCCAGGATATACTGAAGATGGTTCAAACGGTCAGGTTATGATTTATCAGCCTAAATTCTATTATCAGCGTATTCCAATTACTACTGAAAATAACAAAGTTGGTAAAACAATCATTCGTGATTCTATTATGATTTCTAATACCTTACAGAATGGTTTTAAACTTCATCCAATCTTTAAGAGTGCGGATGGTCAAGAACTTGATTACGTCCTATTTTCTGCTTATGAGGGCGGTTTATATGATGTAAGCGCAAGTCGCTATGTAGACACTACTGCTATCGGAGTTGATTATACACAAGATAAGATGACTTCTGTAGCTGGAACTAAACCAATTACAGGTTCTAGCAACCTAAGTCTTGCTAAAGCAGAACAATTAGCAACCAACCGTGGTAATGGTTGGCATATTTTCAATATCCAGGCTGAAAGCGCTAGTTAGATGCTTGAAATTATTGAATTTGGTACCTTTAATGGACAGGCTGCTTTAGGTAGTGGTATATGTAATATAGGGCCTGGTGAAAATAATATTGCCGCACTTACCGGCGCAACCGCGTCATTAGGCAACGCAAGTGGCGTAGCTGAAAGTACCATATTAGAAGTTAATGGTGGTACTACTACGACATCTGACGCAGATAAATCTGCTATTAGCTATCGTGGCTTAGAAAATCCATGGGGTAATGTATGGCAGATGCTTAATGGTATTCTAATTAGTGGTAATACCGCATCTAATGGTGGCGTTCCACATATATGTAAGAACTTTAACTATTCTTACAATCAATTAACAAATGATTATGAGAGCGCAGGCTTCAGTCTTCCAAATAATAGTGGCTGGATTTCTGCTTTAGGTTATGGTAATAAAGATTATGACTGGTTACTAATGCCTGCCACTGCTGAAAATGCAAATAGTGCGTTACCAATTGGTGATAATGGTTGGTTTGATTCCAACTTAACAGGTCTTCGTATGGTAGTACATGGCGGCGGCTGGAGCTTTACTGAAAGTGATGGGCCTTTCTATTATGGATGCGATAAGCAGCCAACAGACTCTACTTTCAAATCTTATGGCGCTCGTTTACTATTCATTCCTTCAAAGAATGAAATTTATACTGCAAATATTGCAAAATGGGAAGAGAAGGTGGTATAATGAAAAATTTAGGAACACAGTATAGTACTTCAATGCCTAAAGTAATAGAGGTAACAAGTGATTCAGTATTCATGGCCACCAATATTACTCCTTATCAACAGGTAATTGAAGGTCGTACTTTAAAAGGTTATTCTTATAACTGTATTCAGTATGATAAAGATGAATATATTGCAAAATTACATGAAGATATTATGGAAACATAGATGGCGCTTGTTGAAATATTTGAAGGCGGTGAAGATCTATGATTAAAATTTATGCTAATTTAGTAATAAATGGATTAAAAACATTGGATGAAGTTCCTGAAAAATATAGACTTGCTGTTGAAACTCTAATAAATGAGTTAATGCAAGAATGAATAAAGAGGTGAGAGTATGGCATAGGGAAGCGCAAATTTAACTACTTGGAAAGCAAAGAGACTTATAGGCGATAGTAGCGCGAGTACTGCTGCTGATGCTCTATTACAAACAGGAACTGGAGTAGGGGATATTTGGATATTAGGATGTACTGCTAGAAATACAAACTATGGTCTTTATTATGAATATACCGGTAATAATGATAATGATTAGATAAAATTTATTGGTGATGGTGTAACCAATACTGTAATTAATTTAAAGACTGGCGCGGGTCGATTTGGTGATTATTTAAAAATTCAGACAAGTTCTACCGTAGCAGATAATAATTATGCTACTTTAGCCTTATAGGTTACTGATACTACACTTAATCGTGTGCAAAGTACTAATTTAATCAGATTATATCATAGCCATACAGATGTTGACAACCGTTCAAATGCAGTTATCGTACCACGTGGCTATCTGTTTGTTGGTAGTGGTGCCTCTGCAGGAAATCTATATAATAGTTTTTTTGCTAATGCTACTAATGGAGAAGTTGCAGGACGTGATTTATTTCTTACTTCTGATACTGCAATTTATTTAGAAGCAAATGGTAGTACTATTGCTAATCGTATCGGCCTTCAAATTGCTTCATCTGGCAATATTATTCCAATGAAGGCAGAAGTAAAGAATGACAATGCACAGAATCTTGGTGCAAGTGATGCTAGATTTGCTAATATTTATGGTGTAACATTTAGAGGTAATCTTGTTGGTAATGTCACAGGTAATGTTACAGGAGATCTTACCGGTAATGCTGATACCGCGACTGCACTTAAAGATAGAACTAATAATACGCTTTCGTATTTAAATTATGGAGCCGCGGGATTAACTGCTAGCGATATAACATGGTTATGCTGCTGGAATGGCTATGAAGTACGTGGAATTAGTAAGGCTGAAATGGCTAATGCTGTTGATAATGCACATAAATGGGTACGTACTGCTGGAGATACTATGACTGGTAATTTATCAATCTCTTGTTCTACTAGTGTTACAGACCATGCTACTACTCCATCGGCAATATATTTTAAACCAAATCAAACCGATAATAATTTAACCTATACAGGTGCATATATTGCCGTATATGATGATGGAGATACCGCAAATAGCGGTACTAATATGGTTATCCGTAGCGGCGGCAATACTATTATTGGCGGTGGTGAATGTGCTAGTAGCATCTATACTAATGCAATAGTTGGTAATACTGCTAATGCAAATATTTCCGTAGGCGTGCATGCGGCAACATTTAGTGAAACTGGTGAAAACTTAATTTTAGGTGCAGATGAAGCAATTTATTTCTTAACGAATTGTCAAACTATCGGAAACCGTAATCTAAGCTATATTACAACTGCAGGTTATTTTTACGCTAGTCGCGTTTATAATGCAGTGTGGAATGACTATGCTGAATGTCGTATTGCTGAAACAGAGGAACCAGGTAGATGTGTTACTGAAAGTTCTAATGGTAAAATGATTAAAACTACTGAGCGCTTAATGCCTGGGTGTAAACTTATTTCTGATACATATGGTACCTGTATGGGTGAAACTGAATTAGCGAGATCTCCTATTGCGGTTGCGGGTCGTGTTCTTGCTTATCCATATCGCGCACGTGAAGAATATGAATTGGGTGCAGCAGTGTGCTCTGCTCCTAATGGTACAGTTGATATTATGACCCGTGAAGAAATAATTCAATATCCTGAACGTATTGTAGGAACAGTTAGTGAAATTCCTCCATATGATACATGGTATGGAAGCAGTAATAAAAAAGAAGAAGGAACCGCTATTCCTGTCAACGGCCGTATCTGGATTTATGTCAGATAACCTAAAACTTCCTTTTGAATTTTTTATAAATTTTATCAAATCCATCGGGATCAAATATTTGACAATTTTCTGAATTTCATGTATAATAATATTGTAAGAAGGAAAGAAAAAGAAAAATCTTAATTCTGTATCCCCAGGTGCTACCACTTCCCAAGAGTGGTGGGTGAAGCCGGTTTATATATACATTAGGGTGAAGGTCGGTACAAAAAGATAAGTGCGAGTAAAATCGCACTTATTTTTTTTACTCTCTCAAAAAAAATTATATGATTTTGTTAGCAATCTTGTACATAATCTATGTTAGAAGGATTTTAATAATCTTATTACGTTCTACTCCCCAAGAGAGCGTGTAAGGAATCCAACACTGTGAAATAATATTAAGTAGTAGAAATAATAAGTTGTTATTTCTTCTCTAACAAATATTATTATATGAGGTGATCCTAATGGGTGAAAACGGATTAACAGCTTCTGACGTCGCATTATTAAATGATGGCGGAATGGGCAATGGATGGAGCGGAATGATTTGGTTATTCGCCATCCTAGCAATGATGGGCGGTGGCTTCAACTGGGGCGGCAACGGCCGTGGATATGAACAGTATGCTACTCGCGATCAAGTACAGAATGGATTCGATACACAGAATCTACAGGCACAAACTCGTGACATTATGGGCGCAGTTACCGCAGGTACTGCACAAAATGTTGCAACTACTAATCAGGTTTATCATGATGTAGTTGGATATGTTGGTGACAAATATGATGAACTACAGCGTGATCTTGCTGGTTTAGCTGTTGGTCAGGCGAATCTCTTAGCGCATCAGAATGAATGTTGCTGCGGCTTAAAGTCTCAGTTAATGCAGAATAATTATGATGCCGCTATGCGTGATGCTGCTACTAATGCTAACATTGTTACTCAAAATCAGAAGAT
>JAEEGL013892586.1_pt1 | contig 12878 bp, 10 predicted proteins | sample 9134231 | NCBI WGS metagenome assembly JAEEGL01 (sample SAMN16246548, study PRJNA631951) | gut metagenome | biome: gut microbiome; feature: rumen; material: fiber-attached | host: Bos | place: Iran: Karaj | collected 2018-10
GTTTCGCTAAAACTCAAACCTGTCGTAGGCAAAACAAGTCCTGGAGCCACTTCACAAACAGGATCTAAGACAAATTGGCGCCAATACACGCGAGGGTGCGGCAATGTAAGCTCCGGCGTGTTAATAACGAGGTCGCCGTATAGAATCAAATCAAGATCTATTGTGCGAGGCCCCCACTTCTCCCGACGAACCCGCAATAATTCGTTCTCAATCGTTTGTAATTCAGTAAGAAGCGCGTAAGGGGATAAGCTCGTCTTAATCAAAACAGCCCCGTTAGAATACTCAGGTTGATTAACAGGTCCTCCAGCGGGAAGAGTACTCCAGACGGAACTGACTTTCAAAACGTCGACGTATTCAACTCTCTCAAGCAAAGACAACGCTCGCTCTATGTTCCCTTTGACATCGCCTAAATTGGAACCAAAGGCAACTACGGCAAAAGTCTGTTCAGACTCCCTGACGCGCACTTAAAACTTCCCGTCAAACTTTACCCATCAACAACTTGAAAAACCAAACAAGCGCATTAGACATGTTTGCCCAGTGAAAGAAAAAAACGCTTTTCTCTTGTAATCACCGGACGGAACCTAACGCTTCGCGCACAATTTGTCGCATATAGGACGCCGAGGCTTTACGCCCCGTATACAATTTAAATTGCAGACAAGCTTGTCCGACAAACATCTCGACGCCAGATACGGCTTTACACCCTTTTTCCCTCGCCATGCGGAGCAAGTAGGTCGTTTCTGGATTATAAACGCAGTCGAAAACAGTCATGCCGCCGCGCAAATATTGCAATTCCATTGGAGATTCGTCAACGTTAGGAAACATGCCGACAGAAGTACAATTCGCAAGAACTTGAACCACATATCCGTTGCGTTCCTCCCACGAACAATACTCACAACCGACCCAGTTAGCGACGCGTTCCGCTTCTTCAACGTCACGGGCTGCAATAATAACGCGCGCGCCTCGTTCGTGCAAACCGTAGGCCAAAGCTTTTCCCGCACCGCCAGAACCCAAAACGAGAGCGCTTAGTCCCTCCAGAGGACTGGGTTCATCCCTTCGAGGAGGGGCGCCGGTCATTGCCGTTTCAATACTTAAAACGGCGGCAAGGTAATCCGTGTTATAACCAAAAAGACTGTTTCCGTCAAAAATGACCGTGTTGCATGCTCCAATCGTCTCAACAGCCGGATCAAGTTGCGTGAGTTTTTTGATGATTTCTACCTTATGAGGAATTGTTACGCTCAACCCCTTCAAATTAAGCGCTTGCGCCGCCTGATACACAAAATGCGACAAATCCTCTTTAGACACGCGGAAAGGCAAGTATACGCAATTCATATTCTGAGCCGCAAAAGAAAGATTGTGAATCTTCGGACTCAAACTATGTTGAATTGGATCTCCTACAACGCCGTAAACTTCTGTGTCCTTATCAATCAAATCATATCGATACTCGTCGCGCATGATCTTGTAAAAAGGAAGACCTGGCGCCATTTGTCGAGTCTTGGAAAAACCTGCATAGGTGTAGGGCGCGCCCCATTTTTTTCCTAATACGCGAGAAAAAAAACCGAATTCCGTCATAGAAAGAGCAAGAGTTCTTGCTTTTCCACGCTCAGAATTAGCGCGCTTCATAAAATCGACCAGACGAAAAACGTCGTCTATCGATTTAGGAGTAACTGCAATTTTGACAATATCAGGATCGCACTTTTCCAGAATTTCATCACGGATGGCGTCGAGATTTTCAGGAGTTTCCTCCATATTGTGATAACTCACGACTCGTTTGGTTTTTCCAAACCGGGGAATCTTAGGCGCGACGTCTGACTCAAGATCAACGTATTCAACCCCCTCGGCAATAAGAGAACGTAGCAACTTAATGCGCTCTTCCTCCGTTCCGCGCCACATTCCCCCGTCCGACTTCCGACGCACCGTTGCAATCAAAGCCGTTGGTCTATTGGGCAAAAGTCGGTACAGCTGAGGATCTTTGCGCAAGTAGTCAAGTCGTAGTTCCACAAACTTAACGTTGTCGTCGGCTAACTTCTGCCATTCTTCAATCATCCGTTTGTGACTTCCGCATCCAATTGTCACGCAAATCATTATTCCAACGCTCCCAAACGCTCGCAGTAAGGACAAAACGACGGCAAACATGGCAACAAGCGAAACCCGTCCAACCAGTAAATCGGCGACAAAACGCTTGCCCATCGTCGCCGTCAATTATAAGGGAAATAGTTCGGCAATCAAAGGGACAACTCCTTTTTCTCCCAAAAAAACACGTTAGTTAAGGCTACTTTTTATGCTTTTAGGTTCTTTCGCTACAATCGGCGCTAATTTTTGAACCAATACGTCCACAATAACGTTTATTATCAATTCAAATCTTTTATATTACCTGTCTTGTTTATTTCTTCATTCGAAAACTCAACAATTCAACAGACCTTCAAAGCGTCGCCTCCCGACTGGGGCTTGAAGTAACTTGGAGAAAAGCTATAATTCCCGAGACAGGGTGTTGCAAATACGAGGAAAACTTAGTTCGTCTTCATGGTTTCATGAAGGCGGTTTTTCGTGGGAACGTACTTGTTTTCGTGAAAAGCGCGGTGAGAAAATCTGTTGTTTTTCATGCGCGGCGTTCTTCCCCGTTGAGTTTTATTTGCAATCATTTCTCCGAACCCTGGTCGCCAGCCTTTCCGTAATTTGGAAATTGGAGGAAAAACAGGAAATCGTTTCCATATTTTCCACAAAAATTGGATTTTTGGAGAGGGATTGCCGACAAGATGAGAGGCCGTATTTTCGGCTTTGAAGGATTGCCCCAAAATGTATTTTTCCCTGGTAGACAAAATTGACGAATTGGTCCCCGGCGAATCGGTCGTCGCAACAAAATCGCTCGCGATGTCGGAAGAGTACCTGCGGGATCACTTTCCCAAATTTCCCGTAATGCCCGGAGTCTTGATGATTGAAGCAATGACTCAGGCTTCCGCGTGGCTGATCCGCGTCACGGAGAATTTTGCACACAGCATGGTTGTGTTGAAGGAAACGAGAAACGTTAAGTTTGGGCAGTTTCTTCAACCGGGACAAACGCTGGTCGTAACGTCAAAGATCGTTTCAGATTCCGAAACGGAAACGGTTGTAAAGGTTAAAGGATCAATAGAAGGACAGGCCCGTGTTCGAGCGGAGTTAACCTTGGCTAAATACAACCTGCGCGACGTTTCTGAATCTCAGGCTCCCTTTGATCCCAAGTTGATCAAGGCTCTGAAAAACGAGTTGGCGCTCCTCTGGAAAGACATTCCCCCTGAATGTATTGACGGATGAATCGTTAACTGATCAACTTATTTTTAAATATTTTATAGGAAAAGTGGTTCGAGACTCTGTCTCGTCAGTTATTAAACGTTAAGGAGTATCGTAAATGGAGACGAAAGACTCTATTTTTGCAACTGTTGCCGAAGTCTTGGTTGATTCGTTAGCCGTCGACGAAGAAGAAGTTACTCGAGAAGCGACCCTTGTCGACGACCTTGGAGCGGAATCTATCGATCTTCTCGAAATCGTTTTCAATCTTGAAAAGAAGTTCAACGTAAAAATTGATCGTAGCGAACTGATTCCGGAAGATCTTTTCACAAACCAAGAATACGTTGTCGACGGGAAGTTAACCCCGGCCGGTCTCGCGGTCTTGGAAGAACGCCTTCCAAACGCCAATCTTGAGGCGTTCAAGGCCAATCCTTTGGTTCAGAATATTTCCAAGATTCTGACTGTTGAGGACCTTTGCAACGTCGTTGAGCAGAAATTAGGGTAATCGTTTCATAGAACGTTTATTTTGCAACACGCGACGGTGGCAATGCGACTGTCGCGTCTTTATGTTTCTCTATCCTCCATAATAATAAATGTACTGGTACTGGATCGATCGATTTACGGTTTTTGAGAGCGGCAAAAGAGCTGTTGCCGTTAAAACGATTACACGAGCCGAAGATCATTTGCGCGCGCATTTTCCGTTCCATGCAGTTGCTCCCGCTTCCCTCATCATTGAAGGATTGGCGCAAACCGCCGGTTTAACAATTAATGAGTCGACTCAATATAAGAAGAAGGTCGTATTAGGTAAAATCCCAAGCATAAAGTTCTATCAAACAGAGATTGTGCCTGGCGACGTGTTAACCTATGAAGCGATAATTGATTCCATCGGCGAGGAAGGATCTATGGCAAGCGTTTATGTGCGGCGTGGAGAAGAACTTATCGCAGAAGGCGAATTGATTTTTGCACACTTAGGCGCGGAATTTGCCCAACGGGATCAATTTGCAAAAGGTGAATTGGAAGACTTAGTTCGCGCGTACGGAATGTACGAAGTCGGAGTCGATTCCAACGGCAATCCCTTGAAGGACCCGTTTTTTCAAGATTGAAGCGCCAAATTCGCTTCGTCGCTTTTGTCTGCGACTAAGTTTCAACTTTTCCTGCGCCAATAGTCGGCTAATTCGCGATTTGTTGTTTAGGAATTTCCACTGGTCCTGGCGCGTTAGGTCGGCAAATGAGATTAAGTATCATCCCAGACGAATTACTAGAGAGGTTTCGTTTTTAAGGGTTTGTCAATGAATCGTCGAGTTGTAGTTACTGGTATTGGTTTGGTTACGCCGTTAGGTCACGACGTTGAAACCGTGTGGAAACGTTTGATCAACGGAGAATCAGGAGTTGGTCGAATCACGCTGTTTGACGCTTCGAATTACGCTACTAAAATCGCCGCTGAGGTTAAGAACTGGGACGTAGACGACATTGGCGAAGACCCTAACGATTGGATAAACCAAGATCGTCACACCAAATTTGCAGTGGGAGCCGGTTACAAAGCGATGAAAGACGCCGGCCTTTTGGGAGAGGGCTCGAAATATCTTGATCCGGATCGTTTCGGCGTTTATACAGGCGCAGGCGAAGGTGAACAAAGCTTTAACGACTTTGCCTCAATGATGGTCGCCGGACTTGAGGAAGACGGTTCTCTTGACGAAGGAAAATTCGTACAAAAAGGTATGGAAATCCTTAACCCAATTCGTGAATTAGAACAAGAGCCCAATATGCCTGCCGCCCACCTGGCTGCCATGTTTAACGCTAAGGGCCCGAACATTAACTGCCTCACCGCTTGCGCGGCCAGCGCGCAAGCAATTGGCGAGGCGACCGAAATTATTCGCAGAAACGAAGCCGACGTCATGATAGCAGGCGGCGCGCATTCTATGATTCATCCCTTTGGAGTTACAGGATTTAATCTTCTCACGGCTCTTAGCGTTTCGAACGACGAACCCGAAAAAGCCTCGAAACCTTTTGACAAACATAGGGACGGGTTCATTATCGGCGAAGGGTCCGGCATGTTGATTCTTGAGGAGCTTGAACATGCTAAGGCTCGCGGAGCCAAGATATATGGAGAAATTGCCGGTTACGGAGCAACTTCTGACGCCTATCGTATTACCGACACCCATCCTGAAGGTCGCGGCGCTATTAGTTGTATGAAGCTCGCTCTTGAGGACGCCGGCGTTAAACCGGAAGATATCGATTATATTAACGCGCACGGTACGAGCACCGGTGTAAACGACAGAGTCGAATCTCTTTCGATTCGCGAAGTTTTCGGAAAGTACGCGTATCAGATTCCCGTATCTAGCACCAAGAGCATGACAGGGCACTTAATCGCTGCGGCAGGCGCGACGGAGTGTATTTATTGCCTATTGGCAATACGAGACAATATCGTTCCTCCAACGATTAATTTTGAAACGCGCGATCCGGATTGCGATCTTGATTACGTGCCGAACGTCTCGAGAAAAGTTCAAGTCGACGTGGCTCTGAGCAACAGTTTTGGCTTTGGAGGGCAGGACGTTTCGCTGGTCGTTAAGCGTTACGCAGCCTGATATAATCCCTGGTTTTATTGCGAGCAGTTTCGCGCTATACGCCTGGAGAACATTTGTTTTCCGGGCGTTTTTGTTACTTGTTTCCTTTTAAAGAAAAACGATGAAATTCTTTATTGCGGGCGTCATGCAGGGTTCAAAAATCGCCTTGGAACTACATGACCAGAATTATCGAGAACGGCTCAAAACGGCCGTATCAAAAGCTTTTCCAAATTCTTCTGTCTACGATCCCTTTGAAAGAAATAAAAATTCTCTTTTTTACGCGCCTGAGGCTGGGAAAAAGGTTTTTCTCACTCACAATAGAATGTGCGGAACTGAGATAGACGTTTTGATAGCCTTTGTTCCCGTAGCGTCCATGGGCACGGCTATTGAAATGTGGGAAGCGTGGCAAAACGGAGCGATCATTTTGACGATAAGTCCGCTGACGGAAAATTGGGCTGTTAAATTCTTAAGCGACGCTCTATATCCAGACCTTGAAACGTTCTTTCAACAACTCGATTCGGGAGAGATCGCGCGTTTGTTAGAAAAACGACGCCCTCGTGTAACAAAACGGTCGCTGGAAGATTACGAAAATCTTGCGAAAGATTCGAACTCATAGCTTTCCTCACAATCGTTTCACTCCTTTTTTCAATAGAAAACGATGGCGTTAAAAAGCAACTCAATTTTTTGGATTTGCCTTTTATTGTCGGCCTTCCTTGTACGCGTCGGAGTTGCGATATTTTGGGAGGCGCAGTTAAAATCTTCCGTTTCGCAAACGTCAAAAGTCGGAATGGATTCTCTCAATGAACCAATATTCTTTTTCGGCGATTCAGACTCTTACTGGAAGTTAGGCCAAGCCATAGCTTTTGGACGCTCTTACGAATTTGACGAAGAACGACATTGGCAGATATTTCGAACGCCTGGGTACCCCGTCATTCTTGCCCCGATCTTCAAACTCTTTGGAAATAATCCCCCAACGATCGTAGCCAGGATACAAGGCGCGCTATTTGGGACGCTCAACGTGGCGCTGGTTGGATTAATCGCTTGGAAATTCCTGAGTTTTCCACCAAAACCCAAACGGTGGGTGGCGAATATTTCAGGCGTTTTCGTCGCGTTTGATCCGACCCTCGTATTTCAAAGCGTTTTGATCTTATCGGAAGAGTCTTTTTTAACTTTTGCTCTCTTGCAGAACATGTGTCTTTGGAATCTTGCGCAAAAGTTAGGTATTCTCCCTTTTCCCGCTCGCGATATGAGAGCGTTTAAAGCGGAATCAGCCTTTCTCGATTGGAAAACGCCCAAAAGAATAGGTTGGTTTAATTTATTTGTTTCCGGAGCATTGCTGGGAGTTTTGACGGCCGCAACTGTTTATCTTCGCCCAAGTTGGTATTACTACTTGCCGTTCGCAACAATAATCATTATGATATTTCGCGCTTTTACAGGCGTCGCTCATGAAATTGACGACTACTATTACACGAACTATGAAGTCGTGTTTTCTTGGAAGAAGCTATTTTTTACGACGACGGTTGTCCTCGCCTTTACTTTCGTAGCGTTGTCGCCTTGGATAGTTCGTAATTATAAACTAACTAGTCAATTTGTGCCGACAACCTTGCAAATGGGAGCAAGTCTCTACGACGGACTTAATCCGTCGGCCACCGGGGCAAGCGATATGGAATTTGTAGATCGTTTCCGCGAAGAAGAAATCGAGAACCCTTCCAGCTCGACAAACGTTCATTTCGAAGTTCGCCTGGATACGCGAATGAAAGAAGCGGCTATCAACTGGGTTAAAAGCAATCCGCAAAAAGCGTTCAAATTATGTTTTGTTAAAATATGCCGTCTTTGGGCGCCATTGCCTCGCGAAAGAGCTTTTGCAAAGCCGATTTTAAAGGTCATTCTTGCGATCACCTTCATCCCGATTTTTCTCCTTGGACTCGCAGGCGGCGTTGTTTCTCTCAAACGCAAAGGCGCTGCATGGACGCTGCTAATACCTGGCGTATACGTAACGGCGCTACACTCTATTTTCGTTTCCTCAATCAGATATAGGACCCCTGTCTTATACGGTTTTTCAATACTTGCCGCATATTTTGTTTTGAGTTCGTTAGACGGTGTTTCTCGTCAACTCAATACGTCAAAGAAATGTCTTAAAGACGCTCGCGCCTCAGATAGCTGCGAAAAAACTCAGTGAGAAGTTAATTATATCGATTATAGGAACGGGCGCGCCAAAAACGAATGAAAAAAACGTGAAAAATTATTTCATTATAAAGTTGGCCCTAGAAAAACCGAATCCGTTAAACTATAATATAGAGTGCAGGTTACTGTCGGGCGTGTTGTCTTGAATTGACGTTAGTGTCGGCCTTGTTTCAGGAGATGAACCGCCAGTAGCGACTTTGTCGACAGTATCATAAAATGCGGACGTTTTTTCAACTGAATTCTGTTTTCGCCTGACGATTTGCAGGGTTCTGTCGTAAAAGATGGTCGCGGTCGTTTGTTCATTCGTTCGGAGAAAAAAAATGTCGCGTTTATCGTTACGTTCCCTTTGGACGGCAACGCGTTCGGGGCTTCTTCTTTCCCTGCTTATTTATGTGGGAAGTTACGTCTCTCCCCTCTTCGCCCAAGGGGAGTACGCTTCAATGGGCGGTCCCGTGGACCCAATGACTGGCGCTCAACAGCAGACGTCGACGATAGCGAATCGCGCTAGCGGTATTAAAAGAACAGAAAACGCGCTTGGTCGCTTGCAAGCGTTGCTCTACTCCGACGTCTCCTCAATCGCTCGCGTCAATCTCACGAAAATCGATTACGAAGGTCTTTCCAAGTTCGTCGATTCTATCGTTGATAAAGCTGGCGGAGTCGTCCAATCCAGCGATCAATATAAAGTAGAATTACGAGAATATCAAAAAGAATCCGCTAAATCTTCGTTTAAAAAGTTATTATCGACAATTCAAAACGCGGCCATCCAAAGCGCGTTTAAGAAGAAAATTGACGATATGTACGATATTTCTTACGCAGGCGGTTCGGACCCCGGTTGTGAAATATTGGCGTTTCCAATCGACGGATTGAGCGAAGCGGATCAAAACGCTGTCGTCGACGCTTTTAGCGAAACGGCGATTACCGTATTCAAGCGATATGGTTTTGTCATTGCGGTGGTAGGACACGACAACGCCGTCAAAGCAGATCTTGATTCTATCGAAGCAAAGTTTCGCGCAAAAGCGGAGGAAGCTCAAAAAACAAATTCCGCTTATGGTTCGTACTCCGCCTCGGGATCCAGTAACGGAGCATACGGAGGTTCTGGTTCGTCTACTCTCTCGCCGACGCAAAGTTCCATGGGCGTTTCCGGGGGGTTAAACGGTTCCGGCAAAAATGAAGCGCTTGCTAACGCTATGGGCATTTCTGCCGATCTCCTAACTGATTACCTCGAGGAGGTGCAACTCGCCAAGAAGAATGCGCGAACCTCTTCTCGTAAGGCCGTTCTTCCTTTTGTTCGCAAACGCTTCTCCACTCCCGCTTCCGCGGAAGACGCAAAAGATATTGCAGAAGCTTTGGGACAAGCTGACGGGGCCGCTATAACCGTAGTTGCCAATGGAGTCGACGGGCTTCTCAAGGCCTTTTCCAGCGAAGTAAGCGGACATACGAAAGGTTCTGACGACGAAATTGCTCGTCCTTTTGCAGGGCTTGGTGCAAACTCAGACGAAGAGGACGTTCAATCGTTTGCCGAACCAATTGTTGACGCTGTGAAAGAGCAGAAATCATTGAACTCCGTTAAAACGATCACCCTCGCAATTTCGTTAATTGGAACGCCTAAAATTGCGTCCGTCGCAGCCTTTGGCAATGATGAGGACGCGAAAGACTTTGCCGATGGAGTTACAGGAGCTTTGACGTTGGCTAAACCAGTCATGAAAGACGCTCTCGACGAAAAGCTTTCCGCAGTTTCTGACGAGCCCGTTGATTTTACGCCTTTTGTCAATGACGTCTTCGACGCGCTTAAGCCGCAAACTCAGGACAACAAGGTGGCAGTCTTCATCGATTTAGCCGTTGTTGAAAAGAACGCTTCTCTTTTGCTTCCGCTTCTTGGAGGAAAAGAGTTTAAGTCCGAACAAGAACTTGAATCTGATTCGATCGACTGGTCGGTAGCCGACGAAAAAGACGAAAGCGACGCGTCGTCTGACGACGCCGCCCAGGACGATGATCCGTTTGCCGCTCCTGCCGACGATAGCGACGAGAACGTGCCGGAAGAGGGGACAGACGACACAGACGACGATCCGTTTGGTAGCGACGACGACGATCCGTTCGCGTAAGCGACCGTCAATATGACAAACCTTCTGCTTCAACTTGGCTACGCTCTCGAATGAGCGTAGCTTTTTTTTGAGTTAAACAACACGCTAAGTCAATTAGGCGCTGATAATCAAGACTTAGTCTTTCTCTCAATTTTCTTTGATTGATCTCCTCATAACGTTTATTCTATTATCGGAATCATTTATAACGAATTAAGAAGAGAAAAAATAACCAAATATCTTACACTTTATTCAAAATTAGTCATTTTTAAAAAAGGCGTTAAACTCTTTGTCAACCCTTTTCTCGGTATTCACAAGTTTTTAGTTTCCTACACGAGGGGTACTGCCCAAGAGGGCATGGTAAATACAATAAGGCGTTGCTACATCGTCGATCAGACAACTAAATAGTTATTCCTTCCGACGTAATTCCTTATTTTAACCTACTTCACCGTAGCATCTGCGACATTCTTACGTATTCGTTGTTGGTTACCGTTGCGAATCAAACCTCGAAGCTTTTACAATTGGTCCGTAAACGCGATATCGTTTTTATAAACATTTTCTCCGCAAAACGCTTTTGTTTACAATGAACGACGTTCGCATTCAGGAAGCAAAGCCAAGAAGTTAATGTATAAAAATCGACAAAACAAGGCGTAAAAAAAGCGACCCACAGCTTAAGCCAAAGGTCGCTCGCAAAAAAGACGTCGCCAACGCGCTTATCGCGCGAAAGGCGAGTGGAAAACGCTCTGCAAATTTACGCCAAGTCGCGATCCTCAAATAGCAACAAGGACAACATCATCGCTACGCCTGCAAATAAAACGGAATATATTCCCGCATTGACGATATATTCCCATCCCACGGATCGATTCATAGCAATCGCCGTCTCCATATTAAAGTGATCAAGGATCGGCAAAAAGGCGCACACCAAACTGGCAAAAAAACCAATAATCGGCATATTTACCACCGCGTCGGTCGCAACAATCATTGGAACAATATGCCCCAAAACATAAATCGTCAAGCATATCGTTAAGTTGGGCAACAAGGGCAGACGTGTCGATATAGCGATTGAGATAGCGGTCAATACAATCGTTTCAAAGTACGCAAGGAACAAACCTGGAACAATTCCACGAACATACTGCCAACATTCAACCGCAGTAGGCAAGTCCTTCGCAGACTCACGAGCGTCATAGACCAACTTGTAGGAAACGGTATTCAAGAAGAAAATACCAAGAATAAGGAAGAGCGCAGTCACAGCGACCATCACGCCAAGATACTTTCCAAAAACAAACTTTTGCCGCCCAACAGGCTTTGCTAAAATCATCAAAGCTGTTTTACCCTCAATTTCATCTGCAATTGAAGTACTTGCCGTCCAAATAGCCAAAAAGACGCATGCAAGTTTGACAAGAGTCAGTCCCTGAGAAACGACAATCTTTACGTCCTCGCCAAGAGTGTGGTAAGGAAGGAACGGAAAAATAAACAAGCCAAAGAGACCAACCAAAGTTAAAATAAGGAAAAGCGGTTGCAACAAGGTTTCTTTTGCCGTAACCCATGCAATAGCGCCGCTTCTGGGAAGAATCAACCGCATTAACATGATCAAGACGACAAATACAGCAACAACGACTAAAGCCATCGTGTCTACTTTAGAGGCTGCGCTAAGCCACGCCGGCAACCCAAAAACGGGCTCCAAATTGGAAAAACTTAACGAATGCATTATCTATAAACTCCTTGCGAACACAAAAAGTAATAAGCTCTTTCAGGAATGGGCCGAGACCAATCTCTCAGGAAGAAGTCCCGTCTCCCTGCAAAATTTCGGATCTGAAACCCTCATTTATTTTACTCCAATGTCTCATTTTTGGCAAGAACCGTTTTGAAAGTTGTATTGTGTTTACGTCAAAACTATTTATACTAATGTCAATACAGGACGTAAAATTGCGCTTGTGCAAACGTTTTAATCATTTTTACTCCAATGCGACAAAAGCGCCTGTCTGCGCGGTCTTTTGCGAGGTTCAGCCTCCCGATTTGACGACTTCGCAGCCCTATAGTTTCCTTTTTTGTCAATCATGAACAACCTTCTCTCTACGAAGCTTCGAGGATTTGTCGACTGCACTGATCAAAGTCTGCTTGCAAAGATTTTTCGCACGCTTGCGTGCGTCGCGTCGATCCCCTACTCCATCGTTATTCGCATGAGAAACAGATTATACGATTATGGGGTGTTTCAAGAGACACACGTGCCGCGTAAAACAATCGTCGTTGGCAATTTGACCTTAGGCGGAGTGGGAAAAACCCCTTTTGTCGCATGGTTAACCAATCGTTGTCTGGAACTCGGACGAAAACCGGGATTGATCAGTCGCGGATACAAGGCTAAGCAACAAAAATTGTCGAACGTTTCCACTTCTCATGCAAGCAGAAATCAAGACGTCAAAGAGATCAAGTCAGAAGTCGAGATAAAATATAACTCAATGAACGACGAGGCGCTTGAACAAGCGTTGCGCTTCCCAACAATCCCCCATTTCCTCGGCGTCAATCGCGTAGAAGTGGCTAACGCAATGCTGACCCAACGTCCGGACGTCGACGTTTTACTCCTTGACGACGCCTTTCAACATCGTCGTATAGCGCGCGACCTCGACGTCCTCTTACTTGACGCGCTCAATCCTTTTGGGGGAGAGCGAGTTGTTCCGTCAGGCTATTTACGCGAACCGCTCTCTGGAATGAGCCGTGCAGACGCGGTCTTGCTTAGCCGAGCCGATCTAATACCTCCGTCCGAACGAGAAAAAATACGTTCTAAAGTCATAAA
>JAEEGL014976829.1_pt1 | contig 12878 bp, 11 predicted proteins | sample 9134231 | NCBI WGS metagenome assembly JAEEGL01 (sample SAMN16246548, study PRJNA631951) | gut metagenome | biome: gut microbiome; feature: rumen; material: fiber-attached | host: Bos | place: Iran: Karaj | collected 2018-10
AAGAAACTGCAATATCGTGAAAAAACAGCTCTGAAGAAAGTGACTTTTCGGGCAAATGGAGCGGCGAGTCCGCTCCGCTACATGACAGCTCCCGTCTGGGAGTTTTTTTGTTTTTTTGTTGGTTGGGAGGAGCCAGAGTGGCAGATATAAAGACAAGAGATGTTACCAAGGGCACGATAAAGACTCTGGACAGAGCAGCAAGCTCTATGCATCACCTGAAGGAAGAAACGATCAGGAGCAGGGCTGCGGAGATAGGACGAGGAAATGACAGTGAGTCTGCGGGCTCATATGCACAGGATACTGCAGAGCACTATGCAGGTGGAGGTGCGGCATATGCTGCAAAGTCGGGAGTGGAAATGATGCTCCAGTCAAGAGAAAAGGCGGGATACAGATCCGAACCGTTATCTGATCCGCTGCCTGATGATGCAGATGCAGTCATTATCCCAGGCAGCCATAAATCGCCAAAAACCGCCAATGCATCACCGGAAAATGCAGAACAGGTTCAGCAGGCATTCAGAGAACATGGTATTAAGACCATCCGCAACCGGAAGAGCAGAGCGAAAATGGCAGATCAGGAAGTCCTGCGAAATGCTGAGGAAGACCGGCTGACCGGCCATGTGAAAAGAGCCTCGGAAATGAGGAGCAAAGAGCTTGCCGGATACAGAAACGGCAGGGTCGCCAGAAACCGCCGGAAACCGCTGAAAAGCGAGGAGCTCATCCAGAGGCGAAGGAAGGAATATGCGGTAAAACGCATAACTGAGCAAAATGCGAAAAGTAGCGGTTTTCAGAGAGTAATTGCAATCATCAAGGGTTCACGCCCGGATAAAACAGCACGCAGAACAGGCGGAGTACTTGCAGGCGTTGCCAGGGGTACAAAGGCACTATTCGGCACATTATCCATAAGCGGAGCAGTTGCTGTAGGCATAATCGTTATCATGGTGCTGTTCGGAGCAGCTTCCAATATGACCGAGGATGGATACTATATTGACGGGACTGGTGATACAGCGATAGTTGAGGTGGCGAGAGCACAGCTTGGCAATGTTGGCGGAGACAAGTTCTGGAAATGGTACGGATTCAAGACACATGTACACTGGTGCGCCTGCTTTGTCAGCTGGTGCGCGGATCAGTGCGGCTATATAGACGCAGGTTTAATGCCGAAGTTCGCGGGCTGCGATACCGGAGTCAGCTGGTATAAATCGCATCACAGGTGGGCAGGAGGAGGCTATACGCCGCATCCCGGCGATATCATCTTCTTTGATTTTGAGAGAGACGGGGTGATAGATCATGTCGGGATTGTTGAGACCTGCGACGGAAAAAGCCTTACTACTATCGAGGGCAATTACAGTAATGCGTGCAAACGCGCTTCATACGGAGTCGGCGACCGCCGGATAGCAGGCTATGGCCTGTCTGTGTCCGTTTCGGCTCATGCCTCGTCAGCGATTTTCGAAAGAGCGATCGGATGGGCAAATCTGGTAGCCAATGATGACAGTTATCATTATGTGCACTGGAAAAGCGGAGACAGTAAGACACAGGAATGTCCTGTCTGCAATAAGCATCCGAAAGGGGAATACCGCGGATGGAACTGCATCGGCTTCGCGTTCGCCTGCTGGAAACACGGCGCGGGAATCAACAGCAGATGCAGCTGTGGTGTCATCGATGACGGGACATGGAACAGGCTTCTTAGCTGCAGCTCTGACGCGGAAGCAGACAGAATCGCTTCGGGAAGAACAGGAGTGAAATGCAAGGTGATCCGAAACGGCGGAGCAGCGATACCTTTAAGCATGCTGAGACCGGGAGACATAGCGGCTTTGTACTCCGTGAGCGGCTACTACCATACCATCTTCTATGAAGGAAACGGACTGTATGCCGACTGCACAAGTGGCAGAAGCGACAATATCCAATCAGGCAATACCCTTTCAGCAGGCACCAAGTCACGGATCAAGGTTGCGATAAGATATGTAGGATAAGTCTGACGAACAGTAGCATTTTATCAGGAAATATCGTATACTCTGCAAGGTTGCTGCGGGAAGTTCCTCGGTGGCCTTGCAGATACGACATTCAATAACATTAAAGATACAAAGGAGAAAACAGAAATGACAAAGGTAGAATTCGTAGAAAAGTATGCAGAGAAGACCGGAATGAGCAAGAAGGACGCTGCAGCTGCAGTAAAGGCATTCTTCGAGGTAACAGCTGACGCTCTGAAGGCAGGCGACAAGGTAGTATTCCCTGGAACATTCAAAGCAGAGGTTACCGAGAGAGCAGAGAGAACAGGCCGCAATCCGATCACAGGCGCAGAGATGGTGATCCCTGCAAAAAAGGTTATAAAGGTTAAATTCTCGGATAAACTGCTTGGCTAATTACGATTTTCAAATAATCAGTCAAATGATTCCATAAGTTTGCACTTTGCGAACAACTGGGATCATTTTTTATATGATCCCAAGATAGAAAAACAGGCATGCTGCATAATAATACGAAACAAAAAATGCACAAACACCAATATAATTTGTGATCCGTGTTATAATAGACATGTCTTTTTCAATTAGGGATAGATAGGAATCAGAATATGAGCGTGAATTACAACAAACTGTGGCATCTGCTGATAGACCGCGGCATGAATAAAACTGATCTGAGAGTACAAGCGGGTATAAGCACAAATACGCTGGCTAAGCTCGGAAAGAATGAAAATGTCAGCACTTCAATTATTGCAAAAATATGCGAAGCGCTTGATTGTAACGTTGAAGACGTTATGGAGTTTACGGTAGAAGAAAACGGTAATTAATAAGGATAACGATAATGATTAAACTGGCAACTGTATTCAGCGGAATAGGTGCAATTGAACACGCCCTCCAAAGGATGGGGCTTGAACACAGAATAGTCTTTGCTTGTGATAATGGCGATCTCGATATCTTTGTCAAAGAAATTGGCATGGATATGGATTTGATTGGAACTGAGCTCACGGAGCTGAACACGATTATAAGCAAATTATCATCTAACGAGGAATACGATGAACTGTACAAGGAGCAGCTGGAAAGCATGCTCCTGGAAGCACAGAATGAATATGAGCAGCTTAGGGAACAGTTGAGCAGTACTGGCGAGTTCTCAAATGATACAGAAAAAATAATAGATACAATCATTGCACAGGAAGGACTGAAAAAGACCAAGATCAAGGAATATACCAAGCTTAAGGATGCTTTGAATTCAGGATCAGATATTAATCGATGCCTTGGAAATATGCAGGCGATATTAAAGATGACGAATGATTTTAAGAAGGACAATGCTTTAGCAGATCTTGGAAGTGACAGTCATTTTGTCAGCTCGGATAGTATTGACTGGGAACCTGTTTCAAAAGATCTTAAAAATGCATATGACAAGCTTGAAAGCGTAAATGGGAAAAAGATAATTCGCAAGGTTCAGGATCTATCACAGAGAACCGGGCAGCTTCATGAAAAAATAATATATATGAAGATTCAACGTGAGCTTGCATCAATGGGAGATGATTGGGCCGCGAGAAAAGCTAAAGTGGATGAGCTATATCATGGATTGGAGAGCAGAAACAAAGTAAAGCAATCCTATATGGCTAACTATGAGCTGGATGAAGAACACTTCCATTGGAATGTCGCATTCCTTGACGGAAGACAATATAAAGACGAGGTTGACCTTTTTGTCGGAGGCAGCCCGTGCCAGTCCTTTTCGCTTGTTGGAAAGCAGAGAGGTCTTGAAGATACCAGAGGCACATTGTTCTATGAGTATGCCCGGCTTATAGACGAAATCAGGCCTAAGGTCTTCATTTACGAGAATGTCAGGGCGGTTACTTCGCATGATGGCGGAAAGACCTGGGAGAAGATGCAGCAGGTATTCTCTGAACTGGGTTACACCTTTGACTGGAAAATCCTGAATGCTAAAGATTACGGCATTCCGCAAAACAGAGAGCGTCTGTTTGTAGTTGGTTTCAGGAACGATTTGCAGTTGGAGAAGGAATTCGCTTTTCCTGAACCAATTGAGCTTGAGAAGAAGATGAAAGACTTTTTGATGGAGAATGCCCCAGGTGGATATTTTCTGCCGAAGAAAGGTGTTGAGTTCGTAACCAAAGAAAAGAATCTGACAAAGAAATTTACTCAAATTGATGGGGAAATACAGCTCTGTCAGAAGAAAAACCAGCAATTCAACTGGCATGGAGATTTTGTTTTCCAGTCTGAGGAAGATGCTGTAGAGCATGATATCCCGGATCTCGAAAAATACTATCTGTCAGAAAAAGTAAGAAAATATGTACTGGCATCAGGAACCAAGAATTTCTACAGCAAGCCGAAAACCGATTTGGACATAGCAAGACCTCTTCTTACAACAATGCATAAAATGCATCGTGCGGGGGTAGACAACTATGTCACCACCGAAGGTAGATTGAGAAAGCTGACTCCTAGAGAATGCATGCGTCTGATGGGGTTCTCAGACGAATTCAAAATTGTGGTTTCTGACACATCAGCATACCAGCAGGCAGGCAACTCAATAGTTGTAGATGTGCTGATCCATATTATGGAATCGATTATCGCCTCATATCCTCAGATTACTGATTGATAAATGAGAAAGAGCGGGTTAGTTCGATGAAAGTAAACGGAGAAGAATTACAGACACTGGAAGTTTTTCCGAATATGATGACTGTTCCGGACTGTGTGGTTTTGGGGCCGAACAAGCTTGGAAGAGGTCACGGAGAGGCAAAGTTCTATATCGCTTCAAAAGAAGATATGTATGCCTTTTACGGACATGAAGCCTTTGAGGCTGAATGCTTTATGCTCAAAACTGATCTGATTGCATATATGAAAGCGATCAAAAATGAGTATATGAATCCGTCTCAGGACTATGCGAAAAAGGAACTGCTCCCAAAACTGTGGGCAGAGAGAATGAACATGATCCTGCAATTGGAGGATGTGATTTTCTTTACTGCTTATGATCAGAATCAGATTGCCGGTCCAAGAGGATATATCAATTCCAGTGACAAGGGCTACAGAATAATCAGAGAGATAGCCCTGCCACTGGTAAGCTACATCTACGTTGAAAAGGTAGGATCAGAGAGTCATCCTTTGTATTACTGGAAACTGTTTGTAGACTTTGATGCAATTTGGGAAAAACAGAATGGACCGCTCGTTTTCAATTATGGGAAACAGAAAGAAAATGCAGTAGAAGTAGTTAAGGAAAGCAAGAAAGATAAAGAAAAGAAGCAGGAAATAAGCAGAGCCAGAGAAGGCCAAGGGAAATACCGGGAGCAGCTTTTGGAGCAGTGCCGCTTCTGTCCAATTACGATGATTGCAGACGAAAGACTTCTGATTGCAAGCCATATTAAACCGTGGGCGGCATCAGATGATAATGAAAAGATTGATCCATATAACGGTTACATGTTGTCGCCGCTTTATGACAAATTATTTGATCGTGGTTTCATCACGTTTACAGAAAACCGACATGTAATACTTTCAGAATTCATTTCGCCGTTTACATGGAGGCAGATCGGGCTGAAAAATGATTCTTTTATCAAAGCACTTCCTATGGACGACAAAAGAATTGAATACCTGCAATTTCACCATGAGTCAGTTTTTAAAGGGTCATACGATTTCAAGCCAGTAAAAGCAGCCGTTAATTATGCAATGGCTGGCTCATATGGAGTTGGAATGGTAGCTGAATCGTCAGCAAAATATAATTCATCAGGCAAAAAACCTAACGTACAATTAAGATTGGGTGAAACAATAGTTACCTGTGAAAAATGCGGAAAGGAGTATGCTCAATTCACAGAGCGTCAGAAGGAAGGCCACCGTTTTCCTGAAGATGATAAATGCCCATATTGTGGCAACAAAAGACTTGAAAGCTTGGAATTCGAATTCTCAAACAGACGATTAGATTGAATGAACTCCTGGAAAGCTTTGAAATAGCAGTTACATAAAGAGGACTTGAAAAGTGGCTGATATAAAATCTGCTGAAGATCGAAGCCGAAATATGGCGGCAATAAAAAGTAAAAATACTTCGCCGGAACTGTTCCTCAGACATCTTCTTCATACTCACGGATATAGATACCGGCTTTATGCTTCGCATATCCCCGGTCATCCAGATATATGGATGAAAAAGTATAACGTTGCTATGTTTATACACGGATGCTTTTGGCACAGGCATGAAGGCTGTAAATATGCATATATGCCAAAAAGCAGGCTGGAGTTTTGGACGACCAAGTTCGAGAAAAATGTTCACCGAGATGAGGCGGTTCACAAAGAACTTGAAAGTGCCAATATCAGATGTCTGGTTGTTTGGGAGTGTACAATTAACAGGGCTAGGAAAAAGAATGGGAATCCTGAGACCTTGATGAATGAAATAGAATCTTTCCTCAATTCTGAAGCCTGCTATAAAGAACTATAAAGCTTTTAATAAAAACAGAGCGTTGGCTGCGCTCTGTTTTTATTACTATTCCGTCATCATTCGATAATGCTGGTCCTGACCCATAACATCAAATATCGTTCGGAATGCGATGCAGCACAAATCAGGATCAGCGGATTCTTCTACATAATGCAATCCGTCATTAAAGCTGATTCTGCTGGCACTTATATATGAAAGCATGGACTTTGCCAAAGTAAACTGCTCATCATCTTCATTACCGCTAGCATCTTTGAAGTTCTCTCGCTTAAGGACTTCAGTACGTATGGTGCTTCCATCATATCCACACAATTGGAGAAAATAGTAGTCAATTATCTTCCGGATTACACTCAGGAGCGGGATCGGAGCATTTAATGCCTGCAGTTCTTTATATTCTTCCCATAATGCTGCATATGAGCTTTTCACAGGATTGATGTTGATCTTTATTGATGGCTCTTTTGGATTATGACCACATGAGAACTCAACAGAAGAAATGTTGGCTCTTTTGCGTATGAGATAGAAAGAAGCGTATTCATATCTTTTTACATAGTTATAAGTGATTTCTCTGTGGAAAAATGCGTTGTGAGTCAGGATAAAAATCTGCTTGATATAATTTCCATCAGCGATAGCATTCCTGTTGTCGGCATTATTACGGCATACCTCAATCATATTTCTTACGAGAGTGCTTACGATAAAAAGCGAATTGCTGTCCATGCTCGACACAGGATCATCGATAACAACTATCTTACTGCGTTTACTATCATTCGGAGATTGAAGCCCCTGTACCTGATAATAGAAATACAGGAACGCTATGAAGTTTTTTTCACCTTCGCTCAGATTATCTGCAATGCGCCCATCATCCCGAACTACCTTGTAAACATTATCACGGGATTCATGCGGTGCAAGATGGAATCCCTGCATGCCAGTATCGCGGAGGATTTTGTTGATGCTGTGCATTGCCTCAGTTGTATCCACTTTATTGCCGCCAAGGTTACTGATATCAATTTGGAGTTGTTTAATGGTCTGATTGCAATTTATGTTTTCATTATTGAGATTATCAATCTCCCTGGAAATATCACGACTGTCTTTTCTGAATTTCTGTACGATATCTTTTACTTTGAATGCCATGTACGAGAATACATCTTCTGTGCATTCCAATCGCTTTTTGCCTTTGGCTGCGACTACTTCGTTGTTGGCGGCAATGACTTTATTGAATTCCACAAGATAGTCGCAAAGCTCCTTTATTCTGTCACCAACAGGTTCGATGTGATATTCCCTGTTAGGATGATCGAGCTTGTATAAAGCGTTATATTTGTTTTTTTCGATTATGGCATCAAGAGCAGTATACTTGGCATCGTATTCTGTTAGGTCCAATAACGGATATCTGCTTTGATAATGAGAACTTGCCTGTTGAAGCCTCGCCGTTATTTCTATTGATTCAAAATCATATGAGTGAAAGAACTCATCAATATCCTTAAGCTGCTGTTCATACAGGTCATCGAAGCTTTCTCTGAATTTCTCCTCGAAATCATCGGGGAGCTTCTGCTGACAGTATGGACATACATCTCCTGCTCGTTCAGACAGGTGAGTATGACCGGCTTTTACCCATTCGGTCGCACCAATTTGCTTAAGGAATTCAGCGAAGGTCGATGTTGCTGTATTTACGATGGATTTTTCCATCAATTCCATATGCGGCATATTGTCAAGGATATACGGATCTTCCGGCACTTCAAAAAGTTCGTATGTTTGGGCGTCTTCTGAAAAGGCTGAAGTATAGACGAGAGATAACTCATCCTCATCTGCATCCCTTGGCTCCGAAGTCATAATGCGGTCGGCTAGTTTCTCTTGAGAATTTTTAAAACCCGTCTGTGTATCCGAGAATCTCTCCCGTATATACTTTGTCCTGTCCCATATGTCTTTGCGAAAAGCTTTGATCAGTTTTGTAAGCTCTTTGTTTTTCTCTTCAGCATGCTTTTCGTTATCGCTTTGTTTCTCGCGTAGCTCTTTTATTTCCGCCTGCTTGTTTTCAACTTCTTGTTGCATTGATATGTTCACATAGTCCATTGTGAACAATCCAGGCATTCCGGGATAGCTCTGTATATTGTCTTTTATATAATCCTCATCATAAATATGCAGATAATAATCTGAACGGCTGTGACCGGGATTATATGTGATGCCATGATCGTTTAATATCGCTTGTGCGATAGTGCTCTTGCCAGTGCCGTTGTTTCCAAAAAAGAAATTAACACAGGTCAAATCAGTAACTGTGGAATCCTTGGAAGGAGATTTTGCGAACGTGGCTTCATTCAGTTCTATCTGTTGTATAACGGAAGGGTACTTTTTATTTGGTTCCATGTTTTCTCCTCATCATAGTACAGGGTATTTTACTCCGGCTTCATCAAATGCCTCGAATAAGTCGGTTTTGTGCACAGTCCATTCTGTGCGGTTCAAAGAGGTTATTCCACATTCCATATTAAGGTCAAAGAACACAGAATTTTTCTTGTCGCACAATACTGAATGCGATACGGGTGAAATGGTTTCAAAGACAATTCTAATTGTCCTGCCGCCAGGCTGGATCTTTCGTATGTAACAGAGAAAACCTACTTCATCCGGAGAAGTCTTACCATCCAGTTCTCTGTTTTCAATACATACCAAGGCAGGAAAAGTCTTCAGTTCTCTTATACCTTCTTCCTCAAGTGAAGAACATCTATCAAATATTTCCGGAGGGACAGTACCTTTAACGAGAGCTCTGCTAACCGGGAATGAAATCACCTTGTCTTTGAAGATCTCTTTATCTGTAGTAACCAACAGCTGATAGTATTTATGGCTGAAGCTTTGTATTGCCATCATCATTTCTGCATCATTGGCCTTCCGATGCGATGATGTATTCACGTTCAAAGTGACACTGTTATCGATATTGTATGTACGTGATTCAGATTTACCGATATTCGTTTGATTCTGTATGTATGTTATGTTTGGCTGAGGAACTCCGTTACTCGTCGGATCTGCATACGAAGCGCCTTCAAATACATCGTCAGCCATGGTAGCTTCATCATCAGAAACTGTAGACTCTATTTCTGTAACGATTTCCGCTTCATAATCATCTTTTGCCTCAGAAGCAGTATATTTCTCATCTAAAGGATGGGTCTTTATTCTTTTGCCTAGGCTTGAACCGAATGAACCATTGTACTTGTGCTCATTGTTTTCCTTACAGCTGTTTTCCTTGAAAGCAGTTGCACCTTGTTTGTTCATTCCATTGCGATGGACAACGATATAGTGAAGCACTCCCAAAACAAGCGAATCCAGGCAATAGTCATCAATACTGTCTAAGGCTTTTTTCTGAACAGATGAGCCATTCTCATTGATGAACAGAATAGTCTCATCCCCAATTGAATCATCACGCTCCATTACATCAACAAGAGCCTTTACAAGCCATTTTTCTCTACTGCGATCTATGTGACCATCGATGAAGCCTTTCATCCGGTTAAGAGCAACAGAGTAATGGTTATTTATTATGTCATCAAATGTGTCGGCGTAACTCTGTTTGTTGAATGGGATATTCTTGCTACCATTACTTCCACAGGTGATAAATTTTGAACATTCCGGATCAGGAATGGTGTATCTGTGCTCTGTAAAAACAAATATCAAGTCACTGAGAACTATCGGCTTCGCTTGTGGATCGGAATTGCCCGCCAAATAGTACTCCTGTGCCCTCTTGTCTAATTTTACTTCATCAATCAGCAGGAACAGCAGTCCTGCGCTTAACAAAACATTTTTCTGTGAATTCATAGCCTCTATCCTTAATCGGAAAACGAAGAAAATGAAGAAAATGAAATAAGGTGGGAAGCCGACTTGACAGCAAATGAAGAAAGGATAGCTTGAAATCAGAACAGAGAAACCAGCCTTGGGGTCAAGTCAACAACCTTACAAATTATAACATACGACTTCGGGACTGCCTATCTGCTCACTGCTGATAACAGCGGTTGTCAGGCAATAATTCCATTATTTCCAAGTAGCAAAGGAGAAACAACAATGAACGAGTATGTAAAAGCTATTGTAGTTCGAGACCACGATGCAAACGTGCAGTGGCTCGTGTCAGACAGCAGGGAGTTCGCTGCAATCCTGGGAGGAGAGCCGGAGTTCAGAACCATTCTCAATAATCAGATCGCATTCTTCACGAGAAAGGATGCGGAAGCTGAGGGTGATGAGAACTCTTGTGCAGTTACCAACCGAAGAGGAGAGGTGGTCGAGAGGTTTTTCGGTAACACAATCATCACCGGGTTGTTCTATAACGACTCCGAAGCAAATAAGACGGAACCGGATTCTCTTTCTGAAGATGAACTAGGATTCATGAGTGAGTATCTCATTTTCTCTGAAGAGGGCGAAATCTTGTAGATATTCCAGTCTTGTCCCAGGCATGACATAAAACTGCCCCTGCTGTTCTCGTGGCCACCGCGGGGCTATGCCCATCACGGTAACAACAGATATTAACTGAATAAGGAACCGGCTCATGGGTATGCCGGTCGCAATACTGAAGCGTTGATGCTTTTGGTGCGACCTTAGCATACCCATGTTTTGTTGCATCCAACACCTCCGCTTCAAAAGAGAAGAGGAGACGAGAATGCATATAAACGACATTTTCAAGTTGCACTGCAGATCACCGTAAACCGCGTGTTTTCGCAAATTACATCAATTTTTCGAAAAACACGGAGGTTTACTAATGAAACAGTATCAGTATAAGTTTACAGATGAAGTTATCACTGTTGAGATCAGCGATGAATGGGCCAGCGTTTTGTCGGAGCTCGACAGAGAAGAGTACAACAATGATCACGCTGAAACCAGAAGACATGTTTCGCTTGACAACGGGGAAGACGGTGATTGGCTCAGCACTGAAAAGGGAAAAACACTTATAGAAATCGCTGGAAAGATCTTCAGCCTTGACGACAGAAGATTTGTAAAGGCTAGAAGAATACTCTCCAAGAAGCAGTCGGAACTCTACGAGTCGGTGTATGACCGCGGCGACAGCGTTGGCGAATATGCTGTAGATAACGGCATCGATCAGTCCACCGCATCGAAAAGAAATAGAGCTGTGATCGAAAAGTTCAAGAAAATCTTCGGATAGAACCCGCTTTGGGGATTCCGCTGCTGTATGGCGGAGTCCCCGCTTTTTTATTACGCGTTTATTCCTAACTCGTACCTGTGCAAAAGAAGCCGCATGAATGTTCGACAGCCTTATATTTCAAGGGCTTCAGCAACTGGCGTCTTTATGCAGCCTGCATCCTGCTGTATAATAAATAATAACGCATGACAGTTGAGGATGTGCATAACCAGCAGTATAAGAGATCAACCGGAAAAGTTATGTTGAAAATAACAAAAGAACAATACGAGACATTCGATACGCGCTTCCCTGAGTCTATGTCCCTTGAGGAGATAGCAGCCGAGCTGGACAGGATGAGACCTCAGGAGGCTGAGGCATATAACTGTATATTTTGTGATGGTCTTTTCGTTGGATTCTGCTCGAATTACCTGAAGTTCGATAAGGCTGTTAAGGACACTATATTATCTTCAGACGAATACAGAATATTCAGGAAGTGCGCAGCGAAACAGCCTACACACTTCTTTTATGATGCATGGACGGCTTTTTTAGAAGATCGGTACCGTGATGTCAGACCAAATATCCATGAGTACATACAGACTTTTAAAAACGAAACACCTCCATTTGGAGAAGCTGATATAGCCGGAGGCCTTCTGCTTGGCTTCAAGAACGCATATAAAGGGTTCTGGCTGAATTCCAAGAAGGAAATCGAATCAATACCGCACGATGAGATTGCGGTCCGGTTGTGCGACGTTATAGATGCTTTCTATAATGCATCAACGAATGAAGATGCTCTGGAAGTACTGATATCTGCATACCAGCAATATCCGGATAGCCCTACCATCAATGAGATGCTTGGTGTCGTATATTACGATGAGAAGCAATACGGCAATGCGATCGCAGCATTTGAACGACTCTACGATGAAGAGAATGACACCTACAAAGCCATTCTTCATACTCAGGATCAGATCTGTTTCTATTTGGGCTACGCCAATGACAAGCTGAAAGACCGGAAAGCAGCGATATCATATTACGAGAAGGCTGTGGAAATCTATCCGATGTGTCCATATGCAGCTAACAATCTTGGTTACGCTTACTATCGCGAGAAGCAATACGATAAGGCTTACATCATACTGAAGCGTTGCATAGATGAGAAGCTGGAGGCAGACATCGTTTACCCAGTCACTAATTTTGCCCGTCTTCTCTATGCAATGGGGAGATATCACGAAGCCAAGGCATTCATCAAAACCGCACCTGCCAGGGTGCCAAAGTCAATACGTGAAAAAATTGAAAAAGCGCCGGACAGAGATGTTGAAAAAGTCAGGGCGATCTCATCTGCAGACGAGAACGAGAATAACGCTGAGCCGGAGATGAAACCGGCCATTGAGAGAAAAGG
>JAEEGL015230491.1_pt1 | contig 12878 bp, 10 predicted proteins | sample 9134231 | NCBI WGS metagenome assembly JAEEGL01 (sample SAMN16246548, study PRJNA631951) | gut metagenome | biome: gut microbiome; feature: rumen; material: fiber-attached | host: Bos | place: Iran: Karaj | collected 2018-10
GTGAGCGATAAGACTGGAGCCTGTGACCAGACTGACGGGGTTTGACACCGAAGGTGGCACAATCGTCTGGAAACTACGTTTTGAGTGCGGCGAGGTTATGTTTTCGGCATCCCGAAAACCACCTCGCTCGCACTCACGATGCGAGGGAATCCGCTCCCCATTGGTCGCAGATTCTGTGAGTACAGTCACTAAAGTGAATACACTGGAGTTATGATAGCAACAAAGAATCAAAACAAGAATAAAACAAAAGGTAGACCGACCGTTGCCGATGCAAGACGGCTGTCAAAGGCTGTAACGGTCAAGTTCTCTAAGATAGACTATGAGACATTGAGGACAAGGAGCTGGAAGGCGAACAGACGATTGGCTGAATATATCCGAGAGTCAGCCTTGCAGTCAGAGGTCGTGCAGCCACGTACCGAGGCAGACATGAGGGGGTATCGTACACTGGTAGGCATGGCGAACAATCTCAACCAACTGACGAAAATGGCTCATCAGGACGGCATCATCTACCTATACTCGCCTATAGACAAACTGCTTGGAGAGATTACTGATGTGATAAGAGAGTACAGACAAGGTACTAACAAGAAGAAAAGATGATAGGGAAAATCATGAAGGCAGCATCTTTTAGCAGATGCGTCCACTATGTGACAGGCAAGGAGGAAGCAAGAATCCTTGCCTCTGATGGTGTGTTGCTGACCTCAACGCAGGACATCATCGACAGTTTTGAGTTCCAGCGGCAGATGAATCCCAGAATCTCAAAGCCTGTTGGTCATATCGCCCTGAGTTTTCTGCCTGAGGACAAGGACAAACTGACCGACGAGACGATGACGAAGATTGCGCGAGAGTACATGGAACTGATGGACATCAAAGAAACACAGTTTCTCCTTGTGCGCCACTTCGACAATGGCAATCCCCACTGCCATCTGGTCTATAACCGTATCAACAACGCAGGCAAGACCATCACTGACCAGAACGATTTTAGACGAAATGAGCAGGTCACAAAACTGCTTAAACGAAAGTACGGACTGACATTCTCGAAGGGCAAGGGACACACTAAAACCGAGAGATTAAGGGGTACAGAAAAGACAAAATACGAGATTCACCATCTCGTCATGAACACACTGGCACAGTCAACCTCATGGAACGAATTCGTGGGACATCTAAAGGAAGAAGGCGTAGAAATGAAGTTAGTAATGAGAAGGAAAGACAGCCGAGATATAAAGGACATACAGGGAATCTGCTTCATAAAAGACGGCCTTACTTTCAAGGCTTCACAGATAAAGCGAGGCATGACCTTTGGCAAAATGGATGCTGTCATCAAAAAGAATGCTCATAAAGCGCAGCAGGAGACAATGACAATTCAGACACAGACAAGACATCATGAGCAACCAAAAGAAGAGCCTATTATCAAGCAGCATGATCATAACGAACCATCAATTGGAATACCCTCATTGGGTCTCTTTAATTCCAACAACCCCGTCTATGATCCAGCCGAAGAAGAATTCCGCAAGCAGATGCAGCGCAAGAAAAAGAAGCGAGGACCAAGATTGTAGATTCTGTTAGTGCTATTCCTGCTAATAGACATACTATGGATGTAAACGAGGCTATCGGTTCTAAAATTCGATAGCCTCGTTGCCACATGACGCAAATGTAAAATATTGCCAATAACTCTCATAGTGTTCTGGTTTTAAAAGTTATTTTCAATACGACCATTGGCAGATGGAGTCGGATTGCCATTATTAAGTTGGGCTTGAATCTGAAGTATCTGTGCTTGGGTTAATTTGTTATTGTTACCATCATACTCCACGGTGTCCAATTCCGCATATGTGTCAGAACATGCTATATAGGAAAGATAAAAGTAGTTGGGAAAGCGACGATTCCACCAATACGTCCTACATATGAATTGTTACCAGTTCCTTATTATATGTCAAAACAGATTTTTGCGAGAAGTTCCCTTGGACGTAGCCGAGTAACGGAATAGTTTTCAACGGCATTGCCTAAGATGCGGGTTTCATATTGAGAAGTGCCGATGATGTTCTGTGCAGAAAGGGATAAATCCCATCCGTATTGTTTATAGCTGATGGCAAGGTCACAGAAGTAGTTGGAACCAAGATAATGTTCGCTGTTGTGGAAATACTCGTTTTTGACAGTCAGCATCCATGAGTCGGTTAGGAAGCAATACAGGCTAAGTCGATGTTGCCAGTGGGTCGTACAGCCAGAGGATAAATCTTGTCGGGACAAATTTTGTTGACAGATGAATTGCATAGAGGATTTCCCTTCGACAGACAACAGACGGGATGGACGGAGCGAATAGTCTATAGAGATAGTTAGAGATTGCATACGTGCATTATTCACATTACTGCTGACAAGCATTTTGTAATCGCTTGTGGTATAGAAAGTACTTATGCCGAGAACGGACTTCGCCCAGCCAAAGGATTTGCTAAGACGGGTACTGCCTCCCCATGTCGTAGTAGTATAGTTGCGGTCTGTGGCCGTTAAAGTGTAGATGCTATTGTCTAAACGGGTCTCGTACAGGATATTTCCAGACGTACTGTTGAAAATGGGCCGCACATTAAGGAAGATTCCTTTGATGGGGTTGGAGTACTTATAGGCTATGTTCAGTGAAAGTGTATGCTGTGTGGAAGTCTTGCCCAGATTTCTCTTCCTCGTCTGGTAGTTTGTAAAGATGGGCATGTCATAGATGGCCTTGCCCATAAGTGGCTTGGCTTCATAGCGGATATTAGCCGACACTTCAGAAAGGGGGGATAGCTGCCAATTCCACCGAAGCGAAGGTTCTAACCAGATTTCGTCCGACTTCGACTGTCGATATTGTTGGCGGGCGTAGCTCAGCTTGACGGCGGCATCGACCTTGTGCTGTTCAAAGAGGAGTGAGAGAGACGGCTGCAAGTAAGGTTGTAGCAGGCTGTAAGTGTTATGCAGGTCCGTCTCATCTATATAGGCCACGTCGATGTATTGGTTGTAATAGTCAAGCCCTATCTGATTATTGACGTAATGCTTACCGACTTTCAATTTGTTCTTAAAGAAGTTCTGCGTAGTAAAAAAGCGCAAGTTCAGTTTCTCCGTAGCGCCGTTGAGTGTTAGCAACTGTTCTGGAAGGTAGTTGTACGATGTGTTGCTGTTAAACTCGAAAACGTTCTTATCTTGTGTAGTGTGAGACAAGGTGAAAACTTCCGAGAGGCTACGCTTGCGGGGTTTCGCAGCCATGTCCGTGTGGTCGCTGCTGACCGTTGCCCATCCAATGCTCTTGTTGAAGTCGATGTAACCACGGACATTGTTACGGAAATATGTGCGGTCACCATTATACTGAAAGTTTGCCTCGCCTTTCCATTCACATCGTGTGTTGCTAAGAGTCTGCTCTTCAATGATGACAGGCAGGTCGGCCAGCGTTAGGTATGTCGTTTGGCTATAGCTCTGCATGTCGTTTGTGTTAATGAAACCATTTCCCTGTAGCCTCAATTCCGTATTTTGTCCCGTCCGCCATAGCCAGTTTCCAGCTGCAAGGTGGCTTTTGTTGAACGTGTAACGCTCGCTATTTAGTTGAGGTGTGCCAGTCACAGGCATAGAGACAATGCCAGATTCCGAGATTCCATTGGCCTGTGCCGTCAGGTCAAGCACTTCGGTGGCAATGTCCTTGCCCGTATTGTTGTTCTTATACATCATGAGAGTTTGAAATTTCTTGTTAAAGCGCATACCCATCAACCTACAATCATAGAGGAAATCGTCGCCGTATCCAAGACCAACATCAGCTGCCCCATTCCATACAGCCTTGGCTTCGTCTTTCAGTACAATATTCAATGCTGCCTGGTCCGTGAACGACACTCCTCGTAGCGACCTTACGGGCTGATGGTTTTGCATCACTTGTACACTTACCACCTTGTCTGCAGAAATGTTCTTATTGGCAATGCCATATTGTGCTCCCATCAGGTCAAGACCCTCAACATAAAACTTGTTGATAGTCCTTCCCTGATACTCAATCCTACCATCAGCTTTCACTTCCATGCCGGGCATCTTTGCTATCACGTCGGCAATAGATCGGTCTTGTTTCTGTCTGAAGCCCGTTACAGAATAGGTCAGCGTGTCGCCTGTCCCCTTGATACGCTGAGAACTAACGCTGACTTCCCGAAGTTTGAAACTGCTTTCCACAAGCGTGATGGTCATGCCATCCTTTATCTGTCCGAAAGGGATCTTCTTTGTCTGATAGCCTATATAGCTGACAATTACGTTGTCAGGAGTGTCACCAGTGGGAACGACAATCCGAAACCGCCCATTCTCATCAGTAATGGAATAGGCTACAGTCTTACCGTCCTCTTTTGCAGCCAACACATTGGCTCCCATCAGCCTACCGCCACTCTTGCCTTTCACCGCTCCGCTGAATGACTGCGACAGGCTATGTGAAAGTGGTAAAAGTGACAGGATGGCAATAGCCACATATTGGCTAATCCAAGAACAAAGCCGTCCGCTCTTTATATACAATTGGTCTTCCACTTGCATCCGTTCCTCCTCCTATTGCTCCATACCGTTTCACAAAATCCTCTGGGTTCTTGAAGGATTCGCGCTGCATGGACTTTATTTCCTCACGTGTACATTTAATTGACTTCGACAAGTTAGGCACAGGCATGGGCTTCTTGTCACTCCGTATCTCTATGCATTCAAATGAAAATACACCAGTATCGTCCGAGGCTGCAAGAATAAGCCCAGGCAAACCATGTAGTTTCCACGGTCCCAATGCAACGGGTATTTCGGGTGTATAGCACACCTTCCACAGATGGGCCCTATAGTTGCAAATCGCTTTCTTACAGGGATAATCCAACACTATTGTGTCACCATCAAGCAGTGCCCACTCTATCACATCCATATCTTCCTCATAGTGAAAGCGTTTGATGAGTTGGTCTGTCACCGTCCGCTTGCCTATAACGGGATAGTTGTTATAAACCGTATAGAATTGGCGAGGTGTGGGGTATTCCATGATTTTAGCAAGAATCATATCCCGTGAGCCGCCAGCCGCCGTGATGCTGTCCACGATTTCCTCTCGCAGATGCTGCCAGCGGCCATAGAAGCAACTGCTTTTTTCTCCTATATCAAGAACTCTCTCTTCGGTTATTTCCTCTTTTGCTTCGGCATAGAGCTTGAAGTGGGCTATGTAGTGGACGCTAAACATCTTATCGCTTTTCACTTGTGCGCATCCAGAAATGACGAATATTGTCAATGCCAATGTTCCAACTATTTTATTCATCTTATAACAATTATGTTATTGTTGTAATATATAGTTTCTTCATAGCATATACCCTAGTCAGACTAAGGTATATGCTGCCAGAGAAATTTATCCTTTGTGTGAGGATAAAAGATAATCAACAGTCCATTGCTGCCCAAAAGTCAAGCCAAGCGACGGCCTCATCTTCGGTACTGTTACTTGGAATCTGATGTGTCGTGCCACAATCAGTGATGATAAATTGAGGCATTACTTCTGCTGCGGCATAAGATGCTGCTGCAAAAACACATACAACTGACAAAATGATCTTTTTCATATCGATGATTATTTACTTGCCTACTCTTTAATATTAGCTTTTCGGCTTCCGCTCCTTTTATACAGGTTGGTCTGTCTCAACCATTCCGGAATTATATGTTGATTTTTGTATTATTGTAGTTTTCTTATTTCGCCATTTTTTCAACTTAAATCACCACTCAACAAGTTCGGCCCTATTCTCAATAGGGGGTGTACCAGTCAAACCTCTTTGAGCATTTATTCGGTTCTGGAGATTTAAACGTTCACTTTCTGTAAGTTTTTGTCCATTGGGATAATATGTGTCATCTAATTCTATATAATTGTCAGTTCTTGCTATATATGGGAGATAGAAACTGTTGAGGAAGTATATATCGTTAGTAGAAAGAGTCTGGTTCTTTTCTATTTGATACCCTGCTTTCTTGGTTATCGTGTTATTTCCATTTTTTGAGTATTCCTTAGATGCGGCAAGTGTTATGGAGAAATAGTCGAAGGTTCCTTGCATTGTGTAATTATTTGTTATTTTTGAAAAAGCAGACTTACAATTATCTTTCACGTTGTCAAGATAAACCTTAACATAATCATCCCGGTCTTTACGCTGTTGCTCATTAAACATCCCTGCGGCATTACAAAATGCATGGAGAAAGAAACGCTTGATCTCGGCAGGAGTTTGTTGTGTCAATGCATTTGGAACATTAATATACTGTTCTCCACCTACAAGACCATAACTACCACTACCCTCAATTGCTGTACTGTTCATTCTAACAGCAATGTTAGGAAGCTTAATATGTCCAGGTTCGTAATATTCTTGATCTTGAATGGAATTGTAGAATCTTACATTTGTATTAGATTCTATTTCCTCAATAGCCATAATAGCGCCATCTTTGATTTCTGTTGGCAACTGTAAGAGTTTTACACGTAGCATTGTCCAATATTGAGCAGGATATGAACCATAAATCCCAACCGCTCTTGTAGAAAAGTTCTCGCGTGGATCATCGAATAAGCCCCATGTGGTCGGAATATCTGGAGAAATCATGTCGCTCCATGAATCCTTTTGAGCCTTTTCTCCAAAAGGGTTGCCTGTTTCTTCAATCAACATCTCCTGCTGGTCTGTAAATTGTGCGACGAATTCGACAGTTCCATCGGGTGATTCAACAGGCGACACTGTGCAATCTTCCTCATTGGAACATGCCACTAATGACATACTTACAATCGAAATGCAAGTCATTACGATTGTGCTAACTCTTAGTTTTAGAACACTTGTTTTCATTTTTACTTTAATTTTAAGTTTGACTTGTTAATATTCTCAATTTGCTCTATCTGAATTTTATACATTGATCGGTCAATTCCTATGGATATGGCATCTTCTAATGATAAATCCAATACGAACTTCCCATTTCTATAACAAACGGAATTGCTTATCATTTTGCCCTTGTCGGTCTGTTGCAAATAAATACCAAGGCTATCGTTGGAAGTGACAATTACATCATCATTAACAAGATTTTCATTGTCTAATACCATCTCTTCATTCTGACAAGCTGCTGTCAATAGTAGGACTGACAAATAAAACATTTTTTTTCTCATATATCTACTCCAATGCTAAATTAAAATTACCATATATATTAATCTGTCCGTATTCTTCATCGGACAGGTTCACTAACGTGTAGTGGCCACTGTAGTGTACCTTAGTGTTATCTTTTGATGACACTGAATTGGAAAAGGTCAAAGATCCACGTAGTGCAATAAAATCGGTATCATAAGGTATCTTTAAGCCTCCAACGCCTGATGGGAGGTCAACGGAGCGGGCCGCTTTCATTTGCTCAAGTAGCTTTAGCTCATAAAAATTTCCTCCACCAAAGCTTGTGTGGTCTGTAAGTGGACTGTATTGGATGAAGTATTCTTTTCCGATAATAGGAAAGTATTCCCCATCGGGAATGGGAATGCCAACAAGCACAACCCAGCTATCAACAACCGACTGGGCTGAAGCATCGCGTAGTACAAACTGAAGATAGGCGACAGAGTCTTTGCTTATCTGGAACTTGCCAGAACCGTTCATAGGGGTATAAAAAAATGTATTAGTCAAAGCCTCAGAAACCGTCACATAATCTTTATACACATTACCATTGATGGTTGCCATACCAAAGTTGGTTTCCTGTTTGAGTACTTCATATTTTTTGCTACACGCAGTAAAGAGTAAGATTATGGTAACTGAACATATAAATATCTTTCTCATAATGTGACTATTCAAAAGTAATAGAAATTGGCACTAACTGAACTATATTGTTTTCTGGATTCAACAAGGCTACCATATAAACATACGTTTTTCCTGAAGTAGAATTCTGTATGATATAGTCCAATTCCATGTCTGGAAATATGTTCTTAATAGATAATGCTCCCATGTTTACAGGTATCGTGTAATTAGCACCGAACGGACTAAATACGACTGCTTTTGTAGACGTCCATATATCATGCTGATACTCAGATGGCAGACTTGTATTACGAGTTAAGTATATCTTCCCATTTTTGTAAGAATAAGAAGAACCGTTAGATTTGTATATGCATTTATTCGCATCAACTCCAAGAATTCCGTTCGTTACAGAAAAAACATCCTCTGCCTGTGCATTTATATACTGTACTGGTCCAAAATTGCCATTGCTATCACAAACTTTAAAATATACTGTAACATTTTTGTATTCCAAAGGAACCAAAATAGAAGGCTCACTTGTGACATTCCAAACAATCTGTTTGTTGGGGAACTTAACTCCCCAATGGTAGCTGACAATATTATTTAATTGCTCACTTGGATTAGAAAATTGCGAAGTGATTAAGTTTGCATCTATCTTAAAGCCATTGGGCACATGGTTGGCAGCAAGAATATATTTTGGCATACCTACCATAATAGTCTTACTATATATAACCCCATTGTGCTTAGCCGTAATCTGAACCAGACCGTTTCCTAACACATTTAAGATGCCCTGTTGGCTGATTGTTGCTATGGATGTGTCTGAACTACTCCATACGATACCTGAAGAAGTTGCTGAAAGTTGGTACTTTACGCCAGTATAACCAGCAGAAGGCCCTATGATAGCTGTTGTTAATTGTGACTTAAGCCATGTCATTGCATTGTGGGATATTGACAAGTGCTTCTGGTTGTTGGTAATAGATTCCATATAATAAGCCTCACCAAATGGAGAGACATTGCCAGTAGGTACAGTCGAGAATTGTGCAGGACTGTTGCTTATTCCATCTCCAACTGCAAGTGCACTAGCAGTGGGTATAAAAGGGATGCCTGAAGCAAGTTTGATGTCTGCCCCGTAATATCCAAAAATGCTTGAATAGCTGGAGCCAGAGGGGAGATTAATTTTATCTGCCCCCCATTCTGACGCAGAATAGGTGTCGTAAAGGCAATTGCCAGAATGATATCTGTCATACGAGAATACGGTCTTTGATATTGGTATTGTCCATAAGAAGGTCTTTTTATAGCCTATATTGATATGGGTTATCTTTTCGCCGATAGTAGTAGCTGGCAAGCACTCGAATACACCCTTCACCTCGTCTCTTCCTGGCAAAATAACAAGCAACCCTGCTACTACATCTTGTAACAACACTGTCGTTACCGCTGATAATAAAGGAGCAACAATCGTAGTAATATTACTCCCTGCCGATAAGTCACAAGAAATTAATGGAGTGTTAGTATTAGGCAATGTATAATCACTGTTGGCAATAGCTAATCTCTTGAATTCTTTTCCTGTGTCACCATTTGGAAATCCAAGATTTTTAAGTTCTTTCTGCCATTGAATATGGACTGTGTTGTTAAGATTACCCGCCGGATCTACATAGTTTAACAGCATTTGCTGCGCAGCAGTAGAGTATGCAAGACGGTCTCCGACTGCAATAAGGCGCTCTGCGTCAGTGTACTTCTTCAACAACGAACTCAATATTTCCTTTTCTTTTAAGAAACTCATAATGCCATGGTAACCATACAATACACCGAGGGGAATGTTTGCGCCCATGTGCGGAGAGTCAAAACTGACATAAGTTCCCACATGATGTTCCTGATGATGATTCTCCATAGTTTTCAAAGCGTATCTTGAAACCAATCCTCCCATACTATGGCCAATAACGACGGCAGGAACAGACAAAGCATCAGTCTTTGTGTTTATATTCTTGATCACTTCAATCAGTGTATATGCATTTGCTTGTATATACTCTCCGGCATCTTGCCAATCGACATAAATGAAATCGTATCCATTGTTGTAAACAAAATTACTCCACTGAGGGTAGATGTCGTAAAAGCTAATTGCACCTTGTCCATTTGGGTTAAGTTCACGAGGGTCAAATCCTTCAACATAAATAAGCGGTTTCCTTATTTTGCCGCTAAAATTCCCTGGTGCAAATTTGACACTGATGTCAGCGGTTGTTGTAATGCCATGATATGGTTGCCCCGTGACAGAGAATGTATCGTCAGCGAGAATGCCTGTAGCTCTGGTCTGAATCTTTCCTGATGATAAAATTTGCAAAGAAGAATGTGAATAATATACATTCCCATTGCAATCGGTAATCTTGAGAGTTATAGTGTGTTTCCCTTCTGGCAGATGCGCTTTGATATTTCTATTTAACACGCTTAAATAACCATTTCCATAGTCGAGAGCAACATCCTTTATGCCAATATTGGATAATACATATTTACTAGGTAGAGAGAAAATCAAATCTGTAGTATTCTTAGTGTCATCCATAACACATCCTGCACATACAATTTTCTTTTGATATGCCTCTGCCGATGTGCAGAATACTTGGCCATTGTTATAAGTGAGTTTTCCTTCTTTGACAGCATTTGCACGTATTTGTGCATATTCAAATAACGAAACACTTATTCTAACGGAAGATTCCCGACCTTCTTTATTTTTACCCTTTTCCATTCCTTTCTCAAAATCAAGAAAAGGATTGCTTGTTAACGAAGCGGACTTTAGGGTTTCCAAAATACTACCATATTTAAAAATGTCGACAACATTCTCCTCTGATATACCTTTTCCTGGAGAATATTTGGAAAGGTCTTCATATTCGATAGCATTGTCAATTAAAAGACCTGTAGGCACAGATGACCTATCTATACGAGCGAACATATAGTCCAATGCCTCTCGCATACCATCAACCGTGTCAAATTTCTGTGCATGAACACTTATTACAGTAACTGAGAACAGTAATGTAGCAACAATCTTTTTCATTTACTTATTTCATTTGTGTTGTCACCCATATTTTAACTCTATAAGTTTATGTATCCCCAATAGCAGTAATGGCCTTGGAATATTTCAATAATAAAAGTCCCTGTAAGATAAGAAGGTAATTCTATTCTTTGGCATCCACCACCTATTATGGTAGCAAATTCCACTTCACCACTTTCATTATACATCAAGACTTCGCCTTCTTGGATTGAAGACAAGAAAAATAAGGAATGATCCTCTATCCCAACTGATGGTGCTTTAACAGGAGACTTCCTAATGGGCTTAGCTGCTTCTGTCGGATCAAGACTTCTTGTTTGAAGAATAATTACTTCACATGTTTCATGCTGCATATCTGCGAAACTTGAGCAGACAAGTAGCAGCAAGCTAAATACTAATGTTAATCTTTTCATTTTTATAACGTTTTTTGTTTTGACGATGCAAAGGTACAATGGTTATAGAATATAAGAATTTTTTGCCTTCATTTTCAGTAAGTCAAATGAAGACAAAAACAAAAATACCCCCCCCTAAAATCAATTATATATCAGGGAGTTGCACAATTTTTAAGTCAGATTAAATCAATCGGTCTTTATGAGCTGTAAGAGTCCGGCTTTTAGGGTCTGCGCCCCTTTCTCATTGAAGATTTTCTTATTGGCACGAGACTTTGCTGTTGTGACAGTTTGTGGAATTGAATCTGTTAGGTTGACTATGGCGCTATCTTCAAAGTCTAGGATTAGAAGTACACAGGCATGGAGTTCCAAAGGCGAAAGTTTCTTTTCTTTAGCAAGTACTTTATATGCATACGGCATATCTTTACTAAACTGCACCTCCAAGGCCCTCCATTCTGCTTTGTTTGGCACAGGGTTGTCTGATCTGAAATCCTTCTTCTTGCGAAACACCTCAACTATTTTGCTATTTTCGAAACTATTTAGATCATCAATCGCGGATGGAAGTCCCGTGGCATCTGCGAGTTCTTCAATTGTCTGTTTCAGTTCTCTTCCCTTCTGTTCCTTTTCTGCAATAAGTTTCTTATAGTCCCTATCTTTTAGCCTTTGTAGTTCTTCTTGTGTATTTTGATACTCCTTCTTTGCGTAGACAAGAGATTCTGCCAACTTGCTTATTTTCTGCTGCTGCTTCCTCTTGTAGTCTCTGTAAACATAGAAAAGCAATATCCCACCCAAAGCCACAGATATGAGTATACCGATAATCCACAGACGCGCATTTCTGGCTTTCTGCGCTTCAGCCTCTGCTTCTTTCTGGCTACGGCTATAATTATAAAGTGCTGACATTTGGTGAATTGCATCAGTTTGCATTTTTTTATGCAAAGAGTCAATCGAATTTTCGTATAGAATGGAATAAAGCATGACAGAATCGATATTCCCTTTTTCTCTGTAGATGGACAGCATGCCTTTGTACGCATCATTCAAATGACCATATTCAATAGCCTTTCTGAAATATCTTTCTGCTGAAGCTGTGTTGTTTATTGCAAGTTCGTAGTATGCTTTAGTATTGTAATACGCTTCCCTTCCTTTTGCAATATTGCCATCCTGGTCAAAAAGCCCAGACTCTTGTTCAAATATTTCCATTGCATGCTGAGCCTTGTCCAATTCATCACGTTCAATATAAAGGTAAATTGACGCAACCAAAGCATCAGCCGCCTCCTTATCTTCTCCCAATTGCTTCAATGACAAATAGGTCTCGTTGATGATTTTCAATATACTGTCTTTTTCGTTCAGAAGATAGTAAGGCCTCATCATTTGTTGCCTTGCAATGATATACTCCTTCGCTGTATCTGTTCTTCGTATATAATCAACATAATACCTCAAAGCCCATATTTCATCCTCTGGAAGATTCTGCTTGTGGAATATCTGAGACATTTGGCCATATACGGCAATCAGTGTGTTATAATCGAAATCCTCTCTTGTCGTTTCTGCAGATTCTATGGCATCGTAATAAGCCTGCAATGCTTCTGGTGCTTCCCCCATATCGCTATATGCTCTTCCTAAAAGATAGTAGGCAAGCATTAGATCATTCGAATCTCTACCCTTATAGTATTTCACGACATCCTTTATAATTGAGTCTGAGGTAAATTGTACGTCAGCCTTGTTTTCTGCTTTCATTTTTACAAGTTCATAGTA
>JAEEGL016245456.1_pt1 | contig 12878 bp, 11 predicted proteins | sample 9134231 | NCBI WGS metagenome assembly JAEEGL01 (sample SAMN16246548, study PRJNA631951) | gut metagenome | biome: gut microbiome; feature: rumen; material: fiber-attached | host: Bos | place: Iran: Karaj | collected 2018-10
AGCAGACCGCCGATGATGCCGCCGTAGATGGCAAGCCCGCCGTTCCAGATGGCAAAGATGCTCCAGAAATCGCCGCGGAACTCTTCCGGCCGGAAGATCACATAGTAGGCCCTCGCGCCGATGATGCCGCAGACTGTGCCCCAGAGCAGCACATCGACCATCTTGTCGAGGCTGATCTTCCATTTATAGGCGATGCGGCCGCCGAACAGCGCGGCGAGCAGCAGACCGAACGCGATGATGACCCCGTACCAGCGCACGGTGGCAAAACCGAGGTTCAGCGTGTTGGAAACCGTGAATTCCTTTGCAATCCCGGCGAACCGCACGGGAACGGTGAATGCCTCCATAAAAAGCCCTCCTTTGATCAGGCCATGCTTTGCGCAAACGCAATGATGACCGGCATGGTAAAGATGGAGATGAACGAAACGAGCGCCACGGTCTTGGACGCCATGCCGACGTCCAGTCCGTATTTGGAAGAGAACATAAACGTGTTATTGCCCGACGGCACGCTGGCCGAGATGGCACAGGCCACGAGCAGTGCGCCCTTGATGCCCATCAGCTTAAACAACAGGATGCAGCAGACCGGCAGCACAATCAGCTTGAGCAGCGCCACCAGATAAATCCCCTTCGCTTTGAACATCGTTTTGAGATCGGTGTTGGCAAGATAGGTGCCGAAGATCAGCATCGCGACCGCCGTGTTGAGGCCGGCGATCAGCGAGATCGGCTGGGCGACGACGGCGGGCACCTGCACGTTCAAAAGGAACAGCGGCAGCCCGATGGCGACACCGATCACGCCGGGGTTGACGACCAGCTTCTTCCAGTCGAATTTGTATTGATCCCCCGCCATCACGCGGATGCCGTGGGTAAAGGTGATGACGTTGAACGCAATCAGACCGCTCGAGCAATAGAAGACGCCCTTGGCGCCGAGTACCGCCTTGGCCAGCGGAATCGCCATGAAGCCGACGTTGCCGTAAATACTCGCGTATTTATAGATCGGGTTGTGCGGATTGCTTTTTCCCCGAAAGAACGGCAGATTCAGCACGATGGCGATAAGATGCAGCAAAAACATCAGCCCCAGCGCGAGGAAAAACTTCTTTGCCCGCGCCGGCGAATACTCCATCTTCAAAAAGGAATCGATGATGATGCAGGGCGTGATGATATAGAGCAGCAGATTGATTGTCGCTCTGGCCGTCGCCTCCGTGAACAGTTTGACCTTGTCGCAGATGAAACCGACCAGCACGATCAGATATAGGATCGCCACCTGCCCGGCGGCGGATTTCATATTTTCCAGAAACACGGTTTGTTCACGTCCGTTTCAGCGTCGTTGGAGGCGCGAATGGTTTATGCGGCAAGTGCGTCCTTCGCTGCAGTCAGTTTGCGGCGCAAGGAGGTGACGCAAAGCAGCAGCACAAAGCAGAAGAACAGGCAGTCCACCGGGTGCAGCGGATGGTTTTCGTTGATATAGGCGGCCTTGTCCACCAGCGTAAAGACCATGCGCGGCAGCGACAGCATGCCGGCGATCAGCGCCGCAGGCAGGCCGAAGCCGCAAAGCCGCCAGTTGGTTCCGTCGCTGTAGATGCCGCTTGTCACGGAAGCGAACGCCATGAAGAACAGCATCATGCCGCCGAGCATCAGCAGTTCAAAGAACAGGTCGGATACCTTGGTAAAGCTGATCTTGCGCACAAAGTGGTGCACCATCCGGAACGCCGCCCAGCAGATGGGAAACAGCGCGGGAATGCGCCATTTTGCCGCGTGCGCGGAGCCCGTGCGGTAGCTGTGGCCGAGCGCCGCAAAATAGGGCGCGGACAGCAGCGCGAACACGCCCTGCAGCAGCAGCGGCAGCTCTCCGGAGCTCATGCGGGTGCGGAAATCACCGCCGACCACGCGCAGCGCGCGCACCGCCTGCAGCGATTCAAAGCCGTCCAGCGCGAAGGCGACCACCAGCAGCGCCGCCATGACAGTCATGGGAACGGAGCGGAAGCCGACGGTCTGCAGCTCGCCCGCAGGCTTGCTGAAATAGCTGTAAAGCGCAAGCGCCGCGCAGCAGACGATGACCAGCGCATAGAACAGGCCGTGCAGCGGGCTGCCCGACTTGAAAAAGCCGCTGGAAGCGTCGATGCCGGTCGCCACCTGAACAAAGCGGACCGCCGTCAGAACAAGGAACATCAGCGCAAAGGCAAGGAGCGCTTTTTCGATCGTCAGGGTTTCTTTGCTGTTTTTCTTCATGTCGGGTCCTCCTCTTCGCTGAACACGCGGTCTTCCGCGGGCACATAGGTCGCAGTCGTCAGATAGTTGGAAATGCGTTCGTCGAGCGGCACATAACGCTTGGGCAGCGCCACGCTCTTATAGGCCGGGCGGATGATGCGGCCGCCGGTCAGCAGCTCTTCCATCCGGTGCGCCGACCAGCCGGCGATCCGCGCCGTTGCAAACAGGGGCGTGAACAGGTCGTCGGGAATCCCGAGGAGCTTAAGCACCAGGCCGGAAAAGAGATCCACATTTGCGCAAAGGGGCTTGCTGCTGCCGGTCATGCGGCGGAACACCTCCGGCGTCAGCTTTTCCACCATGCACGCGAGGGTGAATTCTTTTTCAAACGGAGAGCCGATCGCAAACTTGCGGGCCTTTTCCTTCAAAATCTGGGCGCGCGGATCGCTGATGGTATAAACCGCGTGGCCCATACCGTAAACCAGGCCGCTGCCGTCGCCCGCTTCCCTGCGGATAATCTTTTCAAGATAGGCGGCCACCTGCGCTTCGTCCGCCGGGTCGTCGATATGTTCGCACATGTCCTCAAGCATGGCGCAGACCTTGAGATTTGCGCCGCCGTGACGCGGGCCCTTGAGCGCGCCGATGGCCGAGGAATAGGCCGCGTAGGAATCGGTGCCGCTGGAGGTGAGTACCCGGCAGGTAAAGGTGGAGTTGTTGCCGCCGCCGTGCTCGGCCTGGAGCATCAGACAGAAGTCCAGCAGCTTCGCCTCGTCGTCGGTATACTTGCGGTCGGAACGGATGGAGCGCAAAATCAGCTCCGCGGTGGAAAGCTCCGGCTTGTCGGGGTGAAAATACATGCTTTTGCCGTAATACTTGTGGCGTTTGACCTGATAGGCATAGGACGCAATCAACGGCATCTGGGAGATAATCTGGACGCTTTGGCGCAGCACGTTTTCCAGGCTCGTGTCGTCCGCCGTCTCGTCGTAGGCATAGAGTGCAAGCACGCAGCGCGCCATTTCGTTCATCACGTCGAACGAGGCGTTTTTCATGATTACGTCTTCGATGAAGTCTTCGGGCAGACGGCGGCAAAGGCCGAGCGCATTGCGGAACATGTCGAGCTGTTCCCTGGAGGGCAGCGAACCGAAAAGGAGCAGATAGGCGACCTCTTCAAAACCGAAGCGGTTCTCTCTTTCGCAGGCGTCGATGATCTCTTGGATGTTGATGCCGCGGTATTTCAGCTTGCCCTTTTTCGGCACGCGTTCGCCGTCGTCGATATAGTAGCCTTCCACGGAGCAGATCTTGGTCAGGCCGGCCATGACGCCGGTGCCGTCCGGGTTGCGCAGGCCGCGCTTGACGCCGTATTTCCAAAAATCGTCCGGGTTGATCTGGCTTTTGCGCTCGATTTTGCTGCACATGGATTCCAGCAGCTCCGGCGCGATCGGATTGAACAACGTATTTGCCATCCGGGAGTTCCTCCTGTTCTTTATCGGCTGGGTTCATTTTACAGCCTATCGTTCAAATTTAGCTTAAAAAGTAATTTCTATATATTATATTTCATATCTATAAGAAAGTCAATTCACTGAATCAACAAAGGATGAAAGCAAAATGAAGAATTCCTTGGTTCTTGTGCTCATTTTGGTTCTTTGCATGGCGGCGTGTCCGTTTGCGGCGTCTCCGCTGCAGCGTCTTGCCCGAACAGCGTCGACCGAACAGACAAAAGACGCTGCCTTAACGCTGCTGCGCACCGCGACCGGCAAAACCGAAACGCTGCCGCTGCGCGTCTATCTTTGCGGCGTGCTGGCCGCCGAGGCCGACCCGCAGACCGAGCCGCAGGCGCTGCAGGCGCTCTGCGTTGCCTGCCACAGCTATACACTCTTTTGGCAAGCACAGGGGAAAACGCTGTCGGACGACCCGGCAGTCTGTCAGGGCTATTGGGACGACGGCATGTGCCGCGCCGCCTGGGGCGACGCCTATGACAGCCGGATGCAGCGCTTGCAGGAAGCGCTGGACGCCGTTGAAACCGAAACGCTGCAATACAAAGGCTCGCCGATTCTTGCCGCCTATCACGCGCTCTCGCCGGGCAAAACGGAAAGCGCCGCTGCGGTCTGGGGCAAAAAGCTTCCCTATCTGCAGTCGGTCGTCGCCGACGGCGACGTGCTTTCGCCGAAGGTGGAACAGACTGTGTCATTCACCAGGGAGGCGTTTGAAAAAGCGGCGGCCAGGCTGAAAGGCACAAACCTCCAAACAACAACGCGCACGCCCGTGGGCAAATGCGTAACCACCGAAAGCGGCTTTGTCAAGCGCATCCGCATCGGGGACAGGGCGTGCAGCGGCGCCGCGGTGCGTGACGCGTTCGGGCTGCCCAGCGCCTTTTTCACGCTGAAGCAAACGAACGACGGCTTTTCGTTCACCGTGCGCGGGATCGGTCACGGCGTCGGGATGAGCCTCAACAGCGCCGACTTCATGGCGCGGCAGGGCAGCGATTACAGGGAGATTCTGGCGCATTTTTATCCCGGGGCAAAGCTGGTAAGGGAGGAAGGGAATGCGGGATTGAGGGATTAAGGGATTAAGGCAATACACCGCCCGCACAAACTGATTGTGCGGGCGGTGATGGTTTATTTTGTAACCATAATCAGGCGAAATGGAATATTGGCCTTTTCACAAAATGAAATACAGGATTTCGTCCCTTTGGATTCTCCGTCCCAAAACGCAATCACCTGATCTGCCTGCCGCAGCATTTCCTGATTGCGCAGAATCGGTGCGGCCTTGCCAAAGCGTGCGTATTGCGGCAAAAACTCAAAAAGCGGGATGTTGTGTTCGTCTGCAAACCGGCGCACACATTGATCTACCCCAACCGCACCGCCGGACAAGAGCGCCGTTGTCTGCAAGGGCAGCACAGATGAGATTTGCAGATCCGATAGCAAGATGCTTCTTGATTCAATCACAGCAACTTTCAAAACAATGTCCTCGATTTAGATATATTTTAAACGCATTATGTGTTCATTTCAAACATTATAGCACAGAATGAGCATAAAATAAATACATAATAAATCTATTTTGCGAGGTTTTTATGGCTGTGAAAAGTTTATCCATTCGCATTGATGAAACGCTTCTGCACAAACTGCATGTTGTCGCCGATTATGAGGGCCGCAGCGCAAACAGTGAGATTTTGATTCTGATTCGGGATGCTGTTGAAGCGTTTGAAGAAAAGCACGGACCCATTGAAAATAAGAATAAAAACGAATAAGCTAAAAATGAATAAACAATTTGAGGCTGCTGCCGGTATGGCAACAGCCTCTTGTTTTGTCCTTTTCCCATCACAACTGCACCGTGCGCGTGGCAAAGAAAGCGATTTCCGCGTCGTCGTGGCTGGTGAAGAGGATCAGCTTGTCCCGAAACGCTTCCTTCAGCAGCGCCATGATCTTCTCCTTGCGCGCCGGATCGACGCCCTTGAAGGCTTCGTCCAACAGCAGCAGATCAGGCGAAGCGGCCACGGCGCGGGCCAGCGCCACGCGGCGGCACATCCCGCCGGATAGGGCGGCCGGGTCATCCTCCATGACGTCCCCGAGACCGAACGCAGTCAGCCAATAAACAGCCGCTTTTTCATCGGCGCAAAGGGCGACGTTGTCTTTCGCCGTGAGCCAGGGCAGCAGCCGATCCTCCTGAAAGACCAGGGTCGTTTTGCAGCCGGGCGGCAGCGTAATCGTCCCCGCAGACGGCTGTTCCAGCCCGACAATCAGGCGAAACAGCGTGGTTTTTCCCTTGCCGGAGACGCCTTTGATGCAGACGCGCTCCCCCGCTTTTGCAGCAAGAGAAACGTGTTCCAATATCGGCTGCCCCGGAAGGTAGGAAAACGAAAGATCACTGATTTTCAGCACGGTGCTTCCTCCCCTCCATCCGCCGAATCGCACGGCGCAGCACCCGCTCGAGCAGCACCGACAGCAGCACAACAACCGCCGTCCAGGCAAACAGATCGGGCGTTTCCAGATTGATTTTGGCGCGGTAGAGATGATAGCCCACCGAGCTGTTCGACATGGCGATCACCTCCGCCGCCACGCCGGCCTTCCACGAGAGTCCCATCGCCGTGGCGGCGCCGGCTGCAAAATAGGGCAGGACGGAGGGCGCGTACACCTTGGAAAGCACCTTGCGGCGCGGCAGACGGAACACCTGCGCCATCTCCAGAAGGCCGCGGTCGGTTTGGCGAATCCCCTCGAGCACGTTGGCCCAGATCACCGGCAACACGATCAAAAAGGTGATGAACACCGGCACCAGATCCTTTTGCAGCCACACGAGCGCAAGGATGATGAACGACGCCACGGGCGTGGCCTTGACCACAGCCAGCAGCGGCGCGAACAGCCGCTCAAGGAGCCTCGACTTTGCCGTGGCGGCGCCGAGCAGAAGCCCGCAGCAGACGCCGCAGCAAAAGCCGGCCGACACGCGCAGCAGCGTCAGGCCGATGCTTTGCCAGAACGGCAGTGTCACGCACAACGCGCCCAGCCGTTTTGCCGCTTCGAGCGGCGAGGGCAGCAGCAGCGGCTGATGAACCAAAAGCGAAAGCCCTTGCCAGACCAAGAGCCAGAACGCGGCAGCGGCAAGGGTTTTCATGCTGTTTTTAAGCCGGTCGTTACGCGCCATAATAGAGCGCAGCCGGGGGCAGGGCGCCGCCGACGGAGGTCGGATCCGCGGCAAAGAGCACCTGATAGTTTTCGTCCGCAATTTGCTGCATCTGGGCGCCTTCGATGAAGACGATGTTGCAGCGGCCGATGACCTCGTTGGCCTTCTGCGTCTTTGCGGCCGCCTGTTTCTTCTCGGCGGTATCGGCCGGAATCGAGAACAGCGCTTCGTCCACGATCTCCTGTTCCACCATCTTGGTGCTTGCCGTCTGCGCGTCGGTGTTGACCTTTTCCACCGAAGAGCGCGCATCCTGCAGGAAGGCCTTCACGCCGTCGGGATTCCCGTCGATGAACGCCTTGCGCGCAATCACACAGCCCTGCGCCAGGCGGGAGTCCGGATGCGCCTCGTTCCAGACGTCGGTCAGGCTCAACGCCACGGTCACGGCGCTGTTCTTGCTTGCGGCAACCGTCACGAACGGCTCCGGCAGCACGGCGATCTTGCATTCGCCGGACACGATCTTCGCGGCGAGCTCGCTGTGTTCGCTGAGATATTCCACCTTCACGTCGGAAAGACCGTTGGCCGCAAGCAGATCGGCAAGAATATATTCGGGCGTAGCGCCCTGACCGGTCGCATAGACCGTTTTGCCTTTGAGGTCAGCCAACGTGCTGACGGTTTCGCCGTTGGTCAAAAGATAGAGCACGCCGAGGGTGTTGATTGCCAGCATCTGCACGCCGCCGTTCGTCTTTTTATAAAGATTCGCGGCAAGATTCAGCGGACAGGCGGCAATATCCACCTTGCCCGTGGCGAGCAGCGTTGCCACCTCGGTGGGGTCGCTCGTCAGCGTGAACGCATAGGTATCGCTGTCCATCATGTGAACCATGCCCATACCCGTGGGGCCCTTGATGGCGGCGACCTTGATCGTTTCGCCCTTGTATTCCGCAGGCGCTTCGGTCGTCACGGCCGGGTCTGTCGTGTCGGGCGTTTCGGTTTTGCCGCAGGCGGCAAGCGAGAGCACAAGTGCCAGCGCAAGCAACAGGGCAAACAGTCGTTTTGGAAGTTTCATCATTATTTCGTCCTTTCTGTCAGGCATTTATTTTTGCAAAAGCAGCGAGAATCTCGCGGTCAACCAGCCGCACGTTTTTGCCGTCGCGGCGCACAGCGCCGCCCGCTTCCAATGAATCGAACGCCCGGTAAAGCGAGGCGCGGCCGATATCCAGCGACACGGCAAGCTGACTCATGGAGCGATCCAGCTCATAGGTTTTGTAATCGCCGAAGCAAAGCAGCAGGTAGTTTGCCAGCCGGCTTTCCGCCGAGCCGCCGGTGAACGAATCGATCCGCCGGTTCAGATAGTGGATGCGCTGGGACAGATAGCGAATCAGGCTGATGGTAAATCCGCTGTCCTGTTCCATGAGCTGCACCACGGCCGCCTTGGAGATATAGGCCACGACGGACTGCTTGCAGGCGACGATTTCGCCCGGAAAGCGTTCGGCGGAAAACAGGAACGCGCAGCCGAATACATCGCCCGCACGCAGCCGCGAAATCATCAGCGCGCCGCTGTGGCGCTGCACCTTGGCTTCGCCCTTGAGCAGAAAGCCGACGGCGCAGCGATAGGTTTCCGCCGAACAGATGACATCGTCGCGCGCATAGGAAACGAATTCCACCTGCGCATCCGTCAGCAGGGCGGAGAGGCGTTCGCGCCTGACACCGGAAAACAGCTCGTTTTCCTGCAGCGCGTTCAGAAATCTGCCGTTGACTGCCATAATGGCTCCCTTCTTTTTGTCTCATTTGGAACAAATTCATTATAGCACAGCGCACGGTTCTTGTCAAGCCATCCCCCAAAAAAAGATCTCGGGTCAAGGGGTGTTTTCACCTTCAAACAGCGGCTGCAGCCGTTCCCGGAAGCGCCGCGGGGTTTCGCCGAATTCTTCGCGGAAGCAGCGGATAAAATAGCTTTCGGAGCAAAAGCCGAGGTCATAGGCGATCTCTGACAGGCCCTTGCCCGTCAGCAGCAGTTCACGGGCGGCATAGAGACGCTGAGAACGGATATAGACGCTCAGCGGCACCCCGACATGCCTTTTGAACAGGGCGCAAAGATAATCGGGCGACAGGGCACATGCCTTTGCCAGCACGTCGGCGGTCAGCCGGCTGTGCAGGTTGGTCTGGATATAATGCAGGCACTTGCGCACCGCCTGCGGCGCATCCCGACCGAAGCGGCTGTCACGCACGAGCGCCGTGATCTGCAGGCACAGCAACTGCAGAAAGCGCAAAATCTCCTGCGGGTCGCGCATCCGGTCAATCTCCAGAATGCTTTCGTCCGAACGGTTGAAGGCGGTCGTCTCGTCCAGCCCGCCCTGAATGGCGCAGCGCGTGGCCAGCGTGATGCAGCAGACCGCCCAATACTGCATCTGGCGCAGCGGATCGTTCGAGAGCTTGCCCGCAACAACCGTCTGGCGCAGCAGCGTTTGCATCAAAGCGCCGACGCGTTCCACATCGCCGGCGCGGATACAGCTGTAAAAGAGCTGCTCGGTCTCATACGGCGTATGGGTGCGTCCGCTCTCGCGCTGCAAAAACAGCGTTCTTTCTTCCAGCACCTCGATTGCGGCCGGTTGTTCCTTCATTCGTCATTCCTCCCCTGTTCAGTATACCACATTATTTCAAAAATACAACTTAATTTTATTATTATTCACTTAATTTTTATATCTTTATTCCGCTTCTGCGGTTACAATAGACAATGAAAGAAACGGCGAAGAGCGCCGACAAAAAGGAGAATGGTTATGCAGTACCCCGAAATCGTGGAAAAGCTGACGCTGACACAAAAAGCAAAATTCGTTTCCGGCACCGACTACTGGCATCTGGCCTCGGACGAGGCGCTCGGCCTGCCGCAGATCATGGTCACCGACGGCCCGAACGGCCTGCGCAAGCAAAACCCCAACGGCGACGGCGTGGGACTCGGCAACTCCTATCCCGCAACCGCGTTCCCCAATTCCGCCACCCTCGGCTGCTCGTGGGACCCGGATCTGATCGCCCGTGAAGGCAAAGCGCTGGGCGAGGAATGCCTCAAAGAGCGCGTTTCCGTGCTGCTCGGCCCGGGCACCAACATCAAGCGCGCCCCCACCTGCGGCAGAAACTTTGAATATTTCTCGGAAGACCCCTATCTGTCCGGCAAATGCGCCGCCGCCTGGATCAACGGCGTGCAGAGCATGGGCGTGGGCGCCTCGCTCAAGCATTTTGCCTGCAACAGCCAGGAAGCGTTCCGCATGGTCGTGGACGAAATCGTGGACGAGCGTGCGCTGCGCGAGCTCTATCTGACCGCGTTCGAGATTGCCGTGAAGGAGGGCAAGCCCTGGACGATCATGAACTGCTACAACCGGGTCAACGGTCTTTACGGCTCCGAGCAGGTGCATCTGCAGCAGGAGATTGCCCGCGGCGAATGGGGCTTCGACGGCCTGTTCGTCACCGACTGGGGCGCTTCGGTGGATCGTGTGCCGGGTCTCAAGGCCGGCACCGACCTCGAAATGCCCTCGAGCGGCGATTACAACGAAAAGAAGATCGTTGCTGCCGCGGAAAGCGGCGAGCTGCCGATGGATGTGCTGGACGCAGCGGTGGACAACGTGGTCGCGCTGATCATGAAGAGCAAGCCGCAGCTGGAGCAGGCGCACGACTTTGACCAGCCGGCGCACCACGCGCTGGCGCAGGAGGTTGCGGAACAGTCCATGCAGCTGCTCAAGAACGACGACGGCATCCTCCCGCTCAAGAAGGGGCAAACATTCGCCCTGATCGGCGAAATGGCAAAATTCCCGCGCTATCAAGGCGCCGGCTCTTCGGTCGTCAATCCCTTCAAGATTGACAACGCCTATTGGGAGCTCGGCAAACGCGGCGCGAACTTCACCTATGCCAAGGGCTACGACAAGGGCCGGGACGTTGTGGACGACGCGCTGGTGGCCGAAGCGGTGCGCCAGGCGAAGGAAGCCGACGTCGCGGTGGTGTTTGCCGGCCTCACGGAAGAATTTGAGGGCGAAGGCTATGACCGCGAAGACATCCGCATGCCCTATTGCCACAACAACCTGATTCTGGAAGTGGCCAAAGCCAACCCGAATACGGTTGTGGTGCTCTCCGGCGGCAGCGTGGTCGAAATGCCGTGGCTCGGCGAAGTCAAGGGTCTGCTCAATGCCGGTCTCGGCGGCGAAGCGGGCGGCGCGGCCGTGGCGCGGATTCTGCTCGGTGAAATCAACCCCAGCGGCAAAACGACCGAGACCTATCCCCTTTCGTTCAAAGAGAACCCGACCTACGGCAACTATCCCGGCGGCCCGGTCACGAGCGAGCACCGCGAGTCGATCTATCTCGGCTACCGCTATTACGACGCCGCGAAGAAGGACGTCCTCTTCCCGTTCGGCTTCGGCCTTTCCTACACCACGTTCGCCTACAGCGATCTGAAGCTTTCCAAAAAGACGCTGAAGGAGACCGACACGCTGACGGTCTCCTTCAAGGTGACCAACACCGGCGACCGCGCCGGCGCCGAGGTCGCGCAGCTCTATGTGGCCGATCAGGAAAGCACGATCTTCCGCCCGGCGCAGGAGCTCAAGGGCTTCCAGAAGGTTTGGCTGGAGCCGGACGAAAGCAAGGAAGTCACCCTCACGCTTGACAAGCGCGCGTTCGCGTTCTTCAACGTGAACACCAACGATTGGTGCGTGGAAAGCGGCAAGTTCGACATCCGCGTCGGCGCCTCCTCGCGCGACATCAAGCTGCAAAGCACGGTCACCGTCAAGGCAGACGCGGTCGAGATTCCCGATTACCGCGAGAGCGCGCCCGCCTATTACAACGATGTTGCCAACATCAGCCGCGCCGACTTCGCCGCGCTCTACGGCCCTCTGCCCGCCAACGAACGCGAGAGCGGCAAGCCGATCGACATCTACTGCTGCCTGCACGACGCGATGGACACCAAGTGGGGCGGCCGGATCTGCAAGCTGATTTCCGGGGCGGTGAGCAAGTTCGGCTCCGCCGAAAACGGCGACGGCAAGATGATCGCCGCGATGGCGCTGCAGATTCCGATCCGCAACTTCATCGCCATGTCGATGGGCGTCTTTTCGGAAGAGATGGCGCAGGGCCTTTTGGAGATTCTCAACGACGACAAATCCTCGGCCAAGGGTCTGGGCAAGCTGCTCAAGGGCATCCCCTCGGCCATCGCCAAGCTGCCCGCACTGCTGAAGGCGATCTGAGCGGCAAATAAAACGCGAAAGCAAACAGCTCCCCCATGCGTCAAAGTTGAATCCACGGCGGTGTTCCTTTTCCTTTTGGAAAGAAAAGGAACCAAAAGAAAACCCCGCACCAAGTGTGAAACAAAAAGCTGATTTTTGAAAAAAGCTTGCATAAGTTTTCCCGCCGATATAGACAAATCAGAAAAAATATGCTAAACTGTACGTAACTTTTCAAAAAGGGGTTGACAGGCATGGCGGCATATGCGACAATGGCTTTAGCAAGCAAGCAAGCAAGCAAGCCGTAACTCTGTCCTTTTTGAATCACCTTTGAAAACCCGGCTGTAACAAGGCGTGTGCTTTGTTGCGGCCGTTTTTTATTCCAAAAACACTGCCTGGGCGCATAAGCAGGCAAAAAGGAGGTAACCTTATGCAAAAATCTATCATCCGTAAACCCATCAGCATCCTGCTGTCCCTGCTGCTGGTGCTGTCCGTGTTCGGCGGCATGGCGTTCACCGCTTCTGCGGTCGCTACCGGCACATTTGGCGACGCGACCTGGACGCTGGACAACAACGGCCTTCTGACCGTGTCCGGCACCGGTCCGTTTTCACCGAGCGGCAGTGATTGGTTTAACAACGTAAGTCCGCAAGTCAAGTCTGTTGTGATCGGCGACGGCATTTCCTCGGTTTCAGGGTTCTCTTCCTGCAACGCGCTGAAGTCCGTTGAAATCGGCAACGGCGTTACACAGATCTCGATTGGGGCATTCAATATCTCGGGTACGCTGACAAGCGTAAAGCTTGGCAAGAATTTGCGTGTCATTGGCCAAAGAAATGATCCTTTGGTGAACTGTTTGTCCACGATCGATGTGTCAGG
>JAEEGL016828821.1_pt1 | contig 12878 bp, 7 predicted proteins | sample 9134231 | NCBI WGS metagenome assembly JAEEGL01 (sample SAMN16246548, study PRJNA631951) | gut metagenome | biome: gut microbiome; feature: rumen; material: fiber-attached | host: Bos | place: Iran: Karaj | collected 2018-10
CGGCCGCAATGAAACCCCACTGCCAGCCGGCCGCCGCCACGATGAAACCCGTGGCGATCATCGTGAGCGCCTTGCCGAAAGAGGGTGTGGAACTGAAGATGCTGTACATCGTTCCGCGCCGGTTCAGCGGGAACCAGCGGGACAGGCTGATGGTGCCGGGAGGCGCCCCCATCGACTGCATCCAGCCGTTCATGCCCCAAAGGAGGGTGAACAGGATGAGCGTCACGACGGAACCCAGTCCCAATGGCCCGTGCAGCAGGCCCAGGACGCCCAGCAGCAGGTTCACCGCCGCGGATATCCCGAGGCCCCAGGCCATGAAACGCCGGATGTTGCAGTAATCCGCGATGAAGCCGTTGGAGAACTTGCCCACCGCATAGATGAAATAGAAGGCCGATCCGATCAGACCCAGCTGCCCGGCCGTGAGCACGCCCCCGTCAATCATGGGCTGCTTCACCACACCGAGGGTCATCCGGCAGACATAATACATGACATACGCAGCCGTCACACCCCAGAACGTACGGTTCCTGAGACGTTTGTATTCGGCATCCACCCGTTCTGCGGGCACCTTCTCCGCAGAAGGCTTGCTGATTCGGAAATACGTATACAACGACATAGCGGGGCGAAGTTACAAATAATTTGCGACACATTCGCCCAAGTCGGTTCCCTGCCGGTACAGGACGGCCTGCCAGCCGGCGGACCGGGCCCCGTCCACGTTGCGCTGGGAATCATCGACAAAAAGGATCTCTTCCGGGGGAAGGCCGATTTCCGCCGCCGCGGCTTCAAAGATTTCCCGGGAAGGTTTCATCATCTTCATCCGGCTGGAAATGAATTCCTTCCGGAAGACCCGCTTCCAGTCCAAACCGACTTCGTCATAGATTCTGTGCATCAGGACGACGGAAATCTCGTTGTTGTTGGACAGGCAGTAGAGGGGGTACTTCTCCGCCAGGCGCTCCAGCAGCGTCACCTTGGCCGGGTCCATCCCGACAAGGAGTCCCGCCATCGCACGGTCCACGTCTTCCGGCGTGCAGCCGGGCCGCGATTCCCGCAACACTTCTGCACGGAACTCGTCGGCCGTAATCTCCCCGGCCTCCATCGCCCCGTAAATCCCTTTCTGGTGGCTCAAGTCCAACAGTTCCGTAATCCTTTCGTACCCGAGGATCTCCCGGAACGCCCGGATGCTCCGGTCCGCGTCCAGGTCGATGAGCACGCCGCCCAAATCAAATACAATCGCTCTAACCATAGCGTTGCAAAGATAGGGATTCTTTCGGAAAATCCGGGAAAAGCACTACCTTTGCGACGTTGTTTCATGAACGATATGTGGTGGCTTCTGGCTTTCGTTTCCGCCGCCCTGCTGGGCTGCTATGACTCCGCGAAGAAGTTTTCGCTCTCCGGGAATGCCGTCATTCCGGTCCTTTTCCTGAACACGGTCCTGTCGGCCCTCATCTTCTCCCCGTTCCTGTTCTCCTCCGGTTTCGGCGGCTGGGAGGTTCAGAAATATATCCTGCTGAAGAGCGCCCTGGTGCTTTCTTCCTGGATGGCGGGGTATTTCGCGATGAAGCATCTGCCGCTCACGATCGTGGGGCCGGTCAATGCCACCCGCCCGGTCCTGGTGCTCCTCGGCGCCATCTTCCTGTTCGGGGAACGGCTCAACGGACTTCAGTGGATCGGTGTCGCCCTGGCGGTCACGGCTTATCTCCTCCTGCGCGCTTCCGGTCGGAAAGAAGGCATCGGAACCGGGAACAAGTGGCTCCTGTGCCTGATTCTCGCCGTTATCCTCGGCGCCGCCAGCGGCTTGTATGACAAGTACTTGATGTCGCCCGAGCACCTGGGGCTGGACCGGAAGCAGGTCCTCAGTTGGTACACACTTTACCAGGCCGGGATGATGGCCGTAGTCACTGCCTTCCTGTGGTATCCGGTCCGGCAAAAGACAACGCCTTTCCGCTGGAAATGGGCCATCCCGCTCATCAGCCTCTTCCTCTGCGGGGCCGATTATGTCTATATGGAAGCGCTCTCCCAGCCCGATGCTCTCATCGCGGTCGTATCGATGATCCGCCGCGGCAGCGTGCTCGTGAGTTTCGCCATCGGCGCCTGGATCCTCAAGGAGAAAAACCTCAAGTCCAAGGCGCTGGACCTGGGACTCCTGCTGCTGAGCATGGTGTTCCTCTACCTGGGGTCCAGGTAGGTGCCGGCCCCGCGACGGTTCAAAGGAAAAAGAAAAAGAGTGCCGCCCAGGCCATCGGGATGCCTTTGCAGTGACCGATGGTCCTGTAGTTCGAATCCTGCACCGTACCGTCTGATTTAACGTGGCCGATGGTCCTGTAATTCGAATCCTGGACGGTACCGTCAGATTTGATGTATCCTACGTTTTTATAGTTCTCGTTCTGGACGGTTCCGTCCGGCTTCAGGTGGCCGATGGTTTTGTAATTGGAGTTCTGGATCGTCCCGTCCCCTTTGATATAACCAATCGTATGGTAGTTCGAATTCTGGATGGTACCATCCGACTTGATATGGGCAACCGTCTTGTAATTCGAATCCTGGACCGTCTGAGCCCGGACACCGAGCGCAGACAACGTAATCAACAGAAGGATAAAAAAGACTTTCCGCATACTCTTTTTCCTGCAAAAACCGGTCCGCGAATAAAGTGCCGATTGCCACGGATGTCCTGCCGGACCATTTCATCAGGAGCCGTAATCCCCCGGGGAAATCCTGATGATGACCCCGGAGGAATTCGTCGGAAGGATGACGCGGTAAGTCTATTCAGGATAACTTACTGCTGGAACACGGCAGAAGAATACGCGCCCAGGGTAAAGGAAGTACCTGAGACCGTGACAGAACCGTTGGATACCAGCAATTCGTCCAGCTTATAACCGGAAACGGAGACCGGAGCGGGTGACGAACCGAAATTATGGGCGACCAAAACGGTATTCGTTCCGGAGGTACGGGTCCATAAGGCGACGGAGGCAACATCGGACTTCACTTCCTGCAGGTCGCCGGAAGCAAGGGCCTCCGATGTGTTGCGGGCCTTGGCGAAATTGCGGTATACCTGAAGGACGGAGGTCTTGGATGCCTGTTGTGATTCAACGGAAATGTCGGCCGTCAGCATGTTGTCGTCCACCTTGTTGTTCAAAGCAGCCTTCGGGACCGCACCCGACCGGGTCCATTTGATGGGAGTACGGATATATTCGTCTCCTCCTGACTTGGTACCCCAATACCCCAATTCCTCTCCTTGGTAAATGAAAGGCTTACCCGGTGAAGTCAGCAGCACGGCCGCTGCCAGTTTCTCCTTGTCTGCGCTCTTCCCCAAGTCGCTGCCTGCACGGTCTTCGTCGTGGTTGGAGAGTTTGATCGCATCGATGAAATTTGTCCGTTGCTTCCTGAACAAGTCACGGAAATAGTTGACCGTTGCGGCAAAATCATCTCCTTTTCCCTTTTGGATCCGATCCTTCAACGTCCACCAGAAATAGAAGTTGAAATTGGACGGAAGTCCCTTGTAATAGGGGGCCATCTTCTGGACATCATCCGCCCAGGCTTCACCCACCATGTAGATGTCCCCCTGGCCACCCCGGGCTTTGTAAGTCTGGTTGCAGCGGTCATACCACTGCTTGAGGAAGGTGGTATTCGCCGTCGTGCGATTCTGGTATATCCACAGAACAGCATCCAGCCGGAGACCGTTTACGCCCATATTGATCCACTTGTCGGCAGACTCGGCCAGCGCCTTGAAAGCGGGAGACTGGGACGCACTTGCATAGGGTCCATAATTCAGGTCGGGCATCGACTTGTCGAAGCTGGCGAAATATTGTATACTGGTGCCGCCGAAAGTGATGTCATTCGGAGACGTATTATTGATAGGGAACGGTTCTCCGAAAGTCACGCTTCCGCCATTACCGCCCCATTTGGACCCTGAAGACCAGTCGGTTTTCGTACAGATGAGAAAACCCCATTCCGTGTCCATGTCCAACGTGATTTCATGAATGTTGGAGCCCGTTTCATACATCCCACAGTGCTCCGTGATGCTGCCATACCACAACCAGCACTTCGGATTGGATTTGTTGGGTGCCTGGGCATCCTCTGTCGTCTCGGTGACAGTTACGGTCCTGGCTCCCATATCTACCTTGATATGGACACGGCCTTTATATCCCAGGTTGCCGCTGGAAGCCATATGCCATCCACCCATTCCCGGAGATGTCCCTCCTCCATAATTGTCTATCTTTCCCGCCTTGACATCCTCCTCGGGATTGTTGGAAAGGACGTAGAAACTCCGATAAGGGCTGTTTTCATCGGAAATGGCGCTTTGGAACCATTCTCCTTTGCCGGAATGGTTCAACACGTAGTCCATATAAATGTCTATCCCCTTCTCCCCGGATTTCCGGATCAGTTCCTGGAAATCGGCCTCAGTCCCCAGTTTGGGATTGATCGAACTGTAATCCAGCACATCATATCCGTGATAGGATGCCGATGTCTGGACCGGGGAAAGCCACAGGGCAGATACACCCAGACCGTCCAGATAGTCCAGATGATTGATAATACCCCGCAAGTCCCCCCATCCGTCACCGTCACTGTCAGCAAAACTGTACACATTGACCTGATAGGTAATGTCCGCCAGCTTGTCGGTTTCCACCTCCTGGGGATCGGGATCCTTTGGCTCATCCGGAACGATCTTCGGCGGCTTTTCGCAGGTAATCAGCATCCCGGCTGCAAAAAGGAATAACAGGTATCGGACTATTAACTTTTTCATAATACTGCAAATATATAAAAAAGATGGTATTGGCAAGCCGGGGTCCGGTCAGGGGCCCCGGCCCGATTGGACAATTAGATGTCGAAGGTTACCTTGGTGAACGGATTGCCGTCCTTGTTACCCCAGACACTCACGCTGATCGTGTTGCCGGTAGCAGCAGGAAGGTCCGCACGAGGGAAGGCGATTTCAGTCTCCACCGCATCCTCGGTCACCACACCGGCACACTTCACGTGGTCGATGGACATGCCCTTGGCCGTTCCGGGAGGCGTCTCACGGAAAACCGGAGCGGTAGCGCTGCCGCCAAAGATGTACAGGTAGGTGTAGGCCTCGAAGTTACCGTGGGCGTTCTCGGCATTATCACCGGTTTCGGGATTGTTGTCCATGTCGAAATCATAGTAATAATATCCGGTCTTGTTGGATTCACCGCCCCAAAGCTGGTCCCAACGGCCCTGCTTTGCCCGCTTGATGTAGATGTAGATGTTCTCTGCATCCGCAGCGCCCTTCACTTCCGTGATATAAGCGGCGCTGGAGGCATCAACCTCCTGGACGGTGCCGGTGATGCCGGCCCAGTCGGACATGTTGCCGTCGATGGTAATGCTGACGGCGGGCTGGCCGCCAGCCTTTTCTACGACGATGGTTTCCGCCTGACGGTCATAAGTGACGACATACGTATCCTCTGAAGGAAGAGCGATGTTGTCACCGCCGGCAACGGCTTCAAACGGCTCGCCAAGGGCGACCAGGGTACCGCCACGGTCAACACCCCAGGCATGGTTCATGCGAAGCTTGAACGAACCGCTCATCTTCACGGCAGGGCTGACCCACTTGCCGTCCGTAAGAGTCATGTCAATATCCGACTCCCAGTCCCCATTCACGCCGATCAGAGACCAGAGTTCATCGGGAGCTTCCCCCGTGTACTCTCCAAACAAGGTAATCATTTCGTTCTCGGGGTCATAGGAAACAGAGATCTTGGCATCACGCCCCACGACAATGTTCGCTCCTCCCTGGGTTACGGCGAAAGGTTCCCCAAGTTCGCTGAAAGTGCCGCCGCGGTCGACGGACCAAGTCTCGTTCATACGGATCTTGATGGCATCCTCGGACGTGATCTCGAGTTCATCGCTGACCAGCTTTCCGCTTTCGTCCTCATACATGATCTTGTCCGGAGCGCCCCAGCCGTTGATGGTTCCGACAACACCCCAGTAGCTGAGCTCGGAACCGGCCGTCATCACGAAGAGGACCTCGCTGTCGGGACGGTACCAGATGTCATAGTTGCCTGCGACACCCGGCTTGATGTTATCCCCGTCCTGTACAGCCTTCACGGCATGGCCCACAGCGGTACGGCCGCCACGGTTCACACCCCAGTCACTCTTGTAGCGGAGCTTGATCTCATCGTTTTCGGTAAGGGCGATGTTCCTTGCAACGAGGAACAGCCCGTCTTCCTTAAGGATGATGTCCGGGGATTCGCCCCAACTCGTGATGGTTCCGACCAGGCCCCAGCCCGTCTCATCGATGACGATGGTCTCAGCCGTCGGATCGTAGGTAACCACATAGTTGCCTTCCGGCACACTGATGTTGCCGCCACCTGCAACGGCCTCGAAAGGCTCGCCCACTGCAGTAAAGGTACCGCCACGGTCGTTGTTCCAGGCGTGGTTCTCACGGATCTTGAATTCGCCCGTGATCTTGGTCACCGGGCTCACCCACTTGCCATCGGTAAGGGCCATGTCGATATCGGTTTCCCAGTTACCGTTCACGCCGATCAGCGACCAGACCTGGCCGTTGGAAATGGTGATGGTGAGGTCGTTGGTGTTCAGCACAACCTTCCAGAAGCCGGCGCCGATCTTGATGTTGGCGCCACCGGCAACGGCCGCAAACGGCTCATCGAGGGCAGCGAAGACACCACCGTAGTCCTCGTCCCAGGCGCCATCCTTGCGCCACTTGAACTCAGTGTCGCCTTCGGCGGTGATATACGCCGTCCAGACGCCGTTGTCTTCGGTCGCCAGGATGTCATTCTCCCAGTCGCCGTTCAGGCCTATGATGTTCCAGCCGGTCACTGCCGGCGGTTCAGGACCGGGATCATCACCGCCGCCGATCAGGCCACTCTTGCCGCCGAGGGTTTCGACGACCTTGAACAGTTTGGCTTCCGGATTGACAAGGAGATCATACGCACCGTCGAGGGCGACAGCGAGATTCTTGCCGCCGGCGGAGGCCGGATACTCGGTATCCAGTTCGCAGATGAACGGCTCGACGTCGCCTTCGGCACCGAAGTTCTCACCCCATGCCTGGTCCTTGCGGAACTTGAACTGGTCGGTAGCCTTCAGCTCGACACCTTCGGCAACATGCCATTCACCATTGGTGGTCATGGCGATATCCTTGTCCCAGTTCATTTCAAAGCTCTCAATGGCACCGATCACGCTCCAAGGGGAATCCTCGTCGAAACCAGGATAGGTGACGAATGCCTCGAGCACGGTGAACGTACCGGCATCGGTGTCCAGCAGGAGGTCATAGACGCCCTCGGCAGCAACACCCAGGTTCTTACCGCCGGCAACAGCGACATACTCAGTCCCCAGTTCGCAGACGAAAGGTTCAACGTCGCCTTCGCCACCGAAGTTCTCACCCCATGCGTGATCCTTGCGGAACTTAAACTGGTCCGAAGGCGTCAGTTTTACGTTGCGGGCGACATGGCGGCCGCCGTCGGTATACATGACGATATCCTTGTCCCAGTTCAAGCCGGCACTGGCGATGGAACCCGTGACGCCCCATGCGGACACATCCTTGAAGTCGATCCAAGGGTTGGACGGGGTGGCGGGCAATTCATAGCCGGAAACGTCACCGGTATTCTTCGAGTCGATGACGAAGTTGGCCACGGCAAGAGTGGCACGGACGATAAAGGAGAAACTGCAGGCAGCGCCTTCTTCCACGCCCTCTGCCGCCAAGGCCTTGTTCAAGGCCGACTTGGATACGGAGAGGACACCCTCTTCCTTCTCGGAGGTCGCGAGTTCGGCTTCTACAGCCTTGCCATCCACATTGGTAAGTACGATACCGTGTACGGCCTTCTGGATACCTTCAGCGAACTGGGCGGCCGTGTAGTGCACGGCGAGTGCGTTGTCGGTGATTTCATAATCATTGACAACAGGCGCCACGACGTCGGAAGGGTCGAAAATGATCTTGTCTTCTTCTTTCGCGCAGGAGAAAACCGTCAAAGCAGCCAACCCTGCGGCAATTATGGATAATACTTTCTTCATAGCGGGGATCTATTAATAACCGGGGTTCTGTTCGAGGTTGCCGTTGGCGGCGCGGTCGGACTCCAGAATCGGATAAATCCAGCGGTTCTTGTCGGAATCGAAGATGCCCAGACGGATCTCGTCCTGGCGGCGCTGGCCTTCCCAGAGGTACTCGACAGCCTTGTCCTTAAGGATGTCTTCAACGGAAAGGGAGGCCTTGGTAGTGAGGCCGGCACGGTTACGGAGCGCCCTGATATAACCTACAGCAGTAGCATCAGAGGTGGTGCCGCCGTGGAGACGGGCATCGGACTCAGCATAGATGTAGTACATTTCCGGAAGGCGGAAGATGGCAAAATCGGCACTGGAAAGTTTCCAGTCGTCACTGTCGTCACCACCGCGTTTGTACACATATCCGTCGGACCTCATGCTGGTCCACTTCCAGACTCTCCAGCCGGAGGTGGAAATGGAAGCCTTGTAGTTGGGATCCCCTTGATTGCAGATGAGCAGACGACGGTCACTTTTTTCCGGATCAAAGCCAAGGCCGTTTCCATCCCAGTTGACATCGCTGAGAACGGCATCGTTCTCCGTCAGGAATTCAGGATTCAGGTGATAACCGTTCCATTTTTCCGGGGAAACATAATTCACTTCGGTCACGCCCAGATACTTGGCCACGATCTCGTTCATCTCATCGCTGAAAGCACCGCTGCAGAGGGTCGTGGTACCACCCCAGCTCTGGGCCTTTTCGGCATCATATTCAATGGCGAAGATGAACTCATCGTTGGCGCAGGTCTGGCCGTTATCGTAAAGAAACAGTTCGCGGTAGTTCGGATGCAGACTGTAACCATTGTCAATCACTTCCTTGGCGTACTGCTTAGCGTCCTCCCAACGGGCGGTACCGGTGTATATTTCGGCGTTCAGGTACATACGCGCAAGAAGGGCTTTGACGGCATCCTTGTTGGGACGCGGATACGGAACAGCACCTTTGGCGGGCATGGCGGAATCTTCCTTGAGAAGGTCAAGCAATTGATTCTCGAGCCAGACGAAAAGGTCGGCGCGCTTGATTTGCTTGGGAAGTTCACCGCCGATATTCTCTTCTAGGGCGTGCGGCGGATTGCCGAACAGGTCCATCAGGATATAGTAGAACATGGCACGGTGGAACGTGGCCTCTGCGCGGTACTGGGCGATGGCATCCTTGAAGTCGGTGTGGCCGCGGAGTTCGAGTTTCTGGTCCGTCGTCTGGAGCAGGTACTCGTTCACCAGGGCAATGCCCTTCATACAGCGGGTATACACGGCGATGATGGCATTGTTGTCGGCATTGGTCCAGGTGTGATTGGTGATGTCCATAATGTAGGAGTCACCCCAGCCGATATCCTGGGACTTGGTGGGAAGGTCGTTCATCACCATCCATTGGCGGAGAAGTTCGCTCTGGCCGGCGTCATCGAACGAAAGGTCGGAATTGCCTGCGGAGTTCTGGCTGACAAAGTTGTAGTAGGCGTTGATATAGGCAAGGCCGCTGAGATAACTGGCTTGGTCAACGTAGGCATCCTCCGAAGTGGTGTCATAATCGTTCAGCGGAAGCGTATTCAGGTCCTTGATACAGGAGACGAGCGTTGCAAGCGCAAGAACGGTAACGAGGATATTATTGATCTTTTTCATATTCTGTCTCCCATTAGAAGTTGATGTTCAGGCGAACCGTGTACAGGCGGGGACGGGGCATGAAGTTGCCGTCGACGCCGTCCATGTTCGGGAGTTCGGGATCCAGGCCGGAGTAGTTGGTGAAGGTGCAGACATTCTGCACGGAGCCCGCGACGCGGACGGATTCAGCCCACTTCCTGCCCAGTTTGAAGGTGTAACCCAGATTGATATCGTCAATCTTGAAGAAGGAGGCATCCTCCACCCAGAGATCCGAGTATTCCTGGGCGGTCGACATGACATTCTGCCACTCAGGATAGAGGAAGTCCTTGTTCAGGTTATTGACATAGCCCTTGGCGGTAGCATCCACGATGCCGTAGGAATAGGAATAACCTTTACGGACCTTGTTCAGGGCCCAGTTGCCCAAAGAACCGTGCCCGTTGATGGAGAAGTCCCAGTTCTTGTATCCCACGTGCGTATTGACTCCGAAGAACATCCACGGAGCGGCGCTCTTGTTGGTGATATAACGGTCGGCTTCCGTGATGTTGCCGTCATCGTTCATGTCTGCAAGCATGTTCATGATCGGGCGGCCTTCGGTGTCATACACTTGCTTATAGAGATAATAAGTGAACGGCGAGAGACCCGTCTTGTACAACGAGCTGTAACCTTCGTTCGAACCCATGGTCGTACCCACGTGTACGCCGGGATAGTCATCGTCGAACTCCGTGAGCTTCGTGATGGTGATTTCCTGGAAAGTGACGTTGCCACCCAGGCTCCAATGCCAGTCACGGGTTTCGATGAGGTTGTAGTTGAGATTGATTTCAACGCCCTGGTTGAGCATATTACCGACGTTGGACATGACCCGGTTGGAGAAGTTGGTGCCCAGAGGGGCGCTCACCTCGTTCAGGAGGTCGAAGGTCTCGCGGCGATAGGCTTCGATGCTACCGGTGACGGTTTCGCCCAGGAAGGCGAAGTCGAGGCCAACGTTGAGGGTTTCCGTGGTTTCCCACTTCAATCTCGGATTATAAGCCTGCGGAGAGAAGGTGGCGTAACGCTGTCCACCCATATCGTACATCATGTTCGGAGAGGTGGAGAAGGAGTATTTCGCCAGATACGGGTAGTAGTTGCTGCCGATATCCTGCTGACCGGTACGGCCCCAACCCAGGCGGAGTTTCAACTGGGACAATACCGCGACATCCTTCAGGAAGCTTTCGTTCTTTATGTTCCAGGCGAAAGCGGCCGAAGGGAAGAGACCCCAGCGGTTCTTCGGGCTGAAACGGGAAGAAGCGTCGTCACGCAGGGTCACTGTGAAGAGGTAACGGTCCAGGATGTTGTAGTTGATTCGGCCGAAGAAGGAAAGCAGATAGTACTCTTTCTTGTCAGATACAAGCGGAGAGTAAATGTCGGCTTCCTGCCAGCGGGGGTCCACATTCCGGAAGTACGTATGGTCGTACTGTACAAAGTTGTGCTGCCAGGAATAACCGGCCATGACGTCGATGTTGGACCGGCCGAAATCATGAGAATAGTCGCCGTAGATTTCGAACACCACGTTGGAGTTGAAATTCTTATAGTCTTCGGCAAGGTCCGGACTGGATGCCTTGGACGAGAAAGAGCCTATCTCGTTGTACTTGCCCCCTTCGGTCTTCGCAATATCATAACCCAGGTTGGCATTGACCCGAAGGTCTTCAAAACCATGGATCTTGTAATCTGCCTGGATGTTGCCGATGGAACGGAGCGTATGGTTCATATCCTTCCATTCATACAGGTTGGAGAGGGGGTTGGTGGAGGCCATCGTATTCGGGTCACCGGAGGAACCGTACCAGTTCCAGATCACACCGGCTTTCGGGTCGCCCTCCGGGAACACGGTGGGTTTGGTAGGATCGAAGGACAGGGCGTTTCCGATGGCACCGCCGTTGGCCCAGTTGGTCATCTGGTAGATGCCCTTGGCGTTAAACGTGAGGCTGAGATGGTCATCCAGGAACTTCGGAGAGAGGCTCACGTCGAGATTCGCCCTCTGGTTGTTGCCCACTTTCACAGTCGCCTGGTCCAGGTTGTAGCCTGCACTTACACGGAAGGGCAGCCTGCCGCCTCCATAGACACTCACGTTGTGGTCTGTCTGGAGAGCCAGGCGGTAGATTTCCTTTTGCCAGTCGGTGTCGTAAAGCGTGTCCTTGTACCCGAGGAGGGAGGCGGAAGCAGGATAGTTCTTCTTGACGTAATCGGAGTATTCCCCGCTATTCATCATGTTGAAGAACTGATAATTCTGCTTCACGGAAACAGAGCCGTTGTAGTTTACCCTCGGCTTGCTGCCCGTACCCTTCTTGGTCGTGATGATGATAACACCGTTGGAAGCACGGGAACCATAGATGGCAGTGGCGGAAGCATCCTTCAGGACGGAGTAGCTTTCGATGTCATTCGGGTTCACGGAAGCCAGCGGATTACCCATTCCGGCACCACCGTCGCTGGTGATCGGAACTCCATCGATGACGATGAGAGGGTCATTGGAGGCATTCAGGGAAGCGGCGCCACGGATACGGATGGTGGCGGAGGCGCCAGGCTGGCCGGTAGCCGGCGTCACAAGCAGACCGGCGACCTTACCCATGAGCATCTGGTCCGGAGACGTGACGGCGCCACGGTTGATGTCGTCCGCCTTGATGGCCACGACAGAACCGGTCATATCGCTCTTTTTCACGGTACCGTAACCGATGACCACGACGTCATCCAGAAATTCGGTATCTTCGACGAGGGTGAGGGTAGCCGGCATGCTGCCGGCGGGAAACACCTGTGTCGAATAGCCGATGCAGCTGACTTCGACCAGCGTTTCGGCAGAGGGAACGGTGAGGACATACTCGCCGTCCAGGCCTGTGGAGGTGCCATTGTTCGTCCCTTGCTGGAGAACAGTGGCTCCGATCACGGGGCCCTGGGCGTCGACTACCACACCTTTAACCTGGTATCCGCCCTGGGCGAATACGGTCGCGCAGGCTGCGAGCAGCACTGCGATTGCGGTTAAAATCCTTTTCATTAGAGTGTAGTTAGTAGTTTTGGTATAGTTACTTTTTCAGTTTGACGAGGCGCACGCACACGGCGCCCACGACGAGGTAGATTCCCGCCATCAGGAGCATCGCGGGCTGGCTGTCACCCACGAGGCGCAGCACGAGGCCGCCGGTAGCCGCCGCGACGATCTGCGGCAGGCAGATTGTGCAGTTGAAAAGGCCCAGGTAGCTGCCCATGTACGGGCTGCCTTCCAGGGCGTTCGTCAGCAGGGTGAACGGCAGGGCGAGCATCGCGGCCCA
>JAEEGL010957381.1_pt1 | contig 12877 bp, 6 predicted proteins | sample 9134231 | NCBI WGS metagenome assembly JAEEGL01 (sample SAMN16246548, study PRJNA631951) | gut metagenome | biome: gut microbiome; feature: rumen; material: fiber-attached | host: Bos | place: Iran: Karaj | collected 2018-10
ACCCTCGACCGTCACGCTGTTTCCATATATCGACGACCTCGCTTCCCTAGGCGTCCCGTCGCTGAGAGAATAGACGGCCTTGACATACAACAAGTCGGAATTCTCCGGAAGGGTGTACCTGATTATGGCGCCCCCGGGGATGCCTTCCGATGAGATGTCCGTCAGGATTCCGGGCATGTTCTGGTCACGGTCCGGACCATAAGGATGCAGAGGCTTCTCCTCGGCACAGGCGGAAAAGGCCAGTATTGCGAGGGCAATTAGAAATCTGCTTTCAAAGCTTTTCATTTCTGCTACCAATTAGGATTCTGGATAAGGTTGGGATTCACGATGCAATCATATTCCTTCAACGGCCAGAGGTTGTCTCTCTTGTTGTACTGCCGGGTGAAATAAGTGGTGAGTTTGTAGTACTCGCTGGTCGCCGATTGGTTGACGTCCCAGCTCTTCATATCGACGTTGAAATACTTGTCCGCCAGATTCCAGCGCCTGATATCCCAGAAACGCTGGCCTTCGAGGGCAAGTTCTATCATCCTCTCCTGCCGGACGATTTCCTGGAAACCCTGATAAGTATCGGGTTTCCCGGGATTGATGGAATGAGCCCTCCAGGAGTCCTTGACGCCTTTCAAGCCGGCACGGGCACGGACCTTATCGACATAGAGGTAGCAATCGGAAGGGACCGTTCCGCTCTCCTTCTCCGCCTCATTCAGGCTCTCGGCATAAAGAAGGTACAGATCCGCAAGGCGGATGATAGGGAACGGGTATGCTTCGATGATGATGCTTGTGGACTGCATCGTATTCTGATACCTGACCAGCTTTTTCGCAAAGTACCCGGTAACGGAATAGAGCGCGCCGCGCTTGCCTGACACCTGGCCGGCCTTGGCCTGGAGATACCACATGTTATCGTCATCCTGCTTGCCGATCCCATACCAGCTGGACCCGTCAAAACCGAGAGTCGCATAGAAGCGGGGCTCCCTGTCGAAATGCAGAGATGCAGTCGTATATCCGGGTGAAATATAATACTTGTCTGCTTCTGTGGCCACCCGGGTGCCGTATCTGCCGTCATAGTCGTAATCGGGATCTTCCTGGATGGGGACACCGTTCTTGGAATAGAATGTTTCAGCAACGGCCAAAGTCGGTGCAAAAGTGCCATTGAGTGCATTATAATAGCGCCCGTCCGCAGAATAATCAAGTTCAAGCCAGGGCTGGCAGATTCTCTGAAGATCCACTATTCCGGAATTGCCGCATCCCCATACGAGTTCCTTGTTCCACCTGTCCGTCACCTTGCATCGGTTCGTCAGGGAAAGGACGGTCTCATCGCTGAGTGAATAAGCGGACTGATTGACAAACTCATAGAGTCCGTGGCCCGCTTCCTCGGCACAATCTATGGCCGCCTTGCAGGCCTCAGCCGCCTTCTGCCACTTTGTGCGGTCATATGTCTGGTTGAAGAAGGCTTCTCCTTCAGCATTGACAAAATTCGCATAATCGGTATTGCCGTTGAAGAACGGACTTGCCGCTGTGACCAATATCTTAGCCTTGATGGCCATCGCGGCCGGCTTGGTGATCCTGCCCATGTCAGAGGCCTCGGAATTGATGTTCAGAGGAAGGGCCTCCAGGGATTCATCGATCAGGGATACGCAATAATCCACGACTGCATCCACAGGCTCCCGGACAACCCGGACATCCTTTTCGCCGGCGGATATCGGGATATTCTCCCTGATTATGGGAATGGGGCCGTACATCCTGAGCAGCCAGAAATGGTAGAATGCCTTCAAAGTCTTGACCTCGGCCTTCCACTGTGCTTTTTCATATGCCGTTATATCCGGAACCTTATTGATGTTTTCTATGAATGTATTGCAGTCCCGGAGCGCCACGAACATGGATTTGCCCCAATTGGCGCCGTTCCAGTAGTCCACGAGGGGCGAATTGGTATTCTGCATCCCCTTTGCGACCCAGAAGGTGGTCTGGTTGGTGAATTCCGACGAAGTATCACCGAAATACCATACCTCGTCTCCGCAATCCATTCCGGGATCGGTGCCGTTCTTGCCGTGCTCTGGAACGAAGGAATAGCAGGTGAACAGATACTTCTCGGCCGTACTTCTGGTATTGAATACCATTTCCAGGGTTGCCAGATTGTCCGGGACGACATCCAGATAATTGCACCCGGCGAACAGCCCGGCCGCAAGGATCAACGATAATGATATGTGCGTTTTCATGTATCTTTCTGTTTTAGAAGTCAATCTGAACACCGAAATTGTAAACGCGCTGGTTAGGATAACCTATTCCATTGCCTCCCATCTCCGGGTCCCACATCTTGAACGAGCTGAACGTGAACAGGTTCGTCCCGCTGACATACAGGCGCAAGGTCTTCAGGTTCACCTTGGAGAGGGCCCTCTGAGGCAGGCTGTAACCGAATTCCACGGACTTGAGCCTAATGAAGGAGCCGTTCCGCATCCACCAGCTGCTCACCTGTGAATTATTGTCTATGCTTGACGTGGAAAGCCTTGGCCACAGGGCGTAGATATCCCTGTTGTCTTCGGACCAGTGGCTGTCCGCGATCGCCTTGACGAGAGCGGTTTTCCTGACAAGCGATCCGCTCATACTTGTAGAGAATGGGTTGAGGTTCCTATAACTGATGAAGAAACTGCTCCTCGCCGAACCCTGGAAGAAACACGAAAGATCGAATCCCCTGAATCCGGCGGAAAGGCCGAATCCATAGGTGATCTCAGGAATAAGCGGCATACCGATGGCAACCTGGTCGGCCTCGGTGATCTTGCCGTCTTCATTGATATCCTTATACTTGATATCTCCCGGCATGACGGTACCGAAAGACTGGGTGGGAGAATTGGCGATGTCACCTTCATCGATAAAAAGCCTTTCAGCGATATATCCCCACTGCTGGTTGAGACTGTAGCCGACCCTGGACCGCCAGGGCAGTCCGGCCGTAGCATAGTCAGGTTCGTCGGCAACTTTGAACTCGCTGGTGGCGTAGGTGAAATTGCCGTAGCCCTGGAGCCAGAAGGTCTTGGTGAACCATTTGTTGTAATTGACCGATACATCCACACCGTGGGAGGCGGCTTCGCCGACATTCGCATTGACTCCGGCCTCCAGACCCATGGTGGAAGGGATGTAGCTCCTGGCCATCAGAATGTTGGAACGGTATTCCGTAAAATAGTCCGCCTGGATCTCGAAACAGCTGAAAAGGCCCAATTCCGCGCCGAGATTCATTTTCCTGGCAACTTCCCAGGTGATGTTTTCGTTGGGATACCTGATTGCCGAAATGCCGCTCTTATAGTTCCCCCAGTTCGTTCCGAAGGTCTGCCCCCTGCCCGTGCTGTTCATATTCATGTTGGACAGGTAGAAGAACCGCTCCTCGTCACTTCCGATGGCATCGTTACCGACCAGACCGTACGTAGCCTTCAATTTCAATTTGTCCACGGCCTTCTTCAGCGGAGCCCAGAATCCCTCGTTGGAAACAAGCCAGGCCCCTCCGATCGAAGGGAAGAAGCCGTAGCGTTCCTGCCTTGCAAAACGTTCCGATCCGTTGTATCCGAAATTCAATTCAAGGAAGTACCTGTTGTCATAGCCGTATGACAGACGTCCGGACACGCCCTGGTTCCTGCGAGGAAGGGAGGTTATGACGCTTCCCGAGTTGCCGTTCAGTTCCTGCTTGAGCTGATAGACAAGCAGCGCACCCAGTTCGTGCCGGCCGAAAGTGCGCGCATAATTCAGTTTTCCCTGTAGATAGACCTGGGAGTAGACGTCCTTGGGCCCCTCCGAATAGCCGAGATACTCCGTGCCGGAATCCGCATTGAGAGCCGTCAGGGTATACCTGTCGTTCTCCTTGTCATAGAACCCGACCTTATAATAGAACGGAGTATAAGCCCTCGAAACATCGAAATAGGAACGCCGCGTGGTGCTGAACAAGGCATCGGCGGAAAGTCCCTTCAGAATGAAATCGAGTTTCTGCGACAGCTCCGCCTGCGCTGCGATGTTGGTCCTGCTGTAGTCCTTGTATCCGCGGACCATCATTGCGTACGGATTGATATATGTGGCTCCGTCGACATTTCCGAAAAGCTGATGGTTGACCATCGCATTCTGGTAGTCGGGAGCAAAGTACATAGGGAAGTCCACCGGGCTCGCGTGCACGGAGTAATCGAACATCGCGCTGCCTCCGTCGATGGGCCCGTTGTAGTCATCGAAATCCGTCTGGACCCTCACCTTTATCGTAGAAGTCCTGGTCAGCTTCACATTGAACGTGGCCAACAGATTGTACTTCTTGAGATCGATATTGGAATTGAAATTGTTCCGCCCGTCATTCCTGAGGATTCCCGTATCCTTGCTGAAGGTTCCGGCCAGATAATAGGTGGCGACGGAACCGCCGCCCCTGACATTCAGATTATACCTCTGGTTGTATGCATAGTCCTTGAAAAGCTCGGACATCCAGTCCACCGTAGGATATACGAAGCGGTTACGGTTGGCGGCCAAGGTATTGGCTATCTTCGTTTCAGTATACGGGACGGCGCCGTTCGGGTCCCTGGTGAGTACGGCCTCGTTGTTGAGGCGCATATAGGTGACGGGGTCGGCAAGCTCTATCATCTGCGTAGGGGCCGACAGGGAGTTTTCAAGCCTCAGGGATACCTGCGCCTTGCCTTCCCGACCTTCCTTGGTAGAAATCAGGATTACGCCGTTGGCGCCTTTGGCTCCGTATAATGCCGTCGAAGTCGCATCCTTGAGAACGGAGAAACTGGCGATGTCATCCGGCTGCACCCTGGCGAGGTCGTCGGTCGTTATCTCCACATTATCCAGAAGGATAAGGGGATCGGTCTTATACCCGAAAGTGGTGACGCCGCGGATGAAGAAGTTGGCATTGTCCTTGCCGGGCTCTCCGCTGCGCTGATACGCGATGACGCCGGACATGCGGCCTGCCAGTGCGGTCGTGAGATTGCTGCTCGGCACTTTGAGTTCCTCCGGCTTCACCGTCTCGATCGAGCCGATCACGCTCTCCTTGCGCTGCTTTGCAAAGGCGACGACGGTCACCTCGTCGAGGTGGTCGCTCTGGTATTTCATCACAATCGTAATGTTCTGCCTGTCGTTGACCGGAACATTCTCGGTCTCCATGCCTATGCATGTGACGACGAGCACGTCACCGGAAGCGGCGGAAACGGTGAACTTACCGTCAAGGTCCGTGATCACACCACCCGTCTTGCCGTCGATCTGGACGGCGGCCCCGATGACGGGGAGGCCTTCCACGTCGACGACTACTCCGTTCACCGGCTTGAGGTCCTGTGCATGCGTCACGGATGCGAGAACAAGCGAGCAAACTGCAAACAGCAATGTCCTCAACATCCTATGCCTGTTTATCGATGTGTACATATTCTGATTATTGTTTTTCTACGAATCCGTGCCGCTTGTGATTCCCGTCCTTCCCTTTTCCGAGGGCTTCAGCGAGAGCGTCCAGCATACCGTAACCGAACCGGTTGTCAGGAAGCATGTAGTGTCCCTCGGTCCACTCGTTGAAGCAGGCGATCGTGATGATCCGCGGCACTTCCGGATGGGAATTCAGGTATGCGAAAGAAGCCTTGACCAAGGCATTGAAGGCCGCCGGGGTCTCGTTGTCGAGTATCACGCAACCCGGCCATTTGGACCTGTCCGGCGAACCGGCAGGATTGTATTGCGGCATTATGTAGCGTGGCGTAGAGTCCCAGCCGGGAGACAGCGACGGCAGATAAGGGACCTTGAAGTCCTTGTTGTGCATCGGCCACAGCTTGAAAGCGACGTCAGCGGCGGCAATGCCGTAATCAGGAAGTTCCACGTCCTTGGGCTGATAATTGTCGGCAACCCAGGTAAAAGGGTTGTACGAGCCTGCAGTGGAGTACCCTTCGGCCTTCTCATTCGGGGAATAGAACCCTGAAGAATGGAAATGCAGGCCCTTGTGACCGAGCTTTACTGCATAGTCGTTCAAATCGCGGAGCAGTTTCTTGACGCCGTCGACACCCAAGGCCGCATCCAAGCGGTTGGGGTCCCATATGCAGATCACCGGTTTTCCGTCAATGCGCCAGTAATTCTCCAGGTGGCAGTACCTCGAAATGATGTAAGTAAGGCTCCTCCAGCACTCCTCCAGGCTGAAATCGGGTGCCCTGTAGCTTGGAGGATACGCCCTGTAGCCGTTGGGAAGAAGCGACGGATAGAGGACATACCAGTCGTGGTTCGTCCACATGCAGGCGAATTTGACGTCATTGCGATTGCTCGAGCGCAGGAATCCGTCCTCGAGTGCCTCGTGGAGACAAGGTTCTCCATCGTACCAGTACCAGTCCCAGATGAGGACGTCGATGCCGCTCTGCTTGCAAAGCTGGTTGTATTTCTCCCAGGTGGACGGGAGGCTCTCGTCCAACTCTCCGAGCATCGGTCCGCGGGGCTGGGCGTGACCGGGGAACCACGGCCTGGCGCTCCGTACCAGATTGTATTCCGTCCATCCCTTGCCATAAATCCTGTCGTGGAAGGCGGATGGATGATAATTCGGGAACGTATAACATGCAACCGTAAGGTCGTCAGGTTTCTCGAGCAGTCCGGGGTCTCCAACCAGCCCGGCCAGGTCATCCGGCAGACGCGGAGCTGCGGTCCGGTTCAAGGTAGGGACCAGGTTGCCGGCGGATGAGGCCTGCGGCCTTCCTTCCGGAGATGCCGCCAGCATTGCGGCGACTGCCGCAGACAATGCGATTATCCTTGTATTTTTCATCACTCGGTTCCTCCATGGTGCAAATGTGGATTATCCTTGCCCACCGCTTCTCCCAGAGCGTCGAGCATACCATATCCGAAACGGTTGTCCGGAAGCAGGTAATGTCCCTCGCTCCATTCGTTGAAACACGCTATGGTCACGAATCTCGGAACTTCAGGATGTCGGTTGAGATACCAGAATGAAGCCTGTACGAATGCCTTGAACGAGGCCGGATTCTCATTTGCGAGTATATTCACTCCGGGCCACTTGTTCCGGTCGGGGACATCCCCTTTCTTCCCGGAACAGATGTAACGGGGGGTCGAATCCCATCCGGCGCCGACCGCAGGAACGAACGGGGTCCCGTGACGTTTGTACTCTTCATCCCAGACATTGAAAGCGACGTCGGCCGCCACTTCTCCGTAATCCGGGAAGAGCACGTCGGACGGAATGTCACGTCCGGCTATCCAGTTCATCGGGTTGTATGAGCCGGAAGAGTCATACCCTGCCTCCACATTATGGGAAGAAGTGAATCCGACAATATGGAAATGTATTCCGGGATAGCCCAATTTTACTGCAAACGCACGCAGCTCGCCGAAGAGTTTCCGCACGCCGTCAAGGCCAAGTTTCCGTTCAAGCCTCCCGGCATCCCAGATGCAGATTACCGGCTTGCCGCCGATCTTCCAATAATTCGGCTGGTTGAAGTATCGGGTTATGATGTATGTCATGCTCCTCAAGGCCTCCTCATAGGAGAGATCAGGGGCCAGGAAACTCGGAGCGCCGGCATTGGACCCGTCCGTTTTCATCGTGGGATAGAGCACGTACCAGTCGTGGTTCGTCCACATGCAGCAGAACTTGACGTCGTCCCTGTTCCGAGACTCCAGGAAGCCGTTTTCCAGGGCTTCGTGGAGGCAAGGCTTTCCGCCGTACCAGTACCAGTCCCAGATGAGGACATCGACCCCGCTCTGCTTGCACAATCTGTTATAGATTTCCCAGGTCGAAGGCAGGCTTTCGTCCAGCTCGCCAAGAAGCGGAGTCCTGGGCTGGGCATGCCCTTCGAACCAGGGACGCGCGCCCCTCACAAGACCGTATTCAGTCCAGCCGGGGCCATAGATCCTGTCGTGCAGGGCGGTAGCACAATAATTCGGAAAGACGTAGGAAGCGACTTCGAGGCCTTCCGGCTTGACGAGCAATGCCGGATCGCCGGCAAGCACCTCGAGGTCCTCCGGGAGACGGGGCATCTTTTTCGTTTCCGCCTTTTTTCTCGCAGCCCCGGAAAGGGATGCAGCTGTAAAAAGGCACAGGACAGCCACTAATGATAATTTGACGACCAGCCTTCTCATTTTATAATCTGTATTGGAATGTTAAACATGAATGCCACCTTTTCAAGCGTAGAAGCGAGATGCCCCACTCCTATGGCGCAATGATGCGACGGCCCTGCCTTGGACCATCTTTCGATGAATGCCCTGGCACCGCAGGGGAAACGGTACCGGCTGTTTGTATTACCGATATTCAGCACCGGCCCAGGAACGGATTCTCCTTCGGCAGCAAGCAGGCTTACCCCCTCGCCGTCTTCACATACGGAAAGAAGTGTCACGGGGCCGTTCTTCACGGACATCTGTATGGAAAGGCCCTTGCCGGGTTTCCCATGGTACACGGGAAGAGGCACCAGGGAGACACGGCCTTCCGCAATCTGGAAATGTGCCGGACCATCGTGTCCGAGCATCACGACATCGTCGTCAAAATCAATTGCATAGAATTCCGAGAAAGAGCCTCCGGCACCGAGAAGCGACAGGATCTTCATCGCCTGCGCATTCTTGATTTCACACTCTCCTGCGACGGGGACCCCCCTGCCGGTCAGCAGGGTATTCCCGGCAATCACGGAGGTCGCTATATCCTGGAGATCCCCCTCCCCCTCATAATAATATGCGAGCGAGCCGAGCCTGTGTCGTTCCACGACCTTGTCAAGTGCAACCGATGTCGCCGCCGCCCTGCGCAATTCATAGTCGTCGCAATCGGGGCTGACGTCGAATTCCCTGCGGAATTCGTCCACTTTGGCCGTCACGTCGCTCTCGGAAAGGCCGTCGCGCAGCATCTTGATCTCGCACATTTCCAGGATCTCCATATGCGTGCCGAATACAGCGCTCTGCCTGGTGATATCCGTATAGACATCCAGCATGCCGCCGTAATAGTGGCCGAGAATGCCGAGACGGTTCCCGCGCATTCCTTTATATACTTTAGCCGCGGCCACCCATTCCTTGATATTTCTCCATGCACAGGCGTCGTCGAGATAACCGGTGACCATCTCGAATTTCAAATGCGCCCTCTTGAACACGTTGGCAATCTCCGGAATGGAACATGCCTGGCAGCTTTCCAGCCACATGCCGGTCATCGTCCCCCTGTCCTCCAAGGAATTGATGGCGGCATAGTCGATGGCAGGCGCAGGCTGAAGGTTCAGTACGACGACCGGACATGTAAGCCTAAGGGCTATGGGCAGTACCGTGGAAGACAGACAATACGTGGCGACGTAGTGGAAAACGATGTCCACGTGCCGTTCGTTGAAAAGGGCGGCCGCTGCCACAGCCTTGTCGGGAGTATCCACCATTCCGGCATCGATGCATTCGACATCCGGACTCTGGCAGATGGTTTTCCCTATCCGTTCCCTGTAGGCATTCAGATGCTCCAATAAACCGTCGAACTGGTCCCAATAAGTGTCAAGACCTGTAGCAAATAGACCTATTTTCAATAGCATTTTATTATTTGATAGTTTAGTTTGCCTAAAGGTATACAACTACCCCGGCCGGGAATTTCAGTATTTGATTATTCTATTGAGATATTTGGACGCAGCGACAGTGCACGTATTCCGAGACTTGCAACGGGTGCGGGTTAGAAGATTTAAAAAACTGCGTCAAAGACCGTACACAGGCATCCACCTGGCGGTTGTACTTTCTGAAACCGGGCTTATGCAGTCGTCGGAAGTGGGACTGTTGTCATAATCTCTCAAGGCGAAATTGATGAGAATGCGTCCGTCGCTTACCTCAATCATCTTTCTCGGAATGGAGAACTCGGCAATGTACCCTGCATCGGAATCGGAACTGTCGTTCAGCGATCCCTCGTAACGGGCTACGTATTTCACGGCACAGGGGGTCTTCTTCCAGTCTCCACGGAATACGTCGGTTTCGATAAGGCCTTCGGCATTGCCCTTTATCCTGATGGTCTTCTCCGTAAGCGCCTGCGCGGACGCGGAAGACAGGAAAACCTGGAAATAGTCCGTAGAAGACAGGTTGGCATCCGGGACCTCGACGATGAAATACAGGTACGCAGCATTGTGCGCACAACGCAAGGATGCCGACACGGGGCCCTTGGAGCAGAGGAGCAGCGCCTCATTCACTGACCAGTCGCCATTGCCGCCATCGACGGACGGAGCGTCGAAAGATGATTTGATGGCGTGATTGAGATAGAACTGGCCTATCTGCAGGACATTGCCCGACCCGCCGGTACAGGCTACGAACGAATGGTCGGATATACGGCAGGCCGTACCCCAGTACCCCTTGCTCTCGCCGTATGCGCCGAACACCGGCTGCTCCTCGCCAAACTCTTTTGCCGTCTCATTGCCTATGCGCATGCAGAAACGGTCCGTATTGTAGGTCAGCAGAGTCTCACCGGACGGGAAGGTCACGAGATGAGGAGCACACCCCTTGAAAACGGCATTGCGGCGGTCCGACGGGATGTCCCCGTCACCATCCGGCACATCCCAGTTGCCGTTTTCGTCACTATATGCCAGGGAAATACTGTAATCGGACCTGCCACGGGCGGCTCCCATGTCAGATTCCAGTGCAGCGGCAAGTTTCTTCCCGCCGTTCAGCGCAACCACGGTCGGCATCTGGTCGGTATATAGAGCATAACCGCCCTTATAGTCCAGCATCTGGCGGATTACGTGTATGTGATCCTGGGTCCCGGGCAGCCAGGTCCTGCCTTTGTCGTCGGAGTATATCATCCCTACGCCGGAGCCGCCGTATGCCGCAGGGCCTTTCCATATCCCGGTCTTTACGTGGTTGCAGTCGGTATAGTATATCTGGATCTGCCCGCTCCCGGTTTCGAGGATGAACGGTTCCCAGTTCGTTCCCACGTTCACGCGCTGCTCAGCGGTCCAGGTCCTGCCATTGTCGGAACTGTACTTTATGGCGATGCCGTTATCGTCGTTGGTGTAGTGATAGTCTCCGCCCGGTATATCATTTTTCCTATATGAAGCGGCCGCCATTATCCGCCCGTCCGAAAGGCGGAGAAGGTATGCACCCGCATAAAGGGGCTTTGAACCGCCGCCTTCGAAAAGATAAGGGACCGTGGAGCCGGAGCCGGCAGCCGGCTTCCAGCCGATGAGGTCGGTACTCCTCAGATACATCACCTGGTTTCCCGCCGTGGCACCCGCGTCTCCGTAATGGTAGGACATCAGCCAGGTCCCGTCATCGCATCTGACCAGCCTGGGATAAAGCGGGATGTCCCAGAAGGTCACGTCGCGCGCCAATGTCACATAGGTACCGTAGATGGGAGAAAAAATGGATCTGTCTATGAACTCCCGGTGCGAATTGATCTCCCTGGTGACGGGATTGAGATCTTCACGGGCGGTAAGGTAGATGATGCTTTCGTATGAAGCGGAACTGTTCGCATCCGGATCCACGGGTTCTTCTTCACCGCCAGGTTCATCGCCACCCGGGACCGGCCCGTCGGGCTGGACCCCCCGGCAGGAAACCACCATCGCAGCCATGACGAAAGCGAGAAAAAGACTCCAGATGCGGTTACATTTCATTTTGCACAAATATAATTCGGTGCAGACTGCACCTCAAGATAATAATTGATATATTTATTGTATTATTTGATATTGTTTTGGGGCAATCGCAGCCAAGTGTTACTTTTACTTCATGAAGGCTCTGCTTATACGATTGACAGCCATTGTCGCACTTGCCTTTTTTCCGCTTGAGTCAAGCGGAGCCGGCAGAATGTCCCCATTACCATTCCAAGATCCGTTCATCTATGAGGAAAACGGAATCTTCTATATGTATGGTTCCGACGACGGCGGGATCGGGGTCCTCGTATCCGATGACCTGGAACATTGGTATGTCCCGGACGGAAAAGAACACTGGACGGTCTTCCCGGGGGCGGACAGCCTCGGGAACGGGGAACCGCTCAATCCTTCGGTCGAATCATCGGGAAACGGGTACACGCTGTATGTTTCCTCGGACGGGAACAAAGGCATCAAGGCCGTCTCCCACTCCCCTCTGGGCCCTTTCACGGATGCCGTGGCCACAGACAGGAAACAACCCACACGCCGGGCGTCCTTCCGGGTCACGCGCTGCGGCAAGCTGAAAATCAGCGGGCGTCCCGCCATCGACGCGCACGTCTGCCGGGATGATGCGGAGGGCTTCTACGCAAATCCGGTAAGAAAGGCGTCAAGCGCCGACCCCACGGTCCTCGAAGGCCCCGACGGATACTTCTACCTGACGCATACCGAGACTCACGGAAGGCTGTCCCTGAAGAGGTCTAAGGACCTGGTGAAATGGGAGGACCGGAGCGATATCTTCTACCCCGGGAAGAGGCCATCCTTCGTCACGAAAGGCAGTATCTGGGCCCCGGACCTCAACCGTATCGGTAACAGATTCGTGGTATATTACTCCATGTCCACCTGGGGCGGAATACATGAAGCGGGCATAGGCAGGGGCATTGCCGACACTCTGGAAGGGAACTGGAAAGACCTGGGTAAACTGTTCATCAGCAAGGAAATAGGCGTGACGAACAGCATAGACCCCTTCTTCATCTCGGACGGCGGCGGCAATTACCTGTTCTGGGGAAGCTTCCACGGAATATACTGCATCAGGCTGAATGCCGACGGGACCGGAATCGCCGACGGTGCCCACCCGATCCGGATAGCCGGGAACGCATACGAAGGCACATATATCCTGAAGAAAGGAGCGTACTATTATCTTTTCGCATCCACCGGTAGTTGCTGCGAAGGGATGCGGAGCACATACAAGACAGTCGTCGGGCGGTCAACGGCGCTGATGGGGCCCTACGTCGACCGGGACGGACGGCCGATGCTCGAAAACCACCACGAAACCTTGCTGTCCGGCAATGGCGAATTCGCCGGGCCGGGGCATAATGCCGAAATCGTCA
>JAEEGL013132889.1_pt1 | contig 12877 bp, 10 predicted proteins | sample 9134231 | NCBI WGS metagenome assembly JAEEGL01 (sample SAMN16246548, study PRJNA631951) | gut metagenome | biome: gut microbiome; feature: rumen; material: fiber-attached | host: Bos | place: Iran: Karaj | collected 2018-10
AGGCCGCGGAGAACGAAGAGGTAAGAAAAATCAAGCCTGTATGGACAGGAAGCGATTCCCTCCTGGCCATGTATCGGAACAGATTCTCTACCTGAATGCGGAAAAGAAATGCGAACCTTTTCAGGCAAACATCACTTTATCCACTGGAAACAGCAGAATTAGGTTCGCATTTTTGCTAAGTTCGCATTTTTTTTGTACCTTTGCACTCACTATGGTACTGAATTATATTTGGATTGCTTTTTTCGTCATCGCCTTCTTTGTGGCACTGGTACGGCTGGTGTTCTGGGGCGACTTCGACGTGTTCCCCGCCATGATGGACTCCACGTTCTCATCATCTAAGACGGCGTTTGAAATTTCCATCGGCCTGACAGGTGTTTTGTCGCTCTGGCTGGGTATTATGAAGATTGGCGAGCGCAGCGGGGTGGTCAATGTGCTGGCGCGTGTGCTCTCGCCGCTGTTTGTCAAACTCTTTCCCGACGTGCCCAAGGGTCATCCCGTCACCGGCAGTATCTTCATGAATATTGCCGCGAATATGCTGGGACTCGACAATTCAGCCACGCCCCTCGGCCTGACGTCCATGGAGCAGGGGAAAGAAATGAGTGATGAGAAATTAGAAATGAGAAATGCCAGTGAGGCGATTCCTGCCCCTGAGTTGCAGCGGCTGAAGGAAACGGCCTCGAACCCCATGATCATGTTCTTGGTGTTGAACACCAGCGGTCTGACGCTCATCCCCGTATCCATTCTGGTCTACCGCGCACAGATGGGAGCCGCCCAGCCCACCGACATCTTCATCCCTATCCTCCTGGCCACGTTCTGCTCCACGCTGATGGGCGTGCTCGTCACCTCCCTCTACCAGCGCATCAACCTGTTCAACCGCGTGATTATTCTGACGCTGGGCGGGGCCTGCCTGCTGGTGGCCGGCACCATCTGGGGCTTCAGCCAGTTAGACAGCGCGACAATGAACATCGCGAGCACCACGGCGGCCAATATCCTGCTGATGAGCATCATCATGGCCTTTATCCTCTCGGGTGTCTTCAAGCGTGTCAACGTCTACGATGCCTTTATCGAGGGTGCCAAGGTGGGTTTTCAGACGGCTATCCGCATCATCCCCTATCTCGTGGCCATCCTTGTGGGCATCGGTGTGTTCCGTGCCTCGGGCGCTATGGACTACCTCGTCGACGGCATTGCCCGTGTGGTAGAGGCTTCCGGCCTTGACAGCCAGTGGGTAGGGGCCTTGCCCACAGCCCTGATGAAGCCCCTCTCGGGTAGCGGTGCCCGTGGTATGATGGTCGATGCGATGACTACCTACGGTGCCGACTCATTCGTCGGACGCCTGTCGTGCATCTTCCAGGGCAGCACCGACACCACCTTTTATATATTAGCCGTCTACTTCGGCTCAGTCGGCATCCGCTATACGCGCCATGCCGTAGCCTGCGGCCTGCTGGCCGACCTGGCCGGGATTATCGCGGCTATCGCAATCGCTTATATGTTTTTCGGGTAATCTGGAGACCCCGGAACCACCGGAAAAAATAGAAAATTATGGCAAACCTCAAATCACTCGCCAAAGACACGGCCATCTACGGCCTTTCAAGCATCATCGGCAGGTTCCTGAACTACCTGCTGGTGCCGCTTTATACTGCCCAACTGTCGGCGGCATCGGGTGGCTACGGCATCATCACCAATATGTATGCCTACGTGGCCTTGGTGCTCGTGCTGCTGACCTTCGGCATGGAAACCACCTATTTCCGGTTTACCAACAAGACGCATACCGACTCGCAGGTGGTCTATTCCACTACGCTTATCAGCGTCGGCACCGTATCGGCCCTCTTCGCTGCCCTGGTCATTGTGTTTGTCACGCCTATCAGTCAGTTGATGGGCTACGGCGACTACCCGCAATACGTCTGGGTAATGGCACTGACGGTGGCCATTGATGCCTTCCTCTGCATCCCCTTTGCCCATCTGCGCCAGCAGAAGAAGGCGGTGAAGTTTGCGGTGCTCAAGTTGCTCAACATCGTGGTGAGCATCCTGCTTAATGTTGTCTATTTCGCATGGATGGACGGCAAGGACGTGGGCTATGCTTTCTATATCAACCTCTTCTGTACGGCTATGATTGCTGTGTGCCTTATTACCGAGTACACTGGCTTCCGATGGGTGCTCGACACCAAACTGCTGCGAACCATGCTCAGTTACTCGTGGCCTATCCTTGTCCTTGGCATTGCAGGCATCCTGAACCAGACAGCCGACAAGATGCTCTTCCCCTATATTTACGATGGTGACGACATGCTTGAACAACTCGGCATCTACGGTGCCTGTTCTAAGATAGCCATGATCATGGCCATGATTACCCAGGCCTTCCGTTTTGCCTACGAGCCCATTGTCTTTGCTGGTGTCAAGGAGAAAGGCCAGCACGAGATGTATGAGCAGGCTATGAAATACTTCATTATCTTTACGCTGCTGGCTTTCCTCATGGTGGTGGGCTATCTCGACATCCTGAAATACGTGGTCAGGAATTCTGACTACTGGGTAGGTCTCAAGGTGGTGCCTATCGTCATGGCCGCCGAGATAATGATGGGCGTCTATTTCAACCTGTCGTTCTGGTATAAACTCATCGACAAGACCATTTGGGGGGCGTGGTTTTCGGGCATCGGCTGCACGGTGCTGCTGGCAGTCAACTTCTTCTTTGTGCCCAAGTACGGCTATATGGCATGTGCATGGGGTGGTGTGGCCGGCTACGGTGTGGCGATGATTGCATCTTATTTCGTGGGGCAGAAATACTATCCCCTCAATTATCCCCTGAAGGACATCGCCGCCTACGTCTTTATCGCGGCCGTCCTCACGGCTATGATGTATCTGTGTGAGATGCAGTTCCACCCTGGTCCCGTTTCCCTGGTGTTCAATACGGTGTGCATCCTTCTTTTCGTTGCCTACACCATCCGCAAGGACCTGCCCCTGAGCAGCCTCCCCATCATAGGAAAGAAATTTAAAACAAACAAATAACAACAATGAAAAAATACCTGCTATCACTTGTGGTCCTGCTGACCACCGCCGCCCACGCCGACGAAGGCATGTGGACGCTCTACAACCTGCCCAATGCCGTATACGAGCAGATGAAGGGCTACGGCTACAGCCTGCCCTACGAGAAACTCTACCAGGCCGACGACGCCATCATGAAAGCCGTGGTCAACTTCTCCGGCTATTGCTCTGGCGTGGTCGTCTCGCCAGACGGCCTCGTGTTTACCAACCACCACTGCGGCTTCGAGGCCATCCGCAGCCATAGCACCGTGGAGCACGACTATATGCTCAACGGCTTCTATGCTAAGACCTTTGAGGATGAGTTGCCCAACAAGGACATGTTCGTTTCGTTCATGGTGGAACAAAAAGACATCACCGACTCGCTTATGGCCCACGGCTTCGACCAGATGAGCAAAGACCGCCAGACCGTTTTCCTCGATTCCATCGAGAATGTTATGTCCAAGGATGTCAAGGCAAACGACTCCACACTACGCTTGGAAATCAAACCCTTCTACGAGGGCAACCGCTATTTTGCCACCACCTACCGCGACTTCAGCGACCTGCGCCTGGTCTTTACCATTCCCAAGTCGATGGGTAAGTTTGGCGGCGAGACCGACAACTGGATGTGGCCGCGCCAGACCTGCGACTTCTCCGTCTTCCGCATCTATGCCGACCCCAAGACCAACGGCCCTGCCAACTATTCGAAGGACAACGTGCCCTATCACCCGCAGCACTGGGCCCGCATCTCCAACGAGGGCTATCAGGACGGCTCCTTCTCGATGACCATGGGCTATCCTGGCTCTACCAGTCGCTACCTGAGCAGTTTCGGCATCCGCGAGCGCTATGTGCAGAACGCCGTCCGTGCACAGGTACGCGGTGTGAAACAGGAGGTGATGAAGCGCCACATGGATGCCAGTGAGGCCGTGCGCATCAAGTACGACTCGAAGTATGCGCAGAGCAGCAACTACTGGAAAAACTCCATTGGCATGAACAAATGTATTGATTCCATCGGACTTATCCAACAAAAAGAGCAGTTTGAGGCCCGCCTGCAGCAGTGGCTCCGCGAGAGCGGCTACATGGAGGGCAAACTCGATTTTGCCCAGATGCAGCGCCTGTATGAGCAGCGTATCGACGTGATGGAGCAGTACATGCTATGGGCCGAGACCTTCAGCCGCACCGACGAACTCTCTGCCCGTGCCCGCCGAGTACACAACGGTGCCAACCCCGTGGGCCATGGTAAACGTCAGCATATCAACTTCAAGGATAACAGCGAGACCTTCGACGTGGCCACCGACTGCGAGATCCTGGGTACCCTGCTGCGCAACTACCGTGACCAGATAAAGGATAAGAACGCCCTGCCCGAATGTTTCAAGACCATCGACCAGCAGTTTGGCGGCGACTGCCAGGCCTACGCCGACTATCTCTACAGCAAGTCGAAACTGATGAAGAAGAAGGCGCGCGTCTATCCCAACAAGAAATCGTTTATGAAAGACCCGGGTGTCAAGTTCGGCCTCGACATCACCGAGACCATGCAGAACCTGCGCTCAGAGATGCAGAAAATTAACGACTCCATAGATATTCAGGAACGCTATCTCTGTGCCGCCAAACTACGCATGGAGGAAGACCTGCCCCACTACAGCGATGCCAACTTCACCATGCGCCTCTCCTACGGACAGGTGAAGCAGTATAATCTCGGCGGCCGGCCTTCGGGTTGGCAGACCAAGGCACCGAGTATGGTGGCAAAGATGAAAAAGGGCGATTCCATCGAGGATTATAAAGTAGAACCTGAGATGATTACCCTGCTGGAAGGTGCCGGTCAGATGCCACTCTGTTTTCTCACCACCAACGACATCACGGGCGGCAATAGCGGTAGCCCCATGTTCGCTGCCCAGAACCGACTGATCGGCCTGGCTTTCGACGGCAACTGGGACAGCCTGTCCAGTGACATCTTCTTCGATAGCCAACTGGCCCGCTGCATTGGCGTTGACATTCGTTATGTACTCTTTATGATGGATAAGTGGGGTCATGCTGACCGTCTTTTAGAGGAAATGAGGAAGTAACGATAAAGGCATTAGAAATAATTTTGGCCAGAATTTTCAAAATTTTGGCCAAAATTTAAATAATTCTGGCCAAAATTTATTTTTACCGAGAATAACGTATTGAGTAAAGAAAGATGAAACTATGTGTATTCTGTTCTGCAAACCAGAACATTGATGCTGATTTCTTCACGATGGCAGAAGAGTTTGGACGCTGGGCTGCTATGAACAGCCATGCTATCGTGTTTGGCGGTCACGATGCCGGACTGATGCATGCCGTGAGCAAGGCTGCGAAGGAGGCTGGCGGCATGGTTATCGGCGTGGTGCCTCGAAAAATAGAGGAGATGGGGCGGCTGAGCCCATATCTGGACGTGCATATTCCTACGGACAACCTGACCGACCGCAAGGACCTGATGATGGCACAGGCCGACGCATTCATTGTGTTGCCCGGTGGTATCGGTACTCTTGACGAACTATTTACTACGGTAGCGGCAGCCACCTTGCAATATCATGAAAAGCCCCTCATATTGTGGAATATGAAGGGCTTCTGGGATTCGCTTATCACCTGTCTGGACACCCTGCAATCAAAAGGGGTGATTCGCGGCGACTGGCGCAGCAACATCATAGTGGCGAATGGCTTGGATGAAGTGATAGAATCTTTGGGAGCGCGGATTTAGCATACATACTCAGACGTTTCGAACGCATTGCGGTTCGGCTATAATGTATATTAGTCTGATAAGTCTGCCCTCATCCTTTCGGCGAAGACCTCGTCGACATAGTTACCGATGGACGTGCAGACATTTGCCGAGAACAGGAGAGCACAGTCTATGACGCTGTCCCACTGGCTCTCACTAAGTCCGGCTTCAATGACCTCGCGTGTGATGCCATACTTGATAAGTCCGTAGATGAAGCCCGCATTGAAGTTGTCGCCGGCACCGATGGTGCTGATGATGGGTGTTGGGTGGTCGGTGTTGGGAGATATCACGGGATACTGTTTCTTCAGTCCCCCATCGGCTCTTAGTTCCACGGGCTCGGAGCCGTTGGTGCAGATGAACTTCTTAGTATAGAAGGATATTTGCGAACGGTAGATGACATCGGGGTCGGTTTTGCGAAACATCACGTCGAAGTCCTCGGTAGAACCGCGTACTATGTCGGCCATCTCCAAATTCTCCAGAATATTGGGCGTAAGTTTCATCACCTCGGCCTTGTGCGAGGCGCGGAAATTCACGTCGTAATAGAGTATGGCCCCATGCTGACGGGCATAGTCGAGGAAACCCTGCACCTGTGGACGTATAACAGGGTTGACGGCATAGTAGGAGCCGAAGACCACGATGTCGCCCTTGTTCACCTCAGGGTAGTTGAAGTCCAGGCGATCCTTGGGATGGTCCTTATAGAAGATATACTCCGCATCATTGTTTTCATTGAGAAAGGCTAGCGAGAGTGGCGACTTGGATTCGGGATAGACCGACACCGATGAGGCGTCAATGCCGTTCTGCTCTAGAAAACTGATGATGCGCTGACCCACGCGATCGTTGCCGGTCTCGCTGATAAACGAGGCCTTTACCCCGCAACGCCCCAATGAGATGAGGCAATTAAATGTGCTGCCGCCTGGCACGGCTGCTATGGGGTCGTTGCCCTTGAAGATAATGTCGAGAACAGTCTCGCCAATTCCTATTACCTTACGATTCATATTTGCTCTGCTCTTATTCCTTCGTGACTTTGAGTCTTTGTGTTCAGTTCTATTTGTAACAAACGGATGCAAAGTTACGGATTATTTTTGAAAAAACAAGTTTTTCCTTTGCTTTTCGCTCTCTTAATAGTACCTTTGCACCGCAAATGACGAAATACAACATTTTAACACTGGAAAACGGGATGCACATCATCCACCTGCCTTCAGAGTCGCAGGTGGTCTATTGCGGCATCGCCGTGAAAGCTGGCTCACGCCAGGAACGTGCTGGCGAAGAGGGGCTGGCCCATTTCTGCGAGCACCTGGCTTTCAAAGGCACGGAGCGTCGCAGTGCCGTACAAGTAATCAACGCCATTGAGGAGTTGGGCGGCGAACTGAATGCCTTTACCAACAAGGAGGACACCATGTTCTATTGTGCCATACAGGCCCAGCACGTGAGGAAAGCCGTTGATGTGCTCTGCGATATTGTGTTCCATAGCAACTATCCGCAGCACGAGGTGGAGAAAGAGCGCGAGGTGGTGTGCGACGAGATAGAGAGTTACGAGGACACGCCCGCCGAACTGATTTTCGACGACATAGAGAACCTCCTGTTCGAGGGACATCCCCTGGGACATAACATCCTGGGCATCAGTGAGCAGGTGAGACAATACACCAGCGAGGATGCCCGCCGTTTTACCGCTCGCTACTATCGGCCGGATAATTGTGTGTTTTTTGCTAGCGGCAACGTGGATTTTAGGCACCTCGTGGCCATGCTGTCGGGTATTCCGGAAATTTCGGAAATCCCGGAAATTCCGGAGAACCCGGAAGCCCCGGAAACCCCGGAAGCCCCGGCCCAAACAATCACCCGCCAGCGCGGCACCCATCAAGCTCACGTTATCATGGGCACCCGGGCCTATGCTGCCGACGACCCGCGCCGCTGGGCTTTATACCTTATTAATAATATACTGGGCGGGCCGGGCCTTAACTCGCGGCTGAGCCTCTCGCTGCGCGAACGCAACGGGCTGGTCTATAGCATCGACAGCAGCATGGTGTGCTATGGCGACACGGGCAGTTGGTGCGTATACTTCGGCTGCGACCCGCACGATGTGAGGCGCTGCTGCAGGCTAGTACGCCGCGAATTAGACCGCATGATGCAACGGCCGCTCACACCTGCACAACTGCGCAAGGCCAAGCAGCAGATACAGGGCCAACTGGCCATTGCCAGCGACAGCCGCGAGCAGTTTGCACTTGACTTTGCCAGGAACTACCTCCATACGGGCAAGGAGCGCGACCTCAGCGACATCATGCGCCATATAAACCGCCTCACGCCCGAAGACCTGCAGCAGGTGGCCTGCGAACTATTCCATGAGCAGCGCATCACCACCCTGATTTATGAATAAGCCTACGGTCTTTAATCATGAATAGGAACAAGGAAATATACAAGGTGACGCTGGTGGGCGGGGCGGTCAACGTGGTGCTGCTGCTCTTCAAGTTCGTGGCTGGCATCGTGGGACATAGTGCTGCCATGGTGGCAGATGCCGTTCACTCACTCAGCGACTTCATCACCGACGTTATCGTTATCCTCTTTGTACACATCAGCGGCAAGCCTAAGGATAAGTCGCACGACTACGGCCACGGCAAGTACGAGACTCTGGCCATGACCATCATTGGACTCGCCCTGCTGGCCGTGGCTCTCGGCATTGTCTACAGCGGCGTGACGAAGATCGTGGCTTGGGCCGGTGGCGAGCAGTTGGAGGCACCCGGCATGCTCGCTCTATGGGCTGCCCTACTGTCGGTTGTGCTCAAGGAGGCCGTCTATCGCTACTCGATGGTGAAGGCTCGCCAACTGCAGTCGCAGGCAGTAGAGGCCAATGCCTGGCATCATCGCAGCGACGCGCTTTCGTCTGTAGGCACGGCCTTGGGCATCGGCGGTGCCATCTTCCTGGGGCAGAGGTGGACGGTGCTCGACCCCGTGGCATCGGTCATCGTGGGTCTGTTTATCATCAAGGTGGCCCTCTTCCTGCTGCGCGACGGCATCGGCGACCTGATGGAGCAGTCGCTGCCCGACGAGGTGGAGGTGGAAATACTACGGCTGGCGGCCTCGGTGCCCGGCGTCACTGAGCCTCACGACCTGTATACCCGCCGTATAGGTAATCACTATGCCATAGAACTGCACATCCTCATGGATGGCAGCATCACCCTGAACGAGGCTCACGACAAAGCATCTGAGGTTGAGAGGGTGCTTAGGCAGCATTATGGTGAAGACACCCATATCGCCGTGCATGTGGAGCCAATGTAAAGATGGTCGTATGTAGGGGCAGGCCCTGTGCCAGCCCGATGGCCCAACAGGGCCACATTCGTTGTAAAAACCCCGTGTACATTGCCCCTTAGCTTCTCACCCGCATGGTTTGCAGCAGCACGCTGAGCAGGATGAGGACGATGCCGATATAGAAGGAAAAGTTAATTTCGTGGCCCTCGCCGAAGATGAGGAAGGCCAGGATGATGGTGTAGCAGGGCTCCAGGTTGTAGGTGAGGTTGACGGTGAAGGCCGAAAGACGCTTCAGGGCCTGGATCTGCAACAAATACATGCCTACGGTGCAAAACAGCGCATGGCAGAGCATAAACCAGAGGTTGGAGCCTTCGGGCAGCACGACAACGGGCTGCTGACTGGGGAAGATGAGCAGATAGACGGGAATGATGGCCGATACCATGATGAGGCCACCCGACATCTGATACATCAGCACGGTGCGGCTTCGCACGCCTACGCTGGCTTTCTTGTTGCAGATGGCATAGAGGGCACAGACAGCCGACGAGACGATGCCGATGATGATGCCGTAGCGATAGCGGGCATCGAGCGAAAAGATGCAGAGCACGCCCACCACGGTGATGAGCGAGAAGAGTACCTCGACCCACGAGATGCGGCGCTTGTAGATGAGCGGCTCGAAGATGGCAGTGAAAAAGCCGATGAGCGAGAAGCAGATAACGCCGATAGACACGTTGGAGGCCTTGATGCTGCCGTAGAACAGCATCCAGTGGACGCCGAGCAGCGCACCGCAGCCGCAGAGTTGCAGGAATTTCCTCCAGCCTACGCGGGGCAGGCCGGTGAACACCAGCAGGATAAGGCTGGTGAACAGCATGCGATACCACACGATGTCTACCTCGTTGAGTGTGATAAGACGCCCGAAAAGGCCGGTAAAACCAGCAAGCAACACACTCAGATGCAGTTGTATGAATCCTCTTTTCGTTTCGTTTTCCATCAGCAATCTAATTTAATTTGTTCACCAATCTAATTTAGTTTGTTTTGCAATCTAATTTAGTTTGTTTTGCAATCTAATTTGGTTTGGATAGCCTTGGCCACGGCGTAGGCTGTAGTCCAGGCTGCCTGAAAGTTGAAGCCGCCAGTGACGCCATCGATGTCGAGCACCTCGCCGGCGAAATAGATGCCAGGCCGGGCTTTACATTCCAGCGTGACAGGGTTGACAGCCGAAAGCGACACACCGCCACAGGTGACAAACTCATCTTTGAAGGGCGCACGGCCGGCTATCTGGTAGGTGTCGTTGACAAGGATATTGGTCAGGCGGTTCAGTTCCTTTTGGTTGAGGCTGCCCCAAGGCTTCCGGGGTGTCCCATTTAATGCTTTTTCAGTCAGGTAGTTCCATAGTCGCTGGGGCAGGTCGAAGGGTCGGATGGTCTGCAGTTGCTTCTGCGCATGCTGTCGGCAGAGGGTAGCCAGTTGCTGCTGTACCTCAGACTCTTTACGCATGGTCCAGTTGACGGAGAGGGGCTGCTGGTAGTTGTGCTCGCTAAGCAGACGGGCGGCATAACTGCTGAGGCGCAGGATACAGGGGCCGCTCATGCCCCAGTGGGTGATGAGCAGCGGCCCGGAGGCGCGCATCTTCGTGCCGGGAATCATGGCCGTGGCCTCGACCACGGTACCCATCAGGGCGCGCAGTTGGGCATCGTCAATATTAAATGTGAAAAGCGAGGGAACGGGAGGGACGATGAGGTTATCATGCGCAGCCATTCCCCTCCCTTCAAGGGGAGGGGTTAGGGGTGGGGTCTCTAACAGAATAGGGGGTAGGGGCGTAGTCTCAAACTTCTTCACGCCCCCCGTAGTGACGGCTACGAAGTCGTAACCGCTGATTTCATCGATATTTTTTACGCGTCGGCCCGTCTCGATGGTGATGCCCAGGCGGCGGGCCTCACTGAGGAAGAGGTTGATGATGGTGTGGGAATCCTGCGACTGCGGGAAGACGCAGTGGTCTTCCTGAGTCACCAGCCTGACACCGCGTTGCTCGAACCACTGGTAGGCATCGCGGTGGTCAAACTGCTTGAAGAGGCGTTTCAGCAGGCGGTGGCCACGCGGGTAGACGCTCTGCAGGTCTACCACATCCTCGAATGAGTTGGTGCAGTTGCAGCGCCCGCCACCAGAGATCTCCACTTTGGCCAGCACGCGCTGCGAGGCTTCCAGGATGGTGACATCCATCTGCGGGCACATCTCCTTGAGGTTGATAGCGAGGAAGAAGCCGGCGGCACCGCCGCCAATGATGGCGGTGCTCATGGGTTATAGGCGGCAGCCTCGGCAGCGGCGATGATGTCCTCGCGCGAAGGCTCGGCAGGGTTGTGGGTAATGTCGGAGAGATCGAACTCGTCGGGGGTGTCTGGGATTTCCGGGGCTTCCGGGGCTTCTGGGATTTCTGGGTTATCCGGGTTATCCGGAGTCTCCGGGGTCTCCGGAATTTCCGGAGATTCCGGGTGCTTCGGCTTCTCGGCCTTGACGATAAACTCTTTTTCGGCCTCCAGGTCGGGGGGCACTGCTGTAGGCTCTTCCTCCATCTTGGTGCGCTCGCTCTTGGCCTGGAAGATGGCATCGATAAACTGCGGCTCGCGGCGCAGGCGTTGCAGCGTCTCCTGTGAGGCCGACTGCTGGGCCTCCTTCTTCGAGTAGCCTTTGCCTGTACCGCCTTCCACACCCTCGATCTTTACCACGAAGCCGAAGACGGGCGAGCCCTGCTTGTCGGTGGTCTGCTGCAGGAATTCGTACTCCATCTTTACGCGGTTCTTCTGCGTCCACTCCAGCAGTTTCGACTTGAAGTTCACCTCCTTATAGGCCACCTTGTCGATGTTGACCATCTGTGCCAGTATGCGTTTCTTCATAAAGCGCATCACGGCATCGTAGCCCTGGTCCAGATAGATGGCACCCACGAGCGCCTCGAAAGCGTTGCCCGCCATATAACTGTTGTGCGAGCGCTTCGAGGTGTTGCTCTGAATCAGTTCGGTTAGTCCCATCTCCTGCGCCAGTTTTCCTAATGTCTCGCGGCTCACCAGTTTCGAGCGCGTGTTGGTGAGGAAACCCTCGCGCTTATTCTCGAATCGCTCAAACACGATATGGCCTACCACGGCATCAAGTAGTGCATCGCCCAGGAACTCCAGCCGCTCGTTGTTCAGCGGCTTGCCCTTGTCGTTGCGCTGTCCGCTGCTTTTATGGGTCAGCGCAATCTTGTAATACTTGATGTCGTGGGGATAGAACCCGATGATTTCGCGCAGAGAAGAAAAAAGCTCCTTATCCTTGCGGAAAGGGAGCCTTATACGGTCGATAATATCATTAAGCCTCATACTTCTTGAATACGACGCAGGCGTTGTGGCCGCCGAAGCCAAACGTGTTGCTCAGTCCGGCACGCACGGTGCGCTGCTGTGCCTTGTTGAAGGTGAAGTTCAGACGATAGTCTATCTCGGGATCCTCGTCGCCGTCCTCATGGTTGATGGTCGGCGGCACGATGTCGTTCTGCACGGCCAGCACAGTGGCCATGGCCTCGATGGCACCGGCAGCACCAAGCAGGTGGCCAGTCATCGACTTGGTCGACGAGATATTCAGTTTGTAGGCGGCATCGCCAAAGACCTCCTTGATGGCCTTGGCCTCGGAGATGTCACCAACATGGGTCGACGTGCCGTGTACGTTGATATAGTCGATGTCCTCGGGCTTCATGCCGGCATCCTCCAGGGCGTTCAGCATCACCAGTTTGGCACCCAGGCCCTCGGGGTGAGAGGCGGTGATATGGTGAGCGTCGGCACTCATGCCTGCACCGGCAAACTCTGCGTAGATCTTGGCACCACGGGCCTTGGCGTGCTCCAGTTCCTCCAGGATGAGGCAACCGGCACCCTC
>JAEEGL014582618.1_pt1 | contig 12877 bp, 9 predicted proteins | sample 9134231 | NCBI WGS metagenome assembly JAEEGL01 (sample SAMN16246548, study PRJNA631951) | gut metagenome | biome: gut microbiome; feature: rumen; material: fiber-attached | host: Bos | place: Iran: Karaj | collected 2018-10
CGACAGCGCTGCTGACGTTTCGCCGTGGCTGGGATGGCGGGACTCGAACCCACTATATCGGAGTCAAAGTCCGGTGTGTTACCATTACACTACATCCCAATGTCTCAAAGAGGCCGGCGCAGCCGGCCCCCGTACATGCTATGGGGTGGGATATGGGGCTCGAACCCACGACACCCGGAACCACAATCCGGTGCTCTTCCAACTGAGCTAATCCCACCAGATAGAGAAATGGGAATAATCCGCTCACCAAATCGGGGCCTGCGGCACATCCGGATTGGAAAGAGGATTTTGGCACGCCAAGAGGGATTCGAACCCCCGACCTACTGCTTAGAAGGCAGTTGCTCTATCCTGCTGAGCTATTGGCGCATAAAACGCTGCCCGCCCAACAGAATATTGGAGCGGGTGATGGGAATCGAACCCACGTATCCAGCTTGGAAGGCTGGTGTTCTACCATTGAACTACACCCGCAAGGCCATTCCCTTATTCAGCCTTGAGATAATACCATACTTGCAGGGGCGATGTCAATATTTTTTCCGGAAAAAGTCGGCAAAAAAGCGGCAGCCGGGCAGAAAGGGAAAACCCGCTTTCCGCCGGTCTGCCGCTTTTGTCAAACGGAGTTCAGCGTTTGCGAAAACGCCGGATCAGCTCCTTGAAAGAGGCGATTGCCTGATCAAAACCGCCCCGATTCATCACGAAAACATAGGCGCCCAGGAGAACCAGAGCCACGATGGCGGCGATCATGGCCACCGCGAGGAAGGTCCTGGCGCTGCCGCCGGTGTGCGCGATGCGGCTGTCGGCCGCGGCCGTCGTCGCCGGTACCGGGACCGTCGGCGTGGGCTTGGCGGTGGGAACAGGCGCCTTGGTCGGCGCGGGGGTCGGAGTGGGGCTTGCCGCCGCGGCCTGGAGAACCGTAACGTTGAAGTGGCAGCTCAAATCTCCGTAGGATACGGTGATCTCCTGATGACCGGCGGTGTCCAGAACCGTGGGCGTACAGGTGAAACCGGTGTTGATGTCAAGAATTTCGTTGTTGCTGCTGACCTGCCGGATTACCAGCCCGGTGGTGTCCAGCGTGTCCCCCACGGTATACTGGAGCTTGGCGGGCAGCTTGGATACGGACAGACTTACAGGGGAGACGGATTGTGCAACCTGGACGGGAAAGGTGCAGGTCTTGCCGCCATAGCTGACGGTGATCTGCTGGGTGCCCCCGGTGTCCAGCCTGGCGGGGCTGCAGCGCAGGCCGTCGGTGATGTCCCGATATCCGCTTTCGGTGTAAGCGCGGATGGAAAGACCCCGGGTATCCAGCGCGTCGCCCACGGTGTAGCTGGTTTTGGACGGCATGGTCAGCACGGTGATCTTATCGATCGCTTCCTCATCCTGCTGGACATTGACGGAGAAAAGGCAGGTTTTTCCCTGATAGCTGACCTCAATGTCCTGAATGCCGGCCTCTTCCAGGCGGGTGGGATATACGCCGAAGCCCTCCATCAGGATGCGGGTGTTGCCGTTTGCCAGCTCTGCGCGGATGCAAAGTCCCGTGGTGTCCAGCGTATCGCCCACCGCGTACTCGGTGCGCTCGGGCATGGCCTCCACAGAGAGGGAGGATACGGACAACTCCTCAACCGTCACGGCGATGGGAGAGGAGAGCGCGGAGGCGGTGAGTCCGCCGCCGCTGTTGGTGACAAGACAGCTGTAATACAGGGTTCCGATTTCGTCGGTCGCCACGATCAGACTGTCCGAAACGGCGCCGTCCACCGGATTGCCCATCTCGGCGCTTGAGAGGCTCCTGTACCACTGATAGCTCAGCTCTCCGCCGTCGGAAACAGAGGCGCTGATGCTGATCTGCACAGCGTCACCGGGATAGCAGCGGATGTCGGCGCTGGAGGCCACCGCCGGCTGTTGGGGCATTACGGTTACGGGGCAGGAGAAGGATGTCTGGTCGATGGTGATAATGCACTCATAGATGCCTGCTTCGGAGAGCGCCCCCTGCAGGTAGACATTGGCCTCCTGGGCCTCTTCTTCCACCACAAGAGAAAGCCCCTCGGGCAGGCTGCCGCTCACCTGACTGCCGGAGGCCACCGTGGCGACCAGATGGTTGAGCGGCTGGCCAACCAGAACAGCCTCAGGCGCGGGATAAATATAATCGGCAAAAGCCATGGGAGCAATCAGCAGCATCAGCAGCAGAGCCAAAACCGCCGAAAGAAAACGCTTTTTCATGGTAAGTGCACGTGTCCTGTGCAGAAGTGCGCAGGGCAAGTCCTTTCCAGATATTCAGATTATTCATAGCACTTTTTTACCATTTTGTCAATATTTGAAAACTATTTGGAACATTGTCGAAAGAAGTCGGTAAATTTATGGCGTTTACCTGTTGCGAAAAGCGGGCGCCCTGTGGTAGTATAGGGATACGAAACAGGGCAGAATTTGCCGCAGAATGGCAGTGAGGGGGGACACGATGGCTGGCAGTGAATGGTATAAAGAGATGGCGGTCTATCAGATCTGGCCGCGCAGCTTCTGTGACGGCAACGGCGACGGGATCGGGGATCTGTGGGGCGTGCTGCAAAAGCTGGACTATATCAAGAGCCTGGGTGTAGATGCGATCTGGTTTTCTCCGCTCTATCCCTCGCCCAATGCGGACTTTGGCTATGACATCTCCGACTATAAGGATATTCATCCCGACTACGGCAATCTTGAAGTCTTCCGTCAGGTGCTGGACGGGGCGCATCAGCGCGGCCTGCGGGTCTTTATGGATCTGGTGGTCAATCACACGTCGGACGAGCACCGCTGGTTTCAGGAGAGCCGCAAAGGGCCCTCCAGCCCCTATTACGACTATTATTTCTGGCGTCAGGGCCGGGTGTCCGGCGGCCGGCGTCAGCCGCCCAACAACTGGACGAGTCTGTTTGAAGGCGGCGCCTGGGAATATGACGAGGGCATGGATGAATACTATCTGCACCTTTTTGCCCGCAAACAGCCGGATCTGAATATGGACAACCCGCAGGTACGCGAGGAAGTCAAGCAGATTATGCGCTTTTGGCTGGATATGGGGGTGGACGGGTTTCGGGAGGACGTGATCACCTTCATCTCCAAGGCGCCGGGACTGCCCAACGCGTACCCCAAGCTGCCGGCGGCCAATGGCCTGCGCTACTATTCCAACCGCCCGGCGGTCTATGACTACCTGAGGGAATTCAAACGGGATGTGCTGGATTACTACGACTGCTTCACCGTAGGCGAGAGCCCCATGACCACACCGGAAATTGCTCTGCGGTATGTGGCCGAAGGCCCGGACAAGGTGCTGGATGAGATGATCGCCTTTTCCCACATGGAGGCGGACTGCCTCATGACGGATATGGTACAGCGGCCGTTCAATCTGGTGAAGATGAAGAAGGCGTTTTCCGAATGGCAGCTGAAGCTCCAGGGGAAAGCCTGGAACGCGCTTTATATTGAAAACCATGACCACCCTCGGGTGATCAGCCGCTATGGCAGTGAGGAATACCCCACCGAGAGCGGCAAGATGCTGGCCGCCATGTATATGCTGCAAAGGGGCACGCCCTTTATTTATCAGGGGCAGGAGATCGGCATGCTGAATCTGCGGCTGCCGAGCATCGGCATGTACCAGGACGTCATGACCCAGAACGCGGCCCGTATCGCTTCCCGGATTCTGCCCCGCAGCCAGGTACTCAAGCTGGTGCAGAAGGCCAGCCGGGACAGCGCCCGCAGCCCCATGCAGTGGACGGATGAGAAAAATGCAGGCTTCAGCGAGGCCACGCCCTGGTTCTTTGTCAACGAAAACTATAAGCAGATCAATGTGCAGGCCCAGGACAAGGATCCGGATTCCCTGCTGAATTTCTACCGCACCCTGCTGAAGTTCCGCAAGGAGCAGCCGGTGGCGCTCTACGGCGATTACCGGGAGTACCGGCCAAAGGACAAGCATTTCTATGTCTATGAGCGCAGCTATAAGGGGAAGCGGCTGCTGGTGATCTGCGCCTTCGGCTCCGATGCGCTGCGCTTCGACGCGCCGGAGGGGATTGAACTGAACAGCGGTACCCTGGTGCTCTCCAACTACGACATGAATTTTGTGATCGCCAACGGCTTCACCTCCCGCCCCTATGAGCTGAGGGTCTATCTGTTTTCGAGATGATGGTTCCGATCCTTTGCGGCATTTCCCCATCACAAAACCATTATGGGTAAGGTCTGAAGATGGAAATCCGGGAAAAAGCTTGTGCAAAACTGAATATTTCTCTGGATGTGACCTGCCGCCGGGATGATGGCTACCATGAGATGGCGATGGTGATGCAGACAGTTTCACTGTGTGACGAATTGACCCTGCGCCGCAACGACAGCGGACGCATCAGCGCCTCCTGCAACCTGCACTTCATCCCCTCCGACGAGCGGAATCTGGCTGTACGTGCGGCGCGGCGCTATTTTGAGGCGGTGGGAGAAAGCCGGCAGGGGCTGCAGATTGATATCCGCAAGAACATCCCGGTGGGCGCTGGCCTTGCAGGCGGCTCCTCGGATGCTGCCGCAGTGCTGCGGGGCCTGAACACCCTTTGGGGCGGACCGCTCAGCCGTACGGAGCTGGAGGAGTTGGCCTGTTCCGTCGGTTCGGATGTGGCCTTTTGTGTGGCGGGCGGTACCGCCCTGGCCAGGGGCCGCGGCGAGCTGCTCACCGATTTGCCGCCGCTGCCGGACTGCCGCTTTGTCATCTGCAAGCCGGACTTTTCCATCTCCACCCCGGAATTGTTCCGAAAGCTGGATGAGACGCAGCTGCGCCGCCACCCGGACACCGCCGGGCTGGTGCAGGCAATCGAACAGGGCTGCCTGAAAGGGCTGTGCCGCCGGATGTACAATGTGTTTGAGGATGTGCAGGATCGCCGTATGCGCACGGTAGCGGAGATCAAGGGCCGCATGCTGGATCACGGGGCGCTGAGCGCCATGATGACCGGAACAGGCTCCGCCGTATTCGGCATCTTTGAGGAGGAAGCGCCGGCAGAGGAGGCGGAGGCCGCCCTGAAAAAGGAATACCGCTTCTGCGCCTTGGCCGCGCCGGTGGGCAGGCTGCTCTGATTAAAACCGGATAACACCGTCTATACTATGAGTACCATAGATGGACGGTGTTTTTTTATGCGCGATATGAAGAAGCAATTTGCCGTCTGGGAGACGGCGGCATTGTTGGCGCTGAGCCTGACGCTGTGCCTGGGGGTCTGGGCGCAGGCCAGACAGAACGGCATCAGCGGCAATCTGGTGCGGCTGCATGTCCTGGCGGCGTCGGATGCGCCGGAGGAGCAGGCGCTGAAGCTGCGGGTGCGGGACGCGGTGCTGGACTATCTGCGCCCGATCCTGATGGAGGCGAAAACCGCAGAAGAGGCCAGGGCCCTGCTGGACGCGGATCTGGCGGGCATTGCCTGCGCGGCTGCCGCTGTGTCAGAGGGCAGGCAGGTTCGTGTAAGCCTGAATCGGGAGCGCTATCCCACCAGGCTCTACGAGGGCTTTTCCTTGCCCGCCGGCAGTTATGATTCCCTGCGCGTGGTGCTGGGAGAGGGGACGGGCCAAAACTGGTGGTGCGTTGTCTTTCCGCCGCTGTGCCTCACAGCGGCAGAGGAGGAACCGCTGCAGAGCGTTATGGGCGGGGAGGATTTCGCCCTGGTAAGCGGCAGCGGGGGCCATGTGCTGCGATTTCGGGCAGTGGAACTCTGGGGAGAACTCACGGAAATTTTTGACAGATAGCGAGTTGCACGAAGGAGCAAAAAGCGATATACTGTTCCCATCAGAGAAAATGGGGGAATGGAAATGAAGCTTTGCAACATTCAGACAGAAAGCCGGGTGCATCTGGCCCTGATCACCGAGCGGGGCGTGGTGGATGCGGCGGCTGCCGGCTGCCCGCTTCAGATGGCGGATCTGCTTGCCGGAGCGGACCGGGCGCCGCTGGAAGCGATTGCGGCGGATCAGAGTCTGCCGCCGGTGGAAGCGCCGGTCTTTGCCAACGTCGTCAATCCGACAGGAAAGCTGCTGTGCGTGGGGCTGAATTACCGGGAACACGCAAAAAAGGCGGGCTTCAAGCTTTCGGAGGTGCCGATCCTGTTTTCCAAGTTTGCCGACGCGCTGGTCCCTTCGGGCGCCGCGGTAGAGCTGCCCGCCTGGGAGTACAGCTATGACTATGAGGCCGAGCTGGTCATCGTCATGGGGAAAACGGCCTGGAGCGTCAGCGAAGCGGAGGCTATGGACGCGGTTTTCGGATATACCTGCGGCAACGACCTCAGCTGCCGGGATGCCCAGATGCGCAGCGGGCAGTGGCTGATCGGAAAGACCATGCCGGGCTTCGGCCCCTGCGGCCCCTGCATTGTGACGGCGGATGCCTTTGACCCCGGCGCGGACCACGCGGTCAGAAGCTATGTCAACGGCGAGCTGCGGCAAAACGGCATGACCAGCGACATGATTTTCAACTGTGCTCAGATTATCAGCTACGCTTCCCGTTATGTGCGCCTGGAGCCGGGCGACCTGATCTATACCGGCACGCCCAGCGGCGTGGCCCTGGAGGGCGGCCAGAGCCGTTTCGCCTGGCTCAGGCCCGGCGATCGGGTGGATGTGGAAATCGAGGGCATCGGCAGGCTGAGCAATATGCTGTGCTGAAGCTGAAAAAAGAATTCCGACCGGCTGAAAGCTGGTCGGAATTCTTTTTGTTGTTATATGGTTATTGTTTCCGGCGAGCGGAGCAGCGGATTGCGCTTGCTGTAATAATAGATCAGCAGCAGCGTCGAGCACAGAAGCCAGCCTGCAGGATATCCCAGCGTGACGGCCAGCAGACCGCCGCCCAGCCGATAGGAGATGAAGAGATACAGCTGCCGGAAAAGGACGAAAGAGCTCAGCGTGATAACCATGGCGGCCCGCGTATTGCCTGCGCCGCGCAGGGCGCCCACATAGACCTGATTGACGGCGAAGGCCAGATAGAAGGGAGAGATCACCCGAATGAACCAGGTGCCGTATTGGACAACCTCCGGGTCGCTGTTGAAGAGCGTGACCAGCTGCGGGGCGAAGATGATGAGGGGCGTTATCAGGACAATCATGATCCCGAAGCCCATGATCAGCGCGGTCTTGGGCGCGGTACGCGCCCGCGCATAGTTTCTGGCGCCCAGATTCTGCCCCACAAAGGTAGAGGTTGCCAGGTTCAGGGACATCATGGGCAGGATGGCGAAGGTATCGATCTTGATGTAAGCGGTCCAGCCGGCCATACAGGAGCTGGCAAAGCGATTGATATAGGACTGGACAAAAATGTTGGAAAAGGACGTAACGGCCAGCTGCAGCGCAGAAGGGAGACCGATCCGGCAGATTTTCTGCAGGATCGCGCGCTGCACATGCAGATGGCGGATATCCAGCCGATAGGCGGTGTCGGCCCGGGAGAGCAGCCGCAGCACCAGAAACGCAGAACAGCCTTGGGAAACCACGGTGGCCCAGGCAGCGCCGGCAATCCCCAAAGAGAAGACACGGACAAAGAGCAGGTCCAGAACGGTGTTGAGCAGGGTACAGAAGATCAGAAAATACAGCGGGCGCGTGGAATCTCCCACAGCGCGCAGGGTGCTTGCGCCGATGTTGTACAGCAGCACGCCGGTTACGCCGCAGAAGTAGATGCGCAGATATTCCGCGGCCTCCCGGAACACATCCTCCGGCGTGGTCATCATGCGCAGCAGAAGGGGGACGGTCGACACGCCCACGACGGTCAGCACTACGCAGAGGAACAGCGTCAGCGACACGGCGGTCTGCACGGCGCTGTGCAGCTTCTCCTCGTCCTTGGCGCCGTAGTACTGGGAGATGACTACGCCCGCACCGGTGGAGAAGCCCATGTAGAAGCCGATGAGCATGTTGATGATGGGACTTGTGCAGCCCACGGCGGCCAGTGCCTGTTTGCTGACAAAGTTGCCCACGACGATGGAGTCTACCGTATTATAGAGCTGCTGAAACAGATTGCCGATCAGCAGCGGGATTGCAAAACTGATGAGCAGCCGCGGAATATTTCCCTGGGTCATGTCCGTATCCCTGCGGCGGAGGATAGAAACCATGTGCCTGCCCCCCTGTCAAAAGCTGACAAATGTTGTACAGCGAGGACAGTATATGCGCGAATCTGAGGAAAGTCAACAGGAAGAAAAACCAAAAATTCCCCTGAAAACCCGGGAAAACACAGCGGAACAGACGAAAAAGTCCGCCCCGGGGAATCCGGAACGGACAAATGCAGATATGGTACGCAGGGTTAATTATGACGGATGCGCGCCTGTATGTAAGGCTCCACATCCTGAATGTCGATCCCCAGCGCCACGGCCAATTCTCCGTGCAGCATATCTTTTGCACGGCGCATGGTGGCCTCCGCGCGGCTGCTGCGGGTCTTGCGTTCCGCCATGCGGCAGTGGAGTCCCTTCACGATGGCGACCAGCGTTTCGCAGCTGTGAAGGCGGAACAGATCTTTATAATAAGCATCCACGTGGTTGAAGCGATTGTCCTGGCAGATGGCGGGTTCAATGTCGGGCATGGCGTCGATCAGAGCCTCCGCCTCCTCGCGGCTCATCACCGGGCGCATATAGGCGCCGGAATCGACCGGCGTGAAGTACGTGCCGCTGCCCACAAGGGGCGTAAGGTGATAATACAGCTTATCCTTTGGAGTACCGGGAATCGCCAAAGGCTCGATTTTATCCACCGTACAGACGCCGTTTTCCCCGTATATGATTTTATCACCCACTAAAAACATCCAAACATCCTCAAAATGCAGACAATACCCCAACATATCCTGTTACAGTATTATCATACAATACTTTTCGGGATATTTCCAATCTTTTTTTCGCGTAAGCGGAAAAAATTTTTCGAAAAAAGCCCGGCAGACAGGGATTTTTTGCGCATTGTGTTTCTGTGGAGCGTCTGTTATAATACTGGTATGACAGCGAAACGCCGCAAGGCGTTTTGCCCGATCACTTTGCGGCCGAACCTGTCATTTGACAGTGAGAAGCGCTGCAATTCGTATCATTTTAATTATTATACTTATCGTAAACAATTCTTCCCGAAATTAAACAAAAGGCGCCCGGAGGAGTCACGGAAACGGCGGCGGGGGATGGAGACGCGTGAGGCTATATCTGTATGGACATACATATAAATATGCTGTGGAGCAGATGCTGCTGACGCTGTTTCCCGGCCAGCGGCCCGTCTACCCTGAGGGACAGCCCGAGGGGGATCGGATGGAGATCCGCCTCAGTCGGGGCGAGAAACGCACCACCGCCACCTGCCTGCTGGTGCTGGACGGAATGCACCGGCACGGCCGGGCAGCGGCGTCCAATACCGCCCTGTCCGATGCGCTGGAGACGGATCGGCGCTGCCAGCGGCTCATCAAAAATGCGATTTACCGGGCGGCTCTGGCTGCCGGCGTGAGCAGGCCGGTCTGGGGTGCGCTGACAGGGGTGCGGCCGGGAAAGCTGCTGTGCCAGCTGTTGGACAAGGGCCCTGGCGAGGAAGAGGCTCTGCGGCGGTTTCGGGAGGACTTCGATGTGTCACCGGAGCGGGCGGCGCTTTGCCTGGACGCCAGCCGTCAGACACTCCGGATGCGGGCGTCCCTGGCGCCCCGGGATGTGTGCCTCTATGTGGGCATCCCCTTCTGCCCCACTCGCTGCGCGTACTGCAGCTTTGTCAGCCAGTCGGTGGAGAAGAGCATGCGGCTGATGGAACCGTTTCTGGATGCGCTGGAGCAGGAGATCGCGGCCGTGGCACAGCAGGTACGTCGGCTGGGGCTGCGGGTTGTGTCCCTGTATATGGGAGGCGGCACGCCCACGACGCTGTCGGCACAGCAGATGGATCGCCTCTGCGGCAGGCTGGCCGGGGAATTTGATCTGAGCGCCCTGCGGGAGTACACCGTGGAAGCCGGCCGTCCGGATACGATCACGGCGGAAAAGCTGCAGGTGCTGCGGCGGCACGGGGTGGATCGCATCAGCGTCAATCCGCAGACCATGTCCGACGCGGTGCTGGAAGCCATCGGGCGGCGGCATACGGCGGCGGATATCCGTACGGCACTGGGCACCGTACGCGAAACAGGCGGATTTGCGGTGAACATGGATCTGATCGCCGGGCTGCCGACGGACACGGTACAGGGCTTTTCGGACAGCATGGATGAGGTGCTGGCCCTGGCGCCGGAAAACATTACCGTGCACACCCTGAGCCTGAAAAAAGGCTCCCGCATCACCCTGGAGGGCGCGGCCCTGCCGGATGGGGCGGCGGTGGGCGCCATGCTGGATCTGGCCGGCGCGCGCCTGAGAGCCGCAGGCTATGCGCCCTATTATCTCTACCGGCAGAAGTTTATGTCGGGCGGCTTTGAAAACGTGGGCTGGGCGAAAGCGGGCTTTGAGAATCTGTATAACATCTGCATCATGGAGGAGCTGTGCAGCATCCTGGCCGTGGGCGGAGGCGGTTCCACCAAGCTGATCCGTCCGGATGCGGGACGCAACATCCGGCTCATGGCCCCCAAATACCCCTTGGAGTATATCGAGCAGATCGAAGCAATCTGCGCGGAGAAGGAAAAAATAGCCGCCTTTTACGGGGCGTGGAACACGAAGGAGGAGTAAGCATGGCATATGAACTGAGAGACATCAATTTCAAAACCGTCACCGACCCGAAAGGCTTTTTGGAGGAGGGCGACGCCCAGTATCAGAGCCGGGTAGAGCAGGCGGCGGACATGATTCTTGCCAACAAAAAGGCCAGTCCCATTGTACTGCTGTCCGGGCCCTCCGGCTCGGGAAAGACCACCACGGCGATGAAGATTGCCGAACAGCTGGAAAAACGCGGCGTACGCACGCACTATGTGGCGATGGACGATTATTTTCTTACCGTGGATCCGGCCACCACACCCCGCACACCGGAGGGGGATCTGGATCTGGAGTCGCCCCTGTGCCTGGATATGGAGCTGCTCAACGAGCATTTTACCCTCCTGTCCCGGGGCGAGCGCGTCTTTGTGCCCAAGTATGAGTTTTCCCGCCGCATGCGGATTCAGGAGCCCTCCAAATCCATCAAGCTGCGGGACGACGAGATGGTTATTTTTGAGGGCATTCACGCCCTCAACGATATGATTACCAGCCGGCATCCGGAGGCCTTCAAGCTCTACATATCCGCCAGGAGCGATGTGCTCTTTGAGGGGAAGATCGTATTCAAACGCACCTGGTTCCGGCTGGTGCGCCGCATGGTGCGGGACTACAATTTCCGCGGTTCCGATCCGGCGGACACAATGGCCATGTGGGCCAATGTGCGCCGCGGCGAGGTGCATTACATCTCCCCCTTCAAGGACAAGGCCGATTTCCAGTTCGACACCTCGCTCCCGTATGAGCTGGCGGTGTTTAACCAGACGGCAACAGAGCTGTTTCGTACCGTACCGGAGGGGGTCGAGCGCTTTGACGAGCTGCGTGCGGTCTGGCCCGCCCTGCAGCTCTTCGGCGTGATCAGCGAGGACTATGTGGCGCCGGATGCCCTGATCCGCGAGTTTATCGGCGGCGGCATTTACGAATACTGAGAGGGAAAGACAGCAGCGGGGCGGGAGCGGCATTTGCCGCTCCCGCCCCGTTCAGCTTGTCAAAAAAGTCCTTAATAGACTTTTTTGACTGCGCTTTTCCGCCGCGCATTTTGCTGTCAAGCAAAATGCGATGATCTGAAAAGCCTGATACCCCAAGCTTTTCAGACGGCGGTTTGTTGTACTCGAGGCGGGCCTTGCCCCCTCGAGCTCCCCTGCTGCTCTGTCATTGGTCTCCGTCAGCAAGGTTTTTTGACAGTCTCATGTCCTAATGAAAGATGTGCTCCTGGTGGACGCTGAGTACGCCCAGGGGCTCGTCCAGAAACGAGCCGTAGCGGATGCTCTCCCGGCCGTACTTGCCCCGGATATGGTCCAGCGCCTGATCCAGCCCCTGCCGCCGGGCAATCCGGGCATAGTCGGTGAACAGATCCATCTGCTCCGGCGCGTCTGCGCGAACCAGATCCAGTCCGCGCAGACCCAGACTGCGCAGGGGCGCGGGCCAGCTGTGGCAGTCCCGGAACAGGGCCATCGCGCTGTCCAGCAGATCCCGGGTGGCGTCTGTCGGCCGGGGCAGGCGGATCCGGTGACTGCTCCAGGTGAGCTCCGGCGTGCGCAGAGAGATCTCCAGCGTGCGGCAGCAGAGCTGCGCCGCCCGCAGGCGGGCGCCCACGTTTTCCGCCAGTGACAGAAAAGTCAGCCGGATGTCCCGGTCACAGATCAGATCTCTGGGTGCTGTGGTGCTGTTGCCGATGGATTTGGGCGGCGTCTCCTCGCCCATCCGCCGCACGGGGGAGGGGTCCTGCCCGTTGGCGTAGGCGTGGATCAGCAGACCCATCTTCCCCAGCTTTTCGTGGAGCAGCGCGGGATTTGCCCGGGCCAGCTCCCCAATGGTGCCGATCCCCATGCGGGCCAGCGCGCGGGTGGTGCTGCGGCCCACCATCAACAGGTCGGAGGCCGGCAGCGGCCAGACCATGCCGCGAAAGTGCTCCCGGTCGATAACCGTAACGGCGTCCGGCTTCTTGTAATCCGAACCCAGCTTGGCCAGCACCTTGTTCCAGGACACGCCGATGCTCACGGTCAGCCCCGTCTCCCGGTAGACCTGCGCCTTGATCTCATGGGCGGCCTGCCGGCCGTCCGGACAATTTCGGCAGCCGCTGAGATCCAGCCAGCTTTCGTCGAGTCCGAAGGGCTCGCACAGGTCGGTATACTGGCAGTAGATCTCCCGGATGATGCGGGCATATTGCTCATAGCGGTCGAAATGCGGCGTCACCACGCGCAGCTCCGGACAGAGCTGGCGGGCCTGCCAGACAGCCATACCGGTCTTGACGCCGGCCTGCTTGGCCAGCTCGTCCTTGGACAGAACAA
>JAEEGL014713417.1_pt1 | contig 12877 bp, 11 predicted proteins | sample 9134231 | NCBI WGS metagenome assembly JAEEGL01 (sample SAMN16246548, study PRJNA631951) | gut metagenome | biome: gut microbiome; feature: rumen; material: fiber-attached | host: Bos | place: Iran: Karaj | collected 2018-10
GACATGTTCTTCCACTGCTATAGCATCGTCGGCGAATTGGGCACAACCTATAATTCCGCCTACGATGAGCACGTCGGCGAGGATGCAGCACACATCGACTGGGAGGACTACGAGGGCTACTTCGTGGGGCCCAACTACCTGAAGGTGCCATACGCTCTCCTCTCAGCCGACGGCAAGACGCTGACGTTCTACCACGACGGACAGCGCGCCACACGCCGCACGTATAAGACCTACTCCACCGACATGGCTACCAATGAGGAGCCCGGATGGTTCAACGATGACAGCAACTCGGAGATTACCCGTGCGGTGTTCGATCCCTCCTTTGCCTACGCCCGACCCACCAGCACCTATTACTGGTTCGGCCAGATGCATCTGCTCACTAACATCGATGGCATGGAATTTCTGAACACCAGCGAGGTGATCAGCATGGAAGCCATGTTCGAAGAATGTGAGTCGCTCACCTCCCTTGACGTGAGCCACTTCGATACACGCAATGTGACCGACATGCGTAGCTTGTTTAACGACTGCTATGAGCTGACGACACTCGACGTGAGTGGCTTCGACACGCACAATGTGACCGCTATGTATAACATGTTCAATTATTGCAGCAACCTGACAGAACTCGACCTCAGCAACTTCGACACGCAGAATGTCGTCAGTATGAATGACATGTTCTGCGCATGCGAGTCGCTGACGAGCCTTGACCTCTCTAACTTCAACACCGCCAACGTCACGCGCATGAGCTCCATGTTCGAAGGATGCAAATCGTTGACAGACATTGACCTGAGCAGCTTCGAAACGAGTCGGGTGACAAACATGAATTCCATGTTCGATGGCTGCCCGGCGCTGAAGTCGCTCGACCTGCGCAGCTTCAGTACATACAACGTAACAACCATGTTAGCCATGTTCCGTGGCTGCACAGCCCTGGAAACAATCTATGTGACGGACTATCAAACCATAGAACCGGGCTTTGTCTCGCCCTTTGGCGACTCCAGTTCATCCGCAGCAGGCTTAGGGTGGACGACCGAAAATGTGACCTCATCCAACAACATGTTCAAAGACTGTACCAGCCTGAGAGGTCACCGAGGCACGCGCTTTGACGCTAACCACATCGACAAGGAGTACGCCCGCCTCGACGGTGGCACCAGCAGCCCGGGCTACCTGTCAGAGTATGGAGCCTTCCTCCTTGGCGACGTCAACGGCGACGGACAGGTCGGCATCGGCGACATCGTGGCCATCACCAACGTCATGGCCGGCATCGAGACCGACCCCACCATCATCCAGCGCGCCGACGTCAACGGCGACACCCAGGTGGGCATCGGCGACATCGTAGCCATCACCAACATCATGGCCGGCATCACAAACTAAGTGAAAAATCATTCTTCTTTATTGACATAAAAATAATAAAAATGTACGATTTCGAGGGTACGGAGGTGTGGAGGGACGAGGGTACGGAGGTACGAGGGTGCGGGGGTACGAGGTCAGACTCTGCGCGGAAAATAGGGCGTGCAAACTATTCTCGTACCCCCGTACCTTCGTACCCCCGTACCTTCGTACCCCCGCACCCCCGCACCTCCGTACCCCCGAAGAAAGTACTCCCGTACCTTTGCACATGATATGAAGCAAGTAAGACCCAAGAAGAACCTCGGCCAGCATTTCCTGACCGACCTCGAGATAGCCCGTCGCATTGCCGACACTGTTGACGCCTGCCCTACCCTACCCGTCCTTGAGGTGGGACCTGGCATGGGTGTGTTAACACAATTCCTGGCCGAAAAGCAGCGCCCATTGAGTGTCGTTGAGATCGATGCCGAGTCGGTAGCGTATCTGAAGGAGCGGTTCCCCGAGTTTCGGGGATACGAGGGTACGGAGGTACGTGGGTGCGAGGATAGTTCAGGCGCAGCGTCTGACCTCGTACCCCCGCACCCCCGCACCTCCGCACCCCCGATCATTGAAGGCGACTTCCTCCGTATGGACCTCCACGCGCTGTTCGACGGCGGCCAGTTTGTGCTCACCGGCAACTACCCTTACGACATCTCGTCGCAGATCTTCTTCAAGATGCTCGACAACCGTGACCTCATCCCCTGCTGCACGGGCATGATTCAGCATGAAGTGGCACAGCGCATGGCAGCCCAGCCAGGGTCGAAGCAGTACGGCATTCTTTCGGTACTCATACAGGCATGGTACGACGTGGAGTACCTCTTCACCGTCCCGCCTTCGGTGTTCAATCCGCCTCCAAAGGTGATGAGTGCCGTCATACGCATGACCCGCAACAGCGTGCAACACCTTGGCTGCGACGAGCAGCTCTTCCGGCGCATCGTAAAAACCACCTTCAACCAGCGCCGCAAGATGCTCCGCGTCTCCCTCCGCCAGTTGCTGCCACCCGACGCCCCCTTCTTTGCCGACAACGCCGACCTGCTCACCCGCCGCCCCGAGCAGCTCACCATTCCCGAGTTCGTCAACCTGACCAACCTCGTGGCCCACACCTTATAGTATATACACGCGCATGAAGAAGCTGCTTTTCACCCTCCTGCTGGCAACCACCGTACCCTCGTACCCCCGCACCTCCGCACCCCTCGACTCGCTGCTCGCACAGTTCGACGACAGCATCTCCACCTGCCTCGATGATGCCACGCGTCTCGACGAGGCCCGCGCCCTCATCCTACAGGTGATGGCCATGGAGGGCGTTGAGCAGTCGGAGCTCTACCCCGTGATGCTCTTCTACGAAGGCACTTACTACTTGAACATCGGCGACGTGGCACGCTGGAAGCAGAACCGCCAGCGAATGCTCCAGATGCTCCCCTTCAACGACTACCCCGAACTAAGCATCAGCGTGCCACAGGAGCTGGGCCTCATTTGCCGTCGCGAGGGGCAGATAGACTCGGCCCTCTACTATTACGACCAAGCCCTGCAAGAGGCCTTGCGACAAGGCGACAAGGAGTGGCTGGCAGCCATTTCGGCCAATGTGGGCGTGCTCCACTACAACATGACCCACTACAAAGAGGCCGAGCAGTACCTACAGCAAGGACTGGAGTATGTCCGCCAGGTCGACGACCCCTACACCGAACTCTGTCTGCTACAAACCAACGGTGCTGTAAAGGTGGCCCTTAACAAGCTGGCAGAGGCAGAGCCTCTGCTGCAGGAAGCCTACCAAATGGCTACCGAAGCCGAGTCGCCTGACTGGCAGTTGCGCTGTCTGACCACCATGATGCCCCTGTACGACAAGCTCTCGCTGCCCGACTCGGCACAGGCTTGCCAGCAGCGTGGCGACGCACTGCTACCAATGCTGCCCCAACAGGGCATCACCGCCATCGGCTATATCACTGCACGTGCGGGCCACTATTATGACAAGGGACAGTGGGCACTGGCTGTCAGCGACCTCGAGAACGTCGCCGCCAATGCCGCCGGAGGCGTGAAGACGGCCGACGTCTTCGAACGCATGGCCCGCTGCTACGCCCAACTGGGACGCTGGCACGAGGCTTTCTGCTACATGGACAGCGCCCGCATCGAGGCCGACACGCTGGCATCTGAGCGACTGACGGCCCAGATGGCCGAGTTCAACGCCCGCTACCAGACGATGGAGAAGGACCTGCAGATAGCGCGTCTGCAGACACAGCGACTATGGTTCACCGTCGTGGCCGTCGCCCTGCTGCTCTCACTGCTCGGCCTCTGGCTCTGGTGGCGCGCGCACCGCTCACGGCGTGAGGCTGACATGCGCATCGCAACCCTTGAGGCCGAGCGCAAGCGCATCGCCAAGGAACTGCACGACGGGCTCTGCAACGACTTGCTCGCCCTCGAGATGCAGGCAGCCGCATCAAGCACCAGCGAAACATCTGCCGTTGGCAACACTCAGTCCTCGCCGGCCTTCGCCTCACGCCTGCATACCCTGCGTCAGCAGGCACGCTCGTTGTCCCACCAGCTCATGCCTCCAGAGTTCAGCCACCTGAGTCTCAACCACCTGCTGCGCTTCCACTTCGAAGGCATCGCTGCCAACACACCTATCGCAGCAGTCTACACCGTCGACCCCAATGACGACAACCTGTGGCAGATGTTGCCGCCAAAGGTGAGCCACGAGGTCTACCGCATCGCACAGGAGCTTACCTCGAACATCGTGAAAGGCGCCACCGCCAACCACCTCAGCGCGTCACTCACGCAGATGGCTCCGGGCCACTACCTGCTCACCATTGTCGACGACGGCAAGCCCGTACCATACGCCACAACACAGCGGCCAGGCTTAGGAGAGCATACGCTGAAGGACCGCATACTCAGCATCGGCGCCCGCACCAACAGCTACGAGGCCGACGGCCAAAACCACTTCGAACTGGAATTCAGTGCATAGCATTGTCACCCGAATAGGTGAAAATGAGGCTAAATAGTAAGATAAAAAGCCCGGCAGTAGCAAGAATGTCGGGCTTTTTTGCTAACTTTGCACGCGAATCATACGATAATTCACACAATGCAACAGCCTGAAAAGCTATACCGCATCATTGCACTCGACGACCATCCCATGGTGCTCGAGGGCATCTCCCACATCCTCACAGCAATGCCCAACGTCACCGTCGAGGGCGTCACCTCACAAAGCCAGTTACTGGAACAGTTAGAGGGAGGCCGACAGTTCGACCTCTTCATCCTCGACCTCGAACTGTCCGATGCCGACGGCTTCGACGTACTCAAAGCCATACGCCACCACGCACCAGACACAGCCGTACTCATCTACACCATGCACGAGGAACCCTGGATACTGGCACGTCTGGCACGACTCGACATACAAGGCGTCGTCTCAAAGAGCAATCCCGTAGGAAAGCTGAGCGAGGCCGTCGCCGTCATACGCGACGGTAGCACCTACTACAACGAGGCGTTAATGCAACAGCTGGCGATACTCACCGACAACAACACCGACGTCATGAAAAGCTCGCCGGCCTTCCAGCTCAGCGAGCGCGAACAGCAGGTGCTGCAGTGCATCAGCGAGGGCATGACGACGCCCGAGATCTCCGACCGTCTCTTCATCAGCACCAACACCGTGGGCACCTACCGCCTCCGCCTGATGAAGAAGTTCGACGCCCACAATGTGGCACAGCTCATCGCCAAGGCCCAACGGTTCCTCATGTAGGTTACTGGCCCGACCGCACAGCCTACACTTTGTCACCTAAACAGGTGAAAATAGGCGTCAAAATCAATGATTTTATTAATAAACCATTGTTCCTTTCACGCTTTTTCGTATCTTTGCATACTCGAAACGAAACTATGGGTATTCGGGGGTACGGAGGTGCGGGGGTACGGAATTACCTAACTGTGACAACTACTTTCCAAACATTTAATTATAACCACAAACAATTACCACAATGAAAAAAGCAATGTTGATTTTGGCAGCCGTGGCCGTCGCCACCACTGCAAGTGCAAAGATTCTCAGAGTAAGTAACGTCACGGGCAGCTCGGCTCCCTACACCACCATCGAGGCCGCTCAAGAGGCAGCCAGCTCGGGCGACACGATTATGGTCGACGCGTCGAGCACGTTGTACACGAAATACTCTGACACCAATATCGACCTGACCAAACGTCTGGTTATTATCGGTCCAGGCTATTGGCTGGTAAAGGATGGTATTATGCAAGAGGGTGCCAGCACAGCCGAAGTCGGCAGGTTCACCATCAAGGCCGAGGGAACTGTCATCAAGGGTATGACAGTTAGTTACATCAACATTCAGGCATCAAAAGCTGTTATTAACAGATGCCATTTAGGAAACGTTGCTATTGAAAAAGCCGCAAGCAATGTTGTCCTCAGCCAGAACTTTATTACAGGAAGGCCCAATGCGAACGGAGGAAGCTTCCACCAGGTCACAAACAACATATTTAGTTACGACACCAATGGATCCTATAATATGTTAAGTTCGTTTGATCAGAGTTATGTTGCATACAATACGTTTAGGGCTTCTGTGACAGTGTTCAGTTTGACGAACAGCACTATCGAGCACAACATCTGGTCAACCTTCAATGACAAAGGCTCGGGCAACAGCGCTACCGACAACTACGTGACCACCGTTGTCAACACACAATCTACTGACAACTTCATCGACTCCGACTACTACAGCAACATTGAGCTCCCCGCCGATGTCACCTCGAAGTACGGTGCCTTCGCTGGCGACAGCCCCTACGTGGTGGCAGGCGTTCCCTCTGGCCCCGTGATTCAGGACCTCGTGGTTCCCACGACCGTCGAGATGGGCAGCAAGATGAATGTAACCATTAAAATCGGTATGCAGAAATGAGCAGAGTGAGTGTGTTTTCTCTCTGCCTGTTGCTGTCGGCTGTTGCCGCTCAGGCGCAGCAGGTGCGGCAGGTGGAGTATTTCTTCGACACCGACCCGGGCTATGGGCAGGGTAAGCGCATCGGCACGTCGGTGACGGGAAATAATCAGTTGAACTTCGACCTGGAAGGGATAGCTCCGGGCTCGCACACGCTCTTTGTGCGCAGTCAGGACACCGGCGGCCACTGGTCGGCCACGGTGGCGCATCCCCTGCTGGTGACGAGCCGCATTCCCACGGCACCACGCCGTCTGGAATACTTCCTCGACGCCGACCCAGGCTATGGATTGGCAGCCGTGCTGAGCAACCTGAAGATTGGCGACAACGCGCTGACCTTCGACATCTCGGCGGCCAAGGATGGTGCCCACGTGCTATATGTGCGCTCACAGGACGACACGGGGCTGTGGTCGACGACGATGAGCCGACCACTCTTCATCGACCGCTATCAGGACATCGTCTATGTGGAGTACTTCTACAACGACAACGACCCGGGTCGCGGCAATGCCACGCCACTGCCACTGCCCGACGTTGCCTATAAAGGCCACTTGGAGTGGACCGCCGACTTCGACGTCTCCGGCCTCGCCTTGGGCCAGCACCTGCTGACCGTCCGTGCCCTGGACCGTTACGACCAGTGGACCGACGAGATGAGCCGTCCCTTCACCATTGTTGAGAAGGGTGGCGACAATCCCGACACCCCGCCACTCGGCGAGGGCGACTTGGCCCGCCTGGAATACTTCTTCGACGTTGACCCGGGCTACGGACAGGGTCGACCACTGAGCACCCCCAGCACTGGCACGAATACCTACGTCATGTCGTTCGAAGGCATCCAGCCAGGCGCCCACGTGGTCTATCTGCGTGCATGGGACGACGAGAACCACTGGTCGCAGACGCTGTCGCGTCCCGTCTACGTCTGCTCCGTCAGTGGCACTGACGTCAGCCGCCTGGAGTACTTCTTCGATGCTGACCCGGGCTACGGCAATGGCCGCGCACTCTCGTACCCCCGTACCCCCGCACCTACGTACCCCCGCACCTACGTCATGTCGTTCGACGGCATCCAGCCAGGCGCCCACGTGCTGAACGTCCGCGCCCTGAACAACCAGGGTCGCTGGTCGTCGGTCGTCACCCGTCCGCTCTATGTCTATCAGCCCTCAGGCAAGGTCCTGGAACTGGAGTATTTCTTCGACGATGCTGATCCCGGCGAGGGTCAGGCTAAGCCTGTTGCACTCCCCCAGAACCTTCTCGAGCCCTTCGCCTTCGATGTTTCTGTCAACGGTCTGCCCGCCGGCATGCACCACCTCTGTGTACGTGCCAAGGGCGACGACGGCAAATGGTCGCTCGTCAGCCACGAACCCTTCATCGTTGCCGCCCCGTCTGAAATCGTCGTTGGCGACGTCAACGCCGACGATGAGGTGGGCATTGGCGACATTGTCGCTATCACCAACGTCATGGCGGGCATCTCGAGGGATCCAGAGACTGTAGCCCGTGCCGACGTAAGTGGCGACGGTGAAGTCGGCATCGGCGACATCGTAGCCATTACCAACATCATGGCGGGTGTCTATTAAATTCAGTCACTGCTATTACTGAGGGCATGCCTGTTTCTGGCATGCCCTCTTTCTATCTCCATTTAACTCCTTCGGCCTCTCTATCTCCTCAATAAAACTGCACCTTTGCACTGTCATATGAAACTTGAAAAAAAATAGAGAAAAAGTGAGGCTGCGATGTCACAAAATTGCGGTCTTTACGTATTATAAGTAAAGAGACAGTCTGAATGACACAAGAAGAGTACAAGGAAGAAGTGCGACGGCTGCGGCCACGACTGCTGCAGACGGCACGGCGATACCTGAGCGAGGACGATGCCGAAGACACGGTACAGGACGTGCTGCTACGCCTGTGGCAGATGGTTGGCACGCTCCGCATGCCTATCGACGCGCTGGCCATAGTGCTCGTCCGCAACTTCTGCGTCGACAAGCGGAGACGACAAAAGCCGTTGCAAGCTTTGAGTGTCAACTACGAACTGACCGAAGAAACTGAGACTGACGAGCGCATTGAGCGCGTACTGGCAATGATAGACACGCTGCCCACCCTCCAGCAGACCATACTACGGCTTCGGCATATCGAGGGAATGGAGATGAGAGAGATTGCCGAACTGACAGGCAGCTGCGAGGTGGCCATACGCAAGACGCTGAGCCGCGCACGACAAACATTGAAACAACAATATGAGAAACGATATGAATAACTTGCTGAGAATAAGAACGCTAACCGACAGGTTCTTCGACGGCGGCACCACGCTGGAGGAGGAACAGGAGCTGTGTGACTTCTATCGGCAGGACGACATACCCGAGGACCTGCGCCCCAACCGTGAGTTGTTCAGGGACTTGGCGGCACTCGCCACCCTCGGTACGCCCACAAGACAACCACACCGACACCGGTGGTTGGCTGCTGCCGCCGTCATCCTCCTGCTGATAGTGGGCGGCATCACCCTTTACCACTACCAGCATGAGGACGAGTGCGTGGCCTACATCTACGGCGAGCGGGTGACCGACCGCGACGTGGTGCTCAGTGAGATGCAGAAGACAATGACCGCGATGACCGCCGATGGCAGCGACGTGGTGGAGGAACAACTGAAGGCAATGTTTGGGGAAAATTGAAGAATCAAAAGACGTGACAGATATGAAGCGAATACTATTATGCTTATTAGTTATCAGTTTTCAGTTGTCATTTAGCAGCATAGCTGCACAGACGGGACTGAAAATCAACGACCTGTTCGAGGGGCGCATCATTCCGCAGGAAAAGATGGTGGAAACCCGTGTGCGGGGAAAGACGCTGGCCAAGTATCAGCTGACGTACTACCGCAGTGTGCGCCTCACCGTCACAGAACAGGAGGCCGAACGGCTGCTGCAACTCGTGGAGGCCGACGGCAAGGACCACTTTGACAGCGGCAGCGACAGTTCGCAGAAAACAGTGTTCGGCAAGGAGCACAACCTCACCTTCAAGACCCAGGTACGGAAGCAGGCCGACAAGAACTGCTTTCTGTGCTATCAGGCACATTGGCGGGGCAACACGAAGGAGCGCGAGGTGACCGTCATCTACATGGAAGGCCCCGTCAGAAGCCTGGAGCAATTGGAGGAACTATTGAGAAATTAAAGATTTAGAAACATCAAAAGATTCAGAGACATGAAACGTATACTTTATTTGTCATTTATTCTTTTCCCGTTATCGTTCAGTGGCGTAGCCGCCCAAAACGACACCGTCATTATCAACAACCCCAAGAAGGTTACCATCGTCACGGGCGACTCACTACAGAAAATCATCGTCACTGGCAAGGAGGGCGACGACAAGTTCAGGTATCAGAACACCATCCAGCTCGTAGACTCCAACTACGTGAGCACCACTCGCATAGGCCGCGACCGCTGGGAGTTGATACCCAGCGTGGAGGTAGGCAAGAAAAAGGACGACACGAATAGCCGCGGTTTCAGCAACTCACTGTCGGCCCACTTCGGCATCGGCTTCACCGCTCCTACCAAGGCCGACACACGTACGGACTTCTCGACCTTCAAGTCGTGGGAGATCTTTTTCACTCCAATACAGTGGGACCACCACTTCGACCGTCTGGAACGCAACACCGTGTCGTTGGGCTTCGGCTTCGACTGGAAGAACTACCGCATGACCGGCGACACACACTTCGTGAAAGCACCCGACGGTCATGTCGCCATCGACAAGTACCCGTTGCAGGTGTCGCCCGGCTTCTCGCGCATCAAAGTGTTCTCGCTCACGGCACACATAGGTTTCGAACATAGTTTCGACAAAAACTTCTGGGTGGGTTTCAGTCCTGTGGTGAACTTTAACGTCTTTGGGAGCATGTTGACTGAGTACTCCATGTATGGCGACGACATCAAGCGGTTGGACAAGAGCATCCACCAGCGCCCCATCACCATCGACTGGATGCTACGTCTCGGTCTCTTTGGCGTTCCTCTTTACGTGAAGTACTCCAACGACAACGTGCTGAAGGATGGAGGCGTGAAGTTCCGCTCACTCTCGTTCGGACTCTACCTATAGGCAAAGGTGACTTTATTGGCAATAAAAAAACTACTTGGTATAGTTTATGGAAAGACTGAAAGTGGATAGGTACACTGGAATGACTTAACAACCCGAAAAGGTGGTTAAGAATCTCAAATGTCAGACAAATGCCTGGGAGTTTTCTCTTCTTTTTCGACCATTCGGTTTATCTTTGCAACTCATAACGCATTAAACATGAACAAGCAGACCATCATCACCATCTTGCTCGCCCTTGTGTCGATGAGCATGTTTGCTCAACAGAGAATAATCGTGAGGGATAGTCTCACACAAGAGCCTATAGCATATACGAGTGTGTGGTTTGGAAATGAAGCGGGAGGATATACAGACGAATCAGGAATGATAGAGATCCCTGAAGGAACGAAGCGGATGCGGTTATCGCATATCTGCTATGAGACTAAGAGCATCGCTAAAGTGACAGTCGACTTGTGTACAATCTTTCTTGTCCCGAAGAGCATCGCTCTTGGTGAAGTTGCTGTCAGCGCAAAGGTTCCCAAACGAATGAAGACCACAGAAGTGGGGCTCATGAAAACAAAGACGCAGACCAAGCACAAGGGAGCCAATGGATTTGAAATGGCCTTGTTCATTCCCTACGACAGCATCTGGACAGAAACGCCATACATCCATTCTATATTGGCAAGCCTCGATTACTCCACCCGTTATCTGGTTTTCACAGAAATCAAGAAGCCCATTTATGCCACGCTGCGCTTTGACCTCCGTCTGCCAGATAGCAAGACTGGCACTCCAAAAGACGAGTCCCTCATTGACGGCGGTGTCCTACTCCCTGCCGGCCAGAAACTCGGCAAGGACGGCATCAGCCTTTCCCATCCTATACCATTCCCCCATACCGGTGTATTTGTTGTAGTGGAATGGATAACCACAGCTCAGGTTTCGGAATCGTGCAATCTTGTGCCCTCACTCAACATGACATTGAATGTAGGGGACTGCAAGACATGGAATAAAAAGACATTTCGAGGCCAGGACTGGATGCAGGAACAAAACGAGCCGGCATATCAGAACGAAGAGGCACAGGTCTTTTATAAAGGCAGAACACCATCTGCCAAACTCGGTTTGAAAATATCTACTGCACTTCCTGCACCCAAGTTTACAGAACAGACGCCACCATCTCCCCGGTTTAAGGACATTTAACACCAGGCGGTGCAAGATTTCCGACGATCGTCGTTTCTTCAGATAGATAATAACATCAAAAATATATCGAAAATGGAAACGATGAAGATCTGGAGAAAAAACCGATTAAGTGAGAGCCATGCAAACTCGTATGCAAATGGCCGAACGAAAGTGATTTATGCTATTGCTTTAATGATGCTTGGTGCCTTCTCCCTCGCCGCTTGCAGTAGCGACGCCCCAGAAGGGAAGTGGGATCCGATGGTCTGGAAAGCAGATATGCCGGTACAGACAACCGATGGCGTTTACAATGTATCTGAAACAGGCGGCGAGCTCACCTTCTCTTGCCGGAACTATTCATATCCGTGGATTGAGTATGCCACGTCGAATGAAGAGTACTATTATCCTCCCCGCGAAGCGAATGACTATCATACGATAATGGCTGATTGGTTCAAGGCAGAAATAAGCGGGAACAAACTAAAAGTCGTTTTCGAGGACAATGACACAAAGGAAGAGCGTCTACTTCAATTGACCGTCACGGCAGGCGACATCTTCTACACGTTCAGGTTCAAACAGTTTGCAAATACTCAGGAATAGCATCGGTATGAAACAATGATAATTCGCCCAAATCGGGTGTCCCCACAGCGTAGGTGAACTATACAGACAGAGGGCGCGGAGAATAGAAAACTCCGCGCCCTCTTGAATGGTCGTCTTTTCTGTGTTTTTTGCCTTCTGTGAACTATGCCTCGGCCTGTGGCTCGGCAGCACGGAAACTGACGAGGTCGTCGGGACGGAAGGCACGGATGTAGGCCGTCTTGCCAATGATGTCCTCTTCAGCCATGCGGACATAGACTTGGGCACTCTTGGCGAAAAGTTCGGGCGCCTTGGCAGCATCACGGACAATGAGTAGTGACATCACGAGCTCGCAGGTCATGTCGTAGAGACGGCGAGCCACGAAGTCGAAGGCCTCCTGGTTGTCGAGAGCCTTGGCGGCGGCGAGCGCCTCCTCGTAGAGAGGTATGAGCTGCTTAATGCGCTCTAAGAGTGCGGCAGCAAAGCCTTGGCTGCTGGCTGCAGGGGTGATGTCATCCACCATGTCCTTGATGTTCTGCAACATGGTGCCGTTGCCGATGTAGCGGATGGCGGCGACGACCTGCAGCTGCGTCGTTCCCTCGTAGATGGAGAAGATGCGGGCGTCGCGATAGAGACGCTGGCTCTTGTACTCCATGATGAAGCCCGAGCCACCATGAATCGAGATGGCGTCGTAGGCATTCTGGTTGGCGTACTCCGAGTTCATGCCCTTGGCCAGCGGCGTGAAGGCATCGGCCAGGCGCTGATACTTCTTCAGCTCCTGCTTCTCCTCGGGGGTGAGCTTACGGTCGCGC
>JAEEGL015884067.1_pt1 | contig 12877 bp, 10 predicted proteins | sample 9134231 | NCBI WGS metagenome assembly JAEEGL01 (sample SAMN16246548, study PRJNA631951) | gut metagenome | biome: gut microbiome; feature: rumen; material: fiber-attached | host: Bos | place: Iran: Karaj | collected 2018-10
AAGGGATATAATATTCCAGAAGGAAATAGATTATCTAAGGGTATTCCATTAATCAATATTATTCCATTCCAACCAGGTGAAAAGCTTCAAGCTTTAACTACAATTCCTCATTTTAAGACAGAAGAGGAATATGAAAATAAATTTTTATTCTTCGTTACTAGAAATGGTACAGTTAAGCGTACTAGCCTAGCTCAATTTAAGAATATTAGATCATCTGGTATTATCGCTATTACATTAGATGAGGATGATGAATTATATCGTGTTGAATTAACTGATGGTAATAGAGAAATTGTTCTTGCATCATCTAATGGTAAAGCAATTCACTTCAATGAAAATGACGTACGTGCAATTGGTAGAAATGGTGCCGGTGTTCGTGGTATGTTAATTGGTGAAAAGGATAAGATTATCGGTGTTGCGATTGTAACAGAGGAAAAGCCATATGTATTAGTATTATCATCTAATGGATTTGGTAAGAAAACTGATGTTAATGAATATCGTCTACAAGGTAGAGGTGGTTCTGGTGTTAAAGCTATGAACACAACTGCTAAGACTGGTAATTTAGTTGCTTTAGATGCAGTATCTGATAATGATGATATCTTAATTACAACAAGACAAGGTATTGTTATTAGAACTCACGTTGATGGCATTTCTCAAACATCACGTGCTACACAAGGTGTTAAGATTATCACATTAAAGGATAATACAGAAATTGCATCAATCGCTGTAGTTGATAAAGAAGACGATGAAGAAGAACTAAAATTAGAAGAATCTAATGAAAATACTGCATCAAATCCTGAAGCACAAGAAGAGAATAATTCTACACAAGAATAAAAGAATTGACCTACAACCGTAGGTCTTTTTCTATGCTAGGGGTCTTTATTAATTTAAAAAATTAATATATAATTATTACATAATAATTTTTGGAGGCGTAATATGAAATTCTGTACAGGCTGTGGTGGACAAAATAGTGATGACGCAAAATTCTGTGAATATTGTGGTAAGCAATTTGTGTCTGTTGAACCAAATCAAAATACAAATAATACTAATACAAGTAATGTAAATTATAATGGTACTAATTTAAATGAAGAACCAAGATATCAAACTCAAGAAAGTGCCGTACTTGGTATATGCGCATTAATCTTTTCATTATTAGGTGGTTGGTTAGGCTTATTACTAGCAATTATTTGTCTTGCAACAAAGAGAGATAGTACAAATAGAACATATGGTATGATAGCTTTAGGTATTTCTATATTTTGGATAGTACTAGAAATAATCTTTTATTCAACTGGAATTTGGACATTTGGATTTTAAAAAATAGCACGGTCATCCGTGCTTTTAAATTATAGGAGAAACATGAAAAATATAGCTGTTAGGGATTTAGCTTATTTTACCTGTAGAAATGGTGATTTAACTATTGAAACATTCTCAAATAGAGAAGAAAATGATGGTAAATTAGCACACAAATATATCCAAGCTAAATATGATAGTGATTCATTAGCTGAGGTATATATAAAAAGTGAAATAAAAGTTAATAACAATGAATATTTACTACACGGCTATATTGATGGTGTATTAAAAGAAAATGATGAAATATTCATTGAAGAAATTAAATCGACAAATGCTGATTTAGAAATATTAGATTTAGATATGCACAAAGAGCATATAGCTCAGGCTAAAATCTATGCTTTTTTATATTGTCTAAATAATTCAAAAGATTTTGTTAATGTTAGATTAACATATATTAATTTGGGTTCATATGAAACTAAATCATTTAATCAAATATATAAATTAGATGAGCTAGAAGAATTTGTATTTAAGATTATTGAAGAATATGATCAATTCTTAAATATGGTAAATGAATCTAATATTAATAGACAAAAGACAATTCATGAAATATCTTTTCCTTTTAAAGAAGAACGTCTTGGACAAAGAGATTTAATGAAGACTGTCTATCAAGCATTAAAGGATAATGAGATTGTATATGCAATTGCCCCAACAGGAATAGGTAAGACAATGGCTACTATTTTTCCTGCGATAAAGACATTAGATAAAATGGATAAGCTATTTTATTTAACTGCCAAGGGTTCAGGAAAAAACGCACCACTTGATGCTATGAGATTGCTTGAAAAACAAGGATTAAAATGTAAAACTATCGATATTACTGCTAAAACTAAAATATGTAATAGAAAGAGTATGCATTGTAATCCAGATGATTGTCCTTTTGCGATTGGATACTTTGATAGATTAAAAAAGGCAATGATGGATATCTATGAAGAATATAATATCTTTGATGTTAATACTATTACAGAAGTGGCGAATAAGCATACAATTTGTGCGTTTGAATTCTCATTATATTTATCTTACTTTTGTGATGTAATAATTGCTGATTATAATTATGTATTTGATCCACACGCTCATTTAGTAAGATATTTTGATGATGATACATATTCACCTAAGGTATTAGTAGATGAAGCTCATAATTTAGTATCTCGTGGAAAGGATATGTATTCTGCGATTATTAAAGAGGATAATATTAGAAAATTAAGAAGATTATCTAATGGGTTAGATGTATCTATAAGAAGAGAATGTAATAAGGTAATAGAAAAGCTTGAAGCTTATCATGAGAAAATAAGAGATAAAGCATTTTATGTTTCTGATACACTAGATTTAGATTTAGATAATGCAGTATTAGTATTGGTAAATGCGATAGATAATATGATATCTATGTATAAATCAAATAAAAAGAAAATACCTAATATTGATGGAATAATTGAGTGTTATTATGAATTATTAGGTTTTACTAATATATCTGAATATTTTGGTGAGACACATAGATTTATTGTAAGAATAGAAGATGAAAACATAATTGCTGAATATATGTGCTTAGATGCCGGTGGATTTATAAATGAGACAATAGAAAATTCAATTAAAGGAATAGTATTCTTTTCAGCAACTCTTTATCCAATTGAATATCATATGAATTTAATAACACATAAGAATGGCAAATATATAGAATTAAAGTCACCATTTGATCCTAAGAATTTAGATATAATTATTAACAATAATGTATCAACAAAATTTAAAAATAGGGAAGCCTCAGTAGATGATATTATAGAGGCAATTGAGATATTAACTAAATCTAAAGAAGGTAATTATATGGTGTTTTTCCCATCGTATAAATATCTTGAGATGGTAAAAGAAAAGCTAACTGATTATGATTTTGAGCTAATATCACAAGAATCAAATATGACTGATTTAGAAAAGAATGATATCATTTCTAAATTTAAAACAACCACAAATACTAAGGTTGGCTTATTTGTATTAGGTGGTGCCTTTTCTGAGGGTGTAGATTTAATTGGAGATGCCTTATCTGGTGTTATAATAGTAGGTATTGGTCTTCCACTTTATTGTGATGAAAATAATATTTTAAAGGATTATTTTGAGGAAAAATATAATCAAGGATATGATTATGCATATACATATCCTGGATTTACTAAGGTAATTCAAGCAGTAGGAAGAGTAATAAGAGATAAAAAAGATCGCGGTGTTGCGATATTGATGGATGAAAGATTCACTTATTCTGGATATAGAATGCTATATCCACCTCATTGGAATAATATTAAAGTAATTAATAGTCCATATAATTTAAAGAAGGAATTAGAATATTTTAATAAGGGAGATAAGAAAAATGGATGTTAAACAGCTAATTGATGATTTTTTAAAAAATCAAACAAATGAAAAGTTTTCTGATGTAATAGAAGGATTGATGGATTCAAATGTTATTTTAGTTAATACTAAATTAACAGGAAATCTTAAGAAATTTGATGATAATGGTGTAACACCACTTGTAATGAGTGATTCAGAAAAGAAGAATTATATTCCTTTATTTACATCAAATGATGAAATTACAGCTGAAAATATTAAGAATCTAGATAGAACTGATTATATTTTTAAGGAATTATGTAATGAATCTATAATAGATAATAATTATATTGAAGGCTTTGTTATTAATCCATTTACTCAAGGATTAAAATTACCTAAGCCTGTAATTGAAATTGTTTATAATTATAAAAAAGAGGATAATGTTAATTAGTTTATGACTTTAAAAGAGATAATGAGCTATCATACATTCGTTGTAGTAGGTAATACTATACAGGATGGAAAATACGCAAAGAAAATAAAAGAAGATTTATTAAATAAAGGATATAAAGTATACGCTGTATATAAAGAATTAAAATCTATTAATGATATTGAAGAAGAAATAGATATTGTTGATTTATGTATTAATTCAACACTTGGATTAGAATATATTAAAGAATGTAAAAAGAATTATAAATGTGTTTTAATTCAGCCAGGTGCAGAATCAGAAGATTTAATAAATTATCTAAAAGATAATAATATTAACTATTTAGAGGGCTGTGCCTTAGTAGGTTTAAGCTTATATAAGAAGTAAAAAAGACTATCACAATGATAGTCTTTTAGTTTTAAATAGCACCTGTTACATTTTCTTTGAAGTAACCCTTTAATGAACCTTTGCCAATTAAATCATAAGCATCGATTTCAAATGGAGGTTCAGTTAATTCAGTTATTTCTCCATCAACCTTAAATGCAAAATTATTAATATTAAGTTTGCTGTAGTCAGCTACTAATGACATAAATGGATCAGTATTTGTTGCTTTATCAGTAGAACCAGAAATATCATTTAGAATTGAATTCTTAATCATATATCCACCATTGACTGTTGGATAGTATGAATTAGCACTATCATTATTTTTTAAATATTGCTTTATTCCTTTATATTCACATGATTCCATGTAAACAGAAGCGCCAAGTCCTGATAATACACCTTCAGATGTATTACCATATTTTACGGCATAAGGGTAGTATTCAGTGTTATCAACTTGAGTGTTGATTATATAGACCATTCCACCTCTTACCTTAGGTAGTCTTGTTTCTAGATTTTTAAATGTACAACCATATATCATTCCATATAAACGCTTGTTGTATAGATATGGATTTCCTTCTCCATCACTATCACCCCATAAGAATCCTTTCTTTTGAGGCATAGCATATGTTTTTAATACATCCTCAAATGACATTCCACTATCTCTTTTTTGGAAATAGAATCTACATGTTTTTTCTGATGCTGTATAACCAGATTTGTTTGCTGCATATACTTGATATTCATCTTCGATTCTCTTCATCATTTTGTAAATATATCCATCTTCTTTTAGGTCACCTGCTCTAAAATCACAATAACTTACAGTTATACTATTTGAACCTGTTCCACCATATGGTGCTCTAAATGTTGTTCCTAATGAATCATATACAGGATTTGAATAATCGATTATACCGTCAAATGCTTTTCCAAATGTGCAATGGTCAATTGTAATATTGTCACTATGAGATACTTTAAAATATGCCCATTTAGTCGCGTCGTATTTACCAATATCACTTATATTAGTAGTTTTAGAATCTTCCCACATCCATAATTCATCCATATCTAAATTTCTAAATGTGATATCTTTACATGATGTTATATCAAAACCACAGTGTGTTAGTCTAGCTCCGTTTTTTGAATAGATTAATAAATCAGTTGTATTTTGGATTTTTAATTGAGAAACGCCAGATTCTTTCATATCAGGATCTAAATAAAACTTAGTATTTCCATCAAATAGTTTTGAATCCTTATCAAAATTTAAATAAGTAGAAGAATTAGCTCCTAAATCTTTTATTTTGTTAAATCCTAAATCTAAATCATTAGCTATTTCAATTACTTTTACAGTACCAGCCTTATTCAATGATTGAGTATATGATACTGCTGAATATGGAGAATCCTCATAATATGTTAATTCTTTTGTATACACTGTGTCATTTTCATCCCATGGAGTATTAGGATCTATCTTAACATAGTCTTCTCCATCCTTTAAATATAGTCCCTTTGTTACAAATTTAAGCCAGTTACTTTGATTTTTTCTTACAGTAGTCGCGGCTATTTCTTTATATCCTTCATTTTTTGTTACTCCAGTAACAGTAGTAGAATAATCATATTTTGCATTTGCGATTGCATCTAATAATTCTTTTGCAGTTGTTACCTTAACATATTTATTTGTATTTTCATATTGCTTATATTCTTGAGGTAAGAAATCCATACTAATCTTGAATTCTTTTTTTATTTCACATGCTTTATATTCGTTATTTTCCTCAGTTGTAGCTCTTGCAACATATCTACCAGCTGCTTTTGGTGCCTCAGTTGTATATTCTGAATCGTCTTCTTTAGCTAATTTATATTCAATTTTTGGACTTTGACCACTTGTTGATGTAGCAGAAGAAACTATAGCATTACCATCATATTCTTTATTATTAACATTTAGTGTGATTTCATTTTCTTTCAATTCCACATTCTCAATTTCTGGATCAGTTATCTCTTTGTCATCACATGAAGTTAGTGCAGTTAAAGAAGCTGCCGCTAAAGCTAAATATAATATATATTTTTTCTTTTTCATAGGAACCTCCTGTAAACGCTTTATAACAAATACATTTTAACAAAAAATGGACAAAAAGTATATAATACTTTCTCTTTTAATTTTTTAAATGGCACATGTTTAAAAATTGTGTGTTTTTAGCACTAATATGCTAAAATAATATCAAGGTGATTAATCGTGTTTTATTATTCAAAAAGTAAGTATGTTTTATTTAATAATTGCAAAAGAAGATTATGGCTTGAAAAATATAGAAAAGAAGAAATGAAAGAACAAGGTAATCAAGCAAGACTAATCCAAGGTAATCAAGTTGGTGATTTAGCCATGGGTTTATTTGGTGATTATTATTTAGCTGAGACTAATCCAATTGATATAAATAAAATGTGTCAAAACACAATTAACGCAATTAATAGTGGAACTAAGGTAATTTGTGAGGCTGCTTTTTTATTTGAAAATAATTATTGTGCAGTAGATATTTTAAAGGTTATTGATGATAAGACATTAGAAATATATGAAGTTAAATCAGTAACCGAAGTTAAAGATTATCATATCATTGATACATCATATCAATATTATGTATTGACTGGGTTAGGATATAATGTTAAGTCTGTTAATTTAGTGATAATAAATAAGGATTATGTTTCTAAAGAAAAACTAGAATTAAATGAATATTTTAAGATTGTTGATGTAACAACTGATGTTATAAAGGAATCACAAAATGTTAAAAATAATTTATGTGAATCAGATTCCTTATTAAATGATTCTAATAACATTCCAGATGTTAAATTATCAAAATCATGTACTGAATATGATGGTTGTCCTTTTAAAGATTATTGTTATAAATTAAAAAATATACCAGATGCAGGTAGTGTATTAAATCTATATAATAATAGATTAAAGTGGAAACAAATAGATAATGGAATTATTACTTTTGAAGATTTATTAAATAATAATTGTAAATTAACAAATATTCAAAGAAGACAAATTGATTATTATTTAAATGAAAGAAAAGAATATATTGACAAAGAAAGAATAAGTGAATTTTTAAATGAAATTAAATATCCTATTTATTTCTTTGATTTTGAAACATATCAGGCTATAATTCATGATTTAGTTGGAATACATCCAAATCAACAAATTCCATTTCAATATAGCTTACATATATTAAATGATGATGGAACATTAATTCATAAAGAATTTTTAGGTGATGGTATTTCTGATCCTAGACTAGATTTAATTAAGGCTATGTTATGTGATTTAGGAAAAGAAGGTTCTATTATTGCTTATAATATGAGCTTTGAAAAATCTAGAATTAAAGAATTAGCTTATAATTTTAATGAATATCATGACGAATTATATGAATTGCTTCCTAGATTTGTTGATTTATTAATTCCATTTCAAAATGGATATTACTACAATAAGGCTATTGGTGGTTCCTTCTCAATAAAGAGCGTATTACCAGCATTATTCCCTTGTGATCCAAGCCTAGATTATCACAACCTAGAAGATGTTCATAAGGGTGATGAAGCATCTGAAACATATGTCAATTTTAAGAATATGGATAAAGAGACATATGAAAGAAAGAGAACTAATTTATTAAAGTATTGTTGTTTAGATACTTATGCAATGGTTAAATTATATGAAAAATTAAAATCATTTATAAAGGAGTAGGTTTTTATGAGTAGCTTAAATAAGATGTATGATAAATTTAATGCTATAAATAAATATTTATTAAAAAAGGAAAATCTTTCACTAAAAGAAAAATATTTTTATGAATTAACTTCCTTTGCCATTTCATTAATATATGAGGATAAGGAAACAGTGAATGCTTCAAAGACTAAGCTTGCTGTATCAAAGGCAATCATTGAAACAATTACATTAATTTCATATCTAGAGAATAATCCAAGCTACGAAGATGAAATAAATGCTTATACTAATAAGATGGAAAAATATATCTATTTGAAATATAAGAATAAAGTTAAAAAATCATTTTATCATTTTGATGAGAAATTAATTGATGAATCTGATATTAACGCTAATATTAATATCAATATGGTAGAACTAATTAAGAAATATCATAATGAATTATATGGATATTATGAAGAAATAATTGAAAATAAGGACATAAATTATTTAGTTTTAAATACTACTTTATTAATGACTGTATATATTATTTGTCAAAAAATTTATCCTAATTTAGAAGCTAAATATAAAGAATCATTGGAATATGCCGAAAGCTTTTTAATTAATCATCCATTAAGCCAAAGATACATGATATATTTAAGAAGCGAATATAATTTATTAAGAAGAATAATTAATTATAGAGATAAGTTTATAGATATAGCTAATATGCTAGTTTCATTTTCTATTGATAAAATTTATTTAAATTCCGAGACATTTGAGACTAAATTTGTAACGCTAATTAACTATCTATCTAGTTTCTATTTTGATATAATAAGTTCAAATGATGATTCACCTTACTCATTCATTGATGCCTTAGATAATGATGAAATTGATAAGGATTATATTAAATTAATATATGAAGAATCATATATTTTAAATCATCGATTAGGATATTCAATAAAATCTAATATTGATGTTTATCAGGAATATAGTATCGCAATCAGATTTATAGAAATTGCGATTGGAGAATTATTAAAGATAATTGGGGATGCAGATATTTATAATGATTTTATTAATATTGCTGATGCGAAAAATACATTTGATTATGAGAACCAATATTTAGTTGAGAAAAGAGAAGAATAATTAAATTATGTATAAAAAGATAAAGCCATCGTGTAAAACAGTATTTAAAATTAATATTTCATCTATCGGAGATACTGAGCTTAATGATATAATTGAGACAATTGGTATTGAACCTGGTATTTCTGAATGCTTTTTGTTTTACGGCTTTATGAAAAGAAATACAGATGATAAATTCTTTTTGTTTGAACAAGTTAGTGATACTTTAAGCTTGCTTGAAAATAAAAAGGAAGAATTAATTAGATTAAGAAAGGTTTATAATGTTTCTTATTGTTTAGAAATAATGTTTTCTGATATCGAAGATGAAATTAGTAGAAATACTTCATTTGAAATAGGTAGTTCTAAATATTTTATTGAAGAAATTGGCGGATATATTAATTTAAATAATGGGTATTTAGAAGAATAGGTTGTGAAAATATGAAATATAGCATTTTATTTAAAAATGAATATGAATTAAATAAAAATATGCCAGATTTCTTTGTTAATATTAACGCTGATCAGGTTGTTAATGCGATATTAAGAAATGATGAGGATAAGAGTAATAAATCTATTTTTTATACTCCTTTAAAAAGTGTAGAAGATATTAAATATCGTCAGGACATTTTTAAGGATTTAGATAATAGAGAAATATATGTAGAATTCAATTCATCTATTTCTAGATTAAAAAAGATTTATGAAGCATATAAAGCTAATATATATGAATCTAATACATCTTGGGCAGGAAAGAGAACTGAGCTTAAGCAGATAGACGCATATATTAAAACTATTAATAACTTTAGAGATTTCTTAAAGTCTTCTAATGATATTAAGAGTGAAGGTTTAAAATATTTATGTAAATATTTAGTAGAATTTACCGATAGAAGTGAATACAAGGAATTAGAAAAGAATTTAGATACTGTTAAAAGAGTAGTATCTGGTATGAGATATACATTAGTATTTAATGGGTGTGATATTTATGTATCAGAATATAAAGATGATAAAGATTTTACGCCTTATATTGCTGATGTATTAAAGGGCTTCGATTGGGATTCTCAGCGTGAATATAATTATATTGTTAATGAGATGGTATCATCTAGATTAATTGATCATAATGTCTTAATTTGCTTAAGTAAGATTTATAAGGATGAATTTAAAGCATTAGAGGCTTTCTGTCATTTATATAAAGAATTTTATGATGAGGATTTATATAGAATTGTTTTAGAAGCTAAATTCTATACAGCTGTTCATTTCTTTAATGAAAAGATTGAATCATCTGGTTTATCATTCTGTTATCCAGAATTTACTGATAAATTTGATGAAGAAAGTATAGATTCATTTGATTTAGCTTTAGCATATAGATTGATTAGTAGAGGAGATAAGATAGTTACTAATTCATATTCTTTAAAAGAAAATGAAAGAGCCATTATTTTATCAGGTCCTAACCAAGGTGGTAAGACTACATTTGCAAGACAATTAGGAGAGCTGCATTATTTTGCGTTATTAGGTATGAAGGTACCAGGAAGCTATGCTAAATTGCATTTAATTGATTCTTTATTTACAATCTTTAAAACAGAAGAAGCAATGGAAACATTAAATGGTAAGCTTCAAAGTGAGCTTGTGATGGTCCATGATATTATTAATAAAACAACTAAGGATTCTTTATTAATATTTAATGAAATATTCGCATCTACTACATCTTTAGATGGATATGAATTAACAAAGAAATTAATTGAATCTGTTGAAAAGATTGGATGTATGTGTATATTCATTACTTTCATTGATGAATTATCAACTATTTCTGATATTACAGTTGCGATGAGAAGTAATGTATTAAAAGATAATCCTATGGTTAGAACATATAAGATTACTAAAGAGGAATCTAATGGTAAGGCATACGCTAATGCCATATCTTCAAAGTATCATTTAGCATATGATGAGATAAGGGGGCGTATTAAATAATGAAAACAGGATTATTATTTAAGGATAAGCCTTTTAGATTAAGAGAATTAAATAATTTTGATAAGGCATTGATTGATGATTTAGAATTAGAATTAATTATTAAGCAAGCGGCAGATCAAAGTAAAATTATTAGAAATGCATTTGAAAATGTATTATTGTCTTCACTAACTGATAAGGAGACAATCCTTTATAGACAGGAAGTATTAAAAGATGTTATTGTAAATAAGGTTCAAGTTGCTAAATTTTATGATTTGATTTCGGTTGCTATATATAATATTAAGGATAAGTTCCGTTTTGGTATTATTGATAATTCTCCATCATCTGTTGTAAGAACATCAGTTGATATGATGAAATATGCATTTGAGCAAATTGAATATGCAAGACAATATTTAGTTCAGTTTAAAGAAGTTAAATCTGAAGGATTAAAGAATTTCATCGAAGATATGAATAAAACATATAATCCAGCTACTATTCAAAAAGCAAGACTTGTTTTAGATGGTATGGATTTCGAAAATGGATATATGATGAGTGCTGAGTTAGATGAAATAATGACTGAAAAGAATTATGTATTCCTTCGTTCTACATTTATCGATAAGGATTCTAAGAAAAGATGGAAGAAGGCTCAAGTAATTGAATTCCCTACTATGACAGAATCATTAGTAAATGATACTAATAAGAAGCTTGATTTAGCATTCAAATCAGCCGCGCCTGTTATGGGTAGAGTAATGAATGATATTATGGATTATCTAGATTGCTTAAGAAATGAGCTTGCCTTTTATGTTGGATGTATCAATTTATATAATTCATTTCAAAAATATGGAATGGAATTATGTTACCCAAATATTAGTGATAGTAATGATTTTGTTTATGAAAATCTTTATGATGTTGCTTTATCTATTAGAAATAAGAAAATGGCTGTTGGCAACAATCATAATATTATAAATAAAAAGATTATGGTTATTACTGGTGCGAACCAAGGTGGTAAAACTACATTCTTAAGAAGCTTTGGTCAGGCTAAGCTTATGTTACAAGCCGGAATGTTTGTTGGAGCTAAGAGCTTAAAACTTGGATTAACAAACGGTATCTATACTCATTTTGATAGAGAAGAAGATATTAATATGGAATCAGGTAAGCTAGATGATGAATTAAAGAGATTGAGTTTAATTGTCGATAATATTAAGAGTGGTTCAACAATATTATTAAATGAATCATTCCAATCTACTAATGAAAGAGAAGGATCTACAATTGGATTTGAAATCATTAGAGCATTATTAGATTCAAATATTAATGTCATATTGGTAACTCATATGTATGAGCTTGCAATTGACATTAAGAATAGCTATGAAGATGCTTCTGTATTCATGAGAGCAGAAAGAAACGATGATGGTTCAAGAACATTTAGATTAAGTGAGAATGAAACTTTAAGAACAAGCTTCGCAATGGACTTATATAATAAAATATTTGAAAATTAGTAAGGAAAAGATACGATAATTTTAAAAAAACGTATCTTTTTTTATTTTTTTTAAGATTTTTTTTAATTTTTTTCTATTACATGTCTATTATTACTTAGCGGAGGAAAAGAATATGGATAACGAAATATTAGAAAAAGATTATTTTAATGATTTAAACAAAATTAAAGAAGCTATTAGACAAAACCAAAACAAAGCTATGGTATATGTTAATAGTCAAATGAT
>JAEEGL016154457.1_pt1 | contig 12877 bp, 6 predicted proteins | sample 9134231 | NCBI WGS metagenome assembly JAEEGL01 (sample SAMN16246548, study PRJNA631951) | gut metagenome | biome: gut microbiome; feature: rumen; material: fiber-attached | host: Bos | place: Iran: Karaj | collected 2018-10
CGTACAACGCCTTCGATATACTCTGTTCCGATTCCGCTTAACATCTGTGGAGGGTCCTTTACATCCTCACCTTTAACGGTAACAACGCGCTCTACTTTATCAATAATGATACCGATTTTGCTGCCGTCAATATTAAGGATAATAAAACCACCTTCCATTTCTATGTCTTCAGACCTTGTTGAAGTCTGAATCTTGAAGCGTTTATGCAAATCTATAATAGGAATAATTTCTCCACGAAGATTAATAATACCCTCTACATAATATGGTGCATTAGGAATAACGCGGACATTCTGAAGTCTTACAATCTCTTTAACATCCATGATGTTAACGCCATATAATTCTTCTCCCAGATGAAATGTTACTAATTGATACTGAATATCGTTAGCCATGAAGACCCTCCAAGATAATAAAACCTATCCCTATAATAATACCCCGAAAATTAAGGTTTTGCAATGCAATTTTTCAATCTACAGTAAACAGTGTCACCGCGTTTACAGTCTTTACACCCTCCTTTTTTAAGATTTCGGCACAACTTTCAAGGGTTGAGCCGGTAGTACATACGTCATCTATGAGACAGACTGTCTCAGGTAGCTGACCTGAAAAAGGCTTAAGGGCACGCTCAAAAACCTGTCTAGAACACAAAGAATAGGCAGATTTTATCGTTTCCAGGCGTTGTGCACGGGAAAGCTTTTTCTGCTGTTTAGCCGTATTCCTTTCAAGAATCCTGAGCACCCTGAAGCCATAACGTTTTTCGAGGAAAACACAAAGCTCTTCTATCTGATCCCAGCCGTTTTTCAGGATTTTACCTTTTCTTGGCGGAACTGGTACAATAACCTTTGCATTAAATTCCTTCAGTACCTGACACAAAAGATCTGCAAAAAGCGGTGAAAAGTCTCTTTCCTCCTGCATTTTCCACTTGAACATAAGTTCACGATTCCAGAGTCTGTAAGAAAAAAGCGGAATAACAGTATCCGTACTTTTCAATACAGGATTTTCACGACAAATCATGCATTTTTCTTTCATGGAGATAAGTTCCCGTCCACAGCATTTACACCTTTCCTTTTTCATAATCTGACTTACCGAAAAATGCTGCTTCATACACGATCTGCAAACCGGTTTGATAAATACCAGCTGGCCGCATACAGCACATTTTCTTCCGCCGCTTATAAAAACATAAAGCAGTCTGAATGCCGAAACAAAAAACTGAACTGATTCGAAAAACAATTTCCTCACATATATATAATGGAGTAAACCCATCAAAAAAAGGAAATGAAACTGAAAAAAAGTTTAAAAAAAATGAAAATTTGTGGTTTCGATACGCTTTGCTACTCAACCACCGGTGGTTGAGTGCGAGCAAAGCGAGCGTATCGAAACCACATTTTACAGACCGGAGAGAGCTTTCTTCCAGCGGGCAATTGCCTGAAGGGCATTCAAAGGTGTAAGGTTATCGGTATCTGTAGAAAGGATTTCTGAGATTATGATTTCCTCATCGCTGAAAAGACCTGGACTTACAGCAGTTTTTTCAACCGTTTCCTTAGCCTTAGGAATATCATCAAGCAGAATAGGATTGTCTGCTGCCAGTGCCTGAATATGAGCCAGAATTGTATTTGCCCGGTCAATTACTATCTGAGGAATACCGGCAAGTTTTGCAACATGAATACCATAAGAGTTACCAGTAACACCTTCCTTTACTTTACGCAGGAATACAACAGAACCATTCTGCTCCAGGACATCCATACAAAGCATTTTGAGTCTTGGATGTTCCATGCGGGAAAGCTCGTGATAGTGAGTTGCGAAGAAGGTTTTACAACCGATTGTATCCAGAAGATATTCAGAAACCGCGCGGGCAATTGCAAGTCCGTCTTCTGTAGAAGTACCACGGCCTACCTCATCCATAATTACCAGAGAACGTGTGGTTGCGGCATGAAGGATATTGGCAGTTTCTGTCATTTCAACAAGGAAGGTTGATTCACCCTTTGCAAGATTATCTGATGCACCTACGCGGCAGAAAATGCGGTCTACAATTCCAAGTCTGGCAGCCTTAGCCGGAACGTACGAACCTGTCTGAGCCAGAAGTGCTATAAGGGCATTCTGTCGCAGGTAAGTAGACTTACCCGCCATATTAGGACCTGTAATCAGGGCAAAGGATGGAATATTCTCCTCCCCTTTACCACCGGCAGAAAGCAGTGCATCGTTAGGAACAAACTCGCCAGTAGGAAGATGATTTTCTACAACCGGATGACGGCCGTCCTTAATTTCAAAATGAGTTGAATCTTCAATTTCAGGTCTAACCCAGTTATGCTCAATAGCCGCCTGGGCAAAAGAAGAAGCTGCGTCTGTATTTGCAATTTCATCTGCAAGCTGAAGAAGATAAGGAATGTACTTTGCAAGAGAAGCCCTTATTTCTACAAAAAGATCCCTCTCCAGCACCAGGATTTTTGTTGAAGATTCATTGAGTTCCTGCTCCAGCTGCTGAAGGCGCTCTGTTGTATAGCGGTCTCCGTTTACAAGGGCGCGGCGCATAATAAAGTGAGATGGAACATTTGAAAGCTTTCCTTTGCTTACTTCAATAAAGTAGCCGGCAGCATTTGTGTATTTTACACGCAGGGTTGAAATACCAGTCTTTTCTTTTTCTTCTGCTTCATACTGGGCAAGAATCTGATTAAAGTTATCGTGAACACTTCGCCAGTGATCCAGTTCTTCAGACCAGCCGGCCTTTATGATTCCACCATCTGTCAAAGAAGTTGAAGGATCATCGAGAATAGACTTTTCAATTAAATCACAAATTGTTCTGGAATTCTCATCTGAGACAAAAGAAAAATCATACTGACCAAGATATTCTTTTACACGATTCCAGCTTTCAAGACTGAAACGAAGAGCCTGCAAATCTTTTGCATGTGCACGTTCCATCGCAATTCGTCCTGCAAGACGTTCAACATCGAGAATGCCGCTAAGGTCAGTTTTTACCTTATCAAGCAGGGAGCGGTTTTCAACAAAGCTTGCAACTTTGCTCTGGCGGTCTTCAATCTGCTTAAGGTTTGTAAGAGGAAACAAAAGCCAGTTTCGAAGGAGACGGCCACCCATAGCAGTTTTGGTGAAATCAAGACATTCAAAAAGGGTGTACTGAGATGAACCGTCCCTCATATTTGAAATGACCTCAAGATTACGGCGGGATGAGTCATCCATAATAAGAAACTCATTATCCTGGTAAATACGGATTGAACTTACATGAGGAAGAGCGGCATTGGTTGTTTTTTCAAGATAATCCAGAAGGAAGCCGGCCGGTACAAGTTCCGGACTGTCTTCTTCAAGACCAAACGCCTTGAGATTTACAGTCTTAAACTGGGCTGTAAGTTTCTTATAAGAAAGGTCAGCTGAAAAATCCCAGTCTGGATAATAAGAAACCGAAATTGTTCCGTAACCTGCAAGTACATTCTTTATTGCTTCATTGTTTTTAAGGGAAACCGGGAGAAGGAGTTCTCTTGGGGCTGCTCTGTTTAATTCCTTACCGAAGTTTTCGGCCATGCGGGCAGCCGGCCAGGAAGTTGCGCGGAAGGAAGATGTAGTTACATCTATAAAAGCAAAACCAGCTTTTCCTTTTGTAATTGAAAGAGCGGCCAGATAATTTGCCCTGCAGCCATCCAGATACTCTGCTTCTACCGCAGTACCCGGTGTAATAATTTCAACTACCTTTCGTTCGGTAATACCCTTCCCGCCTTTTGGAATTTCTCCTACCTGTTCGCAGATTACGATTTTTTTTCCAAGACGTAAGAGACGGGCTATATAAACTTTTGCTGCGTGATAAGGAATACCACACATTGGCTGACTTGCCCTGTGGGTTAATGTTAAATTCAAAAGACGCGATACTTCTACCGCATCTTCATTGAACATTTCGTAAAAATCTCCGAGGCGGAAAAAGACCACTTCATTTTTATACTTTTCTTTAATTCCCCGATACTGGATCATCATCGGGGTCAGGTTCTCTTCGTCAGCCATTTCCTTTTATAATCCAGATTAGAGGCCAAGCTCTTGAATTACCTGATTGGTAATATCTACCGAAGAAGAATACCAGAGGATTGAGTTAGAATCCTGCAGACTTAAAATCATACTGTAGCTTCCACTCTCTGCAATTTTTGCCAGAGTGTTGTAAAGCTTTTTGTAAAACTCATCAGAATTGCGCAAAGTTTTCTGCATTGATTCAAGTTCAAAATTCTTTGCGTTTGTATATTCATTAAGATAGTCAGTTTTCTTAGTAATTTCTGCTTCAGTCTTCAAAGCCTGAGCATCGTTACCGGCACTTTCATAATCAAGCTTTTTCTGCTGAAGTTTTTTAATCTGCTCAACCTGCTTGTTTATTTCTTCCTGGAACTCAGCCTTCTTTTTCTCATAACTTCTGATTGGTGCTGAGCTTGTAAAATAAGCCTGATATACCTTTGCAGTATCAACTACACCAAACTTAGTAATCTGCTGGGAAAAAGCCGGAAGACTTGTGGCAGCGAGAATACAGAATACGATAAATATTTTCAAATGTTTATTCATTTCTTAATCCTTGTTGTGGTTATATATTATAACAAATATTAATAGTTCACAATATTAAATGAGAGTACAAACTGGAAAGGCTCGTTTGCAAACTTTGGCTTTCCGTCAACAACTCTATATCTCCATGCAAACATAAGATGCAGTGGAAGCTGTGGAATAAGGAAGCGGATTCCAGGTCCATAGCTGAAGTAGAAGTTCTCGATACTCAAAGAACTAAGATCCTGAACTCTAGGCTTTACAGCGGCAGCATCCCAGAATCCGTCAATTCCGAGTACGCCAGGAACGATAGGCATTCTCAACTCAAGACGGTTAGAAAGCATTGCAAGACCATAACCATCACTTCCGGCATCACTCCATCCGCGGCCATCAAGAAGACCATTAATATAAATTGCATTCTTAGTATTAATACCATTCTGAACAGGAATAATTCCAGAAAGACCTGTATAACCGGCAAGTACAAGCTTAAAGTGCCATGACTCAGTTACAGGAAGATCAAGAAGTTTGAGGTAACCTTCGAGCTTTGTATCTGAACGAACATAGAATTCTTTTTCGAGATGAGGAATAAGACCATACCAGGCAATCTTCTCACTTGCGAACCAGCCTCTAGTCGGATCGTAGTTTGTATCACGGTTATCAACAGAGAAGCTTGCGAATACAGAGTTAGAAATACCCCAGCGGTTAGCATAAGAAGAAACAGAAGTTTCTACAGGAACGTAAACTGATTCATCATAAATATTTTTCTGCAGGGATGTAGAAATACCACCTGCAAGAGTGAATACAGCATAGTCAGGAGTCCAGCGTCTTGAGATACCGTTGCTGAGAGTTGTAGACCAGTCATGATAATTCATGTAGTACTTATTCTGAACAAGCTCCATGTTAGGAGACCAGAAGTTTACAAGACTTGAAGTATTTGCATGTCTGAGAGAAAGTGCAGTACTGAAAGCAACCGGATATTTTCCAATCCAGTTCTGAGAGTAAGAGAAGTCGATTGACTGTTCACCAGGAGCAACAGTTGAAGATGCTGCAACAGTTCGGCCTTCACCAAAAAGATTTGAGTTTTCAAGTTTTACAAACATAGAAACCGGAATAACACTTCCAGAATCTTCTGTTGCACCTGAGAAAGTAACACCAAACTGAACCGAAGAAGTAGACTGCTCTTCTACAGAGAATACCAGGTCATAAAGATTTTCTTCTGTACCAGGCTGAGCGTCCGGAACAACAGTTGAGAAGTAACGCAGATTCATAAGGTTACGCAAACCGTTGATGATTTTATCATTAGAGAAAGTATCACCAGGCTGAATTGGAATTTCACGCTTAATTACATACTCTTTAGTTTTTGTATTTCCCTTGATGATGATATTTTCTACGTGACTTCTTGAATGCTCTTTGATTGTAAGGTCATAAGAAATTTCGTGACGGTCAATATCTTTTACAGGAACCGGATAATATTCATTGGTCATATATCCGTTTTCATAATATACATTTGTAAGAGAGCTGAGGTCCTCGCGGAATTTTGTTTCATTATAAACAGTACCACTCTTAAGCTTCTGACCTCTTGTAAGTTCTTCTACTGTGAATACTTCGTTTCCACTTACACGAAGTCCTGAATATGTATACTGGGCACCTTCCTGAATCATAAAGAGAATTGTAAGTTCATCTCTCTGCTTGTCTTCGTTGAAGGTGGTATCAATCTTTACATCAAGAATATTTGCATCTGCATAACCACGATCCTGGTAATAGCGGATGATAGTCTGTTTATCCTGCTCAAGAGTTGAAGGCTGATAAGCACCATCCTTAAAAAGACCAACCTCTTTAAGGGCCAGCTTTCTCTTGAGGGCACGGCTTGAAGCAATTGAGTTTCCGGAGAACTGAATCTCACGGATTACAGAACTTGAACCTTCAGAAATCTCAAAATTAACAATAATTCCTTCAGGAGTTTCTTCAATATTATGAGTTACATAAGAAGCGTTATACCCCTTCTTCAGATAGAAGTTTCTGATAAGGCGTTCATCAATAAGGATTTTTGATTCAATATAAATATCGCTTGCTTTATTTTTAATCTGTTCGCGGAGTTCACCGTTTCTTACCTTGTGGTTGCCGACAAAGTTGATTGTTTTAATAACCGGGCGTTCCAATACATCACAAACAAGAAGAACATCTGACTTATCATTTGAAGCATGCTTAGCATAAGGAGTAATGTCTTCAAAATACTCAAGGCTGTATAATCGGTCCAGCAGGTCATTATAAACTTCATCTGTAAAAGGTGAATTAATAAAAGAGCTGGTAACACCATTTAAGTCTGTTTTCTTTACATTTTTCAGTCCATTGAAATCAATCTTTGAAATAGGCTGATTCCAATACCATTCATCACTCTGTGCCGAAAGTGCAAATACAGATACAAACATCAGGAAAAGAATTGCTGAAACTTTTCGATACATCAAAAACTCCTACTTCTCACATCAAAAAGCGTATTTCCATGAAAGCGTTACTGACGTAGAAGGAACAAATTGATTTTTTAATAAAGCGTTTATGTTTGGAGTCATATTTACACGAATATTCGCAAACGGTGACTCCAGTTCCATACCAAACTCTGGCTGGAACAGCATTTTACCTGCAGCTGCAATATTATTTACATCGCTGTCTTCAAATGAAACATGCAGCATAGCATCTACATATAAAGAACTGCCGAGGTATTTACCTATATAAACAGTTGTATTGTCAAGAAAGTTACCGATAGAAACCTTTTCCTTTGCAGAATTTCTCGCAACACTATAGTTATATGTATTTTGCAATACATTTGTTCGTAATGAGAATATATCAAAATTCAGCAAATCCCGCAACTTGTTTTCTGCCGTACGCATAACCGTAGACTGAATTGCATAATCAGAGGCAGCAAAGAGGAAGTCGCCCGCTGTATCAGAATCGGCCATTACAATCTGACCAAGAAGGCTGCGGATTTCGTTCTCTGATTTAGCAGGAATCGAAGTAAAACGAGGCTCCATATTCAAAAGCTCCTGCTCATCAACCGACATAACGATTTTTACAGTCTGCCCTCTTGCATCTTTTTCGCGGGTTTCTGCACTTACGGTAATTGTAGGGTTAGCAATATCATCTTTATTGAATCTGATATTTCCCGACTTAATATAGAAGCTTCTGTTAAGATATGCCAGGTCTCCAGACTTAAGCTTGAGTTCTCCATCAATCATATAAAGATCTTCAGGCTGATTTACCACAACCTTCATCGTTGTATTAGGCACGAATACACATCTCAGGAATGGATCTAGCCGCACAGAAGCATGAGTTCCAAGAGTAATATTCAGATCTGTAACAACCTGAACATCCATTGCCATATCTTCTCCACCTGCAGAAAGATTTGACATGGCAAAAAGCTGAATTGCAAGATCTACGTTTTCTCCGGCTATGTCTCCGGTAAGCTCGACAATATCATTTTCAAAATACATATTGATATCGAGGGAAACATTTCCATCAAGAGATAAGAAATCTGTATTTAAGTTGACAGGAAGCAGGTCGCTTTTATAAGATTTGAACTCCCCTTCCATATGGTCAAAGGTCCATTTATTCAGGTAGACGGTAAGGCCGGCAAGCAGGCGCTGATTATTTTTAAGAGACAAAACCGTTTCTGGAATCTGAATTTCATTACTTATAATAGTAAAATCTACCTGAGGAGCACTGATTTTCTGTTTAAAGACCATAGGGCACTTAACAACAGGATTAAGGATTCTTGCCCAGCCGTTGAGTTCAGGGTCGTTAACGGTTCCGGTGATTACAACGTCGCCGGTAAATATTCCGCTTTCGGCAAGCAGCATGTCATCAATATTAAGATATGAGCAAAGCTTTGGTATGTCCACAAGAACATCGTAAAGCTCAAGGTTTGTAACCTTCATATCTACAAGACCATCCATCTTGGCAGACATAAAGTTTTTATTATCCATGTTCAGCTCAAGAAGGCCTTCCTTAGTGTAGGTTCCGTAAAGTCCACAGTTATCTGAAGAGAAAATAGAGAAAATGTCATTGGCGTAAAGAACTGAGAAAGAAAGCGGGAAAGGCTTTTTAAGGAGACTTCCGCCGAAGCCTGGAGTTGAAAGAGACACTGTGATTGAATCCGGTAAGATTTTTCCTTCCGGTATAATTGCATTTGAGGCGGTAAGCACAAGCGGTGCGGAAAGAGTCTTATCCATTACCTGATAGAAAAACTCTCCGGTTGCATCAAGCGTCATGTCTGTAAGCGAAGCTTTTGCCTGAATGTTAGAGAAGTCCATTCCATCATAATTAATACTGAGATCTGAAATGGTGAGGTCTCTGTCTTCCACGACTATGTTTCCTTTACCGGTGAGCATGTCAGCCGCGACGAGGACTGAGAGGGAGTCGACGTTTAATGCGATGTAAGGATGCTCCAGGGTACCCGAAGTAAAGAGCATTCCGGAAATCATATTGTTATCGTTACTCTGATCTACAAAGCGGCTGAGGCTGAAATTCTTAAGCTGCATCTGCAGGTTCAGATAGATATACTTCAGAATATTGTCTTTTGTCATAGGCAGATGGTCCGGATTAGAAATACTACCATCTACAACAATCATTTCATCTGTAATAGGATTGCGAAGGTTCATTGCAATTCCAACAGAATCAAAAATACTTTCATTGATATTTAAGATTGCGTCGGCTGTACCTTCAAGCACTGAATAGAAATCTGAGTAGGCAATATTGTCAATGCGGGCACCATACTTTGTTGCATTACCGGAAAGAACAAGTTTTGGATTAACAGTGAGTTTTCCATCTGCAAGTTCTACTTCAAGGTGTGACACCTGGCAGGAAGGTCCGTTTTCCTTATCAAAAGAGAAGCTTGAACTTGTAGTAAAGACAATTGATTTATCCAGAATCTTAACAGGCATGCTCTTGAGAGAAAGATGGCCGTCGAAAGCATCTTTATCCTTAAAGCGCATTTCAATATCTGTTCCATAATCTCCGGTAACTGTAACAACTTCCGGCATAATTGAACCTGAAAAATGGTAAGGAATGGAATCGATATTTATATCTGCGGTAAAGAATTTATCAGAAGAATCTGGAGCAGTATCAAGGGAAGCAGAAGCCTCCATGGCAAACTGCCCCGCAATAAGAGAAAGCTGATTAAGCTGAATGCTTGAATCTGTTCCGTTAAGGGCAAACATAAGAGCCTGATTATCTGCCTTTGTATTGGCCAGAAGAACGTAAGGAATGTTATAAGAGAAAGTCTTCAAATCTGTTGAAGCATAAATATCACCAGAAAGAAGATATGGTTCAGCAGTTGTCTGAATGGATTCAAGAGACTGGGCCAAATCCTGAGAAAGCACCTGACCGGCAAGAGCTATAAGGCTGTCCAGGTAAAGACTGCTGAGTGTAATATTGGTCTGAAAGTAATTTGAAGCATTAAGATAACTTCCCTCAAGTTTTAACCGGCCTGGTTCAATCTCTTCCAGATGAGAATAATCACAAAGTTCAAAATTAAAATCATAAGAGTCGGACTGTGGAAGTACAGTAAGCTGCAGACCTGCCAGAGAACGGCTACCAATAAAGAGCTGAGGCGAGAATGCCATAAAGCCCTTCTCCAGAGGATCAAAGTAAACTTCAGTAGAAATTATATTTCCGTTCGGCAGCTGATATTCAGGAACTTCAATACTTCCCGAAATCTGCTTACTATCATAAACCAGAGCAAGCTTAGCCGCGGCAGTACAGCGTTCCCCATTAATCGTCAGTCTGGTAAGCTCCGCCTTTTTTTCATCACCATAAAGAGACAGGGCCAGCTCCGCTCCACCAGGAAATACCTCCGTCGGGATTGAAGCGTTAGTGTCTGTAATAAAATTGAGAGTCCTGTCATTTATGTTGCACTTTACAATCGTATCTGTAGTAAGAGTCAGATTGCGGAACTTTTTGAGTTCCACCTGCTTTGAGTTTATTGTGAGCAGAGATAGCGGCTTAAGCTTTTCCAGCCGCAGCTGGGCATTTACATCGCCAGTGTTGAAATCATAAAAGACTCCAAGCGAAATCGGATTTACTGCCTGAATTGTATGCACCTCTACGGTGCCGCCAGTATAAGAGGCATGGAGATTAAGTTTATTGAGGCGGTAGTCTCCGTCTGTAAAATCGCGGAGCTTAAGGTTGAGCTGAGACCCGTCGAAGTTTTCTGTAAACGAACCAGAGAGTGCCAGCTTACCAGAAAGATTCTTCTTGATTTTCAAAAGGTTGGCATTCAATACCGCATCTGCCTGTAGGTCGATTGTCTTTTTCTTAAGCGAATTGCTTACTCCAATATTTCTCAGATTAAGCAGGGCGCTCACATCCTTATCATCATATTCAAGATAGATATTTTTAAGTTTGATATTTTCCGGAATCACCTTTTTGATCTCGGCCAGATCCATACCGGCTTCCGATGAGGTGTTGAATTTCTCAACGATTTTAATCAGTTCATCAATATCAAGATTGATTCCGTCAATGACAAGGCTGGAAATACCCCGCTGGAAATCCTTTTTAATAAGATTAAAGAGACTATAGCTGACGCGGGTTTTATTCACAGAAAGCAGCTGATTTCCTTCATCATCAAAAACCCTGATATTGTGAATATAAAAATTCGAAAGAATTGATGGAGAAAGCTTCTGATAGGAAATACTGAGGCCGGTTTTGTCGTGAAGCAGCGTTGTAAAGCCCGTAATTCTGTCATTTACGCCGTTTGTAATGAGCTTTTTGATTGGAGCAGCAATCAGCAGCGCTGTAATAACGAGAAGAATCATAATGTAACTGCGGACACGGCCGTTTTTGTATAAAGAGCCCATTTTAGCCTATCTATTATATCGGAATTTTACATAATTTTATAGTATAAAACATTACATTCATTGCGGGCGACCACTTCCGTCATTGCTAGCGAACACTTTCGTCATTGCGAGCGAAGCGTGGCAACCTATATATAAAAAGAACAAAAAGTCTGATATAATGTTATTATGATATTAAAGAATTTTATCGTTTTTGAAGGAATCGACGGAGCGGGTACCTCTACCCAGATTAAAAAGCTTGTAGAACGCGGAAATTCCGCCGAAGAAGGCTCTTTTGTGGCCACAGCAGAGCCTACCAGCGGCGAAACAGGCCGTTTTTTACGCCGTATGCTGGCCGGAGACTTCCAGGTTGACGAAAAAACCAACGCCTACCTCTTTGCAGCAGACCGCTGCGAGCACATTTTCGGAAAAGGCGGGGTCAAAGAACTCTGCGAAAGCGGTAAAATTGTAGTCAGCGACCGATATTTCTTCTCATCAATGGCCTATCAGAGTGTTTCCTGCGGCGAAGAACTGCCAAAGCTGCTTAATTCGCCCTTTCCTTTGCCGGAAATCCTCTTTTACTTTGTAATAAATCCGGAAATTTCACTTGGCCGCGTAAATGCGCGTGGTGAAAAGAAAGAAATCTACGAAACTATTGAAAAACAGAAGGCAATTGCAGCTCAGTATGAAAAAGTAATAGCTGAATATGAGAAAAATGCCGGTGAATCAGGTATGAAGATAATTAGAATTGATGCGGCAAAGGATATCGAGTCTATTTCTGAAGAAATCTGGAAACATATAAATAAATAACTTTAATCTCACATAAAAATGTGCGGAGTGGGAAAAGTCATAGGGCTGTCTCGAGGAGTTTTGGCGCTTAGCCATAGAAAAAAATAATCCGTTTTTCGCAGGAAAACGGATTATTTTTATCAAGAAAAACTAGCTCGTCAACAGCCCTATGGCTTTTCCAACGGGAGCACATTTTTATGTGAAGATTTTACTGATTTTTAACACAACACTGTTTTACAGCGGGAGCTCATCAGATTTTTTTAGAACTCTTAATTTTTTTTATATTTTTCCGATAATATCACTGTGAAAAAGCGTTTATTTTCATTCATCTTATTAGTCTCTGTTATTTTTATTCACACTTCCCCGACATTTGCCTATATGGTGAAGTATAAAGAAGACTGGTATAAGCTTTATCACGTTCACTACCAGCAGTATCCGGACGACTGTATCGAAAACATCTACTGGCTGGAAAAAGCCGCTCAGGCCGACTTCTGTAATCCTCAGTTTACCGACGCCCAGATCACAACCGAAAAAGAATGGGAAAAATACCGCTACCTCTTCCAGATGCATATCAATCTTAAATTGATAGAACAGCACCTGCGTCTTGGCCGCACCTACGATAAAAAGTGTATTTACTTCTATGATGCACCATGGAAGGATGAATATCTCCGTAATATGGAAAAGGCTCTTACCTGCTACAAGGCCGGTCTTTATTACTGGCAGGAAGCAAAAGTATGGCAGGAAAAGGC
>JAEEGL016233702.1_pt1 | contig 12877 bp, 10 predicted proteins | sample 9134231 | NCBI WGS metagenome assembly JAEEGL01 (sample SAMN16246548, study PRJNA631951) | gut metagenome | biome: gut microbiome; feature: rumen; material: fiber-attached | host: Bos | place: Iran: Karaj | collected 2018-10
ACGAAACACACGAAACAGGAAACAGTCACGTGAAGAAAAGAAAAATGAGGAATGCTTTGATGATATCGGTCATATGCCTTGCCGCCCTGTCAGCGGCGTGCTTCGTGATCCTTAAGACGGCCCATGGTGAAAACGGATCCGGGGGCGGCGAAAAAGATGAGTGGGGTATCTTCGAGCCTATTGAAGGCAGAGGAGACGCTGCGGCTTTCCCGGCGGGTGACCATGACAGTCAGCCCGGAGGGGGCGAGGCAGGGGATGAAGTGTCTGCGGCTCCCCCCAATGCCGGCCAAGCTCCATCCGATCGGGACCGGGCCGGATTCTACATAACGGATATCACTGACGACATTTTCATGCGCATGGATGGGAAATCCTTCAAAGAGAACTGCACTCTTCCGCGGGAGGACCTCAGGTATCTCCACGTTCTCCACAAAGATCTGGACGGAAAGGATCATGAAGGCGAGCTGGTGGTCAATTACCACATCGCCGAAGATGTTCTGGATATTTTCAAAAGTCTTTACGAAGCCGGCTATCCCATCGAAAAGGTCCGTCTGGTGGACGAGTACGACGCGGAAGACGAGGCTTCCATGGAGGACAATAATTCTTCCTCTTTCAACTTCCGCTTTATCAGCGGCACCTCGGTCGTATCAAAGCACGGGCGCGGGCTTGCGGTTGATATTAACCCGCTGTACAATCCTTATGCGAAGACCAAAGACGGAAAACTCGTCGTGGAACCTGTAAACGCCGGACCATACCTTGACCGCAACGCGGATTTCCCCTACAAGATAAATAAGGACGATCTGTGTTACAGACTGTTTAAGGAAAAAGGCTTCGAGTGGGGCGGGGACTGGGAGGACAGGAAGGATTACCAGCACTTCGAGATCCCGGACCGCAAGATCTCGGAGTGGTATCCCCACTGAGATCCGGGTAGTCCGGATCCGCAGCGGGGGAGGAAGACAAGACTCGCGACATCAGGACAAGTGTTCAATAAAATCCTTAAAAACCTGCCGAAAACCTAAAGCCAATTGCATAATATCAGCATCTATGGGAGGAAATGACAGATGAATAATGAAACCGAAGTAAAGCTTTCAACCGGAGCCAGGATAGCGATCATACTGTGCATCACCATGCTTTCGGGGCTTATTTCCGTGCCGGCCTTCGAGTCCGGCGCCCAGGGATTATACTACGTGAGCGAAGAGAGGCAGACTGAATCCGGGACTTCCGCGGACGACAGCCTTCTCCCCTCGGGGACGGTGAGGACCGCTTACGGCGTCACGGAGGATATGTGCAAAGCCTCATATTGGTATGACAAGACCGCAGGTTCATTTATCGGTCCGGATCAGGTGCTGATCTCCCGTGAAGACATCCAAAGACTGAACGAGGAAACTCTGAAGGAACCCGGTTCAAATATGAACGATCTTGAAAAGTTCGGAGAGACCTATGATGCGGACAGCCTCCGGAAAAGCCTGGCAAAGGGCACCGTTTCTCCCAACAAGGCCATATTTGTGAATCAGGCTCCCGTCAAAGATGTGGCGGGCTGGTACAAATACCACGCTGACGCCATAGAAGCCACGGGGTACACGGACACAAAGGCGCAGACCCGATATGCGGTCGCTGTCCACAGGACGGAAATAAGAGCGGTCCCCAGTTCCGCATATGTGGGCTACTCCAAAGGGGACTCCGATAATGAGATTGTGTCCTCCGCCCTGAATGTGAACGAGCCCTTTGTGGTAAGGCAGAGAGCCCTTGTGGACGGTGAAGAGTTTTTGTGGGGCTATTCTGATCTGGGGACGGGCTGGGTAGCCGCGGAAGATATCGCGATATGTAAAGACCGGGATGAGTGGCTCGACGCCTGGAAGGTTGATCCTTATTCAAAGGATTTCATCGTCGTGGCCCAGAACCAGATAAGGCTTGAGCCCTCGCTGGCTGACCGGGCGGAACCGGACATAAATATATCCCTTTCGGCTTCGGTACTTTCGGAATTGAAACTCACCTTTGCCACCATCCTTAAGGAAGTCCCCGAGAATGAGATCCCCGGGACCATCACAAAGAGAGGGGTCTGGAACAATCACGTGGTATATGTGCCCGTCAGAAACAGCGACGGAAGCTACAAAAAGGTCTGCGCTCTTATTTCCCAGCATTACGACGTGTTTACGGGATTCCCGGAAATGACACAGGCCGGGATATTGAGAGTGTCATTCAACAATCTCGGAGACCGTTACGGCTGGGGCGGTATGATGGATTCAATGGACTGCTCTCTCTTCACAAGGAATGTGTACCGCTGCTTCGGACTGAATCTTCCCAGAAATACAAACTGGCAGCAGGCGCTGCCGGGCAGGAGGATCGATCTCGCCGGTATGAGTGATGAAGAGAAACTGAATGCGATCGGCAGGATGCCTGCGGGTACTCTCCTGTATTTCCCGGGGCATGCCATGATCTATACCGGGACCGCGGACTATGCCGTTGCCGACATGACCGGAGACACGGGTATCCCGGAGACCCTAGGCTATGCAGCATACACGACCGGAGACACGGGTATCCCGGAGGCCTCAGACTATGCAACATACATGACCGGAGACACGGGTATCCCGGAGGCCTCAGGCTATGCAGCATACATGACCGGAGACACGGGTATCCCGGAGACCCCAGGCTATGCAGCATACATGACCGGAGACACGGGTATCCCGGAGGCCTCAGGCTATGCAGCATACACGACCGGAGATCCTGCCGCGCCGGGGACCGCAGCCGTTACCGATACGTCTTCAACTGCCGGGTCGACCATGGCGTACGTGATATCCGACACCGGCTCCCTTTCTGACAGCCCGGGGGAACCTCTGGTCAGGACCATGTACTCTATCCTCCTGAACCCCCTGACCGTGAGGAGAGGACTCAAATATAACTACACCACCTGGCTGGCCAACCTTACCGCAGCCGTGCTTCCCATATCCTCCGAACTGGTGGAATTCGTAAATAAAAACATCACGGACCCGCCTGAACCGGAGCCCGGCCCCGGGAAAAAGGTCCCTGCTTCGGAAGGACAGACGTTTGCGGCTTCAACGGACACTTTGCCCCTGGAAACCTTCCTTAAGACCACAAAGACCGAGTATATCAGCTTTGCGAACGTTGACAAGTTGGAAATAGAGACGCTTTCCGCGTCGGTACTGAAGGGGTCTTCGATCACCACCAGATCGAAGGTCAGTGAGGTGAACTGTGACAGGAGCACCGCTTCCGTGAAGATAAATAAGAACAATTCACTTGCCACGCTGAAGTTCAAAAAATCCGGCACGGTTTCTTTCCTGATGGCAGACGGCGTGACTTATTCCGTGTATTTCAGCGTAGAGGCGCCCAAGGCGCAGAGCAAGGCCGTAAAACAAATGATCGCTGAGGCAAAGGCTGCAGGTGAGGACACTCTTACTTTTGACATCAGGGATATGTTTGCCACGGGGATCGATCTGGGCGATCTTGAGATCGTGAGCGATAAAGCCGGAAATGCAAAACTGGCCGGGAACACTGTCACCGTCAGCCTGAAAGCAAAGAATACCGTCAAAGTCAGGTATACATATCTGGACAAAAAGTATTCAGCCACCCTGAACGTGCCATGACTTTTACGGAGAAAAGAAGTCGAGATTTCCGGTGAGGGGCGTAAAGCTTGACAGTATCTGGAGAGGCGTTTATTATTCCGGGCATGATGAATGAACCCGTTATCTGCCGGCGACAGGTGTCTTTCGTGAACAATAGTTGATAAGCGAACCGTCAGATCATTCGCTTTCGGAGGAGGAGTCTCATGAAAAACAAGCTGAAAAGTTTTAAGGGAAACAATATCATATGGATCGTTTTAATTGTTTTAATTATGATCCTGATGTATTTTATGCTTTCCGCCTTATTTTGGATACCGTTTGATATATTGACCGGATCCCTGGGAGAATTGCCTCCTGCCGTTGTTTTTATCAATGAATACTATACCATTACGATAATACCTGTCCTTATCCTCGTTCTGTACTGTCTGATCGTGAAAAAGAACCGGTTCATCCTCCGTTCATTCCTTCCGGCAGGGATGGGCAAGGATCACAGGATGCTGGTTGAAGAGGACAGCTATGAGCCGACACAGAATAATACGCCAAAGATGCTCCTGCTGGGCCTTCTGTCAGGATTGCTGGCCAATGCCGCATGTGTCGGGTGCGCGATCGCTCACGGAGATATCAAGCTGTATTTTGACTTCAGCGCCTCACAGTTCCCGATCCTTCTGTATGGGTTCCTTATGGTCTTTGTGCAGAGCTCATCGGAAGAACTGTGGTTCAGAGGCTTCATGTATGAGAGGATCAACATCCACTACCCTCTATGGGTTGCGATCCTGGTAAACGGGTCGTTCTTCGGGCTTCTGCATATATTTAATGACGGCATGACCGTTCTTGCGTTATTCAATATCGTCTTGTGCGGCATTGCATTTTCCCTTTTGCGATGGTACACCGGAAGCATATGGATGGTGATGGGGCTTCACACGATGTGGAACTTTACGCAAAACTTCCTGTTTGGCCTGCCTAACAGCGGTCTGGTGTCTGAAGTCTCATTATTCCACCTTGACGCGGCAAACGGGATATCCAGCCTGACCTATGACTATTCTTTCGGCGTAGAGGGCGCGCTTCCTACCGCTGTTATTTATACTTCCATCACGATCGTCATACTGCTGCTGGCAAAAAAGAACGGCAGGTTCGGAGAATTGAACATGAGCTATGAGAAGAAGGCCGCCCTTGCCGGTACCCGGACAACAGACGGGAACAGCGGCCAGACTCAGGCTCCGTAAAAGCCCCCGACCGGGCTGACCTGAAATTGTAAATCCCACAGCCTCCCGGACCCCGGCCGGTGCAAAAAACACTTGCGCAGCGGGATGATAGGTGGTATGATTCATTTGTAAAGTTGTATTTATTTACGGATGTGAGAGGCAGATATGGCTTTTGCAGTCGGAGCGGATCTGTATAGAGCGCACATGGGATATCCCGGAGCGTACAAGCCGGCGTTTGACAGCGGCGCGGGCTCTGCTTTAGGTGCGTCCGATACCTCCCGGGCGAAGGCTGTTGTGAATCCCGAAGAGTCCAAGATCAAAGCTCCCGGCAGGACCTCCTCTCCCGCCGAGTGCCAGACCTGCAAGGAAAGAAAATATCAGGACGGTTCGGATGAAGGGGACGTCTCCTTCAAGACCGCCCAGCACATCGATCCTAACGCCGCAGGCGCTGCGGTGCGCGCCCATGAAAATATGCACGTTCAGAATGCGTATGAAAAGGCGGCGAAGGGGAACGGCAAGGTGCTTGAGGCTTCGGTCAGCATCCACACGGCGGTCTGCCCCGAATGCGGCAGAGTCTACGTGTCCGGCGGCACGACCCATACCCGCATCAAGTACAAGAACGAAAGTAATCCTTATACTCAGAACGCAAAGTCTTCAGACGCCGCAAACGGCGTTGTCGGGATGAATTTTGATTCCGCGGCGTGATCACGGACAGGTGTTTATTTTCCTGAATCCCTTTATATTTTAACTGTCTATGTTTTTCACCAGTTGGAAGTTCATAGCGTTTCTTTTGCTGATAATATTTTTTTATCCCCTGGTCCCGCGTAAATTAAGACGGATCTACCTTCTGGCGGCCAGCCTTTATTTTTATTCGGGGTTCGGGCTCAGGGCTTTTGCGGTGCTGATGTCCGTGAATGTGCTTTCATATCTGTCCGCGAGGCTAATGGGGAGCGCAGGACCCGGCGTTGCCGAAGCGCGTGATCCATCCGGCGCCGCCGTTCATGCCGGCGCTGCCGAAACGCCGGGACCGGCAGGAGGCGCTGGGGAGGATAGTGCTCCGGAAACGCCGGGGTCTGCCGGAGGCGCCGCTCAGGCCGGGCCTGTCAAAAAGCGTGAGCCATTCGGAGGCGCCGGACTCGATGGTATCCCGGCTTCCCGGGGACCGGCCTTCCGCCGAAAAGTCGTCCTCGCGGTCACCCTCGCCCTCATGTTCCTGTCCCTCGGTATGTTCAAGTGGAGCGCTTTCGGACTGCTCCTCCCTGTGGGCATGAGCTTTTACACCTTCGCCGCGTCGGGATATGTCATCGATGTATATAAGGGACGGATCGAACCGGAGAGAAACCCGGTAATCTGCTTCCTTTTCCTGTCCTTCTTTCCCAATATATCCAGCGGCCCCATTGAGCGCACGCACACGCTCCTTCCCCAGCTTAAGAATGCGCACCTTTCGGACAGGCCGTCCTTTGACAGGCTGTGCTCCGGCTTCATCGCCGTTCTGTGGGGGTACTTTCTGAAACTTGTGATCGCGGACCGGCTGGCAATGCTGGTGGATAATGTCTGGCATGAGTATTACCTTTTCGGGTCCGTTGAACTCTTTATCACTTCCCTTCTCTATATGATCCAGCTGTATGCTGATTTTTCGGGCTATTCCCTCATTGCCGCAGGGTCTGCCCGGATGCTGGGGTTTGAGCTTACGGAGAACTTCCGCGCCCCGCTTCTCTCGCAGGATCCCGTGGAGTTCTGGCGCCGCTGGCACATCAGTCTCATGAACTGGTTCAGGGATTACGTCTATATACCTCTCGGCGGGAACCGGAAAGGAAAGACGAGAAAGTACCTGAACAGCATGGCAGTGTTCCTGATAAGCGGCGTATGGCACGGGGCAGGTCTTAATTTCCCTGTTTGGGGGCTTATGTGCGGCGCGGCTGTGGTGGTATGCAGCCTGTTCCGTGAGAGGAGGATTCCCGCCGGCAATGCAGCCCGCCCGTCAACCGGTGGCGTAACTCCCGCCGGCAATGCAGCCCGCCCCTCAGCCGGTAGCGTAGCTCACGCAGGTGATACAGCCCGGCCGGAAACCGCTGACACAGCCCGCCGGACATCACCCGGCGCAAACGAGACCCCCGGGATGCCCGACGGCGCCTTCAGCCGGAGATTGTGGAGGACCGGCCTCAATTTTGTGACGATCAGCCTGATCTTCATTTTCCTGAGGGCGGATTCGCTGGCGTCTGCCTGCGGTTTTGCTTCCCGGCTTTTCAGTCACTTCGATCCCTGGGTGCTTTTTGACGGAACGCTATACAGTCTGGGGCTTCCCAGGGAACAGGTAATGGTGCTGATCCCGGCGCTGCTTCTGATGTTTTTCGTGGATATCGTCATCGACAGATACGGGCTTCAGTTCCATGAATTTATCATGAGGCAGGATACATGGCTTAAGGTGCTGACCCCGGCGCTGCTTTTGACCTTAATACTTGCTTACGGCGTTTACGGTCCGGGCTTCGACGCGGGAAGCTTTCTGTATTTCGGCTTCTGAAGGATGAAGGAGAGACACTGTTAACGGCATGAATAAGAAACGCGCGGTACTTATTTTCATATGTGCGGTCCTGACGGCGCTCTGCGTTGCCGGGTTTTTCGCTGTCTGGCAGATGAAGAGCCTCTTCGGATACCGGGTGTGGCAGAATTTCTATTCCGAAAAGGAGATGTCTCACGACGTGATCTTTTACGGGGCGTCCATGGTCTACGCCGACGTGAGCCCGGTGACCCTCTGGAGAGAGCAGGGGATAGCGGCCTACGACCTCTCCGGCAGCGGGCAGCCCTTGTGGGACACTTATTTCTGCATAAAGGAGTCCCTTAAGACTCAGCGGCCGAAGCTCCTTGCGATCGAGTGCTCCGATCTGAAATACACCGAGGAATACACGGAAAACAGGACGGCGGAGTCGCTTTTCGGAATGAAGCCCTCCCTGAATAAAATCAGGGCCGTCAGGGCCTCGGTAAAGCCCGGGGAGCTGGTGGACCATCTGCTGGAATTCCCCATATGGCACAGCAGGTTTTCGGAACTCGGAAAAGATGATTTTGAATTTGTCCGGGATCCGTCCCTTGGCAGGAATTTCAAAGGCTACAAGGCGTATTTCAATGTGACTCCCTTCGAGAGCCTGAATGACGTGAGGGATGTGGCCGCCATGGCTCCTGTCACCCCAAGGCGGGACCTGTTCCTCAGGAATATCGTCCGGCTTTCAAAGGAGGAAGGGCTTCCGCTCCTGCTGTTCCTTTCCCCCACAAATCACGAATATCCTGAGGAAAAGGCGCTGTTCAATTTCGGGGAGGAGATCGCCCGCAGCGAAAACGTGCCCTTTGTGGATTTCAGCGACTATATGCGGGATATGGGGCTGGATCCGGGGAATGATTTTGCCGACGATCTGCACTTGTGCGCCTCCGGATCAGAAAAGTTCTCCCGGTTTCTCGGGGAATACCTCATGGCAAATTATGACCTGACGGACAGGCGGGGTGAAGCGGGGTATGAGTCCTGGGACGAGTGCGTCAGGGAATTTGATGAAAAGGCCGGGAACGAGGCGCTCTCAAAGGAGACGGATATGGTGGCCTACAGCAGGCTGCTGGGGCAGGGTCCTTATTATTCTTTTGTGATTTCGATGGAAGGCGTGAACTCCAAGGAGAACCCCTACATCCGGGAAACCCTTGAAAATCTCGGGATCAGTGCCGACCGTTACGAGGACGGGGGAGTGTGGATCGTGGAGAACGTTGAGGGTACGGAGAGCCGCATCCTCTACAGCAGCGTCGGGTTTTCCGAATATGAACACCATATGGATATCGGGAGCCTTGCGGTATCCGTTTCCGGAGCTGCCTCCGAGAGAAGGGACATCACCGGAAACATTTCCCCGGTGATCGACAGGATGATAAAGATCACGGGGCAGCAGGAGATACAGTTTACGGAGCACGGCATCAACATACTTGTATATGACAGGAAGTTTGATATTATTGTGGATAAGGCAGGTTTTGACACGGATACCGGGTACGGCGTTGTGCGCTGACGATCTCTCAGCCTCACTTGCCCCCGGCTGAAAAAGAATAATATAATGATCAGGAGGGAAAGACATGTCAACATACCGAAAGATACTTTTAAAGGCCGCGGCAGCTTCGCTCATCGCGGCGGCGCTCCTTGCCGGATGCGGCGGCAGCGCTCCTGCGGGAAGCGCGGGAAATGAGACCGGGGAAACCGGAAGGCAGGAAAAGACAGAAACGGTTGCAGCTGAACCGTCTGTCCCCGCGGCAAACGACGCCGGGGAAATAAAAACAAGCGGAGGAGGAAATACAGTGAATATTGAGATCGATATCAAGGACTACGGAGTGATAAAGGCGGAGCTTTATCCGGACACGGCCCCCATCACGGTTGAGAATTTTCTCAAACTGACAGATCAGGGATTCTATGACGGGCTGACCTTCCACAGGATCATCCCCGGATTCATGATCCAGGGCGGAGATCCCCTCGGAAACGGCACCGGTGGAGCCGATGAGAATATCAAGGGAGAATTTGCCATGAACGGCGTGCAGAACGACCTCAAGCATACAAGGGGAGTCCTGTCGATGGCGAGGGCGCAGGATCCCGACAGCGCAAGCTCCCAGTTCTTCATCATGCACGAGGACGCTCCTTTCCTGGACGGTCAGTATGCGGCTTTCGGAAAGGTTACCGAGGGCATCGAAGTGGTGGACAAGATCTGTGAAAGCGTAAGTATCCTTGACGACAACGGAACCGTTGCGAGAGAAGACCAGCCGGTGATAAACTCAATAAAGAGAGTCGATTGAAGCCTGTCCTGCGGACATGCCGGAAGATGGGCAGGCGGAGCTGCGTTCCGGGGGATGAGACCGTTGTCCCCCTCCGGAACAGAGTTTGTCAGAGATTAACGGGAGGTGCCTTATGGGAAATTATTTAGTGGCAGGCGTGACCCAGATCGAGACCATAGTCAGGGTGAAGGAAGTACCTGTTGTCTACCAGCCTCTTACAGTGGCGGTGGATTCCATCTATACCTCCGTGGGAGGGGATGCGTACAATGAATCCATGGCTCTCATCGCTCTGGGGAACAGGGTGAATTTCGTATCGCATGTGGGAAAGGATCAGGAGCTGGGGATATTCAATCCCCACCATACGGATATCATGATCCCGACGAAATACATCATGAAGGATCTGACCGAGACCCCTGCTTCGGTGATCCTCTTTGACGAGCAGAGGAACCAGCAGATCTTTGAGGACATCAAGGATCTGAGACATGCAAAGACGGATATGAACGCCATGACTCCCCTTATGGAGGAGGCTGACATGGTGGTCCTGTCCAACGCGAATTTCTGCCGTCCCATTGCGGAGGAGGCCTCAAAACTCGGTAAGAAGGTGGCGACCAACATCCGCTGCTACGACCGCAAGAAGGAAAAATATAATTCGGACTTTTACAATGCGGCTGACATCCTGTACCTGAGCGACGATACGATCAAGACCGATCCCAGGGATTTCATCAGGAGTATGTCGGAGAAATATGACATTGATATCGTGATCATGGGACAGGGCAAGGAGGGCTGCGTCCTCTATGACAGGACCAGCGGCATAAACGCCCATTTCAACGCGGTGAACGCAGGACAGGTAGTGAATACCGCAGGCGCCGGAAACGCGCTGTTCTCCTGCTTCCTGCATTATTATCTGGAGTCCGGGGATTCCACGGCGGCGATAAAGAACGCGCTCTTATTTGCATCCTACAAGATAGGTTTCATGGGCACCAGCGAAGGTTTCATGAGCGAAGAGCAGATGAAGGAATGGCGCGACAAGATCTGGGGGGTAAAGGATCCTTTTAAAGACTTCAAGTGAGGCGGGATCGTCACGCGCGGACCGCGTCCCTCAGCCATTCCGCCATCGTGATGCCCTCCCGGTTCCGGCGGTGGAACTGGGGGCGGCGGACTATGGTGTGGACGGTCCCCGCGGAGCTCTTTCCGTACATCCTCTTCATGTTCCTGAAGTTGTATATGTAAAATGAAAATGAGGGCGTGAGCCTTCTGAATTCCTTAAGCATTTCTTTTAACTGCGCCTCAAATTCCTTCTGTACATCGGCGTCTGTGGTGAAGGTTTTATTTGTGACGTCATTATAATAAGCGCTGAGCAGGTAATCCCTGGGGGATCCCGCGTACAGATACCTGAAGCGATCGCCGTATTTGCGGTACAGCGTCATGTACCAGCCGAGAGTAAGATTGGGAGAGGTTATCCTGTGCCTGAATTTCTTCGGGGCGTGCCAGACCTCTTTTGCCGTCCGTCTCCATCCGTCGTACAAAAGGAGCGCGCTGTCGGACAGAAGCGTCACGTCTCTGCACTCCGGGAAATGATCTTCCGCGATCTCTCCTGCCAGCGCAGGCACGGCAAAGGCTCCCGCGCTCTCGCCCGCTATCAGCAGTTTCTCCTGCTTTCCGAAATATTTCCGGCCCGCTTCCATGCCTGCAAGAAAATTCCCGTATCCGTGAAAATTGAGCGTGTGTTCCTGTCCGTCCTCCCCCTTGTAGGGAAACACTCCGTCGCCTATATGGAAGTCTCCCGTTGCGTATGTGATGATGATGAAGTTCCAGCTGTCGAAGGGGTTCCGGGGATTGCCGGTCTCCGTCAGGCCATATCCTATGTTCATTATCTGGGTAAGGGGCCTCAGATTGTTCCAGTAGAAATTCGGGAGCCCCGCGGCGATCCTGCCTCCCGTTGCGGGACGGGCCGCGGTGTACTCATTCCACACCACCCCTCCTCCCGACAGGAAGACGCACATATTTTCGGAGGTGCCTCTCTTTATGTAGATGTGATATTCGCTACCATCGCCGGAGATCCCTTTTTTTACGGGAACCCGGTACCATTTTGAGGAAACGGGCTTTCCCTTGAGGAGCGGCGCCTCAAACCTGCGGCTTATCTCCCGGTCAAGGGCGACCTCCACCGCATTTCCAAGCTTTACCTGAAAGGGATCCCGGTTTTTTTCAGACATTGAAGAATCTCTCCGTCATGTCCCGGAACATCCTTCCCCGGAAAATAAGGACTCCCGCCATCACCACCGTTTCGAAGGCGATGCTTATGTAGACGGGGTAGGGGAACAGGTTCATGTTGCGCCTGAGGAAAAAGATCTGTCCAAGGGACAGCACAAAGTTCAGAAGCAGATACATCATTATGTCTCTGGGGTGGTACTTCAGGATCACCCCGATGAACAGTATCCAGATCATGCAGAAGGCAAAGCAGGAAGGCAGGACCCAGACCACGGACCAGCCGTGGAATGAAGTGAACCAGTCCACCACGAAACAGACTGCCATTCCCACGTAGATCTGGTTTACAGTGAGTTTCATGATGTTATTCCTGAAGTAGAGCAGGGAAATGATATCCGCAAAGACCGCCACTCCCGCAAGCATGGCCAGGGGCATCCAGGGGAGGAGCCGCCCCATGGACACTGCTATGGTGATCATCACCGCTTCGAAGATCACCAGAAGGAATGCGTTGATCCTGATAAACGTGGTTCTCCTGAGCTTTCTCCGGGGCACCATGGGAAACGGATCTTCTTCGGGCACGCCCGAAAGCTTTCCGCCGCACAGGGGGCAGCATTTCTTATTTCCGAGGATATCGATCTTGCATCTGGCGCATTTCTGCATCTTAATTACCTCCCGTTTGTCGGTGACGGGGACGGACAAAGCGGCTGGAGATCCCGCCTGACCCGGCATCCGTCTTTCCCAGTGAACGCGTGTGCAAACAGGACCGGCATCCGTCTTTCCCCGCGAACGGGCGCGCAAACGGGGACCGGCGTCCGTCTTTCCCGGTGAACGGGCGCGCAAACGGGACCCGGCATCCGTCTTTCCCCGCGAACTGGCGTGCAAACGGGACCCGGCATCCGTCTTCTCCCGTTAACGGCCGCGAAAACAGGACCCGGCATCTATCTCTCCTCCTCATAACTGTCATTGGAAGAGAGGGTGACGTTCATCCCCATGGCTGACAGGGATCTGAAAAATTCCATGCTCACATCGTGCCTGGTGAACGCGTCCACGATGCCGAAGGTCATCACGTCCTTAAAGGTGCTGATGCACATGAACACCGTGGGACCGGCC
>JAEEGL016683992.1_pt1 | contig 12877 bp, 7 predicted proteins | sample 9134231 | NCBI WGS metagenome assembly JAEEGL01 (sample SAMN16246548, study PRJNA631951) | gut metagenome | biome: gut microbiome; feature: rumen; material: fiber-attached | host: Bos | place: Iran: Karaj | collected 2018-10
ATTTATTTCATTTCTTTTGGGGATTGTGGATTGGGCCCAATCCCCAATCCCCAATCCCCAATCCCCAATCCCCAATCCCCAAACAATTTTTTTATAAAAGAAATGAAATAAATAAAATAAATTTAATTCTTAAAATTATTTATTTATTTTATTTTCTTTTTCTTTATTACAAAATGTCTGAAACAAAAACAGACAATTATCAAATAGGAATATTAATAAATTCAATGGAAGATTTTGATACAGCACAAAAAAAAAATTATAATCATTTTTATTTTGAAAAGAATGATATTTTAAAAGATATTGTTGAAAAACAAGATAGTAAAAACGATATTTTCACAGGCTTTTCTATTTCATTAGAATTAAAAGCAGAAGAGCGATCTAAAAGAATAAAAGATATTGTAAACTTACTTTTTGGTAGTCACAAAACTCAACTAAAAACAGTTAAGATCATTTGTTATTATTTAAATAATTTTTTTTTTGTTCCAATTTCACAAGATTATATGATTTTTATGGAAAATATTCCTTTTTATTCTGGTCTGGAAAAGCAAATAAATGAACAAATTATTTATTTAAGCACAAACGATGAAGTTGATTTTAATTATGAAAATTTATATAAAAATAACAAATTAAATGAAATAGCAGAAAAAAAGAAAAAAACCAAAGAAGAAATATTAATAAAATATAATTTAAAATTAGACAATTATATATTTTATAAATCAAATCTAATGAACTTAAAAAATTTAAATGAATTTAATTTTGATTTTGATTTAGATGAAGAAGAAATGGAACAAATAAATTTATTAACTTTTTATCATTTAAATTATATTTCATGTAATTGTAATAATTGTCCTTTTCCAATAAAAATAAAATTTATAAATAATCAAATTCGTACTTCATGTATTAAAAATCATGTTTCTCAATATAATTCCTTAAGAGAATTATTATTAAATAAAAATAATTATTATACAAAAATAATATGTTCAACTTGTAATAAAAAATTATCAAATGAAGAAAAATGGTATTGTCATATTTGTGATTATTATTATCATAATAATAATAAATGTGGAGAACAACATATACATCCACTATTATATTATAATAATATATTTAATTATTGTCCTTTTCATTTAAAAAAAATAATAAAATTTTGTGATAAATGTGAAAAAGGAATTTGTATAAATTGCTTTCATAATCATGAAGAAAAAAATATTCATTCTTTTCGATATTTATCTTCTTTTGAAAAATTAATTAAATTTATTTATAATAGTGGACTTAATTGTTTTGATGATGAAAAATATTTTTTAGAACAATATTTTATTTTAGAAAAAAAAAAAATATTTAATTTTGAAATTATTCAAAATGTGAAAAATATTATTAGTAATTATCCTAAAGTTTTAGGTAATTATTATTTTGGTAGTAGTTATAATAATCAAATAAATATATTTAAAAACGATTTTTTAAGTAATAAACAATATATATTATTTTTAATTGTTAATAATAATAATTTTTTCTCATATGATATTGAAGGACAATTAAAATTATTTGAATTTTATAAAAATAAAGAAGATAATAATGAATATAATTTCAAAGAAAAAATAATTATTGATGAAGATATAAAACATCAAAATTCAGGAATAAGTATTAATGAAATATTAAAAATATTATTTGAAAAAGTAAATAATATTAAAATTACTAATTATGGATTTCAAATATATTATTTAGAAGATATAATAATTCAAGAACAAAAAATAATCAAAAAAACAGAAATTTATTGTTTAAATATTGAAAAAAGAGAAGATAAATTAATAATAAAAAAAGAAAAAGTATATAATTCAAAAAACGAAGAGATTATTCTACCAGAAAAGTCTAAATTTTTAACATTAAATTTCGATAAAGATAATCTAGACTTAAATACAATATTATATTATCATCAAAATGATAAATCATTAATATTAAAAAATTTATACAATGAAAATATTATTTTTTCAGTAAATACTGATTTAGATATTTATAAAATATTTCATTATAGTACATTTGACAAAGAACTATTTTTTTTAATTACTTTTAATTTAAATATTTTTTATTGTATTTATTATGATGAAGAGAATCAAAATATTGAATTTAAAATGTTTAACTCTAATAAAGATGTTTTAGAAAAAAATGATAATATTCAAGATTGTTTTATATCAGGATCTCAAATAGTATTATTTTCAAAGAGCAAACAAAACTATTTACCTTTAAATAATGTTAGTTATGAATAAAAAAAAATTATTTTTTTAATGATTTATAAAAGTTATAAACTTAATTTTAATAATATAATAATAAATTTAACACTATTGTAATAAAAATACTTTTTTCATATGAAATAATAATTAAAAAATATTAAAATATATTATTTTAATTCACCTTTTGAAATATAGAAAATAAATTAGTAAAATTAAATTATACCATAATTTACTAAAAGAAAAAAACTTAAATAGAAAGAAGTTGAATTAATTTTTGTAATTGATTTTTATCTTCATACGTTTCAAAACAAATTTTATTAATTAAAAAATTTCTAATAACAACTTTTTCATTTACATTCATTAATTTAACTGTATTTTGTAAAACGAACATTCCAAATTTATTTTGACTTAAAGTATTAAAATTACTAAAATTTAAAAACATCATTTTAATTAAAACAGTAAAATCATTATAATTACATTGATGAGAAACAAAGACGATTTTATCAATAACATTAGAAGAAAATTTTTGACAAGATAAAAAAATAATATTTTGATAAATAATACAAATTAAATTATAACAATAAATAAAACCAAATGTTTCAATTGCATGTTGAATAGCATAATTTCCAAATTGATCTTCAGTAATTTCTAAACAATTTTCAATTAATAATTTTAATATTTCATTTCTAATAATAATACTATTATTTTCACTTATAAATTTCTTTATTATACATATTCCATTGACATCTTTACATAATTTTAATATATTTTCAAAAATAAAAATATTAATATATTGTCTGTTATTCTCATTTATAGCACAAATTATTTTTTGAATTACATGAGTTGAGTTTGAATTATATGATAATTCCAATAAATTATTTTTAATACATTCTCTTAATAAATTTTCTTCTTTTATTGAATTTATACGTTCAATTAAAGATTGAATACAATGTGTTCCTCCCATATCTTTACATACATCAATAAAATTTTTTTTTAATTTCTCATATAAATATAATCTATGTTTTAAATTACATTTTAATATTAATTGTTGTAAAAAATAATTTCCATAATTATCACACATTAAGTCTGTTATATCATTTCCAATTCTATAAAAAATTTCATCTATATCATCTTCATCGATTTTTTCTAACATTTTCTGTAAAAATCTACTTCCTATTGATGCTTTCATTATTGAAGATAATTTATTTCCTGTATTATTTAAAAATTCTTTAAAAGTTTGATTTGTATTTAATAAATCTGGATCTATAAATTCTCTTTGGCTATTATTTTTACTTGAATGTTTTTTCACTGGAATTTTTGGTACTCTATGTATTGATATTCCATTCACTGTTGCTATTAAATTCTCATTATTTGAAACATTAAATTTTACTGTTTTTTTTTGTAAACAATTATCACTTGTTTTTTTCCTTGGATGAATTATTTCATAATTTCCTTCATTTTCAATTAAATGAATATTTATCATATTATTATTGTTTATTATGTTATTATTGTTTATTAGGTTATTATTGTTTATTATATTATTATTGTTTATTTTATTATTGTTTTTTAATATTGAATGAGTATTGTTATTTAAATTTTGATAAGAAAAATTTGCATTTAAATTTTCATTTCCATTAATATTATTATTATTACTATAACTTTCTTCTAAATTTTTAATAAATTTAGTATTAAAATTAATATCAAAATCTTTATGATCTAAAGGTTTAATAGTTAATAAGCTTAAATTAAAATCAAAAGAAGAACTTCTTCTTCTTCCATATTTATTTTTTAATTTTCTACTTTTATATATAGGACTTTTAACTTCACTAAATTCATCTGCATTTGAATCTTCATTAAAACTTAAATCTTCACATAAATCTGAAGGAAGTAAACTTGAAATTTTTGTTGATTTAGATTTTTTTTCTTCCATATATGTTTTCAATAAATATTTTATTATTTTTTTTGTGATTGTAGAAATTTTTATTATTTTTTTTTTGATTGATTCAATCAAGAATTCTTTTTATAAAATTAAAAAAATTACTCTAAAATATGATTGGATAAATAAATATAATAAATTAATTAATAGGAAATAAAATAAAGGAAAATAAAAATAAAAATTAATAAAAAAAAATAATATAAAATAATGTAAAATATATATAATTATTTTTTAATATAAACTAACCTTTTTTTCATTTAATTTTTTTTTATTTTCAAATGATAAATTGAAAATAACTAAAGTAATTTTATAAAGTAAAAATAAATAAATGAAGAAAATAAAAGTCTAACTATGTGATTTTCTTGGCTTTTTAAAATTAATTCTGAAAAATAACCTATAAAAAGGATAATATGTAATAAAAGATAATATTTGCAAAAAACTTTAATTTTATTAATTATATTATTGCTTCTTAAAGTTGGTATTAAAACTAATATTATAACTGAAAGAAATAAACACAATAAAAAGATATTTTCAATAATTTGTAATAAAAATAAGAAACTAAATAAAAAAGAATATAAATCCATTTCTTTTAATTTAAAAATATTTATTTTTAAATTATCCTAATAATTAATTATAAAATAATAATTCTTATACATTAATCAGAATCCAAATTTTTCTTCAAAAATAAATTTAACTAATTTAATACCAAATTTCCATTGAATAATATTATATAAAGAAAATTTTTCACAAAAAAAATCGAAAAAATTTTATTGTTTTATTCAAAAAAAGAATTATCTTTCAATAGATTATATAGAAAATTTTTTGAAAAAAAATTCAATTTTTTCATCAAAAAAAATTAAGATAATACAATTATATCTTTAAAAAAAAGATCTTAATTGAAAATAATTAAATAAAAAATAATAAATATTTTTTTTAATTTAACAAAACAGTCTTTACAAATTAAATAATAGCAAAGAAGAAAAAATGAAAATAGAAATTGGACTTATAAATATATTTAAATGCAAATTTTTTAAATAATGTAAAATAAAACCTTTGATTTAACGAATCAAATTCTTTAAACCAAAAATAACAATAAAAAAAGAGAAAAAAAATAGATAAATTTTAATTAATTAATTAAGTAAATTATCCTTTTTTTATTAATGGAAACTTTATTAAATTCATCATCAACAAAAGAAAGTAGTATAAATATAGAAAAAAAATATTATCAACTGTATAGATGTCCAAAATGCTTTTTTATTCAATACATAAATTTAATAAATCAAAATAATAAATTAGAATTAAGTTTTAATTGTCAAAATGAACATAAATATAATATAAATTATTTAGAATTCAAAAAAAGGGAAAATGAAAAAATAAAATGTTCCCTTTGTTTCAAAGAAAACAATCAAAACAATCTTTATTATTGTTGTGAAAGTAATAATTTTATTTGTAATGAATGTAATGTGAATCATAAGAATTGTTGTTTAATAACATTAAAAGATTTTGATCAAAAATGTCATATTCATAATACTTCTATTTTTTTTTTTTGTAGAGATTGTCAAAAAGAAATTTGTTATCGATGTATTTCAAATAAACATTTTAATCATAATATTTATGAAATTCATGGTATAAAAAAAGATGGGATAGAAGAAATTGAAAAACAAATTATTTTAATGGAAAATTTTCTTAATGATTTAAAATCTCAAATACAAATTAAAATTAAAAAAATTGAAGAATATATAAAAAAATTATATGAAAATAATGAAAAATATATTCAATTTTATCAATTTCAAATTGATTTAGAAAAAAGTTTTTTAAAAACTTATAAAATAAAACAATCACAAAATCAATTGTCTTATCCTATTATTTCGAATCTTAAAAATTTTCATTATTATTTTTGTGGTTTTTCCTTTCGTAAAAATTATTTAATTAAAAAAATTGATGAATTATTATTTTTATTTTCAAAAGATAATTTTTTAAATTCGATTAAATTTAATGATGAGTATTATTCTTCACCATCAGCATCTGGGAAAAACGATATTTTATTAAAAACTTCAGATACAACAAATTCTTATAATAATTCATCAAAAAATTCAGATAAAACAAATTCACAGAAAAATTCATTAAAAAGTTCAAGCAACACAAATTCACTGATGAGTTCGAATCTATCATCAAAAAGTACTTTAAGTAATAAAAATTTATCTGATAAACATAATTCAAAAAATTCAAATGGTAATAAAGAAACAAATATATTAAAAAAAGAAAAAGAAGATAAATTAATATCAAAATCCAAAGAAAAGGAAAATTCCTTTAAAAATAGAAATAATATAATAACAATACAATCAGATGATTATATAATAAGTATTTTATTCATTAAAGATAATCAATTAATTTCAGGTTCTCAAAAAGGAAAAATAAGTCTTTATTCAAAAGAAAAATATAAAATTTTATCTGAAATAAATCCTCATAAAGAAAGTATAAATTATTTATATAATTTAAACGATAATAAAATTTTATGTTCTTCATCAGATTTTAAAATATCAATTATTTTAATAAATAATATATCCCTTCAATTAATTGAATTTATTAAAGGACATAAAGATAGTGTTAATCAAGCAATTAAGTTATCAAATGATTTAATTTATTCTTCTTCTTCAGATAAAACTTTTAGAATTTGGGGAATTAATAATGAAAGTAATAAATATGAAGAAATATTACAAAAAAATTTTAATTTTATTATTAATGGTTTTATTGAAGTAAATGATGAAATTGTAGGAAATTCTTTTTATAAAGAAAAAATCATTTTTTTTGATAAAAGTTTAGAAATTAAAAATGAAATTAGTGATATTAAATGTGGAAGTTTACCTTCAAGTATAATTTCAGTAAATAAAGATTTATTATTTATTGGAGGAGAAGCAATTTATATTATTCAAATTTCTGAAAAAAAAGTTATAAATTATATTGCTTTTGATTCTAATTGTTATAAAAAATGTTTATTTTTTGATTATGAAAATAATGAAATTATTATAGGAGATGAAAGAGGAAGATTATCACTTTATTACTTAGATAATAATCAATATGAAGAAATTAAAGATAAGAAATTTTCTTGTGTAGATAATATTTATTCAATTGTTAAAAGTAATAATGGAATTATTGCTATTTGTTCTAAAAATATTATTTTATGGGGATCGGATTAGAAATAATAATTAATTTATATTATAAAATATATGTAATAATTTTTGAAATTTTAAGAAACAAATAAAAAAAAATTTTTTTACCCTTATTATTTATTAATTATTTCATTTTTATAATTCTTTAAATTCTTTTGGAAATTTTCCAAAGAATCATCAGAACTTAAATAACTATTAGCTTCTTTAAATAATTTTTCATCTGTTACACTTTGAACAGTAATAATACTATCTTTTCTTTTATTATTATTTATACTAAAATTTCCAGAAACAATAGAAAATTGATTATATTCAATTTTTTCATCTTCAGAATCTAAATTTAATTTAAAGTTTTGAGGATTAGAAAAAATTCTATTATGAATTAGATTATTATTTAAAGGAGAATCATTTGAAATTTTAGAAAAAATAACATTTGTATTAATAAAATTATTAAATTTAAAAACTCTTCAAATAGAATTAATTTCTTTAACAATTAATTTATTTATCTGAGAAATGATAAAATAATTTTGATGTAATTTATATTATTTATAACTAATTTTTTTCAATATAATAAAAATTTATTAATAAAAAAATGAGTGGAAAAGATGAATTAGATCCTAATATAAATTCAGAAAATGTAGCAGAAAAAAATGTAGTAGAAAATAATAAAGATTTGGGAAAAGGAGGAGAAAATATAAATACTCTTTCAATTAGAGCATATTTAGATAAAACTGTTGTTCCTTTAGTTCTTCAAGGAATGGCTGAAGTTGCTAAAGAAAGACCAGAAAATCCAATTAAATATTTAGCAGATTTTTTAATGAAACATGCAAATGAGAAATAAATTAAATCTTTATTAAGCAAAAATTATAATTTCCAATAACAAAAATTTCCAAAAAAAAAAAATAAAATAATTACAAAACTTAAAAATATCTTGTTTTTTAAAAATATAAAATTAAATTAGCATTTAATAAAAAAAATAATAAAAAAATATGAAACCAAGAGCTCAATCAGCATATCCTCAAACAGAGCCAAACACATTAACACCAGAGCAATTATACAACTTAACTCATCGTATTCAAGAATGGGGAATAGAAGGTTATGAAGTTCCTCGTCATTATTATTGTTATCATCAAGTGATGTGGGAAAAAGAGAGAGAAAATATAGCAAAGACTCATAAAAGGATTTGGCCTCCTTTAGATTGGCCTAAAAAATCCGCTGATGATGATTCTAAAGTTCCTCCAAAAAGGAAAAATTATTTAGATGACTTATTTAAATGGTGTAATTCATATTATGATAAAAAGAGAGCAGAGGAATTAATATCTGAGAAAAATATTAATGTAAAAGATTATGTGAAACCATTAGTTTTAGATAAGAGAAAAAGAAAAGATTTTTTAGAGAATGAAAAGAAAAAAGAAGAATGGAAAAAGAATTTTCCAAAATATCCGGAATATAAAGTAGAAGCAATAGAACAAGCAGAAGGGAAAGCAAAAGAAGATGCAAAATTAAAGGAAATAACATATGAAGAGAAAATGAAAGCAAAATATAAAACAAGACCACAAACAGCTCGTTGTGATAGAGTAACAATAGTAGCAGATGCTGAATTTGTAGGTGAACAAATACCATTTTATAATACAGCACCTCAGGAAAATGTAGAAAAGAAAAAATTATTTTATCCTGATAAAAATCCAATTTGGAAAAAAGCACCTGCTTGGAAATATCCTAAGGCACTTCCTCCAAGTCAAAATATAAAAGATAGAGAAAATGCTATTGAAGAAAAAATAGAAGAATATTTAAGTAATAAAGGTATTAAGAGAAATGATTTAAATTTAGATGTACCTGGTTCTTTTCATAAAGTTAAACATCATGGAGAAGTATATTATAAAATGTATAAAAATTTCCAGTTTGATAAAGAAGAACAATATCAAAATTATTTAGAAAATAATCCTAAAAAATATGTTGGTCCTCAACATTATTGGAGAATGCCTAAAGAAACTTTTAATAAAAGAGGAAAAAAAAATAAAAGTGCTGCTCTTGGTTTTATTGAAGATGATAAAGGAAATAAAGTTTTTTATATGGATAGAAAAAAAACTGATAAAAGAGTTTTTACTGCTGGAATGAGGAAAGCTGTTTATTAAGGTTTGTTTTTTTTTAATTTTTTTTTTGAAATTTAAAATTATATTATTTACTTTTAAATATTTATTCTTTATTAAAATTTAATTATATTAAAATTAAGTATAACGGAAAAAAAATATTATATATCATGTCTAATTATAATTTTAAGTTTTTTATTATGAATAAATTTATTTATAAAAAAAGTACTTTAAAATTTTGTAAATTACTAACATAATGGTAAACAACCAAGTAATTTTTTCTTTTTTATATTTATTATCATTGTTTCTTTTTTTGATTCTTGGACATTTTCTGATGAATTATCTTTTGATTTATCATTTAATTTTTCTTTTTTTTCACTATTATTTTTCTTTTTTCTCTTTAATAAATTTTCAACATCAATTTTTTTAGCATTTAACAAATAAATTTTTTTATTTGAAGTACTCTTGCTATTAATATTTCCATTATAATTTGTAATTTCTAAAGAATTAGTAATTTTTCTAATTAAACTTTTTTTATCTTTCTCTTTTAAATTTTCATTTATAAGACTTATTTCTCTTTTTAATTTTTGAGTTTTATTTGGGTTTTTATATGTAATTGATAAGGTTTTTACTTTTGGATTTAATATATTTTTTTTTATTTTTATTAAAGAACCATATTTTGTATTTTTATTTTCTATTTCATCTATATTTGATTGAAATCTATAAGTTTTTTTCATTAATTGAGATGGAGAATGAAAACAAAAACTTTTTCTTGATTCATTTTGATAATAAGATTTTATTTCATCAGTTATTATTTTTGAATTATTTAATTTTTCACATTGATTAGAATTATCTTTTAATAAATTTATTTTATAAGGATTTCTTAAATTTATATTTTGAGGTGATTTATGATATGATTTTATTTGGATATTTTCATCTAATAAATTATTTGTAATTATTTTTAAAGGTGTTTCTTTAAACACAGTCAGATATCCTTTCTTCGGAGGTGATTCTTTATTCTCATTTTTAAAAGAAATATTTCTTCTATTTTTTAAGTCATTATTTTCAATGTCATTATTTGATTTTTTTATACTATTTAATTTAATTAAAAATTTTTCATAATAATCATTACTATAATCCCCTGAACTTGAAGAATTAAAAGAAAAATTTGTTATATTATTTTTCTTTTCTTCTTTATTGTTTGTATTCTTCAAATTATTATCATTTTTTAATAATGTTGTATAATTTTTTACCTTTTCTTCAAGTTTTTGTCCTAAATCTATTTGTAACCCATATTCTTTCTTTGTTTGTAATCTTTTTCTTCTTTTGTTCTCATGTTTTTCTTTCATCATTATTTTTTTATTTTTGTAAAATTTTAATTGAATAAAAGATAAATTAATAAGATTATAATACTTTCAAAAAAAAAATTTTAATATATTGAGTATAAATTACTTTTGTTTTCATTAAAAAAACATTAATTTTAATAAAAAACTTTTTTCGATTATAAGATATTATAAAAATCAATATATATATTAATTATTCATGATTAAATTATATTTAATTATATGTCTAAATTTGATGATTTTTTCTTTAATAATTATGAATTAGTGAAGAAAGTTTATGTTTATTCTCATTTAAATGCTAACTTTATAGAAAGAGAAAAATGGGAATTTTATTATAAATTTTTCATTGGTTTGGTTTCGATTATTCTTATTATACCAACATTCTTTAAAATTTTTACTATTGTTTTTTATTTTATTATTATTCAAATTATCATAAATTTTTTCAAATTCACAGTTACTCTGATTCAAACAAAATTTCTTATTAATTGGAAAGAATATTTTATTAAATTATATATATATTTTAAACAGGTTTTATCAAGGATATATTTTTATAACTTTTTCAAATATGATAATATAATGATATCATTTTTTTTTGTGTTTAACTATATTTTATTCATAATAAGTAATTTAATATTTGTTTTTTTTAAAAAAAAAGATTTTTATTTTTTTGAAAAAAATAAGTTATGTAAATTACAATATTATATAATATTTGAAAGTTATTTAATTATTGAAATTACTTGTTATATTCTTTATTCAATGAGGAATTTAGTACATCAATTTATTCTCATTTTTTTTTATATTTTATTTATAAATTGTATAATCGGAGTATCAAATTATATAAAAATAGTGTTTTTTACTCATATGGAAATTATTATTATTATTGATAATATAATTTTCTGCATTATATTTATTTTTCTTAATTTAAATGCAATAATTAATATTAAAAGTCAAAATAAAAAAAGTAAAATTTTTATAAAATAATTTAGGAAATATATTTAAATTAATATTTAATGAAAGAAATCATTTTTATCCAAAAAATTTTAACTCAAATATTGAAAAAGAATTGATTGATGAAACAGAATTATCAAAAATTGTAGATAAATGTCAAATTGAAGAATCATTGTATATAATAGATAATAACAATGAAATTATTTATATAAGTAAAAAATATATATTTATATAATATAGTGGATAGATATGAACATAAGTCATTATTATTATTTATTTTTATTATATTGCTATTAAGTATATTAATTGATATGATTTATTACTTTATAAAATTATTTTATATTAATAATAAAAAAAAACCAAATATAATAATTATAATATTTTCTAACAATATAAATATAATTTCAATAATTCATTCGTTACTTCTTTTATTTTTAAGTTTTATGACTTTTATAAAAATGAAAATAAGAAAAACACTGTTTTATTAAATAATATTTGAAATTTAAATAAACATTATAATTAAACAAATAAGGATTTAAATAAAATGATATAAAAAACATAATAAAAAAAAAATATATTAAAAAATGAATACATCAGGTTTAAACAAATCAGGAGTTAATCAATCTCAAAATATGGGATCAACAAGTTTCAAAACGAATCAAAATTTAGAAAGACTGGAAAAAATATCTCAAAAATTAAACAACATTCATTTTAACATTGAAAATGATAAAAATACAAAATATGAAGAAGTAGAATCAAGATTAGCATCATTAGATGAGAAATCAATGGAATCAAATGAAATGACATTTAAAACATTTAATCAAATAAAAGAGCAAATATCAAATATTATTCAAAATATTGAAGAAGATAGACAAAGATTTGAACAAACATATGAAGAAAGAACACAATATATTTCAAATTTAGAAACAAAATTAAGACAAAAATTAAATAATGAAGCTAAAGAAAGAGAAGATATGCAAAATAGATTAGTTAATCAAATTGATGATAGATTTAATATATTAAAAAATGAACTTGCAAAAGAAGAAAGAAATAGAAATGAATCTATTGAAAATTTTAAATTTTATTTGGAAACTGAAGTTCCTAAAATTGTTGAACAAATGAAAAATGAACAAAGTGATCGTGAAGAAGGTGATAATACTTTAAATAA
>JAEEGL010300610.1_pt1 | contig 12876 bp, 13 predicted proteins | sample 9134231 | NCBI WGS metagenome assembly JAEEGL01 (sample SAMN16246548, study PRJNA631951) | gut metagenome | biome: gut microbiome; feature: rumen; material: fiber-attached | host: Bos | place: Iran: Karaj | collected 2018-10
ATTCATTGACATAGCCACAGGCAAGGTTGACATAACATCATTAAAGGATTTTTATCTTAACTTTGACCATAAAGATGAGCAGGAGCAGAAACAGCAAGAGCCGTTTGTGCCAAACGCCGCATCCATGCTGCCAAAGAAAGCACTTGACGGTGATATTCTCATTGTAGGCAGCGATACCAAAGGCGTGCAGCTGAACTTTGCCAAGTGCTGCCATCCAGTGCCCGGCGATGAGATTTTCGGCTTCATCAGCGCGCTCGGCGGCCTCAAGATACACAAGGCAGACTGCCCTAACGCAAAAGAGATGAAATCAAGATATCCTTATAGGATTATCAAGGCAAAGTGGAAACCAATCAATTGAGAATTGAGAATTGAGAATTAATGGAAACTCTCAACTTTCAACTCTCAACTTTCAACTAAATAATATGTTTTCAGGAATTATTGAAACAACTGCAAAAGTTGTAAAAATTGAGAAAGAGAGTGAGAACGTGCATTTTACACTTACATGCCCGTTCACCTCTGAGTTAAAAATAGATCAAAGTGTGGCGCACAACGGCGTTTGCCTCACAGTAGTTAAGATTGAAGGAGAGAACTACACCGTCACCGCCATGAAGGAGACCCTTGACCGCTCAAACCTCAAGGAATGGAAAGTGGGCGATGAGGTTAATGTGGAGCGCAGCATGCTTATGAACGGGCGTCTGGACGGACACATAGTGCAAGGCCACGTGGACCAGACAGCAGTATGCACCACAGTCACAGAGAACGGAGGCAGCTGGTACTTCACATTCAAGTACAGCACCACAGATGAGATGCGCCGCCGTGGCTACATAACGGTGGACAAAGGCTCAGTGACTGTCAATGGTGTAAGCCTTACTGTTTGCAACCCTACAAAGGATAGTTTTCAGGTGTCCATAATACCCTACACATTTGAAAACACAAACTTCCATAGCATAAAAGAGGGCACGCTGGTGAATCTGGAATTTGACATCATAGGAAAATATGTTGCCAGAATCTGCCAAAATGTCATATAATTTGCATAACTTTGCCAAGATATGAGCAAAGATGCAAAGATATCACTCTTAGGACTGACCCTTACGGAGCTGCAGAATATTGTGGCGGAGGCGGGGCTGCCCCGTTTCACCGCAACACAGCTAGCATCGTGGCTCTATGAGAAAAGAGTCTGCTCCTTTGATGATATGACAAACATATCAAAAAAAGGCAGAGAGACACTTGCCCAGATGTGTGAGACCGGGCGCACGGCACCAGTAAAATCGCAGCGCAGTGCAGACGGAACGGTCAAATACTTGTTCAGCGTGGGCGACGGACGTTTTGTTGAGAGCGTGTACATTCCTGAAAAGGACCGAGCCACACTCTGCATATCATCACAGGCAGGCTGCCAGATGGGCTGTGAGTTCTGTGCCACAGGCCGCCAAGGGTTCAAAGGAAACCTCACCGCAGGTCAGATTCTGAACCAGGTGCTGAGCATTGAAAAGGCTGACGAACTCACAAACATAGTGTATATGGGTATGGGAGAGCCACTCAACAACCTCACAGAGGTGCTCAAATCAATAGAGATACTCACCGCCCCGTACGGTTACGCATGGAGCCCCAAGCGCATAACACTCTCAACCGTGGGTATCATGCCCGCGCTAAAGACATTCATTGAGAGTTGCAGCTGTAACCTGGCAGTGAGTCTTCATATCCCCTACCCCGATGTCAGAGCCACCTACATGCCGGCAGAGAAGGCATACCCCATTGAGGATGTGCTGAAACTCATAAGGCAATATGACTGGAGCGGACAGCGCAGAGTGTCATTTGAGTACACCATGTTCAAAGGAGTTAATGACTCACCCACAGATGCCGCCCGTCTTGCAAAAATGGTTCACGGCATACAATGCCATGTGAATCTTATACCCTTTCACAAGATACCAGAGTCAAAGCTTGAGCCTGCAGCCCCAGCCACGATGCAGAATTTCATGAAAGAATTAGAGAAATATAAAATACCAACAACCATACGCCGTTCCCGTGGTCAGGATATTGATGCAGCATGTGGTCAGTTGAGCCAATTAACAATAGATAATAGATAATATTAAATTATCATTACATCTCATTTTGAGGTGTCTCCACCCACGGAGACATATAGTGGGTGGGGCCCGTTATGGTCACAGACCATAATGGGAGGGACGAAGCCCCATCACAGAGGGGCTGAGCCCGAAAAATGAGATGGAATGAAAAATTTTAAATGTTATGAACAATAAGCTTTTAGTATTTGCATTAGGTCTTGCAGCAATGTTTGCATCGTGCAAGAACCTTAACACAAGACCAAACGCCACAGGCACCTCAAATGAGGTTTTGGTAGTGATTGATGACTCAGTGGCCAAAGGTCCTGCCGGTGAGGCCATATTTGGAGTGCTGAACCAGGATATGCCTTGCATGCCACAATCAGAGCCATACTATAACATATCAAAGACCTCACACAAGGGGTTCACAGATATCCTGCGTCCTGCACGTAACATAATAATTGTGAACGTGGGAGACAAGTACAGCAAGGTGAAGATGACTGATGAGAATGATAAATGGTCACATCCTCAGAGCATTATAAAAATTCAGGGACCCGACTCCAAGAGCGTGGCAGTCGCCATTGAGAAGTATGAGAAAGACATCCTGAACTACTTTATAAAGGCTGAGCGCAAGCGTGCCATAGCATACCAGCGCCACTACAAGGAGCCAGCCGCTATGGAGAAGGTGCTGAAGAAATTTGGCATATCAATGGTGGTGCCTAAAGGGTTCAATCGCTTTAAGGAGGAGGAGAACTTCCTATGGATGTCAAACTCCAGCAATGATGTTAGACAGAACATCGTGGTATACACTTATCCGTATGACTGCCGTGAGACATTTACACGTGAAATGCTGCTGCACAAGCGTGATTCTGTAATGATGCTGAACATTCCAGGCCCGTCAGAAGATTCATACATGGGCACAGAGTACCGCTTTGAGCCGCCAATCTTCACCCCTACCGCACTTGAAAACGGAGAGTACGCCGCAGAGGTGAGAGGCTTGTGGACCGTTATTGGAGACATTATGGGTGGCCCGTTTGTGAGCGTCAGCTGCCTTGACCGTGAAAACCAGAGAGTGATTACAGCTGAGGCTTTCATATACGCCCCTAACAAATATAAACGTAATGCCATGCGTCAGCTTGAATCAGTACTATACACAATAAAAACTAACAATTCAGAAAAGAAAGATGGAGAATAAGATAAAGATTGGAATTAGCCAGGGCGATATCAACGGCATTGGCTACGAGGTGATTCTCAAGACACTTGAAGACAACCGCATACTTGACATGTGCGTACCTATTGTGTACGGCTCACCAAAGGTGGCTGCATACCACCGCAAGGTGCTGGACCTCAGTGTAAACCTTAACCTTATTAATAGCGCCGCTGAGGCAAATGACAAACGTGCCAACATAATAAACTGCAACAGTGACGAGATTAAGGTGGAGATTTCACAAAGCACAGAGGCGGCAGGCACAGCTGCATTCCAGGCACTGGAGAAGGCGGCGGCAGACCTCAAAGCAGGCGCCATTGACGCACTAGTGACAGCACCTATAAATAAGAAGAACATCCAGTCTGAGCAGTTCTCATTCCCAGGCCACACAGAGTATCTGGAACAGACATTCGGCAGCAAGGGTGACGCACTGATGCTGCTCGTGAGTGACAAACTGCGTATCGCCGTGGCTACTGGACACTTGCCCATTGCCAAGGTGGCACAGACACTTACAAAAGAACTGATATTTAACAAGATAAGAATACTTAATGAGTCTCTGAAGAAGGATTTTGGCATAAGCCGCCCTCGCATCGCCGTGCTGGGACTGAACCCACACAGCGGAGACCAGGGGGTTATAGGCAAGGAGGAGATTGAGATAATCAAGCCAGCCATTACAGAGGCGCTTGAGAATGAGATAATCTGCGTAGGCCCGCTACCTGCTGACGGATTCTTTGGCAGTGACGAGTATAACAAATATGACGCCATCCTTGCCATGTACCATGACCAGGGGCTTATCCCGTTCAAGACTCTCAGCATGGACAGCGGCGTGAACTTTACGGCAGGTCTGGGTGTGGTGCGCACATCACCTGACCACGGCACAGCGTATGACATTGCCGGACAGAACCGTGCATCTGAGAACTCATTCCGCCAGGCTCTCTACGCAGCAATTGATATAGTTAAAAACAGACGTTATGGCAATTGACATTCAAGATATTAAACAACGATACGGAATTGTAGGAAACAACTCTGAACTTAACCACGCCATTACCAAGGCGCTGCAGATTGCCTCCACTGACCTGCCTGTGCTAATCACAGGTGAGAGCGGTGTGGGTAAGGAGAGTTTCCCAAAACTCATACATGACTTCAGTCCTCGCAAGCATAAGAAATATGTGGTTGTGAACTGCGGAGCCATACCTGAAGGCACCATGGACTCCGAGCTCTTCGGCCATATAAAGGGCTCATTTACTGGGGCGCTTGCTGACCGTCAGGGTTACTTTGAGGTGGCTGACGGCGGTACTATCTTCCTTGATGAGGTTGGAGAGCTGCCTCTGCAGACCCAGGCGCGCCTGCTGCGTGTATTGCAGTACGGAGAGTATTACCGTGTGGGCTCGTCAGACGTGCGCAAGACAGACGTGCGTGTGGTGGCTGCCACAAACGTGAACCTGCTGGAGGCCATACGTAAAGGCACTTTCCGTCAGGACCTCTACTACCGCCTTAACGCAATTCCTATCTACATTCCGCCACTACGTGAGCGCAAAAAAGATATTCACATACTGTTCAAGAAGTTTGCAAATGACTTTGCGGAGAAATATCACCGCATAGCCGTGAAACTTGACCCCAAGGCGGTTGAGAAACTCGAATCATACTACTGGCAGGGCAACATACGCCAGCTCAAGAATGTGGCGGAGCAGATTTCAGCCATAGAGATGGATCCTAACATTACGGTTGACGTATTGTCAGGATATCTGCCGGATGAGTCAGAGAGCCGTCTGCCACAGATTAGCGGAGCCGCCTCAGGCGGAGACTTCAGCCGTGAACGTGAGTTCCTCTACACAGTCATCTACAGTCTCAAGGGTGAGAATGACAAGATTAAACAGGAGATTGAGGAGATAAAGAAGACTCTTGCCGGCATGACGTCACAGCACGGAGGCCAGAACAATATAAGCAAATGGCATGACGCTCAGATTTACAGTGAGCCTATTGAGACCACATTTGAGCATAATATTGAAAGTGCGGCAAACAGCATATCGAGCAATGCAGCAGAACCACAGCAAACTGAGCCGTTCATGCAGAATGCGCAGGGGGAATCATCCCAGCCAAAATCAATGGACGACATGCAGAAGCAGATGATACTTGACTCTCTGCGCCGCCATAATAACAAGCGCGCCCTTGTTGCCGCAGAGCTTGGCATCTCAGAACGCACGCTGTATAGAAAGTTGAAGGAATATGGGATCTAAAGCACATATCGCTATCATGGTTGCAGCCCTCCTCCTTTCCAGCTGCACCATCTCCTACAAGTTCAACGGGACCATAATTGACTACAGCAAGGTAAAATCAATATCCGTGCAGGACTTCCCTAACCGTGCCGCCATGGTGTACGGTCCGCTTGCCTCAAGCCTAAACGAGATGCTGCGTGACACCTACACCCGCCAGACACGTCTTAACATGGTGCGCCAGAACGGAGACCTTGAGATAGAGGGTGAGATAACTGGTTATGACATATCGCCGCAAGCCATATCATCAGAGAACACAATGGCCTCTGAGACCCGTCTGACCATACGTATAAATGTACGTTACACTAATAACACAAACCACGATGATGACTTTGAGCGCAGCTATTCGGCATACCGTAACTTTGACAGTAACCGTCTGCTCACGGAAGTGCAGGATGAACTCATAACTGAGATACTGAAGGAGATTTGCGAGAATATTTATAATGATACTGTAGCTAATTGGTAATTATGAAACGAGACGACTTTATAAAATACATGAAGCACCCTGAGCTTCTTAATGAAAAGAGCTTGCCGGAGATACGGGAGCTGGCTCAGCGCTACCCATACTTTCAGACTGCAAGACTGCTATACATACGCAATCTGAAGAACACTGATGACCTTAACTATCAGGCTGAGCTGAAAAAGGCGGCAATCAGTGTGCCAGACAGGGCCCGCCTTGAGCAGATTATGAACAAGGCCGCATCCAAGAAGGAGGAGATACGCACGGAGATGGTGGCTGATGACGCCAACATAGAGAACATCCCGCTGCTCAAGCATCATGACCTTATAGACCGCTTCATAACAGAGGATCCGCACATTAAGCCAGTGGGAGAATACAATGCCACAGAGTCTGTGGTAATTGACAACACAAACGTAACTGACAGCATTTTCACGGAGAGTCTTGCAAAAATATACATCAAACAAGGGCAATATGCCAAGGCGATAAGAATTTTTGAGAAATTAAATTTGAAATATCCAGAAAAAAGTAGTTACTTTGCAGACCAAATTAGATTCCTGACAAAAATAATAGAAAATAGATAGAATTATGTTTACAGTACTTGTTGTTTTATCAGTTTTGATAGCTGTTCTTCTTACACTTATAGTTGTTGTTCAAAACTCAAAAGGCGGTGGTCTTGCATCACAGTTCGCAGCATCAAACAGCGTTATGGGCGTTCAGAAAACCACAGATTTTCTTGAGAAAGCCACATGGTCACTCACCGTTATCATGGTAGTTCTCTGTGTTGCATCAGCTGCATTCATCAACAGCAGCAAGACAGTTGACAGCGCCTCAGCAGTAAAAGACGTTATAGAGCAGGCCGCTCCAGCACAAAGCGCACCAGCAGCCTCCCCTATCATGGCTACAGAGCCAGCTGGCGAATAATCAGCATAACGATCACAAACAGAGCCGGTTTAATATTAAATCGGCTTTTTTTGTGCCAATATGTCTGCCATAACGTCTGCCAACGGCATGTTTGGCACGGAATTTGACATAAAACGTAGGTGAATCGGTGAACCGTTTATTCGGTGAACCGAATCGATTAAACGATTACACGAATAAACGAATAAACAATTATTATTATGAACATCAAACCACTTGCAGACAGGGTTCTAATCCTACCCGATGCAGCTGAAGAGAAATCAGCAGGCGGTATCATTCTTCCAGATTCCGCAAAAGAGAAACCACTTAGAGGTAAAGTTGTAGCCACAGGTAATGGCACTAAAGACGAGGAGATGGTAGTAAAGGCAGGCGACGCCGTACTTTACGGTAAGTATGCCGGTACTGAGATTGAGTTTGAAGGTACCAAGTATCTCATCATGCGTCAGAGTGACATTTTGGCAATCATCTAATTTTTAGTAACAGAGAAACATTAAAAAAGTAGAAAATCATGGCAAAAGAGATAAAATTTGACATCGAGGCTCGTGACATGCTTAAAAAAGGTGTTGACGAGCTGGCTAATGCAGTAAAGGTGACACTTGGCCCTAAGGGCAGAAACGTAATTATTGCAAAGAAGTTTGGCGCTCCACACATCACAAAAGACGGTGTTACAGTGGCCAAGGAGATTGAACTTGAGGACGCATTCCAGAACATGGGCGCACAGATGGTGAAAGAGGTGGCATCTAAGACTGGTGACAACGCCGGTGACGGAACCACCACAGCAACCGTGCTGGCACAGTCTATTATTTCTGTAGGTCTTAAGAACGTAGCCGCAGGCGCTAACCCAATGGACCTCAAGCGCGGTATTGACAAGGCAGTAGCCAAGGTTGTAGAGAGCATCAAGGCTCAGAGCCAGGAGGTTGGTGATGACATCAACAAGATTGAGCAGGTTGCCACCATCTCTGCTAACAATGACAGCGAGATAGGCAAACTCATCGCCGATGCTATGGCTAAGGTTAAGAAAGAGGGCGTTATCACAGTTGAAGAGGCTAAGGGTACTGACACCACAGTTGATGTGGTTGAAGGTATGCAGTTTGACCGCGGTTACCTCTCTCCATACTTTGTAACTGATACAGAGAAGATGGAGGCAGCACTTGAGAAGCCATACGTACTTATCCACGATAAGAAAATCTCTTCACTCAAGGATATTCTTCCAATACTTGAAGCAGTAGTACAAGGCAGCCGTCCACTTCTTATCATAGCAGAAGATGTTGACAGCGAGGCTCTTACATCACTAGTAGTTAACCGTCTGAGAGCAGGCCTCAAGGTTTGCGCAGTTAAGGCCCCTGGCTTTGGTGACAGACGTAAGGAGATGCTTCAGGATATCGCCATCCTTACAGGCGGTACAGTTATCAGCGAGGAGCAGGGTCTGAAACTTGAGACCACTACCCTTGACATGCTTGGTACAGCTGACACAATCACAGTTAACAAGGACAACACAACCATTGTGAACGGTGCCGGCAGCAAGGACGCTATCAAGCAGCGTGTGGCTCAGATTAAGGCTCAGATGGAGACAACAACATCACAGTATGACAAAGAGAAACTCCAGGAGCGTCTTGCCAAATTGGCAGGTGGCGTGGCAGTTCTCTATATAGGTGCTCCATCAGAGGTTGAGATGAAAGAGAAGAAAGACCGTGTGGATGACGCTCTTAGCGCAACCCGTGCAGCCGTAGAGGAAGGTATAGTTCCTGGCGGTGGCGTGGCATACATCCGCTCTATCAAGGCTCTTGAAGGCCTCAAGGGTGCCAACGATGATGAGACCACAGGTATTGAGATAGTTAAGCGTGCTATTGAGGAGCCACTCCGCCAGATAGTTGCAAACGCTGGTAAAGAGGGCGCCGTTATAGTTCAAAAAGTTAGCGATGGTAAGGGTGACTACGGTTACAACGCTCGCACAGACACATACGAGAACCTCTTTGAGACTGGTGTTATTGACCCAGCCAAGGTTACCCGTGTGGCACTTGAGAACGCAGCCTCTATTGCTGGCATGATGCTCACCACAGAGTGTGTAATTGCTGACAAGAAAGAGGATAACCCAGCTCCAATGCCTCCAATGGGCGGCGGTATGGGCGGCATGATGTAATCCGTCATTCTGAGCATAGCGAAGAATCTACCACAAAACGTGGTATCTAAACCAAGGGCGACTCTTTTGAGCCGCCCTTATTATTTTACCACTGAATCTCTTGGGCTCCTATGGAGCGGAGATATTCATTTGCTTTTATGAAGTGGTTATTTCCAAAGAACCCTCTATATGAAGATAGCGGTGAGGGGTGCGGCGATGTCAGCACACAGTGCTTTGTCTTATCTATCAGCTTGGCTTTGCTTATGGCGTAACTACCCCACAGCAAAAACACAATATTACTCTTTTCCGCAGCAAGTTTCTTTATCACAGCATCAGTGAAGGTCTCCCAGCCTTTACCTTGATGCGAGCCTGCCTGATGCTCACGTACTGTGAGTGTGGCGTTTAGAAGAAGTACGCCTTGACGTGCCCAGCGCTCCAGATTGCCACTATTAGGTATGGGAGTGCCAAACTCTGTGCTAATCTCTTTGAATATATTTTGCAGCGATGGCGGAAACTGTACTCCATCATTCACTGAGAAGCATAACCCGTGGGCCTGCCCTGGCTCATGGTAAGGGTCCTGCCCTATTATCACTACTCTGACGTCTGAGAACGGACAGCTGTTAAAGGCGTTGAAAATCTTAGCCGCAGGCGGATAGCACGTGTGTGTGGCGTACTCCGCCCTCACAAAGTCTGTCAGGCTCTTAAAATACGGCTTGTCAAACTCCGGTTGCAATACCGCTTTCCATGATGCTTCAATTTTTACTTCCATTATCCATTAAACTTGTACGTCATCAGCTGGTATGCCAAACGTGCGGCAAGGTAGTCTGAGGCCTTGTCTGTTGGATTAGGACAAAGCTCCACGATATCAACGCCCACCACATTGCGGCTGCGGAACACGCTGCGCAGGAAGTGCAGCACCTGATAGTATGTGAGTCCGCCTGGCTCTGGTGTGCCGGTTGACGGCAGCACTGATGGATCAAACACATCAAGGTCAATGGTTACGTAAACATTCTCTGTGAGTGTGGCCACGGCACGTTTCTGCCAGCTGTCATTGTCAAAAATCTCATGCGCATAGAATATGCGCCCCTCCTGCACGTATGGCAGCTCCTCAATGCACTGGCTGCGTATACCCACCTGTGTGATAGGACAAAGTTTCTGAGCCTGATACATTACGCAAGCATGGTTCAGTTCTGTGCCTTCATATTCAGGGCGCAGGTCAGAGTGTGCATCAAGCTGCAATACTGTAAGGTTCCTGAACCTTGATGCTGCTGCTCTGATAGAGCCTATTGAGCAGGTGTGATTTCCACCAATCATCACGGGAAATTTGCCGTCACGGAACAAATGATGTGTGGCGTTCTCCACTGCTGCGCATAACGCCTCTGGGGTCTCATCGTTGAAAATAGGCGGCATTGTGGCAATACCCTGGCGGTAAACCTCCGTGCGGGTCTCAACATCGTAGTTTTCAAGAGCAAGAGAGGCCTCAAGGAAAGCTTCCGGTCCCTTGTCGGCACCTTTCACCCATGTACTTGTCTTGTCATACGGTACCGGCAGAACTGCAATTTTTGCACTGCTATAATCACGGTACTGATCTTCAAAATCTCCAAAAGAATTCATGAATTAATTAAATTATTGGAATATCTGTTACAACGTAAGACTCAGCCCTTTTGTAAAGGGCTTCGGCCCTCCCATACGGGTCTGTGACCCTATGGGTCCCTCCCACTATACGTCTCCGCGGGTGGAGACGCTTACTTTTGCAACAGATATTCCATTAGTTTATATTGATAAATATATTTACATTGCGAAGTTATTAAATTTTTGTAAATTTGTGCCTATTAACTAATTCAAAATTTCTTCCAGTAATGAAAAGACTCTACACTACTCTAATTCTTGTTTGCGCCATCTGCCTGAATATGTGGGCGGTAAAAAAAGTAACTTATCCTTACGCTGAGCGTGACAGCACTCTATATCTGGATGTATATATGCCAGAGGACACTCTAAGTGAGCATCCATGTTTCATATACCTGTTTGGCGGCGGATTCAAATCAGGGACAAAGAGTCAGCCGCGCGATGTTGTGGTTTTCGAGCAACTTTGCAACAATGGTATAGTGTGTGTGGCTATTGACTATCGTCTTGGGCTAAAGAATTATGAGGGGAAGGTGATTGACTTGCTTAACAGGCTGGAATACAGCATAAACATAGCTACTGAAGATTTAATTGACGCCACAAACTTTATCATCGGGAAAGCGAAGGAACTGAAAATAAACCCTAAACATATAATACTTTCTGGTTCAAGCGCAGGAGCCATAACTTCACTACAAGCTGATTTTTACCTACAGAATGGGAATGAATACGCAAAACGGCTGCCAGAAGGCTTCAAGTTTGGCGGTGTTATTGCATTTGCAGGAGCTGTGGCTAAGATAAAAGGGGCAAAGGTGAAATATAAAAACCAGCCTGCCCCCACATTCTTCATTCACGGCACCAAAGACAAACTGGTTAGATACAACAAGATTGATATTTTTGGCAGAGGTATGTACGGCTCAAACGCTCTTGCAAAACAGTTCAGCAAGAACGGATGGCGCCATAAAATAATGCGCTATAAAAACTTTGGCCACGATATTGCCATTATTGGTTTCAGAGAGAACGTACCTGCCATTGTGGATTTCATAAACCAATATGTGGTGAGTCCAAAGTACAACTTCAGTGAAGATGTAATGCACTCAGAGCCTGAAGTTAAAGAGCCTCTTTGGAACATAAACGCACTGCGCCTTTATGAAAAGGATATCAAGCCTAAAGTAACAAAAGACCCAGTGCAGCTCCAGAGACTGCGCTAGTATCCCAAAATCTTTAGCATTGACTTGTAGCTCTGCTCCTTGGCAAAGAGTTTGGTGTAGTATTCACCATTCTCATCCACATCTATAACCACATGCTTTGGTGACGGTATGAGGCAGTGCTGAATACCGCCAAAGCCAGCCAAAGACTCCTGATAAGCACCAGTATGGAACAAGCCAATGTATTGCGGCTGCTCCGCATCGGGGTCTATCTTAGGAAGGAATATGGCGTTATTATGGCCTGCGCTGTAAAAATCCTCACTGTCACAAGTAAGGCCGCCCAGATGCACACGCTGATACTCCTTGTCCCAGTTGTTTACCGCAAGAAGTATGTATCTCTGGTTAATAGCCCATGTGTCAGGCAGCGTGGTAATAAAGGATGAGTCTATCATATTCCAGCTCTCACGGTCATTTTGCTGTTTCTGATTCACAATGCTATAGAGAATGGCGCCGCTCTCACCCACTGTAAATGAGCCAAACTCTGTGAAAATATTTGGTTCAGGCACACCATTCTGCTGGCAGATGCTCTTAATGAGAGCAACAATCTCTTCCGCCATATACTCATAGTCATAATTATAATCAAGGTGTGTGGCAATAGGGAAACCGCCGCCTATGTCAAGACTGTCAAGCTGAGGGCAAATCTTTTTCAGTTCACAATACAATTCCACTGCACGGCTTAGCTCATTCCAATAGTAAGCGGTATCCTTAATACCCGTATTTATAAAGAAATGAAGCATTTTAAGTTCCGTGTGCGGATTATCTTTAATCTTCTCATAATAGTATGGAAGAATGTCATTATACCTTATTCCTAAACGCGATGTATAGAAATCAAACTTAGGTTCCTCCTCCGATGCTATTCTAATACCCACTTTGAACTTCTTATCCATGCCCTTAAGTAGCAAATCAAGTTCAAATTTATTATCAAGAATTGCAACCAGGTTTTCAAATCCGTCATTGATAAGACGTTGCATATTTTCAATATACTGAGGGCGTTTGAATCCATTACATATAATG